>Ga0190284_1001021_pt1 | contig 13162 bp, 15 predicted proteins | sample 48691812_MG_FD_161668 | JGI IMG/M metagenome (GOLD analysis project Ga0190284, IMG submission 161668) | Hydrothermal vent microbial mat bacterial communities from Southern Trench, Guaymas Basin, Mexico - 4869-18-1-2_MG | ecosystem: Environmental > Aquatic > Marine > Hydrothermal vents >...
GGAGCAGGCGGAGGAACGTGCCCGACAGGCCATCGTTGAATTGAAGCGGCGCTATGACCTGAAGCATACCCGGTTGCGTGATCTGGCCGAAAGACGGGAAGAAGAGGCACTGGATGCCGCCTTCGCGCTGCTGACCGATCCGGCCGTGGACGATTGACAGGCTGCCCGCCATGCCTGCCGCCACCGCCCATACTTATCTGAAGACCCGGGCCAGCCTGATGGCCAAGCAACTGTTTGACCAGCAGCAGCTGAACGAACTGCTGGAAAGTTCCCTGGACAGTTTACAGCAGCGCTTCGATCTGACCGAACTCACCAAGGACCGGGATGACCGGTCGGCCCTGAACCGAGCCGCCGAGCGTGCCCTGATAGGCACCTTACTGTACGAGCTGGCCGTACTTCTGCGCCCGCTCGACGGCGCATCACGGGATATTCTGATCCACTGGACCCGAAAATTCGAGCTGTTCAACCTGAAGGCGCTGATTCGCGGCAAGGGGCAGAATCTCTCCGCCGATCAGATCAAACACAATCTGTTTCCGCTGCCCGCCTTAATCAGCCTGCCCCACGACCGGCTGCTGGAGGCCGAGGGCATTCTGGAACTGCTGCGTCTGCTGGAGCAGGGACCTTACGCCGATATTGCACGCCAGGCACGCCAGGTCTATGAGGAACATAACGAACCCTTCTCCCTGGATGCCGCCATCGATCACAGCTACTACACCAGCCTTCTGCGACGTATCAGACGGGCCGCACCGGAGGAAGGGCGATCCCTGTCGACCCTGATGGGAACGCTGATCGATCACCAGAATCTGATCTGGCTGCTGCGCTATCGCTTCAACTATGGGCTGGCGCCATCGGAGACCTATTATCTGCTGGTCCCGTTCGGTCGCCGACTGCATCGTGAACGGCTTAAAGCGCTGGTCGAACTGGACGGCCTGGAACAGGTCCTCGCCGCGCTGCCCGGCCGCCTGGCACAGGCGATGCGCGGGATCAACAACCTGGTGGATGCGGAACAAGCTCTGGAACAGGAAACCATCGATCAGGCCCGACACTGCCTGCGCTACAGCCGCTCTGCGGTCACCCGTTCCCTCGCCTATCTGGCGTTGCGCGAGATCGACCTGAAAAAGCTCTACGCCATACTCCAGGGCAAGGTGTTGAACCTCGACCCTGACCTGATTCGCAAAGCGGCCAGAGTCCCTGTCCCTGGCTGATGCCCATGTTCAGACCCCTGACTATGAAGCACGTCCTGCTGCAGGTCATAACCGAAGACCTGCCGCAGGTGTGCCTGGTGCTGGCGGAGGAACGGTTATTCCAGCCTGATTTCCGCCCTTACCTCGACGACAGCTTCACCACCATACCGGGTATCCACTTCCGCGAGCTGTATCACCAGGCGCGTTCCCGGCTGGACAAGATCAATCACCATATCGACTTGTCAGAGCAGATTCAGCTGAGCCAGGTCCATGTCATCAGTGAAACAGAACTGGAGCAGACCACCGACTGGCTGGGGCAGGTGTGGGAGCGCTGCTCTGCCTTTGAGGAGGCATTTCGCCGTTTTAGCGAAGAAGAGCAGATGATCACCCAGCTGGAACAGGCGCTGGCCAATTTTAGCCAGCTGAATATCGACCTGGGGCTGCTGCAGGGGGAACGGATGTTCCTCGACATCCGCGTCGGCATGGTGCCGACCAGCAACCTGGAGCAGCTGAAGGAGGCAGCCAGGATCGCCCATTACCTGCTGTTCGACTACCTGCAGCATGACGATGTCGCCCACCTGGTAGTGATCGGCCCCAAGGGTGAGCGGGAACAGGAGATGGGATCGGTGTTGGATACGGCCGGTTTCCGTGCGCTGCCGATCCCGCCTGAGCTGCATGACGAGCCTGATGAGGTACGCAGCCAGCTGCGCCAGCGCCGCAGCACCCTGGCGCGGGACAAGAGTCAGACACAGGGGGAGATGGAGCGTTGCGCGGACGAACTCCGCGAGCCGCTGGAACAGGCACGCGGCACCCTGGCCATGGCGGCTCCTTATGTGCAGGTGGAGACCGCCGCCCGCAGCTCGGGCCATCTATCCATCCTCTGCGGCTGGATTCCCGCCCGTGACCTGAAACGGGCCCGGGCCGCATTGCAGCGCTCCCTCGACCACCCCTTTGGCATCGAGGCGCGTGACCCCACAGCGAAGGAACGTGCCCTGGTCCCCAGCCATATGCCGGCCAATGTGCTGATGGCCCCGTTCGCCACCCTGGTCAAGCAGTACGGTATTCCCCGCTACGGTGAAGTGGACCCCACCGCCCTGTTCGCCATCACCTTCCTGGCCATGTTCGGCATGATGTTTGGTGATATCGGCCATGGCATCACCATTGCCCTGGTCGCCTGGCTGGCCCGTCGCAAACTCAAGAGTTTCACCCCGTTTGCCATCGGCGCCGGCCTCTCGGCCATACTCTTCGGCCTCCTGTATGGCAGCATCTTCGGTTACGAGCATGTGATCGATGCGGTGTGGATACCGCCACTCTCCGACCCCATCTACATGCTCTCGGTGGCGCTCGCCTGGGGCATCGGCTTTCTGCTCATGATCAGCGCCATCTGTATCTACAACCGCTTCGTTCAGGGTGACATCGGTAAGGCGGTGTTCGATACCAACGGCCTGGTCAGCACCCTCCTCTACCTGAGCCTGCTGTATGGCCTCTACAGTATCTACCGGGACGGGGAATTCGGCATCATTGCCGCCATCATCAGCGGCCTGTCGCTGCTAATCCTGTTCCTGTACAAGATGACCCGCGCCAGCGGTCCGATGTCCGAGCGCCTGCTGGTTGCCTTGATCGAGACCTTCGAGTCCCTGACCGGATACATCTCCAACACCCTGTCATTTCTTCGGGTGGCCGCCTTCAGCCTGAATCATGTGGCCCTGGCCATCGCCGTGTTTACCCTGGCCGAGATGATCGAAAGCACCCATGGTCATATGCTGATGGTGATCTTTGGCAATCTTTTCATCCTCGTGCTGGAGGGCGCCATCGTTACCATTCAGGCCCTGCGCCTGGAATACTATGAAGGCTTTTCCCGCTTCTATTCCGGTGACGGCATCGAATTCGAACCCCTGCGGCTGCCAATCGGAGACCGGCCGTGAGCCAACGAACTGCAACCCTTTCTTTGCAACCTCACCACACCATGAACACAAGGAGCACACCATGTACTGGCTGACTGGTCTGATGACCCTGGGCATTATCGGTATCGTGATCGTCGGTTTCTATTTCGATCGCCACCATGACATGAGTGCAGCCCAGTCGCGCTGGTTCAGGCCGGCGATCGGCGGCAACCTGCTGCTGTTCGTGGTAGCCCAGGCGCTGCTCCTGTTCATCGGCGCCCAGGAGGTGATGGCCGCTACCGAGGTGGCGGAGGGCGGGCGGGTGATCTCTATCGGAACCGGACTGGCCATTATCGGCGTCGGTATCCCCACCGCCTTCAGCACCATTGCAGCCGGTATCGCCGTGGGGCCGATCGGGGCCGCCTCACTGGCGGTACTAGCGGAAAAACCGGAGATCTTCGGCCGCACCCTGATCTACCTGGGCCTGGCCGAAGGCATCGCCATCTATGGCCTGGTGATGAGCATCCTGCTGCTGGATAAACTATGAGCCAGGGCACAGACGCTGCCGCCACCCGCATGCTGTTTCTTGGTGATGCGGCGCTGACCGACGGTTTTCAGCTGATCGGCTTCGAAACCTGGGCCGACCCGTCGCAGCAGCAGCTGAACCAGGTACTGCAGGGTTTGTTGAACAGCCGGGGCAATGCTTTCGTAATCCTCGACAGCCGCCTGGCGGAGCAGCCGTCACCCCTGCTGCAGCAGATCCGCTCGGAAGGGGGGCGCATCATCATTACCGAAGTCCCGCCGTTGAATGACCCGGAAAATTTTCACAGCGAAATCGATGACCGCATCCAGCATCTGCTGGGCACTGCGCTTCCGGACAAGAGCAACTGATTATGGATCAGGTACATGAACTGGAGATCGCCATCCTTTCTCAGGCCAAGAAACTGGCGGCGGTATATCGGGAGGGGGCCCAACACAGCCAGAAACGGATACTGCAGGAAGCACAACAGCGGATACAGCAGCGGGAACAACGAGAGACCCAGCGGGCCCAGGCCCTGGCAGAGCGCAGCTACCGTCGCCTGCTGCAGGCCAACGAACTGAAGCTGCAGCGGGAGATGGATATCTTGCGCTGGAACCTGGTCGAGGGGGTGATCGAGCGCTTGCAGGAGCGCATGCAGGAATTAATGACTGATCGAGCCCGCTATCTGCCGTTGCTGCGCAGCTGGCTCGGCCGGGCCGCCGACGCCATCGAGCGGCCAACCCTGGTGGCGGAGGTCAACTCCGCGGACCTGGACTGGTTGCGCCCGGAATGGGAGTCGTTCAGCCGGGCAGCGGCAGCGCACAAGCAGATCACGCTGGCCACCACACCGCTGCAGACAGTGGGTGGCATCCTGGTGCGCAGCGACGACAACCGGATCCGCATCGACAACACCTTTGAAGGCCGACTGGAACGATTGAGCCTGCGCCTGCACCAGGTGGCTACCCGCCATCTGCTGGCGGACAACGGGGAGAGCGGGCATGTCTAAGCCCCGCCACCAGAAACGCCAGGGCCTGATCCGCGAGATCAATGGTCCGATCATACACCTCCGCCTGCCCGGCATTCGCAACGGCGAACAGGTGAGGATCGGCCGCCTGGGCCTGACCGGCGAAGTGATCGCCCTGCACCGGGAAGAGGCCATCGTGCAGTGTTACGAGGATACCCAGGGACTGCGCCCCGGCGAGCCAGCAACCGCCTTGGGCTGGCCGCTGTCGGCAGAACTCGGGCCGGGCCTGCTGGGCGGGATATTCGACGGTATTCAGCGCCCACTGGAGAGCATTGCCAGGCAGGCCGGTAACTATATTCCCCGCGGCCTCGACCTGCCCTCCCTGAATCGGGAACGCGTCTGGCCATTCACCCCCGACGAGGCGCTCGCCATCGGCGAGACACTGCAGGGTGGCCAGCGGCTGGGCATCGTGCAGGAAACCGAAACCATCGAGCACCGTATCCTGGTCCCCCCCGAACTCAGTGGCGAGCTGCTGGAACTGGCACCCGCAGGAAGCTACCGCCTGGACGATACCATCGGCCGCCTGCGCGACCGCCAGGGACATCACCACAAGCTGAAGCTCTACCACCGCTGGCCGGTCCGCACCCCCCGCCCCTATCAGCGGCGGGACCACAGCATTGAGCCCCTGATCACCGGACAGCGCATTTTCGACAGTTTCTTCCCCCTGTTGAAGGGCGGTAAGGGTGCCGTGCCCGGGCCCTTCGGCGCCGGCAAGACCGTGGTGCAGCAACAGATCGCCCGCTGGTCCAACGCCGACATCGTCATCTATGTGGGATGCGGTGAACGAGGCAACGAGCTGGTCGAAGTACTGGAGAGCTTCCCCAAGCTGCAGGACCCCTACAGCGGCCGCTACCTGATGGAGCGTACCCTGCTGGTGGCCAACACCTCGAACATGCCGGTGGTAGCACGGGAGGCTTCCATCTATCTGGGTCTCACCGTGGCCGAGTATTACCGGGATCAGGGTTACGATGTGGTGATGCTGACCGACTCCACCAGCCGCTGGGCCGAAGCCCTGCGGGAGGTGGCCGGGCGCCTCGGCCAGATGCCGGTAGAGGACGGCTACCCGGCCTACTTGGCCTCCCGTCTGGCAGCCATCTACGAGCGCGCCGGGCGCGTCGAGAGCCTGGGCGGCGGAGCGGGCTCGGTCACCCTGATCGGTGCGGTCTCGCCACCCGGCGGCGATTTCTCCGAACCAGTCACCGCTCACACCAAAGAGATCACCCAGGCCTTCTGGGCCCTCTCCAAGGAGCTGGCCGACGCCCGCCACTATCCGGCCATCGACTGGGTCGGCAGTTTTTCGGAGCACGTAGAGGCCGCAGCCAGCTGGTGGCATCAGAATATCGGCAATAAATGGCAGCAACGCCGGGCCGAGGCCCTGGCCCTGCTGTCCCGGGATGCCGAACTCTCCCGTATCGTCAATCTGGTGGGGCCCGAGGCACTCTCTTCGGCCCAGCGCTGGGAACTGGAAGGGGCAGCCCTGATCAAAGAGGGGCTGCTGCAGCAAAGCGCCCTGGAACCGGCCGACAGCTTCGCATCGCCGGAGAAGCAGTACCTGTTGCTGAAGATGATGCTGCTGATCTTTCACAAGGGGGCCGAGCTGATCGAGCTGGGGGTTCCGGTACAGGAGCTGAGTCAGCTGCCCCTGCTGGCCGAAGCGCGGCGTGCCAAGCAGCGCTACAGCAGCACCCAGGTGGAACAGATCCGGGAGCTGAATGAGACGTTCATCCAGACCTTTGAAAGGATCCGCATGGAATATGCCAGGTTCAAGGAGCAGGCCGAATGAGTGCCAAGGAGTATCGCACCGTCTCCTCCGCCCGCGGCGGGCTGCTGGTGGTGGAGGACGCCCCCATGGTGGCCTTCGGGGACCGTGTGCAGATTCGCGATCATCGCAATCGCAAGCGCAATGGACAGGTGATCCGAAGCAGCGCGCAGCGAGCCCTGATCCAGGTCTACGAGGGGACCGATGACCTGGACCTGGAGCGCACCTGGGTACGCTTTCTCGACCAGCCACTGGAGATCGCACTGTCACCCGAACTGCTGGGCCGGGTATTCAACGGCATCGGCGAACCCAGGGACGACCGCCCGCCCCTGCTCTCCGACCTGCGGCGCAACATCAACGGCGCCGCCATCAACCCGGCGGCCAGAACCTATCCGCGGGAGTTCATCCAGACCGGCATCTCCAGTATCGACGGTCTTAACTCCCTGGTGCGCGGTCAGAAGCTGCCCATTTTCTCCGGCTCCGGCTTACCCCACAACCGGCTCATCGCCCAGATCGTGCGCCAGGCCCGGCTGGTGGATGAGGAGAGCCGTTTCGTCATCGTGTTTGCGGCCATGGGGGTCTCCTATACGGATGCCCGCTATTTCGAAGACGAGTTCTCCGCCTCCGGCGTGCTCGGCAGCCTGGTGATGTACATCAATCTGGCCGACGACCCGCCGGTGGAGCGCCTGGCCCTGCCGCGGGCGGCCCTGACCGCCGCCGAGTACCTGGCCTTCGACCTGGGGCATCACGTGCTGGTGGTGATGACCGACATGACCAACTACGCCGAGGCGCTGCGCGAGGTGGCCACCGCCAAGGGCGACGTACCCTCACGCAAGGGCTATCCCGGCTATCTCTATTCTGACCTGGCCGAGATCTACGAGCGCTCCGGCCGCATCAAAGGCCGACCGGGATCCATCACCCTGCTGCCGGTGGTGACCATGCCGTCGGACGACATCACCCACCCGGTGCCGGACCTCACCGGCTATATTACCGAGGGCCAGATCGTGCTCAGCCGGGAACTGCACAATCAGGGAGTCTATCCGCCAGTGCACGTCTCACCCTCCCTGTCGCGGCTGATGAAGGATGGCATCGGCGAAGGCGATACCCGGGAGGACCATCCCCGGGTGGCCAACCAGCTCTATGCCCTCTATGCCAAGGCGCTGGATACGCGTAATCTGGCCTCTATCATCGGTGCTGACGAACTGTCGGTCCGCGACCAGCGCTACCTGAGCTTTGCCGGCACCTTCGACCGGCGCTTCATCGGCCAGGGCGAAGACGAGGACCGCAGTATCACCGCCACCCTGGATCTTGCCTGGGAACTGCTCGGTATGTTTCCGACGGACGCTCTGACCCGGGTCAGCGAAGCTGACCTGGAGCGCTACCACCACCCGGCGGACGATGCATGACGACCTCCCTGCTCAAGGTGCCGCCGACCAAGAACGCCCTGCTGGCGTTGAAACGGCAGGTCCGTTTCCTGCAGGACGGGCACGCCCTGCTGGAACGCAAACGTGAGTTGTTGACACGGCTGGTGTATCAGCGCATCGGCGAATACCGTGAGCATCGGCACAACGCCCGCCAGGCGCTCCGCGAGGCCTATCACTGGATGAGTATCGCCACCCTGAGGATGGGCAGCCGCGCCTTGCATCAGGCCGGCCTGGGCACGGCACCCAGCCTGGAGGTGAAGATCATACCGCAGCGCAGCTTGGGGATAGAGTACCCGGCCGTCAGCGTAAAACGCCTGCCGATGCAGCCGGTGGGATTGCTGGGCACCGACGCCAGCTTTGACCAGACCCGGCTCCGGCTTACCGACGCCGCCATCCTGCTGACCCGGCTGGGAGAGATGGAGATGGCGCTCGGCCGCTTGATGGCGGAGCAGCGCAAAGCGCAGAAACGGGTCAATGCCCTGCGCTACAATATCATCCCCCGCTATCAGGCCACCATCCGCTACATTCAGTCGGCCCTGGAAGAGGAGGAGCGGAACACCCTGTTTCAGATCAAGCTGTTGAAGGAACAGGAGCAAGAGCATACCTGATTACCCATGAAACTCAGCCATGTCACAACCATGAAACGGTGTTCAACACCTGATTTTAACTACAGAGACCACAGAGTTAAAAAATACCCAATCTCGAGCAATAAAACTCTCTGTGGTCTCTGTGTACTCTGTGGTTTCATTAGATTTCAACAGGTTGCGTTGGGGTACGTATGTTGCACAGTAGCTGAGTATTGTAGGTAATCAAGAGAGCATATATAAAGGGCATGCAACTACGGCATCCAAAAAAGCAGTATCAAATCTATACCAAGGAGCATCACCATGAGCAGAATCAGCGGCAGACAGATTACGACAATGGTGCTGGCAGGTACCTTCTCGACCAGCCTGTGGGCGGTCGATCTCAAGGCATTGGAAGAGCAACTCGATGTCAATCCCATGGACAGTTGTAAGGAAGCTATCGAACTCTACCAGGACGGGGATCTGCAAGGCGCCATCGAGCTGGTAACCTTGTGCAAGGACGAGATGGGACAGATCAACCAGAATATCGCCGCCGCCTCCTTCAAGGACGAAGTCATGGGTTTCAAGGGCGGGGAACTGAGCCAGGGTGGGGCCATGGGTTTCACCCAGATCTCGAGGGTCTATTCCCAGGACGACACACAGATCGAGGCTGCACTCTCCAGTGGCGGCGCCGGCATGATGCAGATGGCCATGAGTTTTGCCGGCCGCAAGATCCGCCTCGGTAAGCACAGCGCCACCCTGATGCAGGACGGCAAGGGAAACACTATCTTCGTCCCGGTTGGCGAAGGGGCCCTGACCTTTTCCTCCAGAAGTGTGGATGTAAAGACGCTGAAGAAATTTGCCAAGGCCTTTTTGAAGGAGTTCCCCATCTGACCGGGTCGCATAGCGAAGCGGGACTGGTTACTCCCGCTCTTCGATCCAGGCCTGCTGAATCGCTTCCAAGATCTTCTCTCCGGAGTGCCCGGGGTCGTCATCGAACCCGGGCAGCGCCAGCACCCAGCTGTGCAGGTCGACAAAATTGAGGGCCATCGGGTCCACCTCGGGATGCGCCTCATCCAGTTCGATGGCGATGTCGAGGATATCGGTCCATTTAAGGCTCATCATTACTTCTCCCGCTGTTTTCAATGGCTCTCGGAGACCATGTTGATGGTGTATTTGGGGATCTCCACCACCAGATCCTGATCCGCTGTCAGCGCCTGGCAGCTGAGGCGTGACTCGGGTTCCAGCCCCCAGGCCTTATCCAGCATATCCTCTTCGGTCTCCTCCGCCTCCGGCAGGGAATCGAAACCCTCACGCACGATCACATGACAGGTGGTGCAGGCGCAGGACTTTTCGCAGGCGTGTTCGATCTCGATGCCATTGGCCAGGGCGGCATCGCAGATGGTGACGCCGGGTTCCGCCTCGATCATCGCGCCTTCCGGGCAGATCTCTTCATGGGGCAAAAATATAATTTGTGGCATGGGTTCTCTAACCTCTACTCAAAATCTTCCACGCTGTGGCCGGACATGGCCTTGCGCACATTGGCGTTCATGCGCCGTTCCACGTAGAACTCGCAGGCCTTCTCCAGCGCCTCTATCTGATCCTTGATCCGTTGAGAATCTTCACCCTGGGCCACCTCTTCCAGGCGGGACAGGGCCAGGCTGACCTGCTGCCGCTCATCAGCATCCAGCAGCTCATCGCCATCGTCCGTCAACGCCCCTTTCAGGGCCTCGATCACCCGCTGGGCTTCCACCTGCTGCTCGCGCAGGCGGCGCACCGCCATGTCGTCCGCCGCATGATCGATGGAATCGCGCAACATGCCCTCGATCTCGTTGTCGGTCAGCCCGTAAGAGGGCTTTACCTCGATACTGGCCTTGACCCCGGTGCTCTCCTCTTCCGCCTCGACGCCGAGCAGGCCATCAGCATCCACCGAGAAAGTGACTTTGATGCGGGCGGCACCGGCCACCATCGGGGGAATGCCCCGCAGTTCGAAACGCGCCAGGGAGCGGCAATCGGAGATCAGCTCGCGCTCACCCTGAAGCACGTGGATGGCCATCGCAGTCTGGCCGTCCTTGAAGGTGGTGAACTCCTGAGCCCGGGCCACCGGAATGGTGGTATTGCGGGGGATGATCTTTTCCACCAGCCCACCCATGGTCTCAATCCCCAGGGACAGCGGATTGACATCCAGCAGCAGCATCTCCTCGTCCGGCTTGTTGCCGACCAGGATGTCGGCCTGGATGGCGGCACCGATGGCCACCACTCGATCAGGATCGAGCTCTACCAGGGGCTCGGTAGTAAAAAACTCACCCACCCGTTGCCGCACTCGCGGCACCCGGGTAGACCCCCCCACCATCACCACGTCGCGGATCTCATCCGGACGCAGGCCGGCATCTCGCAGGGCCCGGCGACAGGGGCCCAGGGTGTTACGAATCAGCGGATCCACCAATGCGTTGAACTGTTCCCGGCTCAGCTCCCCCTGCCAATGGCTGCCATCCTCCAGCTCCAGCCGAACAGTGGTGGACTCAGCATCGGTCAAGGCCTCTTTCGCGTCACAGGCCTCGCGCATCAGGCGCCGCAGCATGGCATGATCGGCATCGTCGCGAATGCCCGCCTGCTGCATCATCCATTCGGCCACCAGGCGGTCGAAGTCATCGCCCCCCAGTGCCGAGTCTCCACCGGTGGCCAGCACCTCGAACACCCCACGGTTGAGGCGCAGAATAGAGATATCGAAGGTACCCCCACCCAGGTCGTAGATCGCATGGATGCCATCTGATTCTGAATCCAGGCCATAAGCAACGGCCGCCGCGGTCGGCTCATTGAGCAGCCGCAGCACCCGCAGGCCCGCCAGTTTGGCGGCATCCTTGGTGGCCTGACGCTGGGCATCGTCGAAATAGGCCGGAACCGTGATCACCACCCCTTCCAGCTCACCGTCCAGGCTCTCCTGCGCCCGCCGGGCCAGGGCCTTGAGGATCTCGGCGGAGACCTCCACCGCGCTGACGTCCCTGGACACGGTGTGGATGCGCGGCACCGCAGTCTCCCCCTGGCGGAATTCATAGGGGAGGCGATTGCCCAGGGACTTGAGCTCATCTACGCCGCGGCCGATCAGGCGCTTGGCTGATACGATGGTATTGAGGGGATCGGTAGCCGCCGCCGCCTTCGCGGCGTGGCCGACGATGGCATCCTGTTCGGTATAGCGCACCACCGATGGCAGCAGGTGGCGGCCCTCGCTGTCCGGCAGGGTGATAGCCTTACCACTGCGCACCGTGGCGACCAGGGAATTGGTGGTCCCCAGATCGATGCCCGCGGCCAGACGGTGCTGGTGCGGAGCGGTCGACTGCCCAGGTTCTGAAAGTTGTAACAGGGCCATGATCAGACGCCGCTCTCTGGATTAAAGTAATTCATCAAGTTCTGCCTCCAACTCCTCTGAATCACTAATAAATTTCTGAAGAAACTGCATCTTCCGTAAGATCTCTCTGGCCGCCTCCAACTGCTCCGGGGTGGCCGTTTCGAACTGTAGTGCCATCTGCCCTACCAGGCTGGTGATGCGCTGATTGATATCGGTTACCAGTTCGTCGATAGCGGCATAGGGGTCGGCTTTATGCCGGGCCGCTTCCAGCTGTTCCCGCAGTTCCAGTTGCCCCATGAGAAAGGCGGTATCCCGGGTGGTCTCCTTCTCCACATCGGTATCGATGCCATGTAGGGACAATAGATAGTGGGCGCGCCGGATCGGGTCTTTCAGGGTCTGAAAGGCTTCGTTGATCAAGGTCGCACCCTGCATGGAGAGGCGCCGCTCCTGATCCGAGGCGTTGGCGTAGCGATCGGGATGCACCACCCGCTGCAACTCCCGGAAGCGCTCTGCCAGCTGATCGCCGTCCAGGATATATCCGACGGGCAGCCCAAACAGCTCAAAGTAATTCTTCGAGAAATCCAGCATATTGCCTTTTTTATGTGACCGGCAGAGACAGGAGATTATCGGGGATCAGACGGTGAAGCTTTCGCCACAGCCGCAGGCATCCTTGACATTGGGGTTGTTGAACTTGAAACCTTCGTTCAAGCCCTCTTTGGTGTAATCGAGTTCCGTGCCATCCAGATAGAGCAGGCTCTTGGGATCCACCATGACCTTTACCCCGTGGTCCTCGAATACCTGGTCGTCGTCCTCTTTGTCATCGGCGAACTCCAGCACATAGGCCATGCCGGAGCAACCCGAGGTGCGCACGCCCAGCCGGATGCCGAAACCCGAGCCACGATTGTCGAGAAATCTGCGGATATGGTCAGCCGCCGCTTCAGTGAGGGTAATGGACATAGTCGCTCACTCCTGCTGTTAATCGCCGGTGTCGCCGGCGGACAGCTCGTTAAGGTTTCAATCCTGCTTTGCACCCTGTTTGGATGCGTAATCTTCCACCGCGGCCTTGATGGCATCTTCGGCCAGTACCGAACAGTGCACCTTGACCGGTGGCAGCGCCAGTTCCTCGGCAATATCGGTATTCTTGATCTGCTGAGCCTCATCCAGGGTCTTGCCTTTGACCCATTCAGTGAGCAGGCTGCTGGAGGCGATGGCCGAACCACAGCCATAGGTCTTGAACTTGGCATCCTCGATAACGCCCTCGTCATTGACCTTGATCTGCAGTCGCATCACGTCACCACAGGCTGGCGCCCCCACCATGCCGGTGCCCACATTCTCGGCAGCGGTGTCGAGATTGCCTACATTACGCGGGTTTTCGTAGTGATCCAGTACCTTTTCACTGTACGCCATGATCTCTTCTCCTGATTCAGACCCCGCCGATGGCGGGGACGATTGCGTATTT
>Ga0190284_1001022_pt1 | contig 13151 bp, 11 predicted proteins | sample 48691812_MG_FD_161668 | JGI IMG/M metagenome (GOLD analysis project Ga0190284, IMG submission 161668) | Hydrothermal vent microbial mat bacterial communities from Southern Trench, Guaymas Basin, Mexico - 4869-18-1-2_MG | ecosystem: Environmental > Aquatic > Marine > Hydrothermal vents >...
CTAACCTCACGTGCTTGAGGAAAGAGGTGTTAGCAGCCAGGTTGCTCCTACCGACGAGCAATTGAACGCTCGCCGGCACAGAGGAAAAGACTGTTGCAAATCCGGGAGCCCGGCAAATCGCCGGGCTTTTTTTGTCTTTGAGGCAAGGTTATAGTATACTTGCCGTATGGAAACGCCCCTCCTGCAAACCAAACTCTATATCCCCCCCGTCCGGCCAGAGCTGGTCTCGCGCCCGCGCCTGATCGAGCAGTTGAATGCGGGCCTGCACCGCAAACTGACCCTCATCTCCGCCCCGGCCGGTTTCGGCAAGACCACGCTGCTGAGCGAATGGGTCGCCGGCTGCGGGCGGCCCGTCGCCTGGGTCTCGCTGGACGACGGCGACAACGACCCCGTGCGCTTTTTCACCTACCTCGTCGCTGCGCTACAGACACTCGACCCCAACCTGGGGCAGGCCGCCCGGGGCTTGCTCGGGTCGCCGCAACCGCCGCCACTTGAAGCATTGGTGGCAACGCTGATCAACAACATCGCCACCACATCCACGCCGCTTGTGCTCGTGCTGGACGATTATCACACCATCGTCGAGCTAACCATTCACGAAGCGCTGGGGTTGCTGCTGGAGCGCCAGCCACCGCAGATGCACGTAGTCTTGATGACCCGCCAGGATCCGCTGCTACCGCTCTCACGGCTGCGTGCGCAGGGACAGATGACGGAGCTCCGGGCGAGTGATCTGCAGTTTACAGACGAGGAAGCCGCCGCTTTTCTCAACCAGACGATGGGTCTGAATCTCACGCCGGGCGAGATATCCATGCTCGAAACTCGCACCGAAGGCTGGATCGCCGGGCTGCAACTGGCGGCCCTCTCGTTGGCAGGTCAGGCTGACCACAGCGCTTTTGTGCAGGCTTTCTCCGGCGATGACCGCCACGTGATGGACTACCTGGTGGACGAAGTGCTGTCCCGGCAATCCGAACCGGTGCAGCGTTTCTTACTGCGAACCTCGATCCTGAACCGTCTCAGCGGCCCGCTGTGCGATGCTGTGATTGACTCCCCTCTCCTGGCAGGGGAGGGGCAGGGGGAGGGGGAGGGGGAGGGGTCGGGCCAAGCCACCCTGGAGTATCTGGAACGGGCCAATCTTTTCATCGTCCCCTTGGACAATCGGCGGCGCTGGTATCGCTACCACCACTTGTTTGCCGACCTGCTGCGCGCCCGTCTCCGGCAAGCCCCCCCTTTCATCCCCCCCGCGAGCGGGGGGGAAAGAGGGGGGGTGGCAACGTTGCACGCGCGGGCGTCCGAGTGGTTCGAGCGGAATGGCCTGGCAGCCGAGGCCGTGAACCACGCGCTGGCCGCCAGGGATTACGAGCGGGCGGCGCGCCTGGTCGAACGAAACACCGTAGACCTGTTCCCACGCGGCGAGTTGCACACGCTTCTGAACTGGGTCAAGGTCTTGCCCGAGGAGCTGGCTCGCAGCCGGCCATGGCTGTGCATCTACCAGGCCTGGGCGCTGACCTTTGCCGGGCAATTGGACGGCGTGGAATCATTGCTCCGGAATGCTGAACGGCACATCCAGCCAGGCGACCCTACAACTGAAACCCCTGTCCTGAGCCCCTCGACTTCGCTCGGGATAAACTCCGCCGAAGGGCAGGATATGCTGGGTAACATCGCTGCCATGCGCGCTTACGTCGCCGTCGTGACTGGAGACTTTTCCCACGCCATCGAACTTGCGAATCTGGCGAGTGAAACTCTGTCCGAGAGCAGCCTTTGGGCGTACAGCGTCTTTCAGTGGGCGCTCGGATATGCACACCGAATGCGAGGCGACTTGACGAGCGCCGGTCAGGCCTTTGCCCAGGTTGTCAGGCTTGGCCGGGCTATGGACAACGTCTGGACCACCGTGACGGGTATGACCGATCTGGCGATGGTGCACCGAGTACGGGGCCAGCTTCGTCAAGCGGCTGACCTGTACCGAGAGGCGTTGCAACTGGCGACCGAGCGCGGCGCCCGGAACCTGGGTTACATAGGGCGAGTAGAGGCCGGCCTGGCGGGTGTGCTGTATGAGCAGAACGACCTGGCGGCCGCCCGACGCTACGCGACGGACAGTATCGAAAAGACGCAAGGGTGGAAAAACCCGAATCATTTCGTGTTCTCTTACAATGTGCTGGCGCGTGTGCTGCAGGCGCAGGGAGATTTTCAAGGCGCGTTGGAAACGCTCCAACAAGCGGACCAGGTGAGGCGCAAGTTCCCTGTTGTGCCCGCGCTGACGAGTATGATTGACAAAAGCAGGGTCCGGTTGTGGCTGGCGCAGGGTAACACAGCGACCGTTGAGCGCTGGGCGCAGGAGAACCGGGTCGGCGAAAGTGAGACGTTCGATAAAAGCCCGGAAGAAGAGGAACTGCTGCTCGTCACGCTGGCGCGGGTGCTCATCGCCCAACGTAAGGTGGATGAGGCGCTGCGCTTGTTGAACCGCCTGGGTGAAAACGCAGAAGCAAGAGGACGGATAGGCATCCTGATCGAAATCCTCGTGCTCCAGGCGATGGCGCTCCAGGCAAAAGGCGACAATGTCTATGCTCTCAGTGTGTTGGAAAAGGGCCTCGCTCTCACTGAGCCGGAGGGTTACGTGAGGGTGTTCGTGGACGAGGGCGCGCCGATGGCCGAACTGCTGCGGCAGGCGGCATCGCGCGGCGTCGCCCCCGGCTACGTGAGCAAACTATTGGCAGCGTTCCCTGTGTCCTCTGTCCGTGGCCCCTCGCCTCTGGTCGAGCCGCTGACTAAGCGCGAGCTTGAAGTGCTGCGCCTGGTCGCGCAGGGCGCGTCGAACCGGGCCATTGCCGAGTCGCTGGTAGTCACTACCGGCACTATCAAGACGCATGTCAGCCGCATCATGGGCAAATTGGGCGCCCGCAACCGGACGGAGGCCGTGGCGCGGGCACGCGAACTGGACATGCTCTAAAGTCAACCCCCAAATCTAACTTTTGGCAGACGACAACCAGGCCGGTTGACGACTATACTTGTAGTATAGTTGTCAGCCGGCTTTCGTTTTGCTGATAGGAAGAGAAATCTATGAAAAGGCTCCGTTTGGATCAACAGGCAGTGTATGAAATCCAGGTGCAGGGACGCCTCGACGCGAGTTGGTCGGATTGGTTCGACGACGTGACCATCACGGTCGAGACAGGGGACGATGCCCCCGCCATCACAAGACTGACCGGTCTCGTCGCCGACCAGGCCGCCTTGTACGGCCTGCTGCAAAAACTATACACCCTGGGTCTGCCACTGCTGCTGGTCAAACGAAAGGAGGCAAGAGAATGAGCAAATGAGCAAATGACAAAGGTTCGTAGCGCATACAAGTTGACTTTGCGGATCAATTTCCTATACACCAAAAAATGCGACCAAATAACTGAGCAAGAGTTTAAGGATCCACATTATCAGTAAGGAGAATAGACTAATGAAAGCAAATACTGTAACGCCCAACTGGATCAGCATTGTCTCGATTGTGGTCAGCATGCTGGCTGCGTTGTTCATCTTTGCGATCCTTACCGGCAGAAAAGTGCCCTTGATTTCGGGAGATAAAGCAGCCTTTTTCATCCTGTGGATCATCGGCCTTTCTATGTCCGCCCTGGCCGGCATTCGCGACAATCCAGACGGGACCTTTCAGATGCCAGGTTGGATCTCTATCCCATTAATGCTGCTGGGATTCTCGGCCGTGCTGCTGCTCATCGCGATGCTCTTTGGCGTCAGGGTCCCACCGATTTCTGGATATCGAGAGGCATTTGTGGCGCTGGCAATCATCATCGCCGCCAAATGGGTCATCGTTCACCTGTACAACCTGATCCAGGGAATCCTTGCTCGGGCAGCAGGTTAGGCAGCGACTCCCCGCTGCGAGAAAGAAACCAAATAAGGTAACAAGGGACAATCGTACCGTGAAAGCACAAATCTGCCAAAGATAGCAGTTTACATTAGAGAAAGGAGTATGAACTATGAATATCGCAAGTTTCTTCAAACGTCATCCACTGTGGGCGTATCTTGTCATCGCTTTCGTGTTCTCGTGGGCTTTGTGGTCGGTGCTGGTGGTGACCGCGCCGCCCGATGCTATGCAGGCGGGTATCTCCCCGATGTTCATCGTCTTGGCCATCCTGGGAGGGATCGGGCCCAGCCTGGCGGGCATCGTGACGACGGCCATCGTTGATGGGAAAGAGGGGCTGCGGGACCTGTTCGCTCGGCTCGGACGGTGGCGCGTGGGCATCGGTTGGTACGCTGTCGCGCTGCTGATCACCCCACTTGCGGCCCTGGCGACGCTCGCAGTTGAAGGGGCGCTGGGGATGCCGGCAGCCACCCTGGAGGAAATGATAGGCACGCTGCCGATCAGTATTATCTGGCCCATCTTCGCCGCCCTGGGCGAGGAGTTCGGCTGGCGTGGGTTTTACCTGCCCAGACTTCAGAAGCGACACACGGCCCTGGGATCGAGCATCATCGTCGCGGTGGCCTGGGGGCTGTGGCACGTTCCGACAATATATCTTGCATATCGGCAGTATGGCCTGCTGGTCGTCTTCGCTTATGTTTTCGTGGTTCACATTGTAGCAATCACGGCACAGAGTACGGTTATGACCTGGGTTCACAACAACGCCAGGCAAAGCCTGCTGCTGATGATCCTGTTTCATTTCGGACTCACATCCACCACCCTGTTTCTGTTCCCGTTGAATATGCCAGTAATGGAAGGCCTGCGACACCAACTGATTTACGCGGCGTTCTACTGGCTGGCTGCTCTTTTTGTCATCGCCATAGTAGGACCAAAGCGCTTGGTGCGAGAATCTCGCTGAATGATGTGACTCAACGTGACCTGGGCCTGGTGCTGATCTCGGTCAATCGCGTCGAGCCCGAACCAAATGGACGAGGGAGGAAAGAAACTGCCCAAGATAGGAAAGCCCTGCCAGGACGGCAGGGCTTTCCTATTTGGAGATGTAGGGAAGACGTGGTAAGATATCGAACGGTTGAACGCCGGCCTGCGCCGCAAGCTCACGCTCATCTCCGCCCCGGCCGTTTTCTGATTACCTCGTCGCCGCCTTGCAGACCGTTGACGCCGGCATTGGCAAGGACGTGGAGAATACCGGCGCGTTTATCCGTGCCTTTACCGGTGACGACCGGTATTGGAAGTAGCCTTATTGCCGATAAAGGAGATATGATCCATGAATGACTACACCAAGCTGCACTTTGAGACCAAGGCAATCCACGTCGGACAGGAGCCAGACCCGGCCACAGGGGCCGTCGTGACGCCCATCTACCAGGTCTCCACTTTCCTTTTGCCCGATCCCAGCGAGCCGGGCGAGTACGTTTACTCGCGCGTCGCCAACCCGACCGTGGTGGCACTGGAGCGGGCTGTGGCGGCCCTGGAGGGCGGTCAGCATGGGCTGGCTTTCGGCTCCGGCATGGCGGCAACGACCGCTGCCATGTCGCTGGCCCACGCTGGCGACCACGTGCTGATCACAGATAACGTCTACGGCGGCAACTTTCGGCTGCTGCACCAATACCTGAACCGCTATGACGTGACCCACGATTTTATAGACATGAACGACCCGGCGGCCATTGTCGCGGCGATGCGTCCCAACACCCGCCTGCTATGGATCGAGACGCCCACCAACCCATTGCTCAAGGTGATAGACATCGCCCAGGCAGCCGAGATCGGCCACCGGCACGGGGCCTGGGTGGGCGTAGATAACACCTTTGCCTCACCCTACTTTCAGAACCCGCTGGCGCTGGGCGCAGACATTACGATGCACAGTTGCACAAAGTACCTGGGCGGTCATAGCGACCTGGTGGCCGGGATGCTGGTGGTGAACGACAAACTGTATGAGCCGCTGTTCGAGGCGCGGCGCATTACCGGCGGCATCCTGGGGCCGTTCGACGCCTGGTTGATGTTGCGTGGCGTCAAGACGTTGGCTGTGCGGATGGAGGCCCACCAGCGCAACGCCTTCGCCGTGGCCCGCTTCCTGGAAGGCCACCCGCGCGTGGCGCAGGTACTCTATCCTGGCCTGGAAAGCCATCCGCAGTACGCCCTGGCCGCCCGGCAGATGCGGGGCTTTAGTGGCATGGTCACGTTCGAGATCAAGGGAGGGCACGAAGCGGCGCGCAAATTCGTGCAAGCTCTGCGCCTGGTCACGTCAGCGGTGAGCCTGGGCGGCGTCGAGTCACTGGTCGAAATTCCGCACGACTTGACTCACCAGGTGATGCAGGGTACGACCATAGCCATCAGCCCGGCGATGATCCGTCTGTCCATCGGCCTGGAGCACGCCGACGATCTGATCGCCGACCTGGGCCAGGCGTTGGCTGCCGCCTGATTGGAATGTACCCATAGGCGCAGGGGATTACCCCCTGGGCCCTTTTGTTGTACACTGAGTACGGGCGACCAACAGGTCGCCGGTGATCCAGCGTTGAGTGCAGTTTGGACAAACGGAGACGGCTGACTGGAGTGCTCATGACTATTACGAATCCCTCACAACTCTCTGGTGATCGCCTCGCTCTGCTCTACCGCCTATCGCAGACCTTTAATTCCTCCCTCGATCTCGACGAGGTGCTGGACCGGGTGATGGATGAGGTCATCGCGGTCACACGCGCCGAACGCGGTTTCATGATGCTACATGATGCCAACGAGAGTACCACCGCGAGTGCTCGTGGCGGGCCGGTCTTTCGCGTGGCGCGTGGGATGGATCGAAACACGATTGACGATCCCCAGTTCCAAGTTTCGCGCAGTGTAGTAGAACGGGTGGCATGCGAGGGACAGCCGGTCCTCACGAGCGACGCGCGGAGCGACGACAGGTTCAGCATGCGCCGGAGCGTGATGGTACTAGGGCTACGTTCGATCCTGTGCGTGCCGTTGAGAATCAAGGACAAGATATCGGGTGTCATCTACGTGGACAACCGGCTGCAGGCTGGCATCTTTACCCAGGCCGATCTCGACCTGCTGACCTCCATCGCTTCGAGCGCGGCGATTGCGATTGAGAATGCGCGGCTGTACCAGGTCGCCATCGAAAAAGGCCGCATGGAGCGCGAACTGCAAATGGCGCGCGAGGTGCAGGCCAGTTTACTGCCGCGTGAGACGCCGCAGGTCCCCGGTTGGGAGTTTGCCGCACGCTGGCAGCCGGCACGCGAGGCGGCCGGTGACTATTATGACTTTATCCCAGGCGACGGGGGGCAACTCAGCCTGGTGATCGCCGACGTGAGCGATAAGGGTATGCCCGCTGCCCTGTTCATGGCCCTCACGCGCAGCATCGTCCGTGCCAGCGTGGGCCACGCGCCCTCACCCGCGGGCGGCATCGCCCACGCGAACCGGTTGATCTGCGCCGATGCTACCGGCGGGATGTTCGTCACGCTGTTTTACGCCTTGCTCAATCCAGAAGTGGGCGAGATCACCTACGTCAACGCCGGGCACAACCCGCCGTTGCTCTATCGCGCCGAGCAGGATCAACTGACAAAACTGATGCGCACGGGGATGGCACTGGGCGTGGTGGCGGATTCATCGTTCGAACAACGCACGCTGCATCTCAGTCCCGGCGATCTGGTCCTACTCTACACCGATGGAGTGACGGACGCGATCAATGCGCACTTGCGAGACTTTGGGATGGAACGTTTACAGCGTGTGATCTTTGAGCATCGGCACGCGCCAGCGGCGGACGTTATGGCCGCGCTAGAGCAGGCGATTGGCGACTTTGTCGGTTCCGCCGCGCCATTCGATGATATTGCAATTGTGGTGGCAAAATGTCTGAAATGATCGGCACTCTCTTGAACGAACGCTATCGTCTGGACGCCGAACTCGGCCGGGGTGGTATAGGAATTATTTACCGCGCTCACGACACCCTGCTCGACCGCGATGTAGCCGTCAAGGTTCTGTCTGACCCCACACTGAGCGCCGAAAGCCGTGCCCGGTTGCTGCGCGAAGCCCAGGCCGCTGCTCAACTCAACCACCCCAACATTGTCTCAATCTACGATGCTGGCCAGGCGGAGAGCGTGCCGTTCATCGTGATGGAACTGGTCGAAGGCGAATCGTTGCACGAGTACCGTCCACGAGCACTTGAAGACATCCTCTCGATTGCGCAGCAGGTGTGCGCTGCCCTCGAACACGCCCACGCTCACGGCATCATCCATCGCGACCTCAAGCCGGAGAACGTGCTGATTGGGCCTGACGGTTCTGCCAAACTGACGGACTTTGGCCTGGCCCGTACCATCGCCTCGCGGCTCACCATTGAAGGGACAATCCTCGGCACGGTGTTCTATCTCGCGCCGGAGCAAGCGTTGGGTCAAGAGATAAACAACCGCACGGACTTGTATGCACTCGGCGTACTATTGTACGAGTTGACGGCTGGACAGTTGCCTTTCACCGGTGACGACTTGCTGACCGTCATCTCACAGCACTTGCACGCCCCGGTCGTCCCACCCAACACACACAACGAAACAATCCCGCCCGCGCTTGATGCCCTCATCGTGCGGCTCTTGAGCAAGCAACCGCAAGACCGTCCCGCGTCGGCGGCCGAGGTGCGACGGGCCCTGGAGTTGGTAGTGACGACTTCAGTCGTTCCGTCCGAACCATCTGCTGCAAAGTCAGGCTTGTCCGACCATTTTCCTCCGGCCAAGAGACTCGACGAGCGTCCCAACAATCTGCCCGCACAGACCACCCCCCTCATCGGACGCCAGGCGCAGTTAGCCGAGGTGCGGAGGGAACTTGCCCGCCCGGAGAACGAGGTGCGCCTGCTCACGCTCAGCGGCACCGGTGGCACGGGCAAGACCCGCTTGGCCTTGCAGGTGGCCGCCGACCTGCTGGATCACTTTGAAGATGGCGTGTTCTTCGTCGCACTCGCGCCCATCCGTGACCCGGCACTCGTCATGCCCACCATCGCCCAGACGCTCGGAGTCCGCGAAGCCGATGACAGTCCCTTCGGCTCCACCCAGGGCAGGCCCTTGCTGGAAGCCTTGAAAGACTACTTGCGGGACAAGCACACGTTGTTGGTGCTGGACAACTTTGAGCACGTGACGGAAGCCGCGCCGGTGGTGAGTGATCTGCTGGCCGCCGCGCCCCGGCTCAAAGTGCTGGCGACCAGCCGGGCCTTGCTGCGAGTGCACGGCGAGCACAACTACCCGGTTCCGCCGCTGACCCTGCCCGATCCAGATGAATGGCCGCCCGTCGAACACCTGATGCAGGTCGAAGCAGTGCAGTTGTTCGCCCAGCGGGCGCGGGCGGTGAAGGCGGACTTTGCCATCACCGGCGAGAACGGGCCGGCGGTGGCGGAGATCTGCGGGCGATTGGACGGGTTGCCGCTGGCAATTGAGTTGGCGGCGGCGCGGGTGCGACTGCTGCCCCCACAAAAGATACTGGCCCAGTTGGGCGATCGGTTCAGATTGCTGACGGGCGGGGCCAGGGACTTGCCGGCCCGGCACCAAACCCTGCGCGGCGCGATTGATTGGAGCTACGACCTGCTGGATGCCGACGAGAAGATATTGTTCCGGCGGCTTGCCGTGTTCTGTTGCAGTTGCACGCTCGAGGCGGCAGAGGCGGTGTGCAATACCTCCGGTGATCTGGACGTGCTGAACGGGCTGGGGTCGCTGGTGGACCAGAGCCTGCTCAAGCCGTCTGACGTGGATGGGGAGCCGCGCTTTGGGATGCTGGAGACCATCCGTGAGTATGCACTGGAACGGTTGGCGGACAGCGGGGAGGCCGAAGTGATACAGCGGCAACATACGAACTTTTTCGTAGCGCTGGCAGAAGAGGCCGAGCCGAAGCTAAATGGCGCGGAGCAGATGACCTGGTTGAACCGGTTGGAGGCGGAGCACGACAACCTGCGAGCGGCCCTGGGATGGGCGCTGGAACGTGAGGGGGCGGACGCTGAACTGGGATTGAGGTTGGCAGCGGCGTTGGGAATATTCTGGTGGATGCGTGGTCATTGGACGGAGGCACGCCGATGGCTCGAAAGAGCATTGGAAAAGAGCGGTGATGCTTCCGCGCCTGTGCGGGCGAAGGGACTCTGGATGGCAGGGCTTTGGCAGGAAGACTCCGAGCGGGCCAAGCCGCTTCTCCAGGAAAGTCTGGCTCTGTACCGGCAACTGGAAGACAAACAAGGTGTCGCGCGTGCGCTGTCTGGGTTAGGGCATGTGGCGGACGACCTTGAGCAGGCGACAGCGCTGCACGAGCAGAGCCTGGCGCTGTTCCGGGAGCTAGGTGACAAGTGGGACATCTCGAACGCGCTCTCCTCGCTAGGGGCAGATGCGTGGAGACAGGGAGACTATGGACGAGCGGCGACATTGTTCGAACAGAGCCTGATCCTGGCCCGGGAAACAGGCAACATAAGGGACATCGCTGCCAGGCTCCGAATGTTGGGAAATCTAGCACTCGAGCAGATGGACTATAAACAAGCAGCAGCACTCTTTGAGGAGAGCCTGGCGCTCGCCCGCGAGTTGAGTAACAAGGAAGGAATCGCCGAGTTGCTCAATTCCCTGGGAGAGATGGCGCGTCTTCAGGGCGACTACGAACGGGCGGCCGCGCTCTATGACGAGAGTCTGTCGCTCCGCCGGGAATTGGGTACCAGGATAGGGGTTGCTATGATGCTCCACAATCTGGGGCACGTGGCGCTCCGCCAGGGCGACGGGCGGCAAGCGGCTACGTTCTTTGAGGACAGCCTGGCCCTGTACCGGGAAGTGGGAGACAAGGACGGCATCGCCTATTGCCTGGCGGGAGTGGCGGGGGTGGCCGGGGCAGAGGGACAACCTGAGCGGGCAGCGCGACTGCTCGGAGCTGCAGAGGCGCTGCTAGAGGTCACCGGCGTTCATCTGATCGCCGCCGACCGGGCCGAATACGACCGCACCGTGGCTGCCGTGCGCGCCCAACTGGACGAGGTAACCTTCGCAGCGGCACGGGCGGAGGGTCGGGCGATGGCGGCTGACGACTGGGAGCAGGCGGTTGCCTAGCGTTTTGATGCAAATACGAGAAGAAAACCGAGGTCGAACCAAGTATGCCGATTAAAAAATCAGAACTCTACAGTTCGCTCTGGGCAAGTTGCGACGAACTGCGCGGCGGCATGGACGCCTCGCAGTACCAAGCATTCAAACAGGGCATGATGCAGGAATTATTGACCGGGCGGATCCGGTTGGTGGGGTAATGGGCATTATCGCCGCCACGATTGTCGTTGTTGTTGTTGCCGTCGTAGAGACGCAAAATTTTGCGTCTCTACGACGGCGGCGGCGGTGATGGTAACGGCAATAGCAATGGCAACGACAATGACACAATGATACGGCGGCGATGTGACGCCGCCACAATGGACAACAGGATGGACATTATGAAAAAATTCAAAGGCAAATATCGCATCCCTAGCGCGCGCTGGGCGACATGGGATTATGGTAGCAACGCCGCGTATTTCATTACCATCTGCATCGCCGACCGCGCCCACGATTTTGGTGAAATCGTCAACGGCGAAATGGCCCGAACCCCGTTGGGGCAGGCGGCGGCGGATTGTTGGGATGCCATCCCCGACCATTTCCCGTTTGTCGTGTTGGGCGCATCCGTGGTCATGCCCAACCACGTCCACGGGATCATTATCATTGATAAACCCGATGGTGGTGGCAGCGGGGGGCCAAACAAATTCGGCCCGCAATCCCAAAACCTGGCCTCTATCGTGCGCGGGTATAAAATCGGCGTGACCAAATTTGCCCGCCAGCACTACATTGCGTTCAAATGGCAGGCACGCTATCATGACCACGTCATCCGCAACGCCGCCGAATATGAACGCATCGAAAAATACATTCGCGAAAACCCACAGAAATGGACCGAGGATAGGTATTACACGTCGTAGAGACGCAACACCTTGCGTCTATTGCCGGGTAGAGACGCAAAATTTTGCTATTGCCGGGTAGAGACGCAAAATTTTGCTATTGCCGGGTAGAGACGCAAAATTTTGCGTCTCTACAACCCAACCCAACCCAACCCAGGAGGAACACCTCATGACGACCGTCGGTCAACGCGAACGCGCCACCCAAAACCGCGTGGTCAAACTGTTCCGGGAAAACCTGGGCTACGATTATCTGGGCAACTGGGAATATCGTGAGGGCAACCGCAACGTCGAAGAGGACTACCTGCGCGCCTTTCTGAAAAAACAGGGCTACGCGGGCGCGCTCATTGACCGCGCCCTGTACGAACTCGACAAAACCGCCGGCGACCAGAGCCAAAGCCTCATCGCCTGGGCATCCTGGAGCTTAAACGCTCCGTCGTCGCGGTGAGCGAGGACATCCGCCAGAACCTCGACAACCAGAAAAAGACCTTCATCCAGCCTTTTTTTGCCACCATCCAGCTCGTGATGGCGGGCAACGACACCGAAGGCCTGCGCTACGGCGTCATCGAAACCCTGGAAAAATACTACCTGGCGTGGAAAAATGTGGACATCGTAGAGACGCAAGATTTTGCGTCTCCGCATCATTATCCACAGACGCAAGATCTTGCCGTGAATCAGACGCAAGATCTTGCCGTGAATCAGACGCAAGATCTTGCCGTGAATCAGACGCAAGATCTTGCGTCTCTACCGTCGCCATTGAACCGCCAATCGTCTTTGACGCCGGGACGAAAAAAATCTGCCGCCACAGTCAATACTTTGGCGTGCGGGCGGCGCAGGCGCGCGTGCTGATCATCACCGACCGCACGGAACTGGACGAGCAGATCGAAAAAGTGTTCTTGGGCGTCAACGAACAGATCTACCGCACCAAAAGCGGCCAAGACCTGGTCAACCGGCTCAACGCCGCCAAGCCCTGGCTGATCTGCTTGCTCGTCCACAAATTCGCCGGCAAGGAAGAGGACGACGTCGCGGGCTATATCGCCGAGGTGCAGCGCAGCCTGCCGCCCGGCTTCCGTGCCAAGGGCGACATCTACGTCTACGTGGACGAGTGCCACCGTACCCAGTCGGGCAAACTGCACGCGGCGATGAAGGAAATTCTGCCCCATGCCATGTTCATCGGCTTTACCGGCACGCCGCTGCTCAAGGTGGACAAGCAGAAGAGCATCGAGGTCTTTGGCCGCTACATCCATACCTACAAGTTTGACGAGGCGGTGCGGGACGAGGTCATCCTTAATTTGCGCTACGAAGCCCGCGACGTTGACCAGAACATCACGTCCCAGGCCAAGATTGACCAGTGGTTCG
>Ga0190284_1001023_pt1 | contig 13149 bp, 9 predicted proteins | sample 48691812_MG_FD_161668 | JGI IMG/M metagenome (GOLD analysis project Ga0190284, IMG submission 161668) | Hydrothermal vent microbial mat bacterial communities from Southern Trench, Guaymas Basin, Mexico - 4869-18-1-2_MG | ecosystem: Environmental > Aquatic > Marine > Hydrothermal vents > Microbial...
CGCGAGGGCACCCACCATCTCACCGCCGTAACCGCCCCGAAAACCCTATCGCGAACTTGCTCCACCCGTAATCCGAGCGCAAACCCTTGTCCCACAACGCTCACAGAACACACTTGCGGAATCGCTGGGTGTGCGGCACGTCGGCTTGCTTTCCCCGCCGGGGTTGATACCTTGTCCCGCGACTGCCGCCCGGTTGGAACCGCAGGAGGTTTCAGTAGCGGGCTGGCAGCGGAACGAAACCGGCGGAGGAAAGTCATTATGGCACAGTACAAGATCGCATGGATGCCCGGAGACGGCGTGGGCAAGGACGTGATGGAAGCGGCGCGGATCGTGCTCGACGCGCTGAAGTTCGATGCCGAGTATGTCCCCTGCGACATCGGCTGGGAGTTCTGGTGCACCGAGGGGAATGCCTTGCCCGAGCGCACCCTGGAAACCCTCAAGCAAACCCACTGCGCCCTGTTCGGGGCGATCACCTCCAAACCCAAGGAGGAAGCCGAAGAAGAACTCGATCCCTCGCAGAAGGGCAAGGGCTACGTCTACTTCTCGCCGATCGTGAAGCTGCGGCAGGTGTTGAACCTGCACACGAATCTGCGTCCGTGCAAGGCCTATCCGGGCAATCCGCTCAACTACCGCGAGGGGATCGACCTGGTGGTCTTCCGCGAGAACACCGAGGGGCTGTACGGCGGCGTCGAGTTCCATCCGTTGCCGCAGAAGGTGTTCGATGCCCTGTCCGAGCATCCCAAGATGAAGAAGTTCGAGTCCGCCGGGTTGGACAATATCGCCATCTCGACGCGCATCATGACGCGAGCGGCGTGCCGCAGTATTGTCACCCAGGCGTTCGAGTACGCCAAGAAGCACGGGCGCAAGAGCGTGACCGTCTGCGACAAGCCCAACGTGCTCCGCGAGACCGGCGGGCTGATGGTCCGCACCGCCCGCGAGGTGGCTAAGAACTACGCGGGCATCGAGATGTGGGAGACCAACATCGACGCCCAGTGCATGTGGCTTGTGAAGAACCCGCACGACTACGAGATTCTGGTCGCCGAGAACATGTTCGGCGACATTCTCTCCGACCTTGCCGCCGGACTGGTGGGCGGGTTGGGCTTCGCCTGTGCCGCCAACATCGGCGACGACTATGCCGTCTTTGAGCCGACTCACGGCAGTGCCCCCAAGTACGACGGGATGTACAAGGTGAACCCCTTGGCCATGCTGCTCACCTGCAAGTTGATGTTCGACTGGCTGGGCGAGCTGGAGGCGGCGTCGCGCTTGGAGAGCGCCATCGCCACGGTGGTCAAAGAACACAAGGTGGGCACCTACGACGTGGGCCTGAGCAACACCACGCTCGAGGTGGCCGAAGAGGTCGCCCGGAAGCTGTAGCGGCCGGCGTCTGTGATTGGAGACGCGAACCTGCGTATTCGACGCAACCTGTAAGCCCCGCAGAAGGGGCGCAACTATGGTAGCCAGGGGCGTAAGCCCCTGGAACGGTAGCAGGCGCAAGACGCCAAGCCCTGAAGGGGCGGCACAACGCCTGGGAGACGTCCGTTGCCACAATCGTACACGTGCCTACGTTACCACGTCGTGTTTGGAACCAGGGGTCGTGCGCCCTACCTGACGTCCGATCTCCGTACCCGTGTGCTCAATTACATCGCCGGAATCATCAAGAAACGACAAGGGATCGCTCCTGGTCGCCGGTGGAACGCAGGATCACGTTCACCTGTTTGTCGGGCTCCATCCCGAGAAGGCCGTTGCCGATGTCTTGCGCCTGGTGAAAACGAACTCTCCAGATGGGTCCACAAGACCTTCCCCGACCAGGCAGGGTTCGCCTGGCAGAGCGGCCACGGGGCATTCAGTGTAAGCCGTTCCAACATTGATCAGATTCGTCAGTATATCGAGAACCAGGAGAGATCGCATACCAGGGGCTTACGCCCCTGGCTACCGAATATCGCCCCTTCGGGGCTGAATCGCTGAACACATGCTTGCACGCCGGGGCACGGGTCGGCATCTTCGCAGGGTTCGGAAGAATGGCCCGCACAGCGGGCCCTACGCGAATAGGAAGAACGGTCCACACAACAAGCTCTGTCGTTTTGGAGAAACGGTCCGCACAGCGGACCCTACGCCGAATAGCTGATTGCGAGCGTTACAACGCACGGCAAGAAAGGGAATCGAGATGTCCACAATCACGTACACGCTCAGCGAATGGGCGAGCAATCTGAAATACGAAGACCTGACCCCCGAGGCGATCGACGCCGCAAAGCGGTTTCTCTACGACTCGATCGGATGCGCCCTGGGCGGTTATCGCCAGGACGACTGCGAGATGTTGCAACGGTACATCGCGATCATGGGCGGTGATTACCACTGCACCTGCATCGGCACCGGGCATCGAACCTCGGCGGTCAACGCGGCCTTGTTCAACGCCCTGGCCATCCGCGCGATGGACTACAACGACATCTACTGGAAGGCCGACCCCTGCCACCCGACCGACATCATCCCGGCGGCTACCAGCATTTGCGACTGGAAGCATCTGCCGGGCAAAGAGTTGATCGTCGGCATCATCATCGGCCACGAGATGGAGATGCGCTACTGTGAAGCGGGCGATCCGGGCATTCGCGAGAAAGGCTGGCACCATGCCACACTGACTGGTTTCGTCTCGCCGATGGTAGCCGCCCGCATGCTGGGGCTGTCGCCCGAGAAGATGCAGCACGCCATCGGCATCAGCGCCACCCACTGCTGCACGCTGGGCGCGGTCACCGCGGGCAAGCTGACCATGATGAAGAACACCGTCGATCCGATGGCCACCGCCGCGGGCGTCGAGGCGGCGGTCCTCGCCGAACTCGGCTACACCGGGCCTGAGCACGTGGTGGACGGCAAGGAAGGGTTGGTCCACTGCTACGGACCCCAATGGCACCTGAACAAGCTGACCGACGGACTCGGTGGCGGCGACTACAAGATCACCGAGTGCGGCATGAAGTTCTACCCCATCGAGGCCCTGTCGCACTCCCCCACGACAGCCGCTCTCATGCTGGTCCACGAGCACGACATCAAGCCCGAGGACGTGGCCCAGATCACCGTCGAGACCATCGCCCGGGCGGCGGACATCCTCTCGGACCCGACCAAGTATCGCCCGACGTCAAAAGAGACAGCCGACCACAGCCTGCCCTACTGCCTCGCCGTCGCCATCGCCGACCGCGAGGTGACGCCCAAGCAGTTCAAGCAGGAGCGTATCGTTGACCCGGCGCTGCACCCGCTGATGGACGCGATGAAGGCGGTGGGCAGCGACGAGTTCGAGGCCCTGTTCCCCGCCGTGCAGCCGTCGCGGGTGACCATCACCACCAAGGGCGGGCAGAGCTACTCCCAGCGCGTGGACGTGCCCAAGGGCGACTATCGCGACCCCGGAAGCATGGACGACATCGAGGTGAAGTTCAACGCCCTGGCCGGCGACATCTTCGGCAAGAAGCAGCTCGGCGCCATGAAGAACGCGATCCTGTCCCTGGAGAACTGCGACGACGTGGGCGAGCTGATGGCGTTGTTCGTTGCACGTGCTTGAAGAAGCGAAGGAGGGTCTCAACGACCCAGCGGTGCGTATGGATCAAGGCGATGACCTCGGCGGGAATCGGTTGTGGTTCCGATTCGGGAAGTGACGATCCCTCGGCGTGAGCATCGCCGTCGCCGTCTGCCGTGTGATCCAGCACCCACGACCATGCCCGTCCCCCAAGGAAAACGGTCGCCGAGGGCGCTTCCGGAACCGAGCCGTGATCGTAAGGGAGCGGGGGCGCGGGTGATCGCACCCGGGGCGCAACCGCTCCCTGACCCTTAACGCCACGCGCAAAGGACACGCGGGCGCGGCTTGGACAACCCGCAGGAACACGTGTGGCGAGGCACTAATCGAGGTTCATGGTCATGAGGAACTCATTGTTGGTCTTGACCTTGCTCAGGCGATTGCGGAGCAACTCGACCGACTCGACAATGTTCATGTCGGTGAGCACACGCCGCAGGCGGTAGACCAACTCCAACTCCTTGGGATGCATGAGCAGCTCTTCCTTGCGGGTGCCGCTGGCGGGGATGTCGATGGCCGGCCACGTGCGGCGTTCCACCAAGCGACGGTCCAGATGCAGCTCGGAGTTGCCGGTGCCCTTGAACTCTTCGAAGATGACCTCGTCCATCTTGGAGCCGGTGTCCACCAAGGCGGTCCCGATGATGGTGAGCGATCCGCCTTCTTCGATGTTGCGGGCGGCGCCGAAGAAGCGCTTGGGCTTCTGCAGGGCGTTGGCATCAATACCACCGGAGAGGATCTTGCCGGAGTGCGGCACCTCCGTATTGTGAGCCCGCGCCAGGCGGGTGATGGAATCGAGCAGGATGACCACGTCGTTCCCGTACTCCACGAGTCTGCGGGCCTTTTCGATGACCATCTGGGCGACCTGCACGTGGCGCTCGGCGGGTTCGTCGAACGTGGAGCTGATCACCTCGGCGGTCGTGTTGCGCTCCATTTCCGTGACTTCTTCGGGGCGCTCGTCGATGAGCAGAACGAAGATGTAAGCCTCCGGATGGTTCGTGGCGATGGCGTTGGCCATCTTCTGCAACAGCACGGTCTTTCCGGTTCGCGGCGGGGCGACGATGAGCATGCGCTGGCCCTTGCCGATGGGCGTGGCCAAGTCCACGATGCGCATGTTGAGTTCGTCCGGATCCGTCTCCAGATACAAACGCTCGTCGGGAAAGAGCGGGGTGAGGTCCTCGAAGTTGGTTTTGTCGTGGACCTCCTCGGGGTTCGTGGAGTTGATCGCCTCGACGCGCAGAAGGGCGAAGTAGCGTTCGGACTCCTTGGGTGGTCTGATCTGCCCGGCGACGATGTGCCCGGTGCGCAACCCGAAGCGCCTGATCTGCGAAGGTGAAATATAGATATCGTCCGGGCAGGGCAGGTAATTGTATTCGGGCGAGCGCAGAAACCCGAACCCATCGGGCAGGATCTCGAGAACGCCTTCGCCGTACATCATTCCGCTACGGCTGATGCGTTCCTTGAGAATGCGGAAGATGAGATCCTGCTTCTTGAGGCCGGCGTATTCCTCCACGCCCTCCTCCTTGGCCAATTCGTGCAACTGCGCGACGGTCATCTTCTGCAACTCGACGATGTGCATCTCGCCACGCTTGACCTGTTCGTATTTGGCGTGGGTTTCGGCGTCCAAGGAGACCTCTTCGGTGGCCACCGCATCGCCATTGCCGTCGCCATTCTCGATCTCGATAGGGTCGTTGGCGGGCTTCTTCTCGGGCTTTGTCTTGCCCGCTTCCTTGGTCGTCGACGAACCGGATTTCACAGAAGCCGTCTTCTTCTTCGTGGTCGATTTCGTGCGTGTCTGGCTACCTTTAGCCATCAGTCTTGTCTCCTGAGTCGTAAGCTCATGCCCCGGTTTCCGTTCCCGGTCCGGGTCCAACGTACTTGGGATAGGTTCTACCTCTTCCCCATCTACAACAACGTCTACGATTTCGTGTGCGCTGTCCGTTCGAGTATCAGATCGAGAAGGCGCACTACTTGGGGACGGAGATCGTCAATACCGGAGTTGTTAACAATACTATAATCGGCTTTTGCCTGCTTGAAGTCCAGAGGCTTCTGCAGCTTTTCTCGGCGGTCCAACTCCTCCGGCGTCCAACTCCTCGATGCCGTCACCCGCTCGGTGCGAATCAAACGCTCCGCATGCACAAACCAGACCACGTCACACGCACGGTCCAGTCCGGTCTCAAACAACAGCGGGCTGTCAATCACAATCGCACGAACAGCGGGGTCGGCTCGGTACCGCTCGATCAACCGACCTCGCTCCTGTGCAACCAGCGGGTGCAGTAGTTGCTCCAACCGGTCCCGACAGGACGATTCGGTGAATACCCTATCGCCGACACGCCTGCGGTCAATCCGTCCCTGCGCATCGAGAACCGAATCACCCCACCAGTTTCTCAGCGTTTCGGCAACTCCCGGATCGGACAGTATTGCCCGGGCAATCGCGTCGGAGTCGACGACCGCGGCCCCCAGTTCAGCCAGAAGCGCGGCAACCATCGACTTGCCGGCACCAATGCCACCGGCCAATCCGATGACCGGTTTGCCGCTGCACGGACGGGATTCGCACATCACCGCGACATCCGTGTCAAGGGTCTGTGTTCTCCGCGATGAGACATCTGCGTCAGGATCGAGGCAAAACCCGACACGTACCCTGTTGCCTGCGGGTTACACTGTTCGCGGAAGCATCCTCGGAAGTCACAGTTACAGCATACGTCCCTGGTGTTTCAGCAGCACGATTCGTGCAGGTGTCGGACTCCGCAGGTCGCTGGACTGCTCGCAGGCGGGCAGCTTTCGTAGGTCCACCCCGGAAACCAAGAACCGAGGATGACGGAAGTATACTCCCTTTCGGATACCATGTCACGCGGTTTTTTTAGGAATTTTTCCACGGGCCGCGAACCCGGCAACTCAGGGTATCAGGTGCCAGGTTTGCCGGATGGCGATGCGGTTTCCGCAGGGACCGAGCAGGGACAGGCGGCTGTCAGTGTAGGTCGTACCGGTGATCGGCGTGTACGGTAGGCGGACCTCATCGAGCGCTTTCCTCGTCTCCCACAGGGATTCCACCAGCAGCGTCGCCCGGTGGGCGGTGCTTTCGATCCGCGGTTGCCCGACGAGGGTGTAGCGCAACTCGAGGTCGGCCGAGCGGAAGCGGATTCGCATGGGGTCCTGGGACGGCTCCTCGACGACGGCCAGCCCGATTACCTCGCCGTAGAACCGCAACAAGGCCTCCTCGCACCCGATGTGGGCCTGCATTTCGACGTGATCGACCGCCAGGATTCGGCTTTCCCTCATGGCCGTCTCAGCTCCGCTCGGAGATGATTTCGGCGTCGAAGAGCAGGACCTCGGTATCCGGGTCCTTCCAGGCCGTCGCGTCCAGGCCGGCTTTCATCGTGCAGCAATTGCCCAGGAACTCTTGGGCCGACCAACTCCGCTCGCTGGCGACCTGTGGGAGAAAGCAGCCCGAAGCCGCGCCCCGCCGAATCCAGATTCCGTGCCGACCGACCTCCAGCGTCTCCGGTTTGTCGGTGGGCTCCGGTATGCTGAGAACGGAGATTTCGATGTGAATGTCACCCATTTCCTCTGGCGTTACCGGGCGATCGCAAAACCGCGGGTCGGCAGCCGCCGACCGGGCGGCGGACGCAACGGTGTCGATCACCGTCTTCAACGGCGTGAAGGTGCCCATGCACCCACGCAGACGCCCGCGGTTCTTCAGCGTGACAAACGCTCCCCCGTGAGGCATGTTGGGGAAATCTCGAGGCTTTGGGGCCGCAGAGCCCCCTGTCAGATCGGCGACAACAACCGCTCGCGCAAACGCAAGCAACCTGTCAGCGATGGCCTTCTCCATGGCTCAACCTCAGAACCTCTCCCACCTCCCGGAACAATAGAACCTATCCAAAAACCTAAGAACCTATCCCAAAAACCTATGTGGGACCGGCTTTCCAGCCGGTCAAGACAGGCTAGAAAGCCTGTCCCACAGTTTCGGGATAGGTTCTAGCACATTAACCCCAAAATGCCAGGGGGTGTGGTCATCCTCCGTGGCACGAGAGTCTCAGGTGCCATCCCAGTGCCAGGTTCTGCCTGACAACGCGGTTCTTGTGGCGACCTGCGGGAACACCGGCCATTGCCCGTAGCCGGCATCTTGGGCCGCAGCCGGCAGCCGCAAGGCCGAAGCGGCGTCGATACTCGTGACCCTGCCCGCGGTTCGAGTCGGCCCGCCCGACGAACGCGAACCCCGTCACGCGCCTCGCAGTTGCCCAACGACATCGATGAACTTCTTCAGTCGGGCCGGATCGATCGGGTTGGACCACAGGCCATCGCGCTTGATGTAGGACCCGACGATAAACGCGTCGGCATCAGGCCAATAGCGGTTCAGGTTGTCCGGCGTCAATCCACTGCCGATGGCCACCGGGATGCTGACAGCCTTCTTTGCCGTGCGCACGTCCTCGGTGTCGGCCGGTCGGCCGGTGGCGACGCCCGTGATGACCACGCCGTCGGCGCCGAAGAACTCGGTGGCCCGGGCGGCCTCGGCCAGATCGATGTCGGCGGTGATGGCGTGGCTGGAGTGTTTCTTCTTGACGTCCGCGATGATGGCGATGTCTTCCGCGCCGATCTGCTTGCGATAGCGCAGCAGCGGTGCGGCATCGGCGGACTCCATGAGTCCTTCGTCGGCGACGTGGGCGAACGCAAACCCCTCGGCCCGGACGAAACTCGCTCCACACGCCTGGGCGACGGCCAGGGCTTCGCAGTTGGCGCCGGCGAGGATCTGTACGCCGAGCGGCAGGTCGGCGGCCTGACGAACCGCGAGCCCCGCGGCAGTCATGCCGGCGATGATCTCCGGCCCGACCGTGCGCATCAGGTACGGGCGATCGTGCATGTTCTCGATGAGCAGGGCGTCGCATCCGGCGTCGGCCAGCACGTGGGCTTCGTCGGCGGCGGTCCGTACGATGTCCTTTGGGGTCATCGCCTGGCACGGCGTGCCCGGCAAGGCACGCACGTGGACCATTCCGATGACGCACTTGGGCGCCGCAAAAGGCCTGGGTGAGTTCAAGGTCGTCATGGAACCCTCACTTTCGCTCAGGCCCATGCTAACGCTTCGCATGCCTGCACACTACCGCCCGCCATGGAACGATGTTCCAGAAGACGGCACGCGGCGAACCGAGCGTGCTAGGGCCCGCCAACACACGTTTGCAGGGCTGAGAAGTCGGCCAGGTCGATGTCTTCGTCGTCGTCGGCATCCAGCAGGCACCGGCACGGCACCGGTGCCGCTTGCCCGGGACCGGTGAGACAATCCACAAAGACCGCAACGTCGGACAGGTCCGTGTCACCATCCCCGTTGCCGTCTCCCCACAGATCGCACTCGTCGGGAACGCTGTTGCTGTTGCAGTCGGCCCCGATCACCGGGCCGTAAAGCTCCAGCGACATGTTGATCCGTTCTTCGTAGCCCCAGGTCACCCCGGGGGCTTCGTATGCAAATGCCGCCCCTGGGATGTCGCCCACGGTAGCCCGCTCCCAGATGAACGTGTCCGTACTGGCGATGGTGTCGTTGAGGATTTCGACGAAGTACGTTCCACTCTCCAAAACGACCGGATTGTTGAAGGTCAGCTCAAACGCCCACTCATCGATACTGATCCCCGCAAGAATGCCGCCGGTCGGGGCACGTGTTGAGGGCACATCGCTGCGTGAGGCGACGACGGGGCCGGGAAGCGCGCCGAGGTCCTCGTGGAAAATGACCGTGAAGTGGTCCGTGGGGGCAAGACTGTCGGGATAATACCCACCCCAGAGCCTGATTGATTCGAAGGCCTGCCGCCGCAGCAACAGGAAGTTGTCGGCCATCGCGGTGGCGCCAAGCCCTCCGTCATCAAGATCGCTTGGGTTTCCCGAGGCGTGGTTGGGCGGATGCCGCACGATGCAATCCTGATGCTCCCCCTGTGCGAGGTCGATTTCGTCGGCGACGCCGTTGCTGTTGCAGTCGCCGTCGGCGGGACAGTGGTGCACCTCGAAGTCGTCGATGAACCAGCCGGTGATGCCGTAGCACCAGTCCTTGCCGAAGTCAAAGCGTACCTGGAGCGTGTCGCCGCCGGTGACGAAGGGACCCAGGTCAATCAGCGACGTTCCCCATTCGCCGCCCGCGCCGCTGAAGGAGACCCGTCCGGCGAAGGGGTTCGTGTTGCCCACGCTGGCGGGATACAGGGTGGTGTTGTAGGGGTTATGGCGGAAGGCGACGCGCGGGACGATCTCCCAGGGACCGCCGTTGACGCGGATTGCCACATCGCCGCCGTCCCAGCGGTATTCAGTTTCGATGTAGTGCGCGAACGTGAGCGCGGGCAGGTTCACGTCGGCCGGCATGACGATCTCCGGGCTGGTCAACGCGTGGGAGCCTTGCTCGGGGGTGCCGTTGGTCGAGCAGTCGCCGATGTTGGGGTCCGCACAGAACCAGGCCACCCCTGGGCGCACGAACGGAAGCGGGTCGGTCGTCTGCACCCAATTGAAGGGCGTGGGCGGAGCGGAGTTGGAAACCGTCCAGCCGTTGCTTCCGGCCTCGAAGTCGTCGGCGAATAGGGGGACGTGCGAGGGGCACAACAGCGGGGGAGTCGAGTCGAGAACGGGCACGGTGGCGCCACACGCGCCGGGCGTGTTCATCTCCACGGCGAGCAAGGCCTCGTCCACTTCGGCTGCGTCCGCGGTGGTGAACAGGCTGTCCGACGGTTCGCCGGTGCGTGGGTCGTCGGGGAACGTGCCGATCAGGTCCGCCGCCGCCTGGTTGAACGCGGCGTAGGCATCCTGGAAATCCGCGGCGACGGTCAGGTAGATGGTCAAGGCGCGGTACCAGACGGCCGCGGCTTTGATCGGCCCGATCCCGTTCACCGTATGCCCGTTAAACGTCTTGCCATCGGTGAGCATGGCGAAGGCGTGGTTGGGGATTCCGCACCCGCTGTGGACTCCGCCGTGATCGCTGAGGTCGCAGGTCTGTAAGGGACTGTTGGCCCGATCCGGGTGCCCCAGGCAGGTGGGGTCCCACATGTCGCGGAAGGCGCCGTCGAACGGGGCCGACGTATTTCCATCCTCGCCGATCAGCCATCGCACGCCATCGGCGTATTCCGGCTTTGGGCTGCATGTGACCCGCGGCTTGTTGGGCGTGTCGGTGCCCGGGCCGGTGGGATGCGTCGGCCAATACGGCGGGCCGCCGGGCGCGCCGACGTCGGCGACGTCGCCGTTGAACAGGTCCACCAACTCGCCGAAAACGTCGGAGAACGACTCGTTCAACTGACCGGATTGATTCTGGTAGAGCAGGTTGGCGCTGAACTGCGTGACACCATGGGTCATCTCATGCGCGACCAGGTCGTCAGTAACGGTGCCCTGGCAAAAGGCGGTTTGCAACAGCGTAAAGCTCCAACCGGAGTTGGGGCAGCTGAGTGCGGTGGAGTTGACCGTGGCGACGATGGTCATGCCCTCGTCGTCGATCCCGTCGCGTCCGAAGGCCCGCCAGTAGTAGTCGTAGGTGTCGCCGAGATAGTCGTAGGCGGCATTGACGTCGGCGTCGGCCACCCGCGGGTCGCCTTCGCCCCGGGCCAGCGGTCCGGGAAGCTCGGCCGTGCCTCCGGCGTCGTGAACCGAGCGATCAATCGCACTGCGAGTCAGCTCCCATCGGTCCAGGATCGAGCCGTCGTGAGCCTCCACGAAGAAGGCCTCACAGACGCCCACCGCGGCATCGGTCAGCACGATATGGTACGCCAAACGGGCCCCGAGTGGCGGATCGCCATACCAACCCGGGTCGACGATCACCAGCTCCGATCGCTCCGTCGCAGGCTTGGCGCCGGCGAGCGTCGCGGCCGCAACGCTCCCCGCCTCCGCGGCGGTTAGCGTGGGGGTTGTCCCGAGCTTGGGGGCGATTGGGTAAAAGTCGCCGTTGGCGGCGACGATCTGGCCCATGGCATTCTGGTGGACTTTCAGCACGCCGGAGAAAACGCGGATTCCTTTGTGGACCTGGGCGTAGGTGGTGTGCCTATGACCGAGTGCGTCGCTCTCGGTTCGGGTGAGAGCCAGTTCGGTCGTTGGGTTGGTGACGCCGAACCGGTGGCCGTGCTGGACGAGGAAGTCCACGGGCTCCACCCGTCTCCGCACCGGAGCGACGTTCAGCGGGATCGGCCCGCCATCGGCTGCCGTGACAAACGAAGCCAGCCCGGTCGTCGCGGATCTGCTGACCCGGAGTCCGTCCCCTCGGTCTTGAGCCCGAAGTGTGCTCGGCGAGGCCGCCAACGCCAGCACCAGGGCCAAACGCTGTCCCCGACGAACATACCGGGCGGCACACTGTGGAGTAGGGTATCGTACCATGATCTTTCCCGTTCCTCTCGAATCGAAGCGCGAGGACGCGCGAGTTCCATCCCCACCCCAACTCCACACACGCGGCGTCTCAGGCCCGTTGCGGGTTTCCCCATTCTCGCGAAAATGGTGCGCAAAGTCGAGGGCAAACCCGCCGAATCAAGCGTCAGTACGCATTTTGCGACAATGTGCGCTTGCATCGTTTCAGCACGGTTAAAACGAAGGTGCGCTGGCAGCGTGACTGCTCACGGACTGGTGGTTGCCTGTAACGCGGCGAAGTCGTGCAGGTCTACGTCGTCGTCACCATCGAAATCAAACGCGCAGCACTCGTCGGCGCAAGATCCCTGGCCCGGACCGGTTGCACATGCGTCCCAGTTCGCGAAGTCGTCCAGATCGACGTCCCCGTCGTCATCAAAGTCACCGGGGACGCGGTAGGTCACCTCGATATAAGGCCATTCGGCTTCGTTCCAGTAGTCGATGCTACTGAACTGGGCCGGGCCATAAGATACGTCGGCGCCGGGGTCTTCCTCGAATTCATCGGTGTCTTTGATGAGCAGGCCGTCGTTCGGATGACTCTCGTCAAGCCAGTCCCGAACCAACTCGGTCACGTCCCAGGTTATCCACTCGCCCGGGGCCGCCGGGACCTCGGCGAACGCGTAGCCGTTCGTATCGAAATCACCACCACCCGGCCGATACGGCGGCGCGCCGGCCCAATAACTGTCCCAATACACTGGATCAGGTGTGCCCTGTCCCGAGCGCGCGTACCAGGTGGACCCCATCTCCTCCCAGGAAGAGGTGACGCGATGAACGGCGTAGATTCGTCCCGCAGGGTCTCCATAGTGGTAAGTGTAGTAGTACAAACCCAAGGTGGCATTCGTAACCCAACTGCCTTCCACCTGCGATTCAGAGAGGTCGAATCGCAGAAGCGATCGGAAGTTTTTGATGTCGCCCCACAGCGAGGCCGTGCGAACCCGAAGCTCCAGATCATCCCCATAGTTTGCCTCGGCGCTAGACGCGCACGAGTTGATCCAGTTGTCCGCCACCGGATCGAACGTTACGGTGACAGCCTCCAGCCGGGAGGTGGAGAACAGGGCCGCGATGGTGACGAGTCCACAAGTCACCTTGGCAAGCCCGGGTCCTGAGCGGCGACGCGCCCGTCGGGCGAACTCCTCGTTGGTGTTCATATTCCTTCTCCTATCGTAACAGGTCAGCCGTCTGCAATGCAAGACCGGGCCGGAAAATGTTAAGATAGGCAACTTGCGCTAACCCCCATGCGCGTTTATGTATACGCACAT
>Ga0190284_1001024_pt1 | contig 13143 bp, 12 predicted proteins | sample 48691812_MG_FD_161668 | JGI IMG/M metagenome (GOLD analysis project Ga0190284, IMG submission 161668) | Hydrothermal vent microbial mat bacterial communities from Southern Trench, Guaymas Basin, Mexico - 4869-18-1-2_MG | ecosystem: Environmental > Aquatic > Marine > Hydrothermal vents >...
GGCGCCGTCGACAGCGAGGTGTATTTCACTCCCGCGCCCGCCTCGACGATTACGGTCTTGAGCTTATCCTCACCCGGATTGCCCCGGATCGACTCGATCCGCGCCGCGACGAGCCCGGTAAAGTTCGGCTCGACATGCTCGACGCCCTCGACCTCAGCGGTGGTGAGGGTGAATTGCAGAGCCAACTCCCGCGGATCAAGATCGACGGGAATGTCAACGAAATCTTTGAGCCAGTTGAGTGAGATTAGCATGGTCGAAACGTCGAAAGATCAAAACGTCAAGAAGAAAAAAACATCACACCGAACGGGCAGCCGAGCCCGAGCACCTTCGCATCGACATCCGAGCCGGCTCGTGCCGAGCCGGTCCGGGGCGACACGCCCCGGCTCTGAATACCACCGTTCCCAGCTTTGGACACCACCCTCCCTAGCTGTGGATGCCGCCGTCCCAGTCCCGTAGGGACGCAAGGATTTAGCCCACGGCGCAAGCCGTGGGACGGAAGGCGTGACACACAACGTAGCCCCGTAGGGGCGGTAGGTTCTAGCCCACGGCGCGAGCCGTGGGGACCGATGTACAGAAGCCTCCCAGCCCCGGAGGGGCGAAACTCAGCTCCAGATGTAGCGATCATCGTACGTGATTCCGTGTCGTTTCAAGAACGCCACGTATTCCTCCTGGAACGTCATCTTGCGATGATGCTCCTCCTGGTCTTCGATGTACCGTCTCACCTCTTCGGTGCCGGAACGACTCACGCTGAAGGCACCATATCCGGTTTGCCAGCCGAACGCCTTCTTGCTTGCCCAGGTTTCATGAATCCATCGCGAAGAATTCGTTTTCAGTACGCGCATGGCGTCCGCCATGGATTGAGTGGCGGGCAAGAACATCAGCAGTTGAACATGGTCCTCCGTACCGTTGATCGCCAACACACTGCCGCCCGATTCGCGCACGATTCCACCCATGTACGGGAGCAGGCGTCTTTTCAGATCCAAGTTGATCCATGGCGCACGTCCTTTTGTGCCGAAGATCACGTGCGAATGAAGATGCGCATAGCTGTGCGACATGATCTCAATCGTCTTTCGCCCCTATGGGGCTGCGCCTTGGACTGTAGCTTCTGTCCCACGGCTTGCGCCGTGGGCTGGATTCTTGCGCCCCTACGGGGCTGGCACCGCCGCGACCACGTCGGGGCAAACAGACAGAAAGAGCGAGTGAGTTCTCGCTTCCAACTCACTGCCGCCTGAGAGGCCAAGGTGCTGGTACATCTTACATAGAACGGGATCCTCCCAATCCTCTCTTGTTCGCGGGCAGTTCCTTGGCGGCGGTGGAAAACTATCGCCGCAGAAGTACACGAACAGGAGCCGTGCGGGAACGTCGTGCCTCATCAGGAAGTGCAAGAAAGCAAGACGGTTGGCGTACTGGTAGTAGCCGTCGAGCCAGTCTTCCACAGACTTCGTGGCATCGGTGGCTTTGATTGTCTCGCAAAGAGCGTTCCTGATCTTTGCGAGTCCACCGCTCTCCTTATCCTTAGCACGGCAGGGGCTGGCGAGCTCCTGCACATGGGCCTTCGCCTCGACGAGCAGCCATTCTTGGCTTTCATTCGCATATTGGATTCGTGCAACGTCGTCCCAATTCTGTGCTTTTCCTTGTTGGGGCCAAAACCGTTGCCAATCGGCGACGACCTTCTGATACACCTCCTTGGGCAAGAATTTGATTCCCTCCAACTCAACGTCGAGTCCTTGTTGTTGCTCGCTAAACCTAAAGTCTAGCCACTCGACATTCCCGGCTCCAGTTGCGCGAGTTACTTTCTCATCCAATCTCCTGCGGCGGTAGCCAAGATATCGCAGCAAATGCCATTGGCTGCCGTATCCGAAGCCGATCGTGCTCATCACCTACTCCTTGAGCTCTACGCGGTGCGCCGGGTGCCACTGGCGGCTTGCCCGCCAGTGTGTTGTGCGGAATAGCGTGCAAGATCGCACTGGCAGCGAGCTGCCAGTGGCACCCACACGATCCAGCCCCGGATTTATACTCACCTCCCCGGCGATTCGCTGGATCTTCGCTTCGACATCCGAGCCGGCTCGTGCCGGGGCGACACGCCCCGGCTCTGAATGCGCGATCGTGCGGGTATGGTATTACCTATGCCGAACCGCCGATCGCCGCCCCTGCCAGCCGTTCCGGGCTCACCAAGCCCCGCAAGTCTCCGCTGTTCAATATACGGATATCCGCGATGCCGTACTTCATCATCGCAAGGCGCGTCAGGCCCAGGCCGAAGGCGAAGCCGGTGTATTGACGGGGGTCGATCCGGCCGTGGCGGAGGACGTTTGGATGCACCATGCCGCAGGGCAGGATCTCGATCCAGCCGGATTGCTTGCACGTCGCGCAGGGCGTGCCGTTGGACTGCGCGCCGGTGCCGTCGCAGATCGCGCAGGACATATCCAACTCGAAACCGGGCTCGACGAACGGGAAAAAACCCGGCCGCAGTCGGACTTTTACATCCCGGTGAAATACCTCATGGAGGAGCAGCTTCATAAACGCGATTAGATGCCCGATCGAGATGTCGCGGTCGATCAGCAGACCCTCCAACTGAAAAAACGTATTCTCGTGCGAGGCATCGAGGGCTTCGTAGCGGAAGCACCGGCCCGGTGCGATGACGCGGATCGGCGGGCCGAAACGGTGCATCGCACGGACCTGGCAGGGGCTCGTGTGCGTGCGGAGCAGCCAGCCGTTCGTCAACCAGAAGGTGTCCTGCGTGTCACGGGCCGGGTGCATCGCGGGGATGTTCAGGGCCTCGAAGTTGAAGTATTCCGTCTCCATCTCTGGTCCACCGACGACCGCAAAGCCCAGGTTCGTGAAGATTTGTTCCACCTCCCGCTGCACCGCGGTCACGGGATGAAGCGACCCACGCTGCACGACCGGCGGCGGCAGTGTCGGGTCGAAGGTCGCAGTTTTCTTCCGCTCGCCCGCCACGTCTGCCTGGCGAAACCGCTCCTGGCCCTTTTTGAACAAACCTTTGACGACATTCTTGGCTTTGTTGATCGCCTGTCCCGCCGCGGCACGTTGGTCCGCGGGAAACTGCTTAATCGATTTCATCGCCTCCGCCAGCGAGCCCTTGTTCAGCTTTGACTCCACGGACCGCAGGGCATCGAGCGTCGCGGCTTCCTTGACGGCGGCCTCGGCCTCAGCCTCGATCCGGGCAAGCAGTTCCTCGAGTTGTGTCAAGTCCATGGGCATCCTATCCAGTCTGTACTAAAACAAACCATATCTACCGGGGACCAAAGCCGGAGGCAAGCAGGGAACGAATGGGGAGCTGATCAAGGGGTCCATGACAGTTTAGGCGGAGCAGCGATGGACGATCGAACAAACCCCTCGAAGGAATCGAATGAACCCACGACAGGATCGAATGAACCCCCGAAGGGGGTGGCGGAATAGAGCCCAGGGCGACACGCAGCGAGCCCTGGGCTTTAATCCATCGCCCCCGTTGGGGGCTTCCGCCGTCCGCCACACTCCAAGGCCGCCTAAAGTGTCATGGACCCGCTGATCAAGTGCGTGACAGTCTGGACGGCCCTCTGGCCGCGGGTTGAGAGGGCTGCTGCGCGAGCAGGCCGCTGGTGCAAGAATCCCTTCTCGCACCTGTCTCCACAGGAGCCGTCTCCCATTGAGTCAACGGCCGAGAAGGGATTTCGGCCCAGCGAGGTGCTCTGGGTTCATGCCCGCCTCATATTCAGTCCTATGGCGACTGGAATCAGACATTGCGAGTGCATCATTACAGGTAGGTCTGGGTTGCGAGGAGAGGCGACGGGTGTGCCACTGTTCTCGGGCAGTGTCCTCCTGGATGCCCCATCGACGAATCACTGCTCAGGAGCAGTGGCACATCAGCCTGCAGATTCACGCGTGAAGGTGCACTACTCCATCCCGCTCCCACGGATCGAACAGTGTGGCAACTTTTTTTGAAAAAGAACTTGACGGGGAGTCATTTTTCAGTAATAATAACTATTAGTAATACAGGACAGTTTTGATGATGGCGGATGCCGGTTTCCAACGGAATACTCCTCAGCGAAGGGTGATCTTGGAAGAGCTCCGGAAGCTCACATCGCACCCATCGGCGACGGATCTGTACGAGATTGTCCGTCGGCGATTGCCCAAGGTCAGCCTGGGTACGGTGTATCGAAACCTGGAATTGCTGGCGAAAAAGGGCATCATTCGGAAACTGGACGTCGGCGGGGCGCAGGCCAGGTTCGACGGGTGTGCCCATCGTCACCACCACATCCGTTGCATTCGCTGTGGGCGCGTGGATGATGTCAGTGAAGTGCCGGCCGATGTCGTAGACGACAAGATCGACAACCTCTGCGGCTACAAGATTATCGATCATCATTTGGAATTCATCGGCATCTGCCCCGAATGCAGGAACCGGCAGACACTCAATACCGACGGAATCCCGCATCAGGGGAAAGATTTGTCGCGGTAATGCCCAGGGCCAAAGGGGTGATGTCACCCCTTTGCCTCAAGGCGACACACGCCTTCATTGACCAAGGAAAGGATCGCAACCATGTTAAACCCGAAGATTCAGGACGCTTTCAACAAACATCTCAACGCGGAGCTTTATTCCTCTTACCTATACCTGTCGATGACCGCCTATTTCGAATCGCAGAACCTCAAAGGAATGGCGAGTTGGATGCGCATCCAGGCTCAGGAGGAATTGCAGCACGCGTTGAAGTTTTTCGACTTCATCCATGAACGCGGCGGCAATGTACTCCTGGCTCCGGTGGAAGGCCCGAAGACGGATTGGAGTTCTCCTTTAGCTGTTTTCGAGGCCACGTACGAACACGAGTGCAAGGTCACCGGACTCATCAACAATCTGGTAAGCCTCTGCATCAGCGAGAAAGACCATGCCGCGAACACGTTCCTCCAATGGTTTGTGACGGAGCAGGTGGAGGAAGAAGCGGCGTCGCAGGAGGTCCGAGACAAACTCAGGCTTGTGAGTGACAATGCCGTGGCACTGTTCATGATGGATCAGGAGCTGGCCAAACGTGTGCCCGCGGCGCCGCCCGCCGTCGGAGCATAGGCTAACACCCGGCAGGGTTTCTCTGAAAAAAGACGTGCAGAACCACCGACGTGTGGTTCGTCAGTCGCGGCAATCTACGACAAGGGATAATGAAAAGCAGAAAGGAAATGCCATGAAGAAGAAGTGGAAATGCGTATGTGGATACATCCATGACGGGGGCGAGGCGCCCGCACATTGTCCAAAATGCGGCGCGGCATCTGATAAGTTCATACTGTTGAATGACGATGCCGCGAACCTGGTGGAACTGTCGCGGCATACCAACGCCCTGCACTGCCGGCTCGTGTACCTGGGCCGCAAGATGGAGAAAGTCTGTAAGGACGGCATTGAAGACAATCTCGATCCCGGCTGCGTGGACGTCTTCAAGAAGGCGCTGGCACACAGCTACGAGATGATGAAGCTCTCGATGACGGAGATACAGGGCCACATCGCCAAGGGCAAATGGGGCTAGAAGAAGGTTGAAATGTGAAGGATGAAGGCTGAAAGGTGAGTCGGCCATCGCGATGTCGAGACCGCTCGCGTGCCCTTCATCGCTTGTCTGAATCGAAAGGAGAATGCTGATTATGAGTGAGTTAGTGACCAAAGAGGCGCCGGACTTCACGGCGCAGGCTGTGATGGGTGACAACGCGATGGGCGAGTTGAAGCTCTCGGACTATCGCGGCAAGTACGTTTGTCTGTTCTTCTATCCGTTGGACTTCACGTTCGTTTGTCCATCGGAAATCATTGCCTTCGACAAGAAGCTCGACGCCTTCAAGGAGAAGGGCTGCGAGGTGATCGGCGTGTCCGTCGATTCGCAGTTTACGCACCTGGCCTGGAAGAACACGCCGCGAGACAAGGGCGGCCTTGGCAACGTCCAGTTCCCGCTGGTCGCCGACCTCGACAAGAACATCGCGCGATCCTACGGCGTGCTGTTCAATGACTCGATCGCCTTGCGCGGGCTGTTCCTGATTGACAGGGACGGCGTCATCCGACACTGCTTGATCAACGACCTGCCGCTTGGCCGAAACGTTGACGAGGCCGTGCGCATGCTCGATGCCTTGCAGTTCTTCGAGAAGCATGGGGAGGTCTGCCCGGCCAACTGGCGTCCCGGCGAAGACGGCATGAAGCCGACGGCCGAGGGTGTGGCGTCCTATCTCGCAAAGCATGGATAAAACCCGGCTTCGGCCGCGGCCGCGCCTCTTGCGGGCAAGCGAGTTCCACAAGGGGTGCGATCAAGCGTGTTACGGCCGCGTAGGAATCGCGATTCAGACCGCGCCGCGTCTGGCGTGGCAGCGTCATTCTAGTGTCGCGTCACGTTAGAACTGTCGGGGAGTGCGGGCGTCTCGCCCGCTTGATTCCTCGAAGAACAGCGGGCAGGATGCCCGCACTCCCCGACAGTTCGAGCGTGACAAAGCACAAGATTCAGCACAGAGGACTTCGACTGATGAAGACAAAAGAACTACAGGACAAGATCGCCGCGAACATGAAGGCATGGCAGAAGATCGAGAACGGCTCGATCGAGATGGCGGCCAAGGTGAGCAAGACGACCGACAATCTCCTGGTTCGCACGGTCATGGCAATCATTATGCAGGACTCCGCCATGCACCACCGGGTGCAGCAGTTCATTATTGACAGTCTCGAGAGGCAGGCCGTCTCGCTGCAACCGGAAGAGGTGGGCGAAGTCTGGGGGATGATCGAGGAGCATATCGCCCTGGAGCGGAAGACCATCGAATTCGCCAAAGAGGCCCTGGACGGCATCAAGGGCACCAAGATGGTCGTCCAGCAGTACTTGCTCGAGTACATGCTCGCCGACGAAGAGAAACACAACAAGCTTCTCGACAACCTGGAAGCGGTCAAGAAGGGAATGTACCCCTACGCCTGATCCGGTGAAACGAGGATGACTGTGGCACAGGCGTCCTGTCTGTGACCCCACCGGCTTTGGCGCCGGTGCCACAGAGCCGTTGGTGCCACTGCTCTTGAGCAGTGATTTGTCGAACGGGCATACAGGGGGGGTACTGCTCAAGAGCAGTGGCACACCGGTTGCTTATCCTCGTCAGCCCGCAGAGCCAGGGGCGAAGATACACTGGGAACCGTTACTACACCCATACTTGTAGGGCGGAGTACCAACATGAATCGTTATCTTGCCGCCGTTCTAATCACCCTGTGTCTGGCGCCTGGTGCCAGCGCCATGGCACAGGAGTCCAGTGCTGAAGCCGAGCATTCGGGATGCGTGGACTGCCACGAAGGGATTGAGCCTATCCGAGATGCGGCTTCGCCCATGATGCGGCAGATAATGGGAATGGGCAGAGGACTGGGTGATCCGGCCGGATGTGTCGTCTGTCACGGTGGCGATCCGGCCGCGACAACCAAAGAAAACGCCCATCAGGGAAGGGCCTTCTATCCCGATCCGGGCAGTCCGTGGGTCAACGAACAGACGTGCGGCCAATGTCACCTCGAACACGTCGCCACGCAATGGAATAGCCTGATGATGACGGAAGCGGGCAAGATCCAGGGCGTGGCATGGTCGTTCGGATCGCTGACGAGCTACGACCACAAGTGGGGAAACTACGACGCCCGAAATCCCGAGGACCCGCACGCTCGTTTAGGCACAGAGGCATACCGTGCCACCATGGAGCGGCTGACGACCCTCGAGCCGGGCGTTTTCCCTGACGAGCTGACCACGGTACCGCCGGCACTGACCGATCTGTCGATCCTGACGGAGCATCCTGAGCAGGCCGCGTTCACCTACCTTCGCAACCAGTGCCAACGCTGCCATCTGGCGGTGCAGGGACGGCAGGAACGCGGCGACTACCGCGGCATGGGTTGCTCGGCCTGCCACGTTCCTTACGGCAACGAAGGGCTCTATGAGGGCGGCGACAAGAGCATCCCGAAGGATGAGCCGGGTCACCCGTTGGTGCATTCGATCCAGTCGACGCGCAAGACCAAGGTCACTGTCCACGGCAAGACGTACAGCGGGATTCCGGTGGAGACCTGTACGACGTGCCATGACCGGGGCAAGCGGATCGGCGTCTCCTTTCAAGGATTGATGGAGAGTGCCTACACGTCGCCCTACACCGAGGGCGGCGGCGGCCAGGTCGCTCTGCACACCAAGCACTACATCGCCATGCAGGAGGACATCCATTACCAGAAGGGCATGATGTGTCAGGATTGCCACACGTCCATCGACGTCCACGGTGACGGCTTTCTGGCCTGTGCGAACCTCGCGCAGGTAGAGATCGAATGCACCGACTGTCATGGGACGCCCGAGGCCTATCCGTGGGAGTTGCCGCTTGGCGCGATGGATGAGTTCGGCACACCACCGGTGTCCGGCCCGCCGCGCGGCGTGGCGCGCGAGCTAGTCCCGCCGCTGGAGCAAGGAACGGAATACGCCGCGGAAGACGGCTATCTGATCACGGCCCGTGGGAATCCCTTTCCTGACGTGACACGCAAGGGCGACCGGGTGGTGGTCCACGCGGCCGGGGGCAAGGATCTCGAGTTGAAGCCCTTGAAGCTGCTTAAAGAGGAGGAGGCCCTGGCGACCGAGCCCTTCGTCGCCATGTGTGCCGTGAACCTCCATATGAACACGATGGAGTGTTACGCGTGCCATGCGAGCTGGGCGCCGCAGTGCTACGGCTGCCACGTCAACATCGATTACTCCGGAGGGAAAAGCAGCTTCGACTGGGTGGCGGCGGGACACCAGCACACGCGCCCCGACCACGCCGCCGATCCCGGCGAGCAGGGTTACGACACGTTCATGCCGGGCAAGATCAAAGAGCAAAGGTCCTATTTGCGGTGGGAGGACCCACCGCTGGCGGTCAACGGCGAAGGTAGGGTCACGCCGGCCATGCCCGGGTGTCAGGTCTCTGTCACTATTGTGGGCCCGGACGGCAAGAACATCGTCCGGAACAAGATCTTCCGCACGTTGCCGGACAGCGAGGGCGCCGGACCCGAGGGCCAGCTCGGCCTCGACATGAGCCCGGCCCAGCCCCACACGATCGGGCGCTCCCGGCCGTGCGAGTCGTGCCACATGTCGGAGAAGGCGTTGGGCTATGGGATCAACGGCGGCCGACTGCACCGCCCCTGGGATGAACCCATCGTCGTGGATTTGATGACGGCCGACGGAGACGTTTTACCCGAGAGTGCCCGAACGCAGATAGAGCCGATCGAAGGTCTGGAAGCGGATTGGTCACGCTTTGTCACCGAAGACGGCAGGCAGTTACAAACGGTGGGGCACCACTTCAGCGGCTCGAGACCCCTGAACAACAAGGAGCGTGCCAACATGAACCGGCAGGGCCTTTGCCTTTCCTGCCACCAGGAGATCCCCACGCAGTCACTGGCGGTCAGCCTGCTGCACCATGTGGCGGCCTATGCCGACGCCCTGCCGAAGACCGATGTGGAACACACAGGGCTCGTCCACAAGATCATGCTGTTTTCGGCGTGGGGACAGGTGGGCGGCGCCGTGGCATTGCCGCCGGTCGCGCTGGTGTGCGTCTGGTGGTTCGTCGCTCGGCGAAAGAGAAAGAAGCGGCAGGCCGGCGCACAGGCTAAGAGCCCCACGGAAGGCTCGGGCGATGACGACGGGGACGCGGTTCAGGATACATGAATGAGTATATCGGCTACGGAGGTTGTGAAGCGGTGCGCTGGAATGCACCGGCGGACAAGCTCATGATCAACACACATTACTCTGGAGGAACAAAACATGACGTTTGTTGACAAGATTCTGGATTTTGCCATTGAGAACGAAGAGAAAGCGGCCCAATTCTATACCGACTTGGCCGACAGGCTGGGCCAACAGCACATGAAGGACATCTTTCTCGGCTTCGCGAGAGAGGAGCGCGGCCACAAAGCCAAGCTCGTGGAGATCAAGAAGGGCAAGCTGATGTTGCGGTCGGAGCAACAGATTATAGATTTGAAAATCGGCGATCACTTGAAGGACGTTGAACTGTCCGCCGACCTCGAATACCAGCAGGCTCTCATCCTGGCTATGAAAGCCGAAAAAGCCGCCTTCAAGCTATACAGCGATCTGGCATCAGCGGCAGATGACCCCGTGCTGAAAGAGATGTTACTGGGACTGGCGCAGGAAGAGGCCAAGCACAAGCTGCGGTTTGAGGTCGAGTACGACGACGAGATACTGAAAGAGAACTGAAGTATTTCGGCTTCGCGGGGTTGGGATTGCATGATTGTGGATGACGCCCTTCCAGGGACCGTGGCGGAAGTTCCGTAAGATGGGCGATTTCGCCCATCTGGTGATACTACTACGAAGGAGGTTTTCTCATGAAGGCCGTGCGATTCCACGAGACAGGCAGCGTTGACGTACTCCGATACGAAGATGTCCCCGACGCACAGCCGGGCGAGGGCGACGTCGTGATCCGTGTCAAAGCGGCGGCACTGAATCGCCTGGACATCTTCCTACGCAGCGGCACAGCGCCGATGCCGGGCTTCACCATGCCGCACATCGGTGGGTTCGACGTCGCCGGCGAGATTGCCGCCGTCGGCCCCGACGTGGGCGCCGCCCACATCGGCGAGGCGGTTGCCGTCAAGGCCCGTGTGACCGGGCCGAAAGCTCGGGGCACGCTCGACCTGATCGGCACCGCCCGGCCCGGCGGGTTTGCGGAGTTGGTGGTCGTGCCGGCCGATCGGCTCGTGCCGAAGCCGGCTGACTATTCATTTGAAGAGGCCGCCGCGTTCGGCTGTGTCTATATCACCGCGTATTACGGGCTGGTCCTGCACGCTGCGGTGAAGCCCGGCGAGGTCGTCCTCGTTCACGCGGCAGGCAGCGGGGCGGGCTCCGCGGCGATCCAGGTCGCCAAGGCCGCCGGCGCGACGGTCATCACTACCGCGGGAAGCGACGAAAAATGCGCCAAGGCCAAGGCGGTGCTCCATGCCGATCATGCGATCAACTACCACACGCACGACTTCGCCGCCGTCGTGAAGGAGGTGACGAACGGCCGCGGCGTGGACGTCGCGTTCGACCCGGTCTGGGGCGAGACCGCCGCCAAGACACTCGACTGTATCGCTCTTCGCGGCCGTTGGATCGTGCTCGGGATGGTCGGCGGGCTCAAGGGCGCGATCGACGCCGGAAAGTTGATGTTTCGAGAGGTCACGCTACGGGGCATCGTCGAGTTCTACGCCGATGATGCGCAGGTCGACGGTGCCTGGTCTTTGGCACATCACGGCTTGGTCCGGCCGATCATCGACAAACGTTGGCCGTTGGCCCAATTGGCCGACGCGCAGCGACAGATGGAACAGGGAAACTTCTTCGGGAAAATCGTGGTCGTCCCGTGACCACACGTGAAAACCACCGGCGAGACGCCGGTGCCACAGGCTGCTACGGCAGGATTGCCGACTCGGCGTCGGGTTGTACGCCCGCTATCGCCTGGTTGACCGCACCAGGCTCAGCGACAGGCCGTAGTGACGGATGATCCGCCAGGTATCGTCCCTCAAACATGCGGCCTAATCCATAGCTGAAGCGCGCCTGAGGCAGCACCCAAACGGTCTGCAACGGTGAGTTCAATACGTCGCCCAGGATTCGCCAAGGATGAGCCGTCGCCAGGCCTTCGACAGGCGTCTTTTCCTCGACCGTCGCCGGCAGCGGGACCAGCAGCCCGTTGCCACGCGTGGGGTCCACGACCGAGAGCGCGCCGTGGAACAACGCATCTAGCTTCTCTCTTGCGGCGGTCGTACCCACGTTTTCAATCTCATGCTCGATCGGCGGATAGACAAGTACCTCGTCCGGACCTCGGCGCGCCTCAGGAGAAACGACCTCGTCGTACGGCTCCGGATTCTCCTGGTCTGCCGGCTTCGCGCCAACGGTTCTCGACAAGGTATCGTTGCTTGGAACATCCGCCGGAACGGCCGCGTTCACATCGATTTGACCACTTGCAGCCCGCTGTTTGTCCGACGTCTGCCCGTCCGGGAAGACCGGCATGGTCGGCCCTTCCCAACGCAATTGGCCGTCGTCCGACGGCGGACGCGCGGTCTCGCCGATAAAAGGGAATATCGCCGGTTCGGCATCCACCAAGTCATCGCCCGGCCGGCCCTCAACATCAACGGCCGGCTCAGTTGTGTCCTTCATCGGCTCCGATTCGGTCTCCTCCGACTCGAAATACAGCATCGAATTATCCACGTCTGCTGCTTCGTCCGTATCCGCCGTGTCGCCCGCTTGCGTGCGGGGCATACCCCACTCCGGCGTATCATCCGCCTCGTTCGTGACAACGATGTCCCCCACATTCGCCACCGCTTCTTCTCTGTCCAACTCGTTCGTATCGGGTGCCATTCCAACCAACTCGCTCGCTTGAACGACCGTTTCCTCCGGCCATTCACCTGCATCGGCCGTCACGTCTTCCATCTCGCCTTCCTCGGGAAACTCTTCCACAACCTGCAAGGCGTATGAATGGACAATACCCAAATTGCCGGCACGATCGGGAGCATCTACACGAAAGCGGATTTCGTGATCCAACGCCTCAGGTGGAATCACATATGTGATCGATCCCTCGTCATCAAGGTCGCGCTGCAACTCTATGACCTTGGGTTCGTCGGCCGTGAAGTCCATCAGCATCCTGATGCTCGCGGGATATTCGATGAGGTGATAATCCTCCGCTCGCCAGGAAATCGTGATCGTCTCTCCCACGTAGTACCAACTCTTCTCCGGCTCGATCGCGACCTCGACCTCGGGCAGATGTGTGTCGACGTGATACACGCGTTCGGGGTAGGCCGGCGTGTTGATCGCCGGTTCCTGGCCGGGCCCGACAAATCGAATCCCGTAGTCTCCGTCTTCCTCGACCTCAAACGGGAAGAACGATTGTTGTCTACCGAAATATCCCGCCTTGTGCCAGTGAAAGCCGTTGTTGTCCGTCCACCAGATCGCCACGCGCGGGACTTCCTCCGGGGTATAACCACCGGGCTGGCGAACCATCACGAGCTTCTTGTTCGTGAAGTAATGCAGCGGATCCCCGTCTTTTACCCGAGGCTCCGGTGCGAGCGGCTCCGCCGGCTTCATGTAATGTTCATTGTCATAGGCCCAGCCCGGATACATCTCCGGGGGATCAAACGGCGCATCTATGTCCGAACGAGGAGACCGGTCCGCGACCTCGAACGGCGCCGGCATCTTGTTGCAG
>Ga0190284_1001025_pt1 | contig 13126 bp, 7 predicted proteins | sample 48691812_MG_FD_161668 | JGI IMG/M metagenome (GOLD analysis project Ga0190284, IMG submission 161668) | Hydrothermal vent microbial mat bacterial communities from Southern Trench, Guaymas Basin, Mexico - 4869-18-1-2_MG | ecosystem: Environmental > Aquatic > Marine > Hydrothermal vents > Microbial...
TTACCAGCCAAAAAAACGGCACGAGTGCTTCGGGTTTGCAACGGGTATTGGGGTTGGGCAGCTACAAGACAGCCTGGGCGATGCTCCATAAACTACGGCGGGCGATGGTGCGACCTGGTCGCGAAAATGTTGCACGACCAGCGAGAGGGGCAAGAGGGCCAGGAACCCGAGGGGAAACACATTTTCATCCCCGCCGAGCTGTGCAAGCCATCAGGTGAGTGATATTTTTTTCTGGCGGATTGTAACAACTTATCTGCGCGAAAGTCAGCTCGGTGATGCGATGTTTTTTGTTTCGCCCTTTCAGGGCTGCTTGTTTGAAAGGCAGGAAACCCCGCCAGAAAATCCGGTCGCTTACCTATTATCCTCCCGTGAATTTATTGCTTGACTCCTATTGTCTTATATGGTTATTTGGTGGTTATGAAACATACCAGTATGACAACCAGTGAGAGCCGTAAACCAGTCTATGCGGATATGGTTGAAAATATCCGTCGCCGGATCGAAAATGGCGAGGTTTCGGAGGGGGAGTATCTCGCCTCGGAGCACGAGCTGGCTGCTTCTACGGGGATCAGTCGCGATTCGGTTCGGCGCGGGATACAGACGCTGATCGTAGAGGGGCTGGTCGAGCGCCGTCCGGGGCGCGGGCTGTTTGTTCGAAGCCGTGAGACGCAGTCCACCATGATTCAGATTGTAGTGCGGAACCTGGAGGATAACTTGCAGGTTCAGGTGGCGCGAGGCGCGCAGTCGCTCGGTGCCGACCGCGGCATCGGGGTGCAGATATACGATTCGCATCGCCATCACGAGCTGGCACTGAATATCTTGCGCGGTCTTCCGGACACCGGCTTTTCCGGAGCCATTGTGACCGGTCCGGCCTATGCCGGACTCCCCGAGGCGTTGATGGCGCTGAAGCGTGTCCAGTTTCCATTTGTGATGATTGATGAGCGCCTGAGTGGTTTTGATGTCTCTTCGGTGACGTCCGACAACCACCGTGGCGGCTATCTGCTTGGTGAGCACCTGCTCGGTCTGGGGCATCGGCGCATTGGTTTTGTGACCCGCCGGCTGGAAAAGCACGAGACGGTTCGCCGGAGGGTTGACGGTCTGCGTGATGCGATCTGCGATGCGGGTCTTCCGTTTGACCGCTCGCTGATTGCTGAAATGACGATTCAGCCGAGTCAGCGCTATTGGCGGGACGAGATTGAACGCGCCACGCGCGAATTGACGGATCGTCCCGAGCCGCCGACGGCGATCTTTTGTTGTAATGACGGCGTGGCGGCAGATGTCTATCGCATTTTGAAAGCGATGGGCAAACGCATCCCCGAGGATATCAGCGTGGTTGGTTTTGATGACGATCCGATCGCCGCCGTTCTCGATCCGCCGCTGACCACGATTCGCCAGGATGTTGCCGGACTGGGACGCGCGGCCATGGAGTTGCTGCTGGAACAAATCGGCGGCACGGGCAAAGGCCGGGCGGAAAACCAAGTGATGCCGGTGGAGCTGGTGGCGCGGGCATCGGTGGGAAAAATTTTGAATTGAGAATGCCGCCGCTGGCGGCAGACGTTTGGAAAGGAAATTAAAAATGAAGAAAATGAAAAAGAACGAACAAGGTTTTGATCTGCCCGCCAAGGGCAAAGGTAAGTATAAGGTACATGTGGTTTCCGGCACGCACTGGGATCGCGAATGGCGGTTCACGGCAGAGCAGTCGAAACTGCGTCTGGCCGATCTGGTGGATGGCGTGATCGAGAAGCTGGAGGCGGATCCGAATTTCCGCCACTACATGCTGGATGGCGGGGCGGTGGTGCTGGAGGACTACATGTCCGTTCGGCCTGAGATGTTTGAACGGCTCAAAGCGCTGGTTTCCGCCGGGCGTACACCCACCGTGGCGTGGTACACGCTTCCGGAAACGAATCTGGTGATGCCGGAGGCGATGATCCGCAATCTGCTGATCGGGCGTCGCGTCGCCAAGCCGTTCGGCGGCACCATGCGGGCGGGCTACACCGCCACGGGCTATGGTCAGCCGGCGCAGTTGCCGCAGATATACAAGGGTTTTGGCATCGACAGTGCCACGTTTTATCGTGGGACGACGCGATATCAGCAGCCTCCCGTTTGCTGGTGGGAGGCTCCCGACGGCTCGCGGGTGCTTCTCGTGCGCGGTCACGATGAAGTGACGCGAACCAACTGGTGGTACTTTGCCTACATGCCGATTGTCCTCGGCACGGGAAACGACCCGGTGGCGGCGATGAACAGCTATGAATACGCGGTGGCGGATCAGCCGATCCATATGGCGGATAATAAGCTTTGTCAGATGGGCTTTAAGGCGATGACCGCGCAGGCATCCATCCCGCGCAGCTCTAAGGCGATTCTGAAGGGCTACCAGATCTTCCGTGATCAGGCGTACAAGTATGCTGTCGGCAGGCATATCATCGGATACGATATGGAGGACAACAGTGTGCCGTGGGTGGATCAGCCGAAACTGATCGAACGCCTCAACGGTCTGCTCGATGACACCGAGATTGTGCAATCCACGATGGATGAATGTGTGGATGCCATTGCGAAGGAAGTGGAAGGCTGCGATATTCATGTCGAGCGGGGCGAGTTGCGTAATACGTTGGTTGAGTTCGGATGGAATGGTCTGTTTGGCATGTCGCAGTCGGCCCGTGTAGATTTGAAGATGCTCAACGACACAGCCGAGACAGAGATGATTCTGCTGGCGGAACCGCTGGCCAGTTTCGCCGAGGCCTGCGGATCGAGATATCCGCGCACCAGTCTGGATGCTGCCTGGCTCGACCTGCTCAAGAATCAGTCGCACGACTCCATTTGCGGCGCAGCGGTTGACGATGCCCATAAGGACATGTGCTACCGTTTCAGGCAGGTGCAGACCGTGGCTGAAGAGGTCAGCCGTCGCGCCTGTGAGGGGCTATGGGCAAAGATCGACCATTCGCATTGCGAAGAGAACGATCAGACGCTGACCGTGTTCAACACGCTTCCGTATGCCCGCAGCGGCGTACAGCAGTTTGTGCTGGATCTGCCCCGCAACCTGTTCGATCAGGACTTCAACCGTCTGCCGACCGGTGTTGCCACACCGTATCTGTTCGATGTGCTCGATGAGAAGGGCAAGGAGGTTCCATTTTCTGTAACCGACTTCCAGGAGACAAAAATCGCGCTTGAGCACGAAATGCGTTCCCCCGGTTCGGTCGTCAAGGTCAAGCGTCACCGGATTCTGATGACGGCTGATCTGCCCGCCATGGGCTATCGCAGTTTCACGATTCGCAAGCATGCGCCGCGCTATGTGCAACTCCCCCACCCCGGCCCTGTCCGTGGGCATATTGCCCAGCCCGGCGGCGTGCTGGAGAACCGGTTCCTCAAAGTGCAGATCAACTCCAACGGAAGTTTTGATCTGACGGACAAGAAAAACAAGCGCACCTATGCGGGCTTGCACTATTTCGATGATCGTCTCTCATCCGGGGATGCGCATCATGACCGTCCGGTTCATCAGGATGAGGCGTTTACCAGTTTGGGTCTCAATGCGACCATCGTCATGGCCGAGTCGAACCCCATGCGCGGCATCTATCGCATTGAACTGCAAATGCCTGTGCCGAAAGAGGCTGTGGACGGTTGGTACCGTTCGCGCGAGCAGGTGGACATTCCGATTACCGTCTGGCTGACCTTGGCGAAGGGCGGGCGGCGTGTGGATATCCGCACCCGGGTGGACAACCGGGTCAAAGATCATCGCCTGCTGGCGATGTTCCCCAGTGACATCAAAACCGACACGGTTTCGGTCGAGACCACCTATGCGGTTGAAGAGCGCAACTTCCTGTGGACGCAGACGGCCGATAACGCCGAGGGGCATTACCCCTATCAGCCGATGCAGAACTTTATTGATATATCTGACGGCAAAGCCGGGCTGGCGGTATTGAATAAAGGGATGCGCGAATACACCGTCTGGGATGATCCGCGGCGAACGGCGGCGCTCACCCTGCTGCGCACCTACGGCGAATATTACGTTACCACGAACTCCAACCTGACACCGGATGAAAAAGCAATGCACCTCGGCAAGCATCTGCCCGGCCCGATTGAGTTCAACTACTCGGTCTGTCCGCACGCCGGCGACTGGCGCGAGGGCAATGTGATGACGGAGGCGTATGACTTCAAAACACCTGTCCGCGCCATTCAGGGGCCTGCCAAAGCGGGGGAACTGCCGCCCAGACAATCGTTCTTCAAGATCGAGCCGGAAGGCAAAGTCATGCTCTCCGCGCTCTGCCAGAGCGAGGACGGCGAGGGAACGGTTCTGCGTATCTGGAATACGACAGATGAGCCGATCGACGCGAAGATCAAGACGACGCTTCCGTTCAAATCGGCGGCAAAGATTGATATGGCGGAAGAGACCGAAGGCGAACCGCTGAAGATAAGCCGCGGCACGCTGACGGTTCCGATGCGGAAAGCGGAGATTGCGACGATACGGTTCGAAAAATAAGAAAAAAGCAAATAGGAGACAGAAAAAGATGAAAAAATTAGTATTATCATTGATGGTTGTATTCGCGGTGGCCGTGCAGGCCATAGGTGCTGTGACTGGAGTAAATCTTATTAAGGATTCATCCTTTGAAAAAAGGCGTGGAAGAGGCTGGGTGAATGCCCAGACCACAACCCAGCGGGCTGGAGATGATGCAGAGGTTCACAGCGGCGCTTTTTCTTTTCGTTTAACCGGAGACGGAGCCAAGTCCGGGGCTGTATATCAGGATCTGAAGGCCTTTGATACGCACCGACCTACGGTTATCAAATTGAGTTACTGGGGTAAGATTACAGACGAAAAGGATATTGGCACAAAGGGGTTGAATCTGATGACCAAGCTGATCGACGGAAAGGAAAAATGGTCTTTTGTTCCGGCGTTGAAAATGAACGCCGAAGATGTCGGCAAATGGGTAAAAAAAGAGAGCGTGTACAAGGTTCCTGCCGGCGACGAGATCAAATATATCCGGGTCTATCTTACGAACTATGATTCCAAATCTCCTGTCTGGTTTGACGACATAACGGTCGAGGCCTATACGCCCGGCGAAGCTGGACTGGAAGCTATTGCAGCACCTTCCTGTAAAGTCATAGTAAAAGTATCCGATGAGGCGGTTAAAAAGGCTATGGGCGCGGGAACGGTCTCGAATCATCCTGCTTCGTTTTTTGAGCGTAAGGGGCTGGAAAAAATGCCGCGGCTTGATTATGAGTCCATGCCTCTGGTCAATATAAAGGAGCTGGGTGCCGACTCGACCGGCAAGGAAGATGTAACCGGATATTTCAATAAGGCGGTTTCAATTCTGGAAGCGAAGGGCGGCGGTATTGTCTTTATCCCTGAAGGCGTTTACCTGTTCAATAAGATGGAGCCTCACGGACGCTTCAAGGCGCACTGGGTTGTCGGGGAGCCGGGAAAAACACTGGAGAACATCCACTTTGTCGGTGAAGGCGAAGGCTCTATCATAAAATTCGACCAGTTGAACTATAAGTATGGTCGCGCACAGATGGGCTGGCGTTTTGCCAGTGTCGATAATATCAGTATCCGGGATATGTCTTTTATACAATTTCCTTTTGCGGGTAATGCGGTTGAATCCATCGGTGGAGCTATGAAATTGCTAGTCTTTTCGGATTACGGCGTGGATACCGAAGCCATGGCGCGTGATATTCAAATTGTCAATATAAGAACCGACCAGGGCGACCAGCCGTTATGGGTGCATGTTTACACTAAGCGTTGCTGGATCGTTGATTGTCAGATGCGGAATTCCGCCCGCGACGGGATGAACTTGTGTAATGTAATAGATTCTACCGTCGCATACACTTATGTTGAAAACAGTGCCGATGACGGTATGGCGTGTATCTCCCAAAGATCACCCGGATACGGCATGTTGCCGAGTCTGAATACACGTTTTATCGGGAATACCATTTTCAATATTCCAAGTTGTCGCGGCATTACCATGGGAGGCTCTAACCATATTGTCGAAGACAACTGGATAGAACGGGTTTCCGCTCATGGAATTCATACTCATGTAGGTGGACATGGCTCTGTGAATGGGCATCCATTGTTAGGTGGACGAATTCGCAATAATACGCTTGTCAGAACCTCGTTGGATTCTCGAACATCAGGCATAAAGATAGAGTCAAGAGTTGCTGATCTGGAGGTTATCGGCAATAGAATACTTGGGACTGAAGGCAATGGGATAGTTTTTAAAGAAATAAAGTGCAAAAAACCCTGGTCATTGAAAATTACACTGGAAAACAATGAGATTATCGGCAGCTATGCCGCCGGGATTCTGTTTACACCTGATTATTCAATTGACGGTTTGACAATCAAAAACAATTTAATCACCGATAATGCCGGCGGAAGTATCATTTATGATACCGATATCTATGATGCCGATATCTCCGGAAACCTTGTTTCCACCAAACCGGTTGTTACAGAGAGAATTGCAAAAAGAACTGACTTGAATGATCTTCCGGAATTAGCACAGGGCTTTACTATAAGTCAGGATAACAAGGGCTATGTGGATATATATAAAAACGCACGCCAGGTGCCGGTTGAGACAAAATGGGATTTGTATACCGATTCATCCCTACCGAAAGAACTGCCGGAAATTGATGTCCTTACATTCGGCGCCAATGGTGCGGATGAAAAAGACGACACCGTCGCCTTTAATCAGGCGATTGCAAGTATCCCCGCCGACGGCGGAATCCTGAAAATTCCCGAAGGAACCTATTATTTTTCCAATCAGGATAAAAAGACCTTGCCTTTTACCTGCTTAAAACATCATCTGATTGCGGTCAGCAAAAAGAATCTGCATATTGTCGGTTCCGGAGAGAAAACCGTTCTGGTCTTTGATGATATTGACAGTCAAGGGCTGCGGATGGTGGATGTTCACAATTCATCGGTTCGTAATCTCTCTATGCGTCTGAAGAAACAGCCGCCTCTGCCGCATAACCGGTCGCTGCTCGAAATCTCCGCCTGTACAGATGTTTATGTTACAGGTGTTTCCTGCAAGGACTCATCCGGTCCGGGGATTGAAGTTGATTCATCCAGAAGAGTAACGGTTAGTAAATGCAAAGTGGATAATGCAAAAACCATAGGGATAAAGGTTGTTGCCGGTCGTCAGATATCAATTCAGGATAATGCTGTAAACAATAGCTATCACATGGGAATATTGAACAATCCGGACGGCAGTATTTTCAGGCAGCCCCAATACATATCCATCAAGGGTAATAGTGTTGACGGCTGTATCAGCGGGGGCGGTATAAACGTATCAAAAGGAACTAATCTTGAAGTCGTTGAAAACAAGGTTAGTAACACTTACATGGCCGGCATACAGGTCTATTGGGCGCATGCCTGGTTCACATTTGAGGATGTTAAGATAATCGGTAATGAACTGTTCAACTGCAATAACGGGCCGCTATCCTATGCAAAAGGGGTGATTTCACTCTTTAGGGTGTTTAACCGACATGGAGCATTTGCTAAGGAAATTATTATAAAGGATAACCACATATCCGATTCTTCCAGAGCGGGAATATGGGTGTTCCAGTCCAGGATAGAGTCCCTGATAATTGCGGACAACATATATAAAGATATCACGGGTGACAACGTGCTTATTGACGACAAATCCTTAAAAGACATCAAAAAGCTTGTAAATAAAGATAAATAAAATGGAGATGTAAAATGAAAAAAAACAAAAATGGTTTTTGTGTGTGGTTTGACCGCCTTGATCTAATTCAGCAATAAAACTTATGGAAACAGCTTTTAACTAGCCCCGCTTGTGGCGGTCGTGCCGACCATAAAGGTTAACAGTATAAAACAGGTTAAATAATGGAAAAGAATAATAAGAATTGGTTAGAGGACTGTCTGGACGGAATAGAGAAAACACGTGTGGCGGTATTCGGCGACTTTTGTCTGGATGCGTATTGGCTGATGTCTGATGACGACAGCGAAGTATCGGTTGAGACCGGGTTGCCGGTGAGGCGGGTTATAAAACAGGAATACAGCCTGGGAGGAGCGGCAAACATTGTTGACAATCTCGTGGCGCTGGGTGTTAAGGAAATTGTTCCGGTGGGTCTGATTGGAGATGACCTGTATGGCGGGCTTATGCAGAAGATGTTTCAGGAGCTTGGGGTTGACGCCGGAAGTCTGCTGAGTTGTCAGGCTGACTGGCAGACGTTTGTTTTCGGCAAACCATGTGTAGATGACAGCGAACAGAGCCGCATTGATTTTGGCGGCTTTAATGTGCTTGCGTCCGCATCTTGCGAGGCTTTGGCAAAGGAACTGGATTCTGTTGCGGCTGAAGTTGATATTGTCATCTTAAACCAGCAGGTTGTGGCGGGGGTCTCGACGCCGGAAATGATCGAGCGGATAAACGCGGTGATTGCCCGTCATCCGGGCTGTCGCTTTATTGTCGATTCGCGGCATCGAGCTGAGCTTTACAAGGGGGCCATGCTGAAGATAAATGCTCATGAGGCTGCCCGTGTTATAGGTAACCCCAGAGAACTGGATGAGAGGATTACGGCTGACCAGGCTCGTGAGTACGGCACAACACTTTATAAACGAACATCCTGTCCGGTATTTATTACGCGCGGCGAGAATGGCATCGTTATGGTTGATCAGGACGGGCTGCAGGAGATACCCGGCATTCAGGTTATCGAGCGTATAGATCCGGTTGGCGCAGGGGATACCACTGTGTCCGCTCTGGGTGCCGTGCTCGGCAGCGGAGGCGATACATTTTCGGCGGCAAAACTTGCCAACATAGCCGCCTCCGTGACGGTTCGTAAGATTCAGACCACCGGTACAGCCAGTCCCGACGAAATTCGTCATATGGGTCCGAACCCGGATTATGTCTATCTGCCGGAGCTGGCCGACGATCCGCGCCACGCCAAATATCTCGACGGCAGCGAAATCGAGGTTGTTCGGATGTTGCCGGATGAACTGAATATTCGCCATGCGATTTTCGACCATGATGGCACGATATCGACACTGCGTCAGGGGTGGGAGCATATCATGGAGCCGATGATGGTTCGCGCGATTCTTGGAGAAAAATATGAAGATGCCGATGAGGTTCTTTATCACAAGGTAGTGGATACATCACGCCGCTTTATTGACAAAACCACCGGCATCCAGACATTGGTGCAGATGCAGGGCGTGATTGAGCTGGTTCGGCAATTCGGCTGTGTGCCGGAGGATGAAATTCTCGATATGTACGGGTATAAGGCTATTTATAACGATGCCTTGTTGGAGATGGTAGATAAACGGGTAGAAAAACTTAAGCGCGGCGAGCTGGATTCACGGGATTTCCAGATTAAAAACGCTCTGCCGCTATTGGAGAAACTTCATTCCAGGGGCGTGAAACTATATCTTGCCAGCGGCACGGATGAAGTAGACGTCATCGCCGAGGCTAAGGCGTTGGGTTATGCGAATCTGTTTGAAGGCGGAATATTCGGAGCTACTGGTGATATTAAAGTCGAAGCCAAGCGTGTGGTTTTGGAGCGGATTATTCGCGAGAACAATCTAAGTGGCTCGGAGTTTGTTACGTTTGGCGACGGGCCTGTAGAGATGCGCGAATGCCACAAACGCGGCGGTATATCAGTAGGCATCGCCAGCGACGAGGTACAACGGTTCGGCTTGAACCTATCCAAACGAACCCGCCTGATCCGCGCCGGAGCGGACTTGATAGTTCCTGACTTTAGCCAACTCGACAAGTTGCTGAAAGCAATCAACCTGGCTGGATAAATAATTTATTGAACATTAAAATTGCAGGGATTAACTATGTTGCCTAGAGAAAGAATAATCAATAACATCAATTTCAGATCAACTGACATGCTTCCGTTGCGTATATACGCTGCTGACGGAGGCCTGTACGAGCATGGGCAGAAACTTGTCGATCTTATTAAAGAGTGCGGGCATGACTTTGGCGATTTCAAAGATTTAACTTTGCCCAAGCCCCCGCCGCAGGAGGATTTCGATTCCGATGGCAGTTATCATGCAATTAAGGTTGACGAGTGGGGCACGAAATGGGAGTACCGTATCTTTGGCATTTGGGGCCATCCGATAGGCTGGCCTCTCGAAGACATGGGGAACCTGGACAATTATAAAATACCGACATCGCCAGCTATGAGCAGTGCCGAGTTCGATAAGGCCAAGAGCCAGGCTGACCTCCATAAGCAGCAGTATTACTTGCTGGGAGAAGGTGGCGGCATTTTCGAAAAGATGCATTCGTTGCGGCGCTTTGAAGATGTGTTGATGGATGTTACGCTTGATACGCCGGAAATCAACAAGCTTGCAGACATGATTATGGAAGGCGTAGCAGAGCGAGTCAGCCATTCGCTGGCGTTGGATGTTGACGGGGTTGCCTTTGGGGATGACTTTGGAACTGAAACTTCATTGTTGCTGTCGCCGGGTGTCTGGCGGAAATTTTTCAGGCCCAGATACAAAGCGCTTATGGAGCCGGTTACCAAGGCTGGTAAAAAAGTGTTTATGCATTGTTGCGGGCAGGTGTCGGATTTGCTGGAAGATTTTAGGGATGTCGGTATTGACGTCATCTGGCCTCAGTTGCCGGTCTACGATCTGCCGGAGTTGGCGAGGCGTTGTCGCGACATAGGCCTGGCCTTGGAGCTGCACCCAGATCGTGGAAGCCTGATGCAACGCGGCACGCCGGGGGATGTCAGAGCCTACGTGCATAATCTGGTAGACACATTCGATCCGCTCTCGGGTGGCTCGTGGCTGTACATCGAAATTGACCCCGGCTTCCCCTGGGAAAATGTCCAAGCCCTCTTCGAAACGGCGATGGAATTAAGAGCATAGAGCCTGGCCTGCCATGCGACGATTTTCATCGATGTTCGCAACACATTAGCCAACGCCAACAAAACTTGGCCTGGGCAAGTCCCAGCCGACGGGGAACAGAGAACTGCCGCACCGAAAAAAACCTGCCAGAAAATCAGATCGCTCACGTTCTAATCTCGCAGTTGAAAAAAGCGGGACAAGTGGTTGCAATAAGTGTAAACTTGAAATAAGTAACCCGATAAATAAATTTTGAGGTAGAGCATGGCATTGATTTACGAAGCTGACAATTTTCTGGTAGAAGCGGTGGGCAAACCTCATATTGATAGGGATGATGGCGGGCATGTCATCATTTATCCAAAAGTTAAAGTTCGCGATAGGCAGCAGTTATCCACAGAACTTGCTGTTGAGTTAATGATGCTCACTATTATTGTCGGTCAGGCAATGCGTGAGGTAATGAATAGACATGGAGTCGATATTGCAAGGATAAATTATCAAGACAATGGCAATTGGGGTGTTTTCAGTCCAGAGGGGCCATATTTACATATTCACCTGTATGGTAGAGCCAAGAGTGCCAGAATCCAGAAGTATGGACATGCCTGTGTGTTTCCACACATAGAAGAAAATCCGGAGTATTATGAGCATTCAAAACCGCTTAACAAAAACGATATTGATGTTATGAAAACAGAAATTAAAAGATTACATCAAAACTTGATTGATGAGCATCCGGATAGTTTCATTGCGCTGATGAATATACCGTACTAACCCGGAGATGAAAATATAGAAGAGGAAACTTTTACTATGAACAATCTGACAAATAAATATGGCTCGTTTCAGGAAGGCGCAAAGCGATTGCAAGCGGCGACCAGCGGTGTTCCTGACCGTATCCCGGTCTATGCCGCGATGCATGATTTTGCAAGGCATGAATTCAAGCTCAGCTCAAAGGATTTCTATTTCGAGCCGGATGTCTTTGTGCCTGCTGTTTTGGACACTCATCTGAAGTACGGCATTGATGCAGCGACAATCGGTTATGACACATACAACATTGAAGCTGGCGCACTGGGGCAGGAGATAGCCTTCAATGAAGATTCTGTCCCTTCGGCGAAGGCGCCGATAATCAATACCCCCGATGACTTGAAAAAGATAAAGACCCCGGATTTCAGTTCTGATGGTAGGTTCCCGTTTGTAAATGGTATAAATACATTGTTTCAGGAGCTGACAGGTCTGGCGCCTGTTATAAAATATTGCGCGCCGTTCAGTCTGGCAGCGAATCTGCGTGGCATTGAAAATCTGATTATGGACATGTGTACCAATCCTGACTTTGCCAGCGAACTTTTAACAACTTTAACTGAGGATGTTATCGCGCCGTGGATATGTTATCAGCAAAAGCTGTTTCCTGATGCGAAATCAATATGCGGCGCCGACGCCTACGCTTCGCCGCCGATTCTCAGCCCATCGTTTTTAGTCGAGTGGGCTTTGCCGTATATCGTAAGGCTTAGAGAGTTGTGCGGCGAAGGTGTTTATGTGCCGAACTGGGTTGGAGACAGCTGCTTTGATAATCCGGAAGAAATGTTCAGTTATAAATTAAAAGCGTGTCCCAAATTTCTGGAAGGGCAGGACCCTGATGTGGAAAAAATCGGACCGGAGAAATACAAAGAGTATGCCGAGAAACATAATGTGCCTCTGGTATTGGGAATCGGTTCAAAGTTTCTCGCTCAAGCCAGCCGAAAAGAAGTAGTTGACCGGGTGCAAAATTATATTGATATTGGTGGCAGAGGCGGGCGTTTTGTCCTGTATTTATGCGGACTGACGAAAACAACACCGCCTGAAAATATAAGAGCGGTTATCAAAACAATTACAGAGTATTCATCCGAAAGATGAAACAAAGACAGGAAAACAAACCATGCTAATTGATATACATACGCATTGTCATTTGCAGCGGGCGTCTGACATCGTCCGGCAGTCGAATAAAGAGACCTGGCCTACGCCCGAACAGTTGATACAGATGATGGATAATAACGGTATCGACAAGTCGGTCATTCTGGGGTGCGTAAGCCCTGAATGGCGATGGACTCTTGTTATTCCTGAAGAGATTCTTGAAATATGCAGTCAGTATCCGGACAGGCTTATCCCTTTCTGCAATTTCGATCCCCGTTATCTTACAAACGATACCACGGCGGACTTCGTGCCATTGCTGAAAACCTACAAGAAACTTGGATGCAAAGGCGTTGGCGAATATTTCCCGAACATTCCGTTTGACGACCCTTTGAATATAAACTTTTTCCGGCAGGTGGAGAGTGTAGGTTTGCCGCTTATTTTTCATATTGCTCCGGAAATTGGAGG
>Ga0190284_1001027_pt1 | contig 13118 bp, 12 predicted proteins | sample 48691812_MG_FD_161668 | JGI IMG/M metagenome (GOLD analysis project Ga0190284, IMG submission 161668) | Hydrothermal vent microbial mat bacterial communities from Southern Trench, Guaymas Basin, Mexico - 4869-18-1-2_MG | ecosystem: Environmental > Aquatic > Marine > Hydrothermal vents >...
GAACAGCACCTCGCCAAACAGTAATGGCGACTGATCTGTCATCGAAGAGTGATGCGATACCGGGCAGGGGTCTGCTCAAGCGCCGCTGTTTTCTATCGGCACATGGCAACTGTGAAAGAAGTCATAGTGGTCCAGCGCCTCGAGGATACCTGCGGCGCCCGCTGCCTGGGCAAAGTAGATACGTTCAACGTCCTCCAGCTGGGACAGCTCTTCGTGATGCCGATTGCCCACCACCACCCCCAGGGTATTACCGCGCATCATATCCTCGTCCGCGCCCGAGCCACCGGCCACCAGGATGTGATCCAGGGGGATATCCCAGGTAGTGGCCATATAGCGCAACGCCAATCCCTTGGAGGCACGCATCGGCAGCACGTCAAGAAACTGGCCGAAGGAGAGGATCACGTTGACCGACTGCTCCTCCTGGTAGAGAAGCTGGTTGATCTCTTCCATGGTCGGGGACTTGTCAGGATCGATGTAGTAACTGATCTTGAACCGGCTCTGCTCTTTCTTGGGCTGCCGTACCAGTCCCGGCAGCTTATCGAGGACCCGCTTGACTACCTGAGGGGTCCACTGCTTCTCGATATGCCGGGTCCAGGCGATGTCCTGGGTCAGCTCCGGTGCATAGTGGATCTCGGTGCCCCCGCTGGTGATCAACACGTCGGGTTCGGGGATGTGGTGCTGCTTCATGACCTTCAAAGCCGAATCGAGGCGACGGCCGGTGGCAATGCCAAAGGAGGCGCACTTGCGGTTGCCCCTGATGACGCGAAGCAGCTCTGGCAGGGAATCCGGGTTGCCCAGCAGATTCTGGTCCAGATCGGTAAAGATGGCCCGGTCGTGATACAGCAGCGGCCGGCGCGTGGTGGGTTCGCGCGCCAATGGTGCCGAGGTCTTCTCGGCGATGGGGCGGATCATCTCCAGGTAGCAGCTGGCGTGGGCCTCCCAGGAGTAGTGCTCGCGTACGCCCTTGAGTCCCTCGGTCGACCGCTGCTGCCATGTTTCCCAGTTCAGCAGAACCTCTTTTATGCCGCGGGCGATATCCTCGCTGTCCAGCGGGTTGATCAGCACCCCATTGTTACAGTTCTGGATGATGTCCCGCGGCCCGCCATCCTCGGTCGCGACGATCGGCAGGCCGCTGGCAGCAGCCTCGATCAGGGTCAGCCCGAACGGCTCGGTGAGCGCGGGGTTGACGAAGACACCACCCGAGACGGCAGCAAGACGATAGATCAGCGGCACATCGTCGGCGGCATGGTGCTTGGGATAGGCCACCCGGCCATACAGATCATAACGGTCGATCTGCAGCAGCAGATCCGACAGCACCTCCTGGGCGCCGCTGTCGAGATCCTGGATATCATCCCGGTTACCGGCGATTATCAGCAGGTTTGCCATCTCCTGCAGGGCCTGGTCCTCGCCATAAGCGGTCACCAGGGCGGCGATGTTCTTGCGGGTATCGGGGCGAGACAGGGCCAGGATGATCGGCTTTTCCGACTCCCGCAGAAAGCGGCCGATCTCACCGGCGATCTCGGTCTGCCACTCCTTGCCCTCTGGTGGGTGAAAACGGGTCAGATCGGTGCCCGGCGGGATCACCCGCATCTGCTCCGGCTGATAGAAGTCATAGAGCTCGTACTGCTCCTCGATCTCCTGGCTGGTGCTGGTGATCACCCGCTCTGCCGATGCCAGCGTCAACTCCTCGGCCTCGATACGCCGGGCCATGTTGTAGCGCTGCTCCACCTCCGCCGCCTTGAGGCCGGAGGCCAGCAGGCGGCGGCGCTTGACCCGGCCAAGGGAGTGGCCGGTGTGGATCAGCGGAACACCCAGCACATGGGAGATGCGGCTGCCGACATAGCCGCCATCGGCATAGTGGCTGTGCAGCAGATCCGGCTGGCGACCCTGTTCCTGCAGATAGAGGATGGTGTTATCGACGAACGCATCGAGGTGATCCCAGAGGGACTCTTTGGGGATATACCCGGTCGGACCGGCCTCGATACGAATGATTCGGGTGTTGTTGCCGAGTTCCTCGACCGCTGCCGCATAGTCCCGGCTGAGTTCCGGATCGTCCACCAGCCGCGTCACCAGGTCGACCCGGGCCACACCAGGCTGCCCAGCGAGGGCATGGGCCAGTTCCACCACGTATTTGGTCTGCCCGCCGGTATCGGCGTCGCGCCCCAGTTCCAGGTCTTCCCCACGAATCAGACCATGAACACTGATCAGGCACAGATAGAGCCCTGACCCAATCTCCTGTTGCGCGTCTGCCTGGTGCAATTTCGACCTTCTACGTCCTAATAAAACTGCCCTATTCTACCCGTTTTACCGGCATCATTCAGGGCCAGTGCTGACCAGGCGCAACATTCCCGCAAAAAAAAACCGGATCCAGTGGGTTTTATGCGCTTAGTAGGACAACGGCGACAAAGAAAAGTATATTGAAACATCAAAACCTGATCGTTCGAGGGAGCATCATGACGCGACTGCTTGCCATCAACGGATCCTACCGGGAGGATGGAGCGATAGACCAGGCGGTCGACCTGGCGCTGCAGACAGCAATCGAACGTGGTATGACGACCGGTGCCGTCCATCTTCGCGATTTCCCGATCGGGTTCTGCCGCAACTGCCGCCACTGCACCCAGGTTCCGGGCGAATCGCCCGGGGCATGCGTTCAGCAGGACCGCATGCGCGAACTGATCGAAATGATAGAAGCGGCCGATGTCTACGTCCTCGCCTCTCCAACCAACTTTTATTCGGCGACCGCGCTATTCAAAAGATTCATGGAAAGGTTGATCGTCTATTCCTACTGGCCCTGGGGGGCACGCGCCCCGGTGCTCAGGAAAAAGGCCTCCAGCAAAAGGGCGATAGTCATTGCCTCCAGCGCCGCTCCCGGCCTCATGGGGCATCTCTTCTACGGCACGATGAAGCAGCTGAAGATGACCGCCGCCACGATTGGCGCCAGGCCGGTCGACTCCCTGTTTATCGGACTGATGTCGCAACAGGAGCATCCCGCCCTCCCTGACAAGGTTCGGTTACGGATCCAGCGCATGATCCACAGCCTCGGAGAGCAGTGATCCAGCGGGAGGCCGCCGAAGGCGCTCAACCCCGCTGCAGCAGATCCCGCAGATCGATCAATGCTGCATTGGCCCGTGACATATAGGCGCTCATCACCAGCGAATAGTTGGTGACCAGGCCAAATCCACGACCGTTCAGCACCATCGGGCTGAACACCGGCTGCTGCGCAGCCTCCAGCTCTCTGATAATCTGGCGCAAACTGATCGCGGCATTCTTCTTGTTCAGCACATTGCGGAAATCGATCTCGATGGCGTGCAGTATCTGCACCAGCGCCCAGGTGGTGCCGCGCGCCTCGTAGAACACGTCATCGATCTCCAGCCAGGGGGTCTTGATGGCGAGTTGCGCCGGCGTGACCGTCGACTGGGAGGCATCCGGGTCACCGGCAAGGTCGGTGTTCACACGTTCCTGGCCAACGCTGGCACTGAGTCGCTGGGACAAGCTACCGAGCCGCTTCTCGACGATGGCGAGCCAGTCCCGCAGGTTGTCGGCGCGGGCATAGAACTGGGTACCCTGGTTGGACTGGCTGGACAGATCATTCAGATACTGCTGCAGCGCCTTGACAGCCTTCCGATACTCACTCTCGGTGGCAGGGAATATCCAGGAGTCGTTGCTGAAGTTGAGCTGTGGCTCGGCGATAGCCAGGTACTTGTTCTCCACCGACTGCGACTGGGAGCGGCTCATGTCGTTTCGCAGCGAACGGGCCAGGTCACGGGCCTGCACCAGCACCCCGAACTCCCAGTTCGGCATGTTGTCCATCCATACCGACGGCGGCATGACATCATTGCTCAGATAACCTCCTGGCTTATCCAGCAGCGTCTCTACCATGCCGATCAGGGTGGCCGTAGTGTAGCTACCGGTGACCGGTTCCAGGTCCGTTGCCAGGTGGGCCCGGGTGACCGCCTGAACATCCAGCGGATCCGGTTCCCGGCTCCAGTAAGAGCTCAAGCCGAGCATGAGGATAAGCAGCGTCATCAGTATCACGCCACTGGCCCAGACCCAACCCTTTTCCCGCAGGGTCCGCGGATGGTAGAGCATCACCAGTCGACGGAATGCAGACCCCAGCCGCTGCAAGGCCCGTTGAATCATCCCCATGCGCTCAGTCCTTGTCCACGGCTGCTGTCGACTCGATCACCCTCGACTGGCCTTCGTCCGACCAGGCTGCAAAGGGAAACGGCCGATACTCACTGTTGAAGGTGAGGAACAGCAAAATCTGATACAGGTAGCCGGCAAGACTCTTGCCCATTGCCCTGAGCGGCTCACTGTTGTCACCACTGACCAATCGATAGAGCACCTGCCCGACCACCAGGATGATCAATACTGTCTCTGCCAGGCTGTAGGCGATACCCAGCACCAGCATGCTGAGAATTCGTTTCCATATGGACTCGTTGGTCAGCCTGTCTTTAATAAGTTGATCCATTTTGATTGTCCCTTATTTTTTCGGTTGGCCCCTGTAAGTGGGGCCTGCAAACCGATATTTCAAGTTTTTTGCAACTATCCACCACCTGAGACAGCAGGCGGGAAGAGTGCGAAAATACCTGCTAATCTGAATCCATGGAACAGATCATGAGCGAACAGATGCCGGCAGCCGAATCATCGAGCAGACCGGTCATAGATTTCAAGGCCAGGGCCGATGAGCTGCTGCCCGAGGGGGCCAGCTACGATGCCTGCCTGGCCTGCGGGCTGTGCTCATCCGGCTGCCCGGCATCAGGTCTGGAGGGGATGGACCCACGCCGCTTCATCCGCATGGCCATGCTGGGCATGAATCAGGAGCTCTCCACCACCCCCTGGGTCTGGACCTGCACCCAGTGCCAGCGCTGCAAGTATGTCTGCCCCATGAGTATCGACGTATCGGTGCTGGTGGGGCTGGCGCGAAGTGCCTGGCCGAAACAGAAGAAGCCGGCGGGTATCGTTCGCTCCTGCGAGGCCCAGTTGCTGTTTCCGAGCACCAGTGCCATGGGACTGCGCTCCGAGGACTTCGTGGAGATCATCGAGGAGACGGCGGACGAGGTCCGCCAGCAGGGCCCCCGGTTCAGCCACCTGCAGGCCCCCATCGACAAGCAGGGTGCCTGGTTCTTCGTCAACCAGAACTCCCGGGAACCGGCCGCCGAGCCAGAGGAGCTGGCGCCGCTGTGGAAGATCTTCGACTATGTGGGCGCCGACTGGACCTACGCCTCCAAGGGCTGGGCAGCAGAGAATTTCTGCATGTTCAGCGGCGATGACGCCGCCTGGAAGGCGATGATCGAACAGCGGGTGGAGGCGGTCAATGAACTGGGCTGCAAGGTCTGGGTCAACACCGAGTGCGGCCATTCGTTCTATACCCTGTGGAAAGGCGTGGAGCGCTTCGGCCTGCAGGCCGACTTCGAGCCGGGCAGCCTGATCAGCTACTACGCGCAATGGATCCGCGAGGGCAAACTGCCGGTCAATTCTGACTGGAACCGGGACGGCATCCGCTTCACTCTGCAGGACCCCTGCCAGCTGGTGCGCAAGTCGGTCGGCGATCCGGTGGCCGACGACCTGCGCTTTGTCGCCAGACGGCTGGTGGGCGAGGACAATTTCATCGACATGCAGCCCTGCCGCAGCGCCAACTACTGCTGCGGCGGTGGCGGCGGCTTCCTGCAGGCCGGCATGAGCGAGCAGCGCCACGCCTACGGCAGGCGCAAGTTCGACCAGATCCTGACCACCGGGGCCGCTTACGTACTCACCCCCTGCCACAATTGCCATGCCCAGATGGAGGATATCGGTGAGCACTTCGGCGGCCACTACCGGGTGGTCCATTTCTGGACCCTGATCTGCCTGTCGCTGGGGATCCTGGCGGAGAACGAACGTAAATACCTGGGACCGGAACTGGCCGGAATAGGCCTGCCAGGGGGGGACCGCCATGCAGGCTGACGAGACCTTCGACACCGAGGTGCTGATCATCGGCGGCGGCGCCACCGGCACCGGCGTGATGCGTGATCTGGCGCTGCGCGGTATCCATTGCCTGCTGATCGATCAGCAGGATCTCAACGCCGGCGCCTCCGGCGGCAATCACGGCCTGCTGCACAGCGGCGGCCGCTACGCCTCCGCCGATACCGAAACCGCCGCCGAATGCCGCCAGGAGGGAGCGATCATCAAGCGCGTCGCCCCGGAGTGCATCGATGATTGCGGGGGACTGTTCGTGGCCATCGAAGGTGATGACGTAGACTATGCCGGGCGCTTTCCCGAACGCTGCCGGCAGGCGGGTATCGATTGCCTGGCACTGAACCCGGCCGAGGCCCGGGAGCGGGAGCCGGCCTTATCGGCGCGGGTGTTTGCCGCCTATCAGGTCGCCGATGCCACCATCGACCCTTTCCGCATCACCCTGGAAAACGTCACCCACGCCCAGCAACTCAACGACAGCCGGTTCCTTGGCCACACCCGGGTGGAGGCCTTCGATATCCGCGGCGGCCGTATCCACAGCGCCCTGTGCCGTGACCTGCGCAGCGGCAACAGCCGGCGCATCTTTGCCCGTCAGGTGGTCAACGCAGCGGGCGCCTGGTCCATGGAGATCGCCCGCCTGGCCGGCTGCGCGGACGTCAGCCTGCTCTACTCCAAGGGCACCCTGATCATCAGCAACACGCGCCTTGGCCATGGGGTGATCAACCGGCTGCGCCCGCCCGGTGACGGCGATATCCTTGTTCCCGGCGGCACCGTCTCCATTCTCGGCACCACCTCGGACACCGTGTCGACGCTGGACGGGCTTCACCCTACTGTGGAAGAGGTGGACCGCATCCTGGCGGAAGGCATCGCCATGCTGCCGGGGCTGGCCTCGACCCGCTTCATCCGCGCCTTCTCCGGCGTGCGCCCGCTGCTGCTGGCGGGAGGTGTCGGCGCCGACGGTCGCAAGGCGAGCCGCGGCTTTACCCTGTTCGACCACGAACAGCAAGGCCTCAGCAATTTCGCCACCGTGGCCGGCGGCAAGCTCACCACCTTTCGCCTGATGGCGGAAAAGACCGGTGACCTGGTGGCCCGGCGCCTGGGCAACCGGGAGCCCTGCCGGACCGCCACCGAGCCGCTGCCCTCCGGGCATGCGGTACGCTGGACCGAGCCCGGATTCGCTCCACGCTACTGGTACCGACGTAATGACCCCGGCGACATGATCCTGTGCGAATGCGAAATGGTGCCGGAATCGGCCATCGATTCCATCGTCGATGCCGCGCCGGATGCGGAAGAACCCCTGTCGCTGCAGGCCATCGGCGTACGCAGCCGGGTCGGCAAGGGCACCTGCCAGGGCTCATTCTGCAGTATCCGTGTCACCTCCCATCTGTATGACCGGGGTATCTACGACTCCCGCCAGGGCCTGTATCACACCCGGGATTTCGTCGCCGAGCGCTTCAAGGGGGTACAGCCGGTGCTGTGGGGCGAACAGATGCCGCAGATGGAGCTGGCCGAGGCCCTGCACTGCAGCCTGATGGGCCTGGATCTCCTTGGTGATGAGGACGCAGCCGGCGATCACCCGGGAGTCGGGAGTTGATCCAGGAACCACGTGACTACCAGGTCCAGCTGGCTGTGATCGGCTCCGGGCTGGCCGGTTTTGCGGCCAGCATCTTTGCCCTCGACCGAGGCCTGGCAACAGCGCAGGTGGGCAATACCGGGGCCATCGCCTATACCACCGGCTACCTGGACCTGCTGGGCGTGGAGGCGGGCCAGGTGCTGGATTCCCCCTGGGAAGGGCTGGACCGGCTACGCCAACAGGCGCCGGACCATCCGCTGTCACGGATCAGTGATGACGATATCCGCACTGCCTTGCAGCGTTTTACCCGGGTCCTTTCAGACATGGGCATCGGTTACAGCGAACCGGGCAATCGCAACCTGCAGGCGCTGACCCCGGCCGGGACCACCAAACCGACCCTATCGGTACCTCTCACCATGCGGGCCGGGATCGAGGCCCGGCGGGCCGGCACCCGCACCCTGATCATCGACTTCATCGGCCTCAACGGCTTCAGCGCCCGTGAGATGGTGGCCAACTTCGGCCACTCCTGGCCCGGGCTTACAGCCACCCGACTGGGGTTCCCCGACATGGACAGCGGCGCCCAGGTCTATCCCGAGGTGATGGCGCGCGCCCTGCAGGTCCCGGCCAACCGTGAGCGGCTGGCCAGACGCATCAAGGCGGTGCTGGGCGACGCGGCAGCCGTGGGCCTGCCGGCCATCCTGGGGATACACCAGCCGGACAAGGTGCATGCGGACCTGCAGCGGCGCCTCGGGGTACCCCTGTTCGAGATCCCCACCATGCCACCTGCGGTGGCCGGCATTCGCCTGCGCGAAATGTTCGAGCAGCAGTTTCCGGCACGCGGGCTGGTGCTGGTTCCCCAACAGAAGGTGTCGCGGCTGGAGCTGAATCCACACGAGATCACCCTGCGGCTGCGGGACAGCTATGGCGATGTGATCATCCACGCCCAGGCGGCGGTGCTGGCCACCGGCCGCTTTCTGTCGGGCGGGCTGAGTGCAGAACGCAACGGCATCCGCGAGACCCTGCTGGGCCTGCCGGTCAGCCAGCCAGACGGCCGTTCCAGCTGGCATCGGCAACACTACTTCGCCGCCGACGGCCACCCGCTCAACCGCGCCGGCATACGGACCGATGGACAGTTTCGCCCGCTCGGCAATGATGGCAACGTCGTCGACCCGCGGCTGTTCGCTGCCGGCATCCTGCTGGCGGGGCAGGACTGGGTACGCGAGCGCTGCGGGGCGGGGGTCGCCATTGCCAGCGCCTTCAAGGCGGTCGAGTCCGCGGCTCGTCTGCTAGGAGGCTGATTGATATCCCCTCAGGGATCCTGATAGGGTGGACAATGGCACCCCGGCACGGGGCAGCAGACCAACAACACGAAACCCAGGTAACCAAGATCATGCTCAGCATCGTCAATGCCGGCGGATTCCTCGCCGCGGCTATCTTCTACGGCACCACGGCAGGCGCCGAACAACCGGGGCCGCTTTCTGTCTACCAGCCTGACCTGCCCGATTCGTTCGTGGAGCGGTTGCGTACGGCGGATGCGGCACGGGGTGAGCAACTATTCATGCGCAAATGCTCGTCCTGCCACGATCAGGAGAAGGCGGGCGGGCACGGCAAGGGGCCGCATCTGTGGAATGTCCTCGGCCGCCAGGCCGGGACCATCGAGGGCTTCGAATTCTCCGAGGCGATGAAGAATTCCGGCCACAGCTGGAGCTTCGCCACCCTCAACTACTATCTGACCCGCACCGACCGGGCAGTGCCGGGGCTGGCCATGGAGTTTCGCGGTCTGCGCAAGGAAAAAGACCGCGCCGACCTGATCGCCTATCTCAGGACCCGCAACGACAACCCACCCGAGCGGCCGTAACCTGCGCCGTCCCGTTATTCTGTTTTTTCAAGCATCAGCGAAGCTCACTCACAGCAGCTTTCTGATCAGGTAGCGATAGCCGCTGCCAGATTGACGGAAATCCACCAGCTCCAGATCATTGCCGCGACATAGCACCTCGAACTCCCGCACCGAGTCCGGATGGGTCACCAGCACCTGCAACTCATCCCCCGGCTGCATCCGCGCCAGCGCCGCCTTGGTCTTGAGTACGGGCAGGGGGCAGTTCAATCCCGACAGGTCCAGCTGTAAGGGTGTTGGATTGGATTTGAGTTCAGCTTGCGGTGGTGCAGTCATGGTTTTTCCTGGAAGTATCTGACGTCGATCTGAATAATAGACTATATCCAATGTTCAACCTATTCCCGGATCAGCCGCTCTTTTTGCAGACGCGTGAACGCCTTGATGGCGCACTCGCGCCGCAGTGCATCCCCGTGGCTGCCGGCGGCTTCCTGATAGACCAGCGTCACAGGTCCGCGCCCCCGCGTATAGCGGGCACCGCGGCCGCTATTGTGCTGCGCCATCCGCGCACCCAGATCTTTGGCGATCCCGGTATAAAGACTGCCATCGGCGCAACGGACGATATACAGGAACCAGGGGGTTTCTGTCATTCTTTCCACCGTACACACCATGAGACCCAAGGTGCTTGAATTAAACAGAGCATATCAATCCGTATGCTATGGCGAGTTGTTTTCTTTTTTCGATAAAATTTCGTTAACAATGACGAGTGTGCTGCCTGCTCGTGAAAAACAGAGATCGAGCGGCATAGAGCAACAGCCCTAACGCGCTTTTCTCACGCGCAGATACGACGCAAAGCGCGGAATACCGTTGTTGGTGAAACCCTGGTACCTGAATGTGATAATACTGCCGACCGCAGGAGGTGCCGCGCGTTCCCGGTCGGTCATGCCGGTACCAATGTAGAAGCGTTTGTTACTCTCGATCTCCACCCATAGGGCCCCGGTCATTCCGTGGTATTTTCCCTTGCCGGGCCGGTAACCGACCACCCGGCCCTCCATATCATGGAAGCTTTTCACCTTGAGGGCGTTGGGACTGCGGCCTGTTTCGTAAGGGCTGTCGGAATTTCTCAATACCAATCCCTCACCACCAGCTGCCTCCACCGCCTTCAGCCGCATCATGAGATGATCCGCATCTCGACAAACAGTTTGGGGAATAATCCGGATGTGAGCAACCGAATGACCCTCCAGATACTCCCGCAGCCGCCCCAGGCGTGCATCCAGGCCGCCCGGCGCATTCGGCACCTCGAAAATGTTGTAGGTGATGCGGCGCCAACCCGGGTGCGGCTGATCGCGCGACGCAATGGAGAGGGTCTCTGCAAACCGCCTTCTGGCGATCCACAATTCACCATCCAGTTCAAAAGAGGGGAGATTTTCGGTAAACCAAGCGGGGGCGGCAAACCGGTTGCCCTGGCGCGACAGCAGCTGCCGGCCGTCCCAATAGGCCCGCACGCCATCCAGCTTCTCGCTCATATACCAGCCACTGACATCCATTCCCGGCCGATACTTGGTCAGCAGCAGGACTTCCGTCGCCGCGGCATGGGCCGCCAACGTAACAAACAGCGCCAACAGCCAACCCAGACAGATCCCTGTTCTCTTCATTGATCACATTCCCTGTTGATCGAGTGGGCACCCACGTTACCAGCCCGCCGGTTGAGATGGCAATACATTGCCCCTCCGGGAGATCAGCCGGACGATTAAAGATGATATCCTGCTGGTGGAGACGATCATGGCCATGGCCAGGTGCCTGGGCCACAGACTGGTGGCCGAAGGCGCACCTGCAGAGAGTGCAAGAATATTCTGTTTTTCAAGATGTCAGGCATAAACCCACGGATTCAGTTATGGCCACAACCTACCCGGAGCAGTTCTCACGCCAGATGGGCATGACTCGAAGGGAGTTTATGCGCACCCTGCCCGCTGCTGTCGCCCTACTGCCCTCGCATAGCCACCCGGAAGGGATCACTATCGAGCATCCTGCCGGCGAAATCCGCATCGGCCTGCAGGAGGGCCCGGAGCGCCGCATCGCCGCCCTCAGCCTGCCCGTGCTGCTGGTGAGTTTCCAGTTTTCCGGCCTGAACGGGGATCAGCGGGTATCCTTTATGGAGCGGTTCGACCTCTCCTTTCATCGGGGCGGCGGATAACGGCCCGCCATCGATTCTCAGATTAACTGACAACTATTTGATACATATATTATTTTCTGACTGGTCTGGAACTAAGCAAATACAGGGCATCTGTTACCCAAAGAAACAGCATGTTACCTAAGGTAGCAAATAAGCCTGTCAGCCACCGGGTAACACCTTGGATATCTGCTTGTATTTAAAGCAGTCTGCTGGCTGGCACGAATTTAGCATTAGTATGATTTCTGTTTTTCGGTGTCGACAGGTGGCCTCACCTCAACGCCCGAAAGACATGGATATCGAAAATTTATTCTGCAACGGACCTGCGCCAGCCATTGGAAACACACCGGGGAACAACCGGGCGGATGGTTATCACGAAAGCAGTTTCCCGGAAGCGATTGTAGTGGGAAGGCCTTTCAGAGTATTCTTCCCGTCCCACCGTAAATGATTGCGTACCATCAACTTCATGAAAAAAGGGCCAAAGCCCTGGAGAGGAGATATACATGACCGATAAAAAATTCAGCGAACTGTCCCGCCGTGGCTTCATCAAAGTCGGCGCCGGCGCCATGGCTGCCGCCAGCGTGCCCATGTTCTTCGTCAAGGACGCCTGGGCCGCCAAGGACTTCCGCAACAACCCTGGTAAGGCCGGCAGCGTAAAATTCGGCTTCAACGTCCCCCAGACCGGCGCCTATGCCGACGAGGGTGCCGATGAGCTGCGCGCCTATAAGCTCGCCGTCAAGCACATCAACGGCGAGGGCGACGGCGGCATGATGAACACCATGAAGCCTCTTTCCCTCAAGGGCAATGGCGTACTCGGCAAGAAGGTCGAGTATGTCACCGGCGACACCCAGACTAAGTCCGATGCGGCCCGTGCCTCCGCCAAACGCATGATCGAGAAGGACGGCGTGCTGATGATCACCGGCGGCTCCTCCTCCGGCGTGGCCATCGCAGTACAGGGCCTGTGCCAGGAGATGGGCACCCTGTTCATGGCCGGTCTTACCCACTCCAACGACACCACCGGCAAAGACAAGCGTCGCTACGGTTTCCGCCACTTCTTCAACGCCTACATGTCCGGTGCCGCGCTGGGCCCGGTACTGAAGAAAGAGATGGGCACCGACCGCAAGGCCTACCATCTGACCGCTGACTACACCTGGGGCTGGACCCAGGAAGAGTCGATCAAGAACACCACTGAAGGGCTTGGCTGGAAGACTACCGCTACGGTACGTACCCCGGTGGGCGCAGGCGACTTCTCCCAGTACATCACCCCGGTGTTGAACTCCGGCGCCGATGTGCTGATCCTGAACCACTACGGCAAGGACATGATCAACTCACTGACCCAGGCCATTCAGTTCGGCCTGCGTGACAAGCAGGTCAACGGCAAGAACTTCGAGATCGTGGTTCCTCTGTTCTCCCGCCTGATGGCCCAGGGCGCGGGCGATGCCATCAAGGGCATCCTCGGCACCACCAACTGGAACTGGTCGCTGCAGGACGAAGGCTCCAAGGCCTTCGTCAAATCGTTCGGCCAGGAATATGGCTTCCCGCCCTCGATGGCCGCCCAGACCTGCTATGTGCAGGCCCTGCTCTACGCCAAC
>Ga0190284_1001028_pt1 | contig 13111 bp, 15 predicted proteins | sample 48691812_MG_FD_161668 | JGI IMG/M metagenome (GOLD analysis project Ga0190284, IMG submission 161668) | Hydrothermal vent microbial mat bacterial communities from Southern Trench, Guaymas Basin, Mexico - 4869-18-1-2_MG | ecosystem: Environmental > Aquatic > Marine > Hydrothermal vents >...
GACCAGTTTGCCCTCGTGGGTCGCGCCCCACTTGCAGTGGAACCATATCGGATGGCGCTTGCAGTGGCCAATGATGGATTCCTCCCGGGTCCAGACAATCTTGACCGGACGGCGAAGCTTCCAGGCTGTCAGTGCCAGCACGATCTGCACCGACATATCCTCCCGCCCGCCGAAGGCCCCGCCGATGGCCGGGTAGATCACCCGCACCTGCTCCGGTGGGAGGCCCAGCGCGTGGGCGATTTCCTGCTGATCTTCCCACGCCCACTGTCCCGCTACCACCACCGTCACCCGGTCCTCGTCATCTATGTAGGCCAGGCCCGCCTCCGGCTGTAGGTAGGCGTGCTCCTGGGGCGGTGTGCGGTACTCGCCCTCGACGATCACGTCGGCGGTGGCCCAGGCGGCCTCCACGTCCCCCTTGCGGATCTGGTGGTGGCAGATGAGATTCCCCTCGCGGCGCAGTTCAGGATGGATCTTGCTGGGCTGCCGGTGGGGATGAAGTTGGGGCGCGTCGGGCTTGAGCGCCTCGAAGGGGTCGGTGAGAGCGGGCCTGTCTTCGTACTCGACGTGGATCAGGTCGCGGGCGCGGGCAGCGGCACGCTCAGTTTCGGCCACTACCAGCGCCACCTGGTCGCCGACGAAGCGTACCACGTCGGCGTCAGGTTTCGATGAGCCGGGGCCACACAGCACCGGCTGATCCGGTGTCTGCAGGCCGTACTCGTTCACCGGCACGTCTTTGGCGGTGAAGATGGCGACGACGCCGGGTACAGCCTCGGCTGCGGATGTATCTATACTGAGGATGCGGGCATGTCGCCGTCCGGCGAAGAGAATCTTGGCGTAGAGCATGCCCTCCATTGTCATGTCGCCGGAGTATTTCGCCTCACCAGTGACTTTGGCGCGGGCGTCCACACGGGTGATAGATTGACCAACGATCCTGGTAGCCATATAAGCTCTCCTACTGTTGTCTCTGTACGATCATGTGCCGATATTGGGACTCGACGTCCGATTGCTGGGTCAGCGGTGCACCCAGGGCATCGCTGGCGCGGCTGGCCAGTGTCAGGATGATCGCCTCGTTGCGCTGCTGGCTCAGCGTGACGAAGTAAAGCCGGCCGGGATTCAGCTCGACGGTGGCGAACACCATGTCGCCGCCAGCGGCCTCCAGGGGTGGCTGCCCGACGAATTGCCAGAACAGCCGGCCCGGGATTTCCTGAGTGAGACGCAGTTCGGGGGTGGCTTTGAGCAGGCTCGTAGCCATCTCGTCATCGCGCACGGGGAAGGTGGTCTCGTAAGCCATGATTTCGCTGTAGGTCTCGGCCCTGATGTCACGGCATAGCAGCGGTATGCGACGGGGGTCGCGATGGCAGTCATCGAATGACCGGCCGCTGCCACAGGGACAGGCTGTGTCAGGGGCGACTTTGTGGAACATGAGCATCTGCGCCGCGTGCCCCCGCAAGGCCGCCGGAGCGTCCGGCGCATTGAGCGCGACCATAACGACTTCCATAAAGCCAGCGCCCGGGTCTTCCAGCGTGCGGTCGGTGGATTGCCACGGGCCGGGCACGATCATCGTGCGGCGTGGACGGGATGACTTTCTCGCTCTCTTTCTACGTCGTTTTGTCATTGACGTCTCCTGTTCTGTGAGTCCCATTCCGTAGGTTGGACTTTCTCGTCGTTGGTGGTGATACTGTACGTTCTACTGCTCAGGTTTTCTGTACACTATACTTGACAATTTTTTGTACTTCCGTTACAATAGGCCCGGAAGGTGTGAAATGGCGCTAAACGTTGCATTGGATCGAATCGTCCCGCTGACTGAAGTTCGAGCTCGCTTGAGCGAGATCGTCGAGCAGACGAAGGACGATCAGTTCTGGGTACTCACCCGACACGGCAGGCCGCAAGTCGCCATAGTGGACGTGGAATACCTGGATCGGCTGATCCGGCGGGCCTGGTTTAATGACCTGGCCTCTCGCTCGCAGGCCGCTTTTGATGAATACTTGCAGCGGCGTGGCCGTGACCCGGCAACGGTGACGGAAGAAGAGGTCGAGGCACTTCTGCGGGGATAGCCACGACAGTGTCCTACAGTCCCATCGTTGTGATTGATACCAGCGTCTGGGTCAGTGGCGTTTTCTTTCGGCGCGGCATCCCTGCCTCCATCCTGCGTGCCTGGCGAGATCGTCGCTTTGAGACCGTCGTCACTTCCGAGACCCTGGCCGAGCTGGAGCGTAAGTTGCGGGAGAAGGTGGCCGAGTTTGGAGCGGACTTTGCCCTGGCCGAGGAGTGGATAACCTACGTCAAGACCTTCGCCCGCGTCGTTGTCGTCACTGCCGCTATCGGTGGCGTCTGCCGTGACCCTGACGATGACAAGTTCTTGGATGCAGCCTTAAGTGGCAGGGCGGAGTACATTATCTCGAGTGATCACGACCTGCAGGTGCTAGGTGAGTATCAAGATGTCAAAGTGCTGTCGCTAAGGGAATTTGCCGAGTTGCTGGGAATAGTTCCGCCCCTCACCCCGTCTAGCGACGCTTGAGTTCGCCCACTCTCCACATCATCCTTATTTCTTTCCCCGCGCGCTTTCCAGTTCCAGGATGCGGCGCAGTATGGCGACGGTAGCGGCGTAGGTGGGATCCATCCCGAAGTAGGAAAGGTGCTGTGCCCCTAGGTTTTTCCCTTTACTGAAGGGAGTGTCGGAGGCGTAGTGGATAATGCCGATGTCGAAGGGGATGGGATAGAGATTGACGATCTCGTTCCTGGGATAGCGGCGCGGGCGCATGGCCTCGTACACCGCCGAAAGGTACGGCCCAGCCTCCATCTCGATGTCGGTGTATCCCTCGTGGTAGAAGACGTCCATGTATCGCCGGTTCTGCAAGAAGGTGCCGCGCATACTGATCGCCTTCTGGTTATCAAGCACCGCGCCGTAGACCAGATGGGGGCGCACGTGAGCGGCGGTGAAGACATTGTTGAAGAGGTAGGTGTTGCGGGAGTGCTCGTCGTGGACCACGTTGGGGATCATCACGTCGCCGATGCGCCCGTTGAGGGTGGCGGCCTTGCCCAGGATGTAGACCCCTCGGAACGAGTCCACGCTGGCGGCGACCTGGGAGAGGATGTGATAGGCCCCCATCCCCAGCGGATAGTCAATGTTGAGGATGAGCGCGTCGCTGTGGGCGATGTGCTTGATGCCGGGGATGCGCAGGCGCGGGTCAAGCCAGTCAGGGCACAGACCGCGCAGCTCGACAATCTGCGCGGCGACGTCGAAGACGTGGCGGCTGTCAATGTGCCGGATGCCGCACAGTGGTTCTTCCTCCTCTCGCTCCTCCCATGCTGCCCGGCCTTGGGGAGTCTGGAGGTACTTCTTGAGCACGTAGTACAGGAAGTTCTCGTGGCTGCTGGGCACCTGCCGGGCCTGGATATCGTCGTACTCAGCCTGCAGACCAGCGTCGCCGTGTTTGTGCACGAAGCGGGCCAGTTCCTTCTCCCGTCGCAGCGCGAAGCCGGAGAATATGTTGACCACGCTGTGGGTGTTACTGGAGATGAAATAGATAGGCCGCTTGCCTAAGTCGAAGGGGACGTTGGCAGCGACGTTCTCCCACCAACGTTGGGTCGCCTTACGATACTCGACCTGGGAGCCGGCCAGAAGGTGCACCGCCATCCGCTTGCGACGTTGGCCGACGTCGAGGAGCAAGGCAGGGAAGTCGTCCTTCCAAATCGCCTCCAGCCGGCCCAGGTCGTCGGAGGAGACGTCTAGTGTCTCACACAGCCGGGCGCGGAGGTCGGTCTCAACGGGCTGGCCGTCGGCTACGCAGGCCTCTATGTCTGCCAGCACGGGGGCAGCGTGCAGCCGGAGGTGTATTTTGTTCCATTCAATCTGGAAGGCGGTCAGTATCGGCACCAGGTCATCAATGTCGGAGAGGCTGGCGACGTATTCAGCCAGCGTCTCCTGACCATCGAAAAAGGAACGGCGACGGCGGCCGGACGCGACGACCGGCTGCCACTGCTCGACGTTGGGGTAGCCGCGCCGGGCGAAGACCCGCTCCGATTGGCCCATCACTACCAGCCGCGTATGCCGGATACAGGGAGGCAGTCGCAGCGAACAGTAGACGAGGGCAGGGACGTCGGGGGTGTCGTCACGAGCCGCGACGTGCAGAAGTGAATCCATCCCCATGTGGGTCTCGACCAGGGTTTGGATCTGCACCTCGTCAGTGGTGCGCAGCAGCGAGTAGTAAGTGCGCATGTAGAGCCGGATTTCCTCGCTGCCAGTGGTGGGTACGGTACGTTCCATTATTCTCCTACACAGTTTCCGTTTGCTGTGGATGTTTGCCCATCCGCAGCCACAAGCGCCGCAGGTGTACCATCTGCGGGCGGTTTATTTGCAGGGCTTCCACCGTAGCGCGCCCCGTGGGCGTCAGCCCAATGATGCGCGTTGCATCCTCACTCCAGGCAAAATGCATCGCCCAATCCTGCTGTCGAGGGTGAAACAGGGGGACGGTGGCGCAACGTGTACATTGCGCGTGCTTTGAGCACGTTCATCTGGTCAACTTGCTCCAGCAATCGGTCGAGTTCCCGTTCCTCCTTGGCGTTGAGGTCGCCTTCCCGATTCAGTTGCAGCAGGCGACTCAGGCGTTCTTGCAGACGTGGTACAAGCATACTGTCGGCCAACACTCCCAATTCCGCATCGCTGAGACCCACCAGCAGTTCCAGATCATGAGGCTGGGCAGCACGAAGTTCCTGGTAGTCTTTCCAACTCAGCACGACACCGACTCGCTTGCCACTCTCTTCAACCAGATAGCGTACAGGTTCTTGGGCAGTTACTGTTTCCATTATGCTTACCCCTCTCTCTTCCCTTTGTGTATCAGTATGGCCTGCAGTGCTGTCAGCAAGTCTCGCACCTCGCCGCTCCATTCGACTTTGTAGGCCAGCGCCCCCGGCAGGAGGGGCAGTGTGGCTTCCAGTTTGTGGCGCGGACCGCCGGGCTTGCTCAGCGCCGCCTCCAACCGGGGCGCCAGCGGTGCTCCTTCCCGCTGCCAGATGACCAGTGCCCGCCGGATGGCGTCCAGCAGCCGCTCTACCTCCGCCAGCGCTAGGCGGTTCTCCTGCACCGCCACCAGCACCGGCTCCAGTTCTGACTGGGTGTAAACCATCAGAGTGCCCTCTGCCGAGACCTTGGCTTTGGCCTCCCAGTCGGCCTGCTCCCGCAGCCAGCAGGCGAAGAAGTCATTGCCGATGGCATACCCGTCTCCCTCGCGGCGCAGGACGCACAGGCCAACCAGGCCGTGCAGATAAGCAGGGTCGGCGTCAGAGGGGAGAGGCTGGCCCAGAGAGACGGCGTGGAGGATGGCCCATTCCGGCTCAGACAGGGCAGCAAAGTCCTGGGGGAAGATGCCGGTCCTGACCATCTGGTCTAAGACACCGGTTATGTCCCCTTCTGTAGGCAGACGCAACTGTCCCTCCTCATAGAGCCGCTCGCCCAGGAGTTGCAGCAGCAACGGGTGGCCGCCGGTCAGGACGAGCAGGTGAATCAGCAGTTCCCCATCCACCGTCACGGGGACAGTCCCCTGCTTCTGACACAGGAGCGCCGCGCCGTCCTGCTGGCTCAGCGGCCCCAGGTAGCGCAGGGCGAAGCCGCTCAGGAAGGGGGAACCCCCTTCGCTGGTGAGGGTGTTGGCCTCGCTCAGGCTCTTGGACGCTACCAGCACGACCCGCAGGGCAGGACAGTTCTGGACGATGCCTCGCAGCCGGTGCAGAACCTCTGGATCGGAGCGGGCGACGCGCACCCAGATCTCCGCCTCGTCCATCAGCACCCACAGCCGCTCCCCGGCCTCCTCGACGGCATCGTTGACCGCTTCCAGAAGCCAAAAAAGATCATCGGGGAGGCCATCGTCCGGGGGCAGCCAGGGGTGCTGTCGCCGCTTGCGACGCACTTCTCGCCGTCCCTGGCGGGCCAGGTCGTCCAGCCTCCCACCCGCCCATTGGAGGTCGAGGAACATGGCCGGGACGAGCGTCTCGACCTGGCGCAGGAGGGAGGTTTTGCCGATCTGGCGGGTGCCCAGCACGTATGTGGCGCGGCACCGACCGGCAGCGATTTCACCGAGAAGTTCCCCGCGTCCGTAGAAATCGGCACCAGTGACGGGCCCGCTGGTGACGTAGGGGCTGATCACGATTCGTCCTCCTCGTTCCCATTCTCGTTCTCATTGGCGCGGTACTCCGCTCCTTCCTCGGCGACGCCCCACGCCGGACGGCCCGCCTCGTAGGTCAAACCGGCGGCTTCCTCCGCCGCCCGGCGGGCATCCTCGGCCTGTAACTCCCCCCAGGCTGCCTCTACGTCGTCGGTGGTGACGCAGTAGCGACCCTCCGCCAGTAGCCGCCGCACGCAGAAGGAGCAGATGCGCTGGATGGTGTAGGGTTTACAGTCGGCCAGTTCCAGGATGCGCTGGACTGTCTCGTCCTCGTAGGTGAAAACCCCACGGACCGGCTCCCGGATCAGGCGCACGGCGGCCTCCTCCTCCAGGCCGCCCAGGTGGATCTCCCGCTTGAAGAGATTATACCATGGGCTGCTTTCCAGGTGCCATTCCCGGCTCATCATCTGGCCGGACCAAACCAGTTTGACGTGGCTGCCGACGGGGGTCATCAGCAGGCCGCGCAGTGCCTCCTGGGTGTGGGGGTCGTAGCCGTTCATCTTGTCCGCCTCGTCCAGAAGTAGGGCGATCCGGGGCGGCCGACCGGTGGCCTCCTGAAACGCCTCGACGGTGACCTCCAGGTCGTCGGCCAGGTCCAGGCTGTCGTACCCCTCGGGCCGGTCGTCTGCCCGGAGAGAGGGAAGGCTCTGCCCGTGCTGCTCCAGTTCCCGCCGGGCAGCTTTGGCAATGGCGTCCGCCAGGGCGGAAAAGAAGCGTGGCTCGGACACCATCTGGAAGTTGACGAACACCGGGAGGAAGTGGACGGCAGGGTGAGGCAGGCCGCGAAGGCGGTGGGCCAGTTGGTGGAGCAAGGAGGTCTTGCCGATGCGCCGCTCGCCGTAGATGGCGACGTGGTTACCGGCTTCCAATGCACGGACCAGTTCGACCAATGCCTCCTCCCGGCCATAGAACCGCTCCGGCTCCCCGATCACGTCGCCGACGATGTAGGGGTCGGCCCCAGCACGCCAGGCGGATACTTCAAGTTTGGGCTTTATGGCTCCATAGCATATGAATAATACGACTAAGAATCCGACAAACAGGGCTACGGTTACCAACCCCGTAACTGTGATGCGTCTCACATTATGATCTACACTTAATGGCAAGTCCCCAGTAAGTCCGGCTACTGTCCGGTAGGCAGTCCAATACGCCACTCCAAAGCATAGAATGATGGCCAAAATGAAGCCGACAGTAATAAGCCCAGTAGTACCTGTCCCTACACGCTTCTGTCCGTTATCGCTTGTGTTCTTCCCAATGGCTGATTTGTCCATGATGCTCATTCGTCTGTCAGTAGGCAGATCAGTATGATGCTTGCCGTCTGCTCTTGACTTCCTGATGCTCATCGCACGTGTTGATTCTGTCTCACCCTTGGGTGTCGGATGGCTCCGGGGGCTCTGTTTCGTAGCCAGGATGGGACTCGCGGACGGCCGGGATAGGTTGGGGGCGGACCGTTTCCGCCTGTATAGGTGCGATGGTCGGTCGGCGTGCCGGGTCAAAAACGCTGCTGCCATCGTGCTCGCGGATGCCCACGATTTCGTGGCTGAAGTTTGCCAGCATCGCGAACAGCAGGTCTTTCCACGGCCCGCTCATCCCGCGCTGTCGGAGTGTATATTGCGCCTCGTTGGGTCGTGTGAACTCGATCACCGGTTCTGCGACTAGATTATCCCCAAACTGTCGAGAGAAACGGACGGCGTAGTAAAAGCCTTGGATCATGTGGATGAACAGATGTTTTTCTTCTTCTGTGAGGGGGCGAACAAAGACAAGGGTATGGGTGTGAGTCGTGATCTCCCCATTAAGAAGATCCCGTCCCCCTCGCCGGATCGTCAGGTCGTCCATTGTATATCCTGGCATTTCTCATCACCTCCTATGGTGTTCTGCATCAAGGCCGTTGTTCAGGATATCCAGAGCACTATCCACATCGGTGCCGTGGTAAAGAACGATGTACTCTTCTATACCTTACGCGATTTTGTAGTAGCCCGTTTGTCATTTGCTCATTTGTCATTTGCTTATTTTTCATTGTTCATTTTCCCCCTGCCGCTTTCTCTATCGCCTGCACGATCTTGTAGTACCCCGTACAGCGACACAGGTTGCCGGTCAGCCCGGCGATGATCTGCTCGCGGGTGGGATGGGGGATTTCCTCCAGCAGGCTGGCGCCGGCCATGATGAAGCCCGGCGTGCAGTAACCGCACTGGACGGCGCTCTCGTCAATAAACGCTTGCTGCACCGGGTGGAGCTCGTCCTTCTGAGCCAGCCCCTCGACGGTGACGATGTGCGTGCCGTGGGCGCGGGGAGCCGGTACCAGGCAGGCCAGCACCGCGATGCCATCCATCCAGACGGTGCAAGCCCCGCACTCCCCCTCGCCGCAGCCCTCCTTGGTGCCGGTCAGCCCCAGGTCATCGCGTAACATCTCCAACAGCGTCTTGCCACCCGCTCCCTGCACGACGACGTTTTCTCCGTTGACCGTGCACTCGATGGGTTCAGACCCTCCGTCGTGGTGGCGCACCGTCTTGCCAGCCAGGCGTGGAGAGTGGCCCTCGGTACGCCCCCACAGCATCGGCGGGGCGGCGGGGAACCCGGCCCGTTCGGTGCCGTCGCGCAGTCCGGTGAGGGCACGGCGCACCAACACGCGCACCGTTTCGCTCCGGTAGTCAGCCCCGGCGCGGATGTCGTCAATAGGAGCCGCTGCCTGGGCTGCCATATCGGCTGCTTCGGCGATGCGCTCCTTGCTCAGCACTGCCCCTACCAGCGCCCTCTCCGCTTCCGGCGCACGGATAATGGTGGGAGCCACGCTGCCCAGCGTGATGCGCGCGCTGAGGACGGTAGATTGGGAAACTGGGTTATTGGTGGATTGGTCGAAGGTCAGGAGGACGGCAGCGTTTACCAGTGAGATGGCATGAGCACGTCGCAGGCCCAGTTTGACGAAGACGCCGCGCTGATTTGGCTCCAGCGCCGGGAAGGTGATCTCGGTCACCATCTCGTCGGGGGCCAGGGCAGTCTGGCGCACGCCCCGGTAGAAGTCGGCGAAGGGGAGAGTGCGCTCGCCGCGGACGCCGCGCAGCGTGAGCTGGGCGTCCAACACCCACAGCGCGGTGATGGTATCGTTGGCGGGTGAGGCAGTGATGAGGTTCCCGACCACCGTGCCCCGGTTGCGCAGTTGGGGCGTGCCGACCCGCCAGCAGGCCAGCGCCAGTGGGAATCCCCGCTCGACCAGCAGATCCGACGCCACGGCCAGATTGTGCGTCACCGTCGGACCGACGTGGATGAGCCCCGCGTCGTCCAGCCGCACCTGGTCGAGCCCACCGACGCGGGTGATGTCTATCAGCACGCGCGCCTGCCGGTCTCCGCGCCGTAATTCGATCAGCAGGTCGGTGCCGCCGGCGATGATACGGGCCTCGGAGCCATGCTCGGCCAGGAGGCGTAGCGTTTCGTCAACAGAGGTGGGAGTATAGTAGGTTTGCCACATAGCCAAGTACTCCTGATGGTGTCAGTTTATTCCGGCCGCAGTCGGACTTCCTCTTCGGCCTGTTGTCGGAGTCTGTTCCACAGTTGGGCCACATCTGTCCCTAGCCTCGCTGCCCACAGGTTGATGTATCCGATGTCCAGTGGTTCATCGCTCAGGCCACTCAGCGCAAAGACGAGCATCTCACGGACATCGCTTGGATGCTTGTCCGAGCGTCCTTCTTGCCAGGCCATCAGTTTACCAATGATGATGTCGTCGGGGTGGGCACACCATGCTTTGAACTCAGTGCCCTCCTCGTCGGTGAATGTCCGTCGGACGCGGCGGGTAAAAGCGCGGCGATATGCCGGTTCTCGCGTCAGTGGGACCAAGTCGGCCTTAACCCCAAGCGTGGTGTCAATGATGTTGAACATAATGCCCATCTGCGTTGAAGTACACATCTGCTCAGGGTCAGCGTAGTAGCGGGGTAGTGGGAAACGACGTGCCAGTGCGTCGAAATGTGGTTCGTGCAGATCCACGATGATGTCCACATCGAAAGTTGCCCGTCGCAGGCCAAAGGCCGTGGCCGCGAAGGCGCCGATGATCATATACGGTGCTCCAATTTCTTCTAGAGCACACACGACGTCCAGATAGAAACCCAGGGTGTTCACTCCTCGTAACCTCGGAGTGGCGTTAAGTAGGCCAGAACTTTCATGTTCAACTCCGACTGGGATAACTCCGGGAAGCGGCGTCGGAGGGTCCCGCGCAGCGCGGCCCTGGCGAAAGCCTGGGCCTGCATACCGAGCAGGACGCGCTGCGCAGGCGTCAGACGCGCCAGCAACTCCAGTTGCTGCCAGTCAATGGGGTCAAATTCCATTATTGTCCGTCTTAGCCGTCGCTTTCGTTTTGGATGATTTGCAGAATCTCTTTAGGGCTTTAATCCTATCCTGATGCTCTATAATGAGTGACACAACTTTCTCTTTGGTTTGAACTGGTGTATCCATAGCATCTACTTCAACCGCGATGGGAGGTTCCCAGATTTGTCAGGGCCTCGACTTCGATGGTTGTTTGCCATCCCATCTAAGCCTTCCTTCTACGCCTACCACGATGTTAGTATACCTGAAAGCAATTGAAACGGCAAACGACCAGGCCCCCGGACGAGGGCCTGGTCGGTGGTACAGGTGATCTTCCTCCCATATTACAGTTCCTTGAGCAACCCGGTCATCTCGTTGAACTGCTCGACCAGCACGTCAATCTCCTCCACCTGGCCGTGGATGCTGCTCCAATAGTCGGGGTCGTACCACTGGGCCTGGATCTCCTCGTAGGTTTTGCCCTGCTGCTCGACCCAGGTGTAGTACTTGAGGTTGTGGATGCGCCGGCGGTCCCAGTAGCCGAGTTCCTCCACGTAGTTCACCGTGCAGCCCATCAGGTAGCGGTGGTAGTCGGCCGCCGCGTCTAGTTCGGTGTACTCGCCGTGCTCCTCGTGCAACTCCCGCAGGCGGCTCTCGTACAACTCCATTGAGTCGGTGAAGACGGTGAGAACGATGTCGTGCTCGCCCAGTTCGTACCACCTGGCGAACTTGATGGCGGAGAGCACATTGGCGATGCTGGAGATACCCAGCAGGTCCAGTTGCTCCACCAGCCCCTCCGGCACGCCCTGTTTGACCAGGTAGGCGCGGCCGGCTGGCTCGTTGAACAACCGCACCAGGTTCATGCACGCCTCGTCGTCAATAGCTATCACCATGTCGGTGTGCTTGAGGTTGTGTATCCAGGGAACGTGTTTATCGCCGATGCCCTCGATGCGGTGCCCGCCATAGCCGTTGAGCAGCAGGGTGGGGCACTGGAGCGCCTCGCTGGCGACCACTTTGCTGGTGGGGAAGATTTCTTTCATGTAGTCACCGCAGCCGATGGTGCCAGCCGAGCCGGTGGTCAGCACCACGCCCCCGTAGGTGTCCTGCGGCCCCATCTCCTGTTGCAACACTTCCTCCATCGCGTGACCGGTGACGTAGTAGTGCCAGAGGTGGTTGCCGAACTCATCAAATTGGTTGAAGATGACGATGTCCTCGCGGGTCTCCCGTAGCTCCCAGCACTTGTCGAAGATCTCCTTGACGTTGCTTTCGCAGCCAGGGGTGGCGATGACCTCACCGGATACCTTGGAGAGCCACTCGAAGCGCTCGCGGCTCATCTCCTCGGGCAGGATAGCGACCGACTCGCAGGCCAGCAACGTCGCGTTGTAGGCCCCGCCCCGGCAGTAGTTGCCGGTGGAGGGCCAGACTGCCTTCTGGTAGGTGGGGTCGAACTGGCCGGTGACCAGGCGCGGCACCAGGCAGGCGACAGTGGCGCCGACCTTGTGGGAGCCGGTGGGGAACCACTTGCCCACCAGCGCGATGATGCGCGCATCCACTCCCGTGAGAGATTTTGGGAGTTCCAGGTAGTTGACCCCGTTGTACCCACCCCCGTGGGCCACGGGCTCGTTCTTCCAGGTGATGCGGAACAGGTTGAGGGAGGTGATGTCCCACAGACCGATGTTCTTTAGCTTCGCCTTGATCCCGTCAGGAATCAGCGTGGGGTCCCTCATCTGTGCGAAGGTGGGGATGATGATGTTCCGTTCTCGCGCTCGCTGAACGGTTCGTTCCAGTTGTTCTTCGTGGATGGTCAAATCGATCATGTCAAATCTCCTCTGGATACCATGTCTCGTTATGTCTGGCACATCGAAGTTGTGTTAGAATCGGTAGACATCACGGCGGTGTCGCACTCGATAGACCGTTACCTGGCGCAGGTTATCGTCAACCTGGTACACTACGCGATACTTGCCTACTCGAATACGCCATCCTTCGTCTCCTTTTCCCTTGAGTTTGCGAACACCTGGCGGACGTGGGTCTTCTCGCAGTGACAGAATAGCGGAGGCCACCCGCTCCCAAACGTCGTGAGATAGTCGGCGGATGTCCTTTTCCGCCGATGCTTTGATCAGGATCTTGTATGCCAACGCTATTCCTCGCTAATCTCCTGTAGGAATTCCGTGAACGGACGGGCCGGTTCGTCGGCACGTTCGCGAATGCTGTCCAGGTCCGCGAGGTCTTCCAACTGAGCCATCAAACGCTCATAAGCTGTGTAGCTCAGGAGGACGGCTTTAGGACGTCCATGCTGGGTGATATAAACGGGCTCCGCGCTCTCGTCAGTATATTTGAGCAAGCGAGCGGCATTCCGCCGGAGATCGCTGATTGGAATAATGGTCACCGCCATAGCCTGGCTCCTTTACCAATATAACGTCACATATAACCGTTGGTAGTATACCCTTTTATGGTGCGTTTGTCAACATCAAACACAACATCGTAGTTGGTATCATTTTTGTAACCAATGGCCCAATCACAGTGATCACACTACGACGGCACTGGCCAACACCCACCAGAGCCAACCTTGTGAAGGTTGTGAAGATCGCTGGGTATGGTGCGCTTCCTCGTGGTGGGATTTGTCATTTGTCATTACCCAGAACCCAGATGTATCCGTTCTCCATCCT
>Ga0190284_1001029_pt1 | contig 13090 bp, 11 predicted proteins | sample 48691812_MG_FD_161668 | JGI IMG/M metagenome (GOLD analysis project Ga0190284, IMG submission 161668) | Hydrothermal vent microbial mat bacterial communities from Southern Trench, Guaymas Basin, Mexico - 4869-18-1-2_MG | ecosystem: Environmental > Aquatic > Marine > Hydrothermal vents >...
CATGGACCCAACTCGTCTTATCCGTGTGCTGACGCAACCCCACCGACAAGCGAGTTTGTCGGTGCCACCCCACAGAACCACGCCTGCCATTCTGGAAACGGCACTATGGCCTACGTTACGTCAACGGCACGAAGCGTTCCTCCCCCGGCCGGTATGCAAAAACCTCTCCGGTCTCGATATCGTAAACCCAGCCGTGTAGCTGCACGGCGGCGGACGCCACGCAGGGGTAGGTGCGGAGATTGTCCAGTTGCCGGACGACGTTTTGCTCGATGGCGATGCTCAGAAGTTGGTGCGGATCGGCGTGGCGGTGAGATTCCTGCTCAACAAACCGACGGACGTCCGTCGCATGACGTAACCAAGCCGTTAGAATGGGGTAGTCGCTCACATCCTGCGGATCCAAAAGGGCTTTCATCGCCCCGCAGTCGGAATGGCCACAGACAATCACGTGCTCGACTTTCAAGATCGAGAGGGCATATTCCACTGTTGCCTCGACGCCTTCGCAACGCGAGCCGGGCGGGGGCACGAAGTTGCCGGGATTCCGCAACACGAAGAGTTCGCCAGGCTCGGATTGGGTGATCAGGTCGGGGACGACACGGGAATCGCTGCACGTGATGAACAGGGCTCGCGGATGCTGACCCCGGGCCAGTCCGCCAAACAAATCCATCAGTTCGGGGAAGACAGACTGCTGAAACAAACGAACACCGTCTATGATCCGGTTCATATCAACACCTCAGAGGTTATTTACGCATCGTACTATCGTTGAGTGCTCGAGGAAACACATTGCGGTCCTCGCCGCACCTATGCATCCACTCCCGGAACATGTATAATGCTGTGTTTCCGTCAGAATGCCGCCCCTGGAGTCGCCCGTGATGACAATGAGAATTATCGTGCCTCGAACGCAGATGATCCTCGCCGCCGTGCTCGTTCTCATCCTATCCGCAGCCGCGTCACACGCGCCGGCACAGGACATCGTCCGCGGTACCGTGTTCAACGACCGAGATCAAGATGGGCTTCGTGGTACCAATGAACCGCCGCTGCCCGGCGTTCGCGTCTCCAATGGGCGCGACATCGTCCTGACCGACAAGGCCGGCCGTTACACGTTGCCCACAGGCGACGACGACATCATCTTTGTCATCAAGCCGCGGGATTACATGACGCGCGTCGACGCATTCAACATCCCACGGTTCTACTACGTCCACAAACCGGCCGGATCCCCGAAGGATCTAAAATACGCCGGCGTGGCGCCGACGGGGCCGTTGCCGAAGTCCGTCGACTTCTCACTGACGCCTCACCCCGAGCCGGCTGAGTTCCAAGTAATCATCTTCGGCGATCCACAGCCGCGTGATATTAAGGAATTAAACTACCTTACGCATGACGTCGTTGAGGAGCTAATCGGTGTAAACGCCGCGTTCGGTGTTTCCCTGGGCGACATCGTTTACGACGACCTCAGCCTTTTCGGGTCCTATAACGCCGTCATGAGCACCATCGGTATCCCCTGGCACAATGTCCACGGCAACCACGATGAAAACTACGACGTCAAGACGGACGAGCTGGCGGACGAAACCTGGGAGCGGGTCTACGGCCCCACGACCTACAGCTTTGATTGGGGGCCTGTTCACTTCATCGTGCTGGACAACGTAATGTACGATGGGCACGTCGAGCCCGGCAAGTATCATTCAGAGATCGGCAGACACCTGACCTTCATCAAGAACGACCTCAAACTGGTATCCAGGAACACACCCGTCGCCCTGATGATGCACATCCCTATCGTGGAGACGGAAGACAAGGACGAACTATTCGCTCTTCTTAAAGACCGCCCGCACACGTTCTCGATGTCAGCCCACTGGCACTTTCAGCAGCACTTTTTCCTCGGAGCCGATGACGGCTGGCATGGTAAGAAGCCACATCACCACCTGGTTCACGCAACGGCCTGCGGCGGGTGGTGGTCGGGCGCGCCGGACGAGCGCGGCATCCCCCACACGACGATGAGCGACGGGGCACCCAACGGCTACTCCATCGCCACCTTCAGCAAGCACGATTTCTCGATCCGCTTCAAGGCCGCACGCCGATCCGCCGACGAACAGATGTCGATCTTCGCCCCGAGCAGCGTTGCAAGCTCCGAGACGGGTACGGCCGAGGTGGTCGTTAACGTCTACGCAGGCTCAGAGCGATCTGTCGTGGAGCTGCGCGTTGCAGGCGCCAAGAAATGGACTCGCATGAAGCGCGCTAACCGGCCCGACCCATATTTTACCGCCATGAAGGCGGCGGAGCTGCGCGATAACCTCCCCAAGAGCTATCGAATCGCCAAGCCGAGGAATTCACCGCATCTCTGGGCGGCAATGCTGCCAGCGGAATTGCCCAAGGGTACACACGTCATCGAGGTGCGAACGCAGGATGTCTTCGGTCAGGTTGCATTCGGACGGCGGGTGATCCGCGTCGAGTGAGTTTCGATCGAGGGCAATGAGAGACGACGAAAACCTGTATGGCCAGCTTCACCTGTCCATTTTGCCGCCAGACGTTTCATGACGTGCCAAATGCCGAAGGTCCATGCCCGGTGTGTGGACAATGCCTGAAAGCAACGCCGACGATACCTCCCTACATCGTAAACGGTGTCAACATGCGCGTGGTCGCACAGCGCCAGCGACGGCTTCTCTGGCTTGTGCTTGGCGCCGTCCTGGGCCAAGTGCTGTACTTCACCATGTTGCCCCTCCTTATTCAACCAGTGGGTAGCGCGGTTCATCCCGTGGTTAGCGCGGCCCTGACGTTCTTTTTATTAGCGTTGCATATCCTGATCGCTGTCGGTGTGGTGTTGATGATGATGGCGACGCGATCACACATCGTCATCGTCATCCTCTATGCTATCCTGGGGTTTGCCCCCTGCTTCAATCTGGTGATCCTGCTGGCGGCGAACTCTCGGGCAACCCGCACGCTCCGAAAAGCCGGGCTCCACGTCGGATTCATGGGCGTCAAAGACGAAGAGGTCGTTCGGCTTCTGAGTTTCAATCGCTGTCGCCAGTGCGGTTATAACCTGACCGGCAACGTGAGCGGCCGCTGCCCCGAATGCGGCAAAGACATCCCTCGGGCCATCCCCGTCGAGCCGGCCATTATATAAACAAGCGGCCCGCCGACGCACTAAGTGACGCCGACGGGCCATATTACGGTTGCTGCTGTAGTTGCAGCCACGTTCGCTGCACTACGGCAGCCACCTCATACATATACCAGATTCCACAAATCACCTCCCTTCGGAAGGGCAGACACCCCGATCAGCCTCACATGCAGGCCGCCGGGCTTAGCCCCGTCCACCGACCGTCGCCGTCGGACCCACTCGGCATGGAAACAACCACACCGCGGCAGAGACGCCCAACGCTGGTTTCCCTCGCCCATCTTTGAAGGTCACTCCCGCGCTGCACCATCCCTGCACCATTAGTGTAGCAAAGCACACTGGCCAACGTCAAGCACTTTTCACAGGAATGAAGCCCCACTGCCGGGTGTACGTCACGATTGTAGGTGGATTTCAGCAGCCTCGGAATAAGAGCCCCCGACCTTGGTCGGGGGGTTCATTCCATCAGTCATCCGGCTGCCCCCCGGCCAAGGCCGGGGGCTCTTTTGCTTACGCGTACGATGGGCAATGTTGCCCATCTGTTGAATCCACGCACGCGTGAATGCGTCACCATGGTCGAAAGGCATCGACAGATAGGCAGGAATACCCGTCTTACGGCGTTTTCTGAACAGCGTCGATACCGGAAACACCACATCGGGATTATCGCGTCAGTGTGGAACGCATGACCTGTATATATCATATGGAATCGTCAAGGCTTCCATGTCGCGGGGTTCCAGCTTGAGCAGACCGTCAGCATAGATGCGGCGGTGCTGACGGAGCGCGCCATCGACCTCTGAACTGCATAGGTACTCGAAGAGCGCCCGAATGCGGGCGCGGTTTGGAGTACGCGGGTAGATCGCGTGGTAGGCCGTGAGGTTCAGGACGCCGGCCTTGTTAAGCACGAAGCGAAACGCTCCGCGGGCAAAGACGGACACGAGGATCGGCGCCGGCCGACGGTGCTCGGGCATGTACCAAACGGGACGGTGCGACGGCAAATAGCGCACGTCGACGCCGCGGCGACGGCCTTCGTCCAGATATCGTTTGACGGCGACGGTCAGGCGCGGGCGCGGGCGCAGCAGATAAATGCGTTGGTCGGCCTCGATCAGACGTTTGAGGCCGGCCCGGGTGAATGTGTCGCCGGTAATTTGCTGTGCCTTGGTGATGCAGAACTCGAGGTCGCGGAGGTCGATCCTCCATCGGCGGCGGTCCGATTCGCGGAGCGTGAAGAAGTCATTCGCGCCCGTGGCGATGCCGCGTGTACACCGGGCGACGTCGGCCAGCGTACGCACTCTCGGACCAGTATGGCTCCGCCCGTGAAGACATGCCACTCTGCGCGCGGAGAACAGCGGCGTCCATTTGACACGGGGATCGAGATCGACCGGCGCAAACGGCCTGCCCTTTGTGAGGTTTGAGGCAGACAGGGCCTTAGCACTGCGAACGTAGCACAGCCTGATCGGCGTATCGGTTTTGCGGCTGCGGCGAAGGAGGGTAATGGCGGCGGTGGTCAGGGCGCCGTCGAAGATGTTGGCGGTGGGATCGAAATGGACAATGGCGTCGATGGCGTTCTCTTCAAGAAAGTAGGCTTTGACGGATGCGCCGAAATCGGCATTGAGCCACTCGGCAGGCGTGATAACGGCAGCGCGGCCCTTCTCTGCTAGCAGCGTCCAGATCTTGATCAGGAACAGGCCGTACAGGTTTGTCATCCTGCTGAGGCGGCGGCGGCAGATGCGATCGAACCCGCTGAAGACAGCGTCGTCATACCGCATACCGTGATGGCGGACGTAGGGCGGGTTGGCAATGACGGCGTCATACTTGCCGCGAAAACAAGCAGTGATGAAATCTGTTTCCCGACAGTGAATCAGAGTGGATCGGTGTGCAGAGGCGAATCGCTGCAACATGCCCGCGTCGATCTCGCAACCATCGATGCGCGGTGCGGTCGTCAGGGCCACATCGGCGAGGAGTGCTTCAACGGCTTCAACGAAGACGCCATGCCCAACAGCAGGGTCTAGAATGCGCCGCGGCCGATGCCCGCAAACCCAGTGTGCCATCCAGTCGGCGACGCGTCTCGGTGTGAAGACCTGCCCGAGCCGACGGCGTTGTGCCATATCAGTGCTCACTTGGCGTGACATTCACTTCGATGGTAAACGATATAAGTGGCCAACTCAAACCGACCGTTCTTCTCTCATCGCGTCTCATGATGTCAATGAACCGCGTGCATCCGCTGGTGCGAGAATCCTTTCTCGCACCCACTTCCGGCGGGAATCCTTTCCCGCACCTCGATACAGAGGGCCGAGAAGGGATTCTCGCACCAGCGTGCAAGCCATTTCTGGAGGTTGCTCGGAGATGGAGGGATTATCCCGACGGCGGGGCGCGCGGCCCGAGCCGGGGTCGGCTCGGGATTTGTTGGGTTCGGGGACGCCTCGAAGTGGCGCGACGACATCAGGATCTATTGCAATAGCGCAAGGACCGATTGTGGGGTCTGGTTGGCGATGGCCAAGACGCTGGTGCCGGCGCTGACCATGATTTGCGCGCGCGTCAGGTTGCTCGTCTCCTGGGCAAAGTCCAGATCGCGAATGCTGGACTCGGAGGATGTGAGGTTTTCCATCGTGATCCGCAACTGACTGATATTCGTGTCAAGCGTGTTCTTCTCGAATGCCCCGAGACGGCCCCGCAAGACGGAAATCTGCCGGATGGCCTTCTCCACGATCTTCGCGGCCTGTGAGGCGCCGTCGTTGGTCAGGGCATATTGCCCGCCATCCTTCACCTCGGTGAGATAGCCGAGCGTGGCATTCCCCAGATTTGACGCCGCAGTGGACGGCACACCGATGTTGACCTGCTGGTTGGAGTCGACGCCCGGACCGAGTTGGAAGATCGCCCCGCCACCGGCGATGGCAAAGGATGTCGAGCCAATCTTGTTGAACGCCTCCAGCAGTCGCAGTTCCATGCTCAGGCCGGTGGTGTTCAGGAAGAGGTCCAGGCCTTTGCCAAGCGAACTGGCGCCGTTGACCGTGGCCGAGGCATCGCGGCCGATGTCACGATCGACGTCTTCATCGTCGGCATTCGACGTGTTGAAGATGCCGGAGACGCCGCCGAGCTCCGCGACCTGGACGAAGGCGTCGCTCCCATAGGCGATGCTGGTCATCGTCACACCACTGTTGGGATTGCCGGCATTGATGAAGGACGCGCTGACGCCGGTGGCGTCCGAGACCTGATTGATGGCCGCCCTGATCTCGGAGGTGGTGGTGCCGGACAGCAGGGGCAGCGTGGTCACGCCCGCGGGACCCGAGATTTCAATGGTGACATCGCTCGTGATCGAGCTGGTTCGGAACTCGAGCAGGGCGTGCTGGGCGGACTGGATAACGTTGATGGTCACAGGGACGAAGCTCGCCGTCCCAAACGAGACGGCGTTGATGCGCACGTCGGTGATCTCGGTCGTGTTGATGCCGCTGGTGATGTATCCCAACGATCCGTTGAGCAGCTTGCGGCCGGCAAACGTGGTCGTATTGGCAATGCGCGTGATCGAATCAATTGCGGAGTCGATCTGCATCTGGTTCGCACGGATCTCGTCATCGGAAACCGCCCCGGTGTTCGCGGCTTCGAGGATCTTGCTTTGGATATCGTTCAGGAGCGAGGCAACTTCGTTGAGCGCGCCTTCGGTGGTGGAAATGATGTTGGAAGCGCGTTGGGAGTTGGCGATCGCCTGCCGAACACTCTCTATCTCCGCGCGCAGACTCTCCGAGACAATGAGACCTGCCGGGTCGTCCGCGCCTCGATTGATCCGCAATCCACTCGAGAGGCGTTCCAGAGACACGCTCAACCCATGATGTGAACGAGCCAACTGGCGGCCGGCGATAATCGCGGCAGTGTTCGTGTTTATGCGGGCCATGTCACAATCCTCCCTGATTGTCGTGCGGCGCGATACCGCGCCGCATGGAAATCATCACCGCAGCCCGAGGCTGCGACAAATCTGTGGCACCGGCGTCTCGCCAGTGATTCGCAACGGTCAAGACTTCTGGGGCCCACCTGGTTGCGTCGTCGCCGGGCCGCTGTCTGCGGCATCATTCGGTGGTGGTAAATCCTTGGGTTTCATGTTCGCCGCTGCCCGGTTCTCCCTCTTGATCGCATCATAAACCTCCTTGCGATGCACGGGAATGTGGGAGGGCGCGGTGATACCCAGGCGAACCTTGTCACCCCGAATGTCTACGACGGTGATCTGAACGTCGTCACCGATCATGATCGTTTCGTCACGTTGACGCGATAGCACCAACATCCTTGGCTCCTCCCTGTCTAGAAATTGGAGACTCGATACTAGAAACCAGAACGACTTTGTTCATTCAGTCCTAGTGTCGCGTCACGCCAGAAATGTCGGGGAGTGCGGGCGTCTCGCCCGCCTGATTCCTCGAAGAACAGCGGGCAGGATGCCCGCACTCCCCGACAGTTCAAGCGTGACAGAGCACTAGTCATAGCTTTCTAGTTTCTAGTTTTACGCCGTCTTGCTAACGGCGGCGCGTTCCGCAGGAAGCCTCATCAACGGGTGTCGCGTCGAGTAGCGTTTCTCGGACAAGACGAGTTGCTTGCCGACGCGCGTCGCCACGTTGATCACGAGGGGACCCTGCAAGTTTCCGGTCAACATGTCGTCGACCTTGTTGACGATGACGAATACCTGTGTGCCACCGGTGTCGGCCAGACCGATCTGGGTCAGGTCGTCCGCCTTGATAGACACCTTATAGTCCGGCGCGAACAGCCGAGGATCACACACGACGAACGCCAGTTCCGGCCGATGCACCGCCTGCATCCAGTAGAAGGCGCTGTTTTCTCCCGTCTGGATCAGCGCGAACTCCTGATCGTCCGGGAAGCCGAGCAGGCCTTTGGGAAAGTTCAGGAATCGCTGGTCGTCAACCTCGATTCCTCCGAAGCGTGAAGTTTGGATAATCATGGCGCCTCCAATCATCTCAGAAAGTCCAACAACGATAAGTTCATGGTCTGGGAAGCGGTGAGCAGGCTCGCCTGTAACGCGGTCTGGGCCTGCTGAAACTTGGTCACCGCCTCAGTAAAATCCACATCTTGCAGTTCCGACAACATCACCGTGGTCGCCACAACCGCATCCTCTGTTTGCTCAAAACGCGCGCGCATGGAACGTGACCGAGCGCCCACCTTTCCCGCCTCCGCCGCAACATGTGTTTGCAGCGTATTGATCTGTCCGCCCGCCTGGGTGATTTCCGTGGTGTCGTCCGCCACCAGACCGTCGCGTAGGCGGTACAGGGCGCTGAAGACGCCCGTCTGGTAGAACTGCCCGACGTTGTCGCCCTCCAGGACGCCGGGAGCAGTCCCGGTCTTCTCAATGCCGAGTTCTGTGGCGACCGGCGAGAGTCCCACCCGCTCCACCGAGATCAAACCCGCTCCAGGGCCGACCAGTCGGAAACCGGCGCCGCCGCGCGACGTCTCGACGGTGATGGATGCACCGGCCAGGGCTGCCGCGGCCTCGATCTCGCTGATCACATCACCCACGGTCAGCGCATTGCTCAGATCGACTTCGAAAGTAACGCCGCCGGCATCCGTGATTCTGACGTCGTTCTGGGTTTCGATCGGATGGATGCCGCGAAAGCTGTTCAGGCGCGAGAGTGACACGCTTGTATCCAGGGTTCGAATGCCGAGCGTTTCGGCATCGGTGCCGCCGTTCTCGCCGACGACCAATGCAGTCCCTGCGACGAGATTCTCGATGACAATTCCGTCCGCGCCGTCGTTGATGGAAGCTCGGATGCCGGCACCGGCACTGTTCAGGCTGTTTAGAACATCCTGAATGGTTGTCGCGCCGCCGAACGTGACCGTGGCGGAGAGCTGTCCGTTTGTGATGACGACGCCATCGGGAAGCGCCACGCCGCCGGCGGCAAGGTCGCTGAGCCGGGTCGTCAGTGTGACGCGCCGTTTGAGATTGTCGCCGTTGAGATCGGAGCCCGCGGCAACGGTCTTTTTGATGCCGAGGTCCCCGGCCGTCGTGCCGTTGCCGGCCTCGGCGACGTCGATCCCGTTGCCGAGAGTGGATGTGATTCGCAGTGTAGCGCCGTCGGCCGGATTGATGCCGAGTACGAGTGAACTTCCGGCAGTGACGGACGCATCATTGAATTTCACAATGATATCCGCCACCGTCTCCGCGCCGGTGAGATCGACCTGGAACGTCGTCCCCGGTCCGACCTCCGTCACCGCGAGATTGCCGAGACGAATTCCAGAGTTCATCGCCCCGTCCAACTCACTCAGGCGGATGTCCGTTGCGAGTTGCACATTGAAATCCGCGTAGCCCCCGGTGACGCTTTCTCGCAGGTTGAGAACCTCCTGCACTGTCGTGTTGAAGGCCAGCGCAAAGCCGGAGTCCACCAACGTCTTGCGTTCGCCAGTGTCGCCGACACTGGTAATGTGTCCCAGATCCGCATTCAGAGGGGGCTGGTCTACCTCGCGGCCGCCGAACATGTACCGCCCCTGGAACTGCCGGTTTCCGATGTTCATCAGTTGATCAATGATGCTGTCAACGACAATTGCCTGAGCGGCGCGCTCTTCGGCGCTCTGGAGGCTGCCGGCCTGTTCGCTGGCGATGCGTGCCGCTTCGATGAGTAAGTCGCTGATTTCACTGATGGCCGTATCCGCGGCCGCGAGCTGGTTGTCGGCGTGCCGCAGGTTGGCGAGTATCTGTTCCTGCCCTTCCAACGATTGGGTCAACCGCGTGATCTTCTCCGCCGCGATGGGGTCGTCGCTGACGGAGAGCAACTGCCGGCTGCTGGCGATTCGCTGCTCCTCGCGGAACAACCTCAGCGAGTTCTGCTGAAGGTGGGACAGCGTTGCGAACACACGCAGGCTGTTCGAAACGCGTGACAGATTGCCGGTCGTGATCGCCATTGTCGTCTTACTGTGCTTCCAATAATGTTCGAGGCTTTTCATTCGTGCGAGAATCCCGTCTCGCACCTGCTGCCGAGCCTACCGAACGAGCGTCAGTAACGTTTGCATCATCTCGTCCACAACATTCAGATATCGCGCGGCACCCTGGTATGCTCTTTGATAAGAGACCAGGGCAACGGCTTCTTCATCAAGATTCACACCCGAAAGCGACTCTCGCTGGATGGTGAGCGATTCGAATATGATCGTGCCTGCCTCGTAAGCACTGCGCGCGCCGGACAGGCTCACCGCGACGCTCGCTATCGTCGTCGTGTAGTATTCATCCAGGGACGCCCCGCCCAGGCTGCTCACGGCCTGCTCCCGTAGAGATGCCAAGGCAGTGGCATTGCTCCCGTCGCCCGAAAAATCCGACTGCGCGGCCGCAAGCAGCGCCGGCTTATCCGCAATCAGTGTATTGACCGCGATATCGTTGCTGTCGGTGCCGGAGAAGAAGGCGTTCAGGCCCATGGCCGCAAGGAAACCGGAAGTGTCGTCAGCGAAGGTGAACGACGATCCGCCGTCGGCGGCCAGGCGTAGTCGCCCGTCGGCCAGGACCGTGGCCGTGACGCCCGCCACGTTCGCGGTGATGTCCGCCGCGACGGAGTTCAACGTCGAGTCGATACCAATCCCATCCAGGTCGATGTTGATCTGTGTTCGGACCACCGTGCCGGTGGCGGTGTCCTTGACGTCGATGAAGAACGACCCGGTCTTGGGCAGGAACTCGACGCCGTTGTCCGCATCCGACAGCGCGAGCGTCGGATCGAGGACCGCCGTCAACGAAGTCAAGTCGGAGAAGCCTTCCAACCCCTTGCCGCTCGCGTGAATGTTGTTGACCTCTCGGATGAGGGCGGCGGCCAACGTATCAAGGCGAGATAATTGCGTGCCGACATGGTTGTCGCGCGCGTTGATCAGGCCTTCGACAAGGCCGCTCGTCGCCGTCACCTGACCGTTATTGTGTTTGAACCGAACCACGGCCACGGGGAGATCGTTGCCGTCGAGTTCGGTCTCCGTCTTCAGGCCGAACGACTGACCGAACTGGACGAGCGCTTCGTTCCCGATGTATACGCTGACTGCGCCGGATTTCTGCTCCCGAACGGTAATCCCGAACAACTCGGACAGCTCGCCGAGGAGTTGATCGCGCTGATCGCGGAGTGCCGCCGCCGGGCCGCTGCCTCCGGCCTCCGCCACCGTGACCTGCGTGTTGAGTTCCGCGATCTTGGTGGCGATCTCGTCGGCCTGGCGCGTGGCTTCCTCGATCTCGGCATTCAGGTCCTTCCGCAGGTTGACCAGGTTGCTGCGGACGTCACGAATCCTCTGCGCCAACGAGTCGGCCGCGGTGATGACAATCCCGCGCGTGGCCATGTTCTGCGGATCGTTCTGCAAGTTGCCCAGCGATTCAAAGAACTCGTCCAACATCGAGCCGAGGTTTGTATCACCCAGCGGATTAAAGACGCCTTCGACACGATCCAGACTCGTCTGCTCGGCCCAGGCGGATTCCTTGTCCGAGGTGGCCATGCGCAGCCGGGCCTGGAGCGACTCGCTGACGTTTCGCCTGACCGAGGATAAGTGGACGCCGCCGCCGATCTGTCCGGCCCTGAATGCCGGACCTGCAATCGCCGACAGGTTCGGACTGATCCGCGAATAGCCCGGCGTTGCGGAGTTGGCGATGTTGTTGCCGATGGTCGCCAGCGCGGCCTGGTATGCCGTCAGCGCCGATCGCCCGATACTCAATGACGATGTCAGTCCCATTTGCCTATCCCATCGCGTCCAAGACGCGCGCGCCTGCCACCGGGCCGACTTCTCCTTGACTAGAATAAGTCGGAGTGGTCTCGTCCTTTTGCACCATGGCCGAGAAGAGGGTCTTGAAGTGAACCAACATCTCTCGACAGACCAGTTCCACCACCCGGTTGGCCTCCGCCAGCTTCAACATGATTTCCCGCAGCCTTCCGGCCAACTCTAGCAGCCGATGCCGTGATGCCGGTTCAAGCCGCCCCGCCAATGCGCGAAGTGTCACGCCGCCGGCACCCTCGGCCGCCGGCAGTCCGACGGCCCGGCACAGCTCCGTAACGATCTTCCGCCGCCGACCGTCCAGTGCCACGGCCTGAGACGTCATCTCCCCTTCGCGATGCGACGCCGCGAGCATCGCGCCGGTATCGGCTCGACGCATGGCCTCCAGCTTTTCGCAGACAATGCCGTGCAACTCGGCCTGCATCTCGATTAACTGCTCGATTACCTCGGCCAGTTCAGTCGCTAATTTTTTCACGTCACCGCGATTCATCGCTCTCCCTATCAGCCCGTGGCAAACTGTGGCACCGGCGTCTCTGTGGCACCGGCGTCTCTGTGGCACCGGCGTCTCTGTGGCACCGGCGTCTCGCCGGTGGTTTTCACGGTCGAAAACGTGGTCCCTAACCCACTGTTCGCTTTTTCACCACGGGCTCCTATGCATCCGAAATAATCGCTTCCGACGGCGCCGCGGCCGCGGGCTCACGATTCAGGGACGACTGCTGCTTCATCCAGGACTCATACAGCCTGTCCGCGATCGGGTCGTTGACGGCCCGGCCCAACCGCTGGGCCAACTCCATTCCGAGTTGGGCCTGAAAGACCTCCTCGCCACGGCCACCGTGGAAATACTCACCCTTGAGCGTCGAAGCGTGCATCTGACGAATCAGCGTTCCATAGAAAACGTTCCCGACGAACTCACCGAGACGTTGGCGAAGCTCAGGGGCTTCTTTCCCATGTGACACCGCGTCGTCAAGCTGCGATCGCGCGCCGACCGGCCACTGACCAGGGGCGGTCATACGTGCCGCCAGTGAATCTGCCACGTTACTTACGTCCATCTCGTAAAAGCCCTGAGACTCCGTCTGTGGCACGGGCGTCCCGCCCGTGACTCCACCGGCGAGACGCCGGTGCCACAATGGGCACCGTCACATGCCATCATTCCTGAATCACCAATTTTCCGGTCACCTTGCCGGTCTGTTGCACAGCACCTTGGCCCCGGAGCACGTTGGCCCCGGAGGGGCCGAGGCGAGTAGCCACGGGTGGAGCGAAGCGGAACCCGTGGTCCCG
>Ga0190284_1001032_pt1 | contig 13055 bp, 11 predicted proteins | sample 48691812_MG_FD_161668 | JGI IMG/M metagenome (GOLD analysis project Ga0190284, IMG submission 161668) | Hydrothermal vent microbial mat bacterial communities from Southern Trench, Guaymas Basin, Mexico - 4869-18-1-2_MG | ecosystem: Environmental > Aquatic > Marine > Hydrothermal vents >...
TTTCATGCTCATGCCGGACCCATTTCATGCCGGACGGGATTTGCAATCCCGTCCGTAACATTTTTTTCATGCTGTGACAGAAACAGCCTCCGGCTGAGATATCCGGGGTCTCTGCATCAGATAAATAATCCCATAAATGGCAAGACCGATGGGATAGGCCCAATATCGCTGGTCATGGGGGATGCCGAGCCAGGATGAAACCGCGTCAGGTCTCATCAGCGTAAAGGTGACACACAGGAACAGCGGTATCTCATAAAACTTGTTCCGAGCCACGAACCAGCCCTGTGTTGCCGATGCAAATGCAAAGTTGCCGAGACACGCCATGACAAAAATAAGAATCCCCTGAGGCCAACTTGTGATATCATGAAGGATCAGATCACTGTTGAAAATAAACATGAACGGCAGAATTGCAGTACGAATATCGTACATGAACCCCTGAATTCCCGTGGCAATCGGCGGCGACTTGGCAATGGCTGCCGCTGCATACGCTGCCAGACCCACCGGCGGGGTGTCATCCGCAAGGATGCCGAAGTAGAAACAGAAAAGATGGGCAGACATCAGGGGAACAAAGAAATTCTGCGCATCGGCAATGAAAACAATTGCCGGCGCTGTCAGAGAAGCCATTACAATATAAGTGGCAGTCGTGGGAAGCCCCATTCCGATCACAAGGCTTGTAAAGGCTGTGATGAGCAGCATGAGATAGATATTGCCCCCGGACACGACCTCAATGATCTCAGTGATAAGATTGCCAAGCCCCATGGACACAACGCCCACAATGATGCCGGCCGCGGCAGTCGCAAGCGCTACAGAAACCATGTTCCGACCGCCGGATGCAAGTGCTGAAAAAATTTCGGTGGCACCTTTCTTAAACGCAGGCCCCACCTCTTCCTTGTTCATATAAGCCCTGACAGGATGCTGGAACAGCATAATGACGGACATCATGCATATAGCGTTAAAAGCGGCAAGTTCCGGCGAATGCCTGACAACGATGAGTTCATACAAAAGCACGGAAATCGGTATGAGGTAGTGGAGGCCGCCCATCAGAGTCTTAACAAAAAGAGGAAGTTCTGCGCGTGGTATTCCCCTCAGTCCCAGTTTGGATGCCTCAATGTGCGTGATAAAAAACAGGGCAGCGTAAGAGGCAAAAGCAGGTATGGCAGCGGCCTTGATCACTTCAATATAAGGTACATTGACGTATTCGGCAATGATAAACGCGGCCGCACCCATGATAGGGGGGGCCAACTGGCCGTCAGTGCTTGCGGCAACTTCCACGGCTGCGGCCTTGGTTGCCGGATATCCGACATTTTTCATCATGGGGATGGTGAAGGTTCCTGTGGTAACGATATTCGCTATGCTTGATCCTGACACAAGACCGGTAAGTCCGCTCCCCATGACGGCTGCCTTGGCCGGTCCGCCTTTGAACCCGCCGAGAAGACTCAGTGACAGTTGAATAAAATAATGTCCGGCCCCGGCTTTGTCCAACATGGACCCGAAAAGCACAAACAGAAAGACAATGGTAGCGGAAACATCTAAGGGAATTCCGTAAATACCCTCTGTTGCCATGGTCATCTGCCCCATGTAAGCACTCAGTGATTTCCCTTTAAATTGTATCAGATCAGGCATGTAGGGGCCTAAAAAAACCCACGCGGTGAAAAGCATCGCAATAACAGGAAGTGCCGGACCGATCACCCGGCGTGCGGCTTCAAGCAACAGTATCACCAGAATCAGCCCTACGACAATATCTCTTGTGATGGGCGAGCCGGGCCGCATTGAAAGTCCGGCATAATCAATTGCAATATAAAGTGCTGAAAAACATGCAACAATCGCCAAAATGCAATCAAATACGGGAATGATGCCTTTTTCTGAAAGGAATTTGTAAAGCTCAAATTCCTTATTTTTAAGCATTGGATAATTCAAAAAAACAATCAGAAGGGCAAAACCAAGATGGATGGCCCGGGTAAACGTGGAATCCAGAATAAGCCAGCTTGCGATGGACAACTGAAAAAGACTCCAGAGGATCGCAATGACAGGGACTGTATAATGGGGCCAGTTACGGACAAAAATCAGAAAGCCGAAAACAATATGGATCAGCCAAAAATTGGGGAGGTCTGCTGTATGATATTTTCCCACAATCGCAATCCAGATAGCCGCAATGATAACAGTAAAGACGACATCAAATTTAGCGGGCGGTTCCGGCTTTCTTCCAACCCCTTCTTCCTCCTCGGCCATCTTCCTTGCCAATTCCAGGCCGTCATCCTTGTCATTTATTTCATTTTTGCTCATGTTATCACCGTGTTCAAAGTGAAAAAATTCAAAGTTGAAAGTTGAAGTTAAAAAAAAGCGGCGAGCACAAAACTCGCCGCGGTAAAAATATGAAAATATGGTTAATCAACCATTCACGTTTCACGCATCATTTCATCAGCCCAGCCTCTTTATAATATTTCAGAGCACCGGGATGGATCGGTGCTGACATGCCTTCAAGCATATTTTCTTTGGTCAGAACCTGATATGCAGGATGAAGTTTTTTAAAAGCCTCAAAATTGTCGAAAACCTCTTTGGTAATTACATAAGCCACATTTTCAGGAACTTTGGCAGAGGTGACAAAGGTTGCTTTTACGCCGAAGGTTTCAACAGTGTCTGTATCGTTCACTGCGCCCGGGTAAAGTTTCTTGACAGGTATTTCGGACTTGGCATAATAGGATTTGTCTTTGATAAGTTTCTCAATGCCCTTGCCGGCCACAGAGACAAAGCGCACTTTTGTAGCACCTGCGGTTGCCTCTTTGAAGGCTCCGCTGGGATGCCCCACAGTGTAGAAGAAAGCATCAATGCGTCCGTCCTGAAGGAGTCCGGGCGCCTCGGAAGCTTTCACATTTTCCGCTTTGATATCTTTTTTATAGTCAATTCCTACAGCGGTCAGCGCGTCAATGGAATTCTGACGCTGGCCTGACCCGGGATTGCCTATGTTTACCCGTTTGCCTTTCAGATCGTCAATCGTCTTTATGCCTGAGTCAACAGTGGCCACCAGAGTTATGGATTCGGGGTGGATGCTGAAAACCGCACGAAGGTCCTTCTGCGGGCCTTTGTCCTTCCACTCCGCAAGCCCTTTCATGGCCTGATACTGTCTGTCTGACTGGACAACACCGAATTCCAGGTCTCCTGACATGACAGCATTCACGTTAAACACCGATCCGCCTGTGGATTCCACAGTGCATCGGATGCCATATTCCTTCCGTTTTTTGTTGACGATTTTGGCAATGGCACCGCCCGTGGGATAATAGACGCCGGTGATTCCACCGGTACCAATGGTCACAAAAGTGGTTTTTGCCTGCACGTCTGACGGCGCAGCACCCATGAAAAGGGCGAAAGCAAACAGAATTGCAACACTCAGAATCAAAGCTTTCTTCATAAAAAAAACCTCCTTACTTCATTTAATATAGATTATTATGAATTGTCCTCGCCGTTATGTCTGAGTCATACCTCTGAACAATCAGTGGTAACAGACAGCAGGCAACGGACAACGGGAACCACTTATTTGAGAGAGCGCACGGGTAAGGCCCGATAAGCCCTTTTATGAACCATTCGATCTGTATAATTATATCCGCGGTTGAAATTGAAAACGTCTGCGGTAATGGCCTTTTTTTCTGAACTCCAGACCCATCCGCAACTCAGTTTTATCTGTGGCACAATTTTGACACGCTGTCCGCAATCTGTGTCATATCCTTCATAGTCTTCGTCTTTCCGGTAAAGACTTTTCAGCTCCTCAAGCGTTGGCAGTCGCCAATTATCATATTGTGTCTCAAGGGTATAAGGGAAAGTGTATCTGACCCATCTGTCTGCCTGTTTCCAATTTATATTTCCCTGGTTGTCTGTGGTTGCCCACATTACCCCGAGCTGATGATCGGTGACCGTACCATCGCCGTTATCAATGAAACGCTCGCTCGCCAAGGCGGCAGAGTGGTTCAGAAACAGGCAGAACATAATTATCCATATCATTAATGATCCTATTTTGGACATTTCTTTTCCCCTTAATGTTTGATTCATCTTTTCAATCTGTAATGAAAATGATAAGATTCCTTACTTAATGAAGACGATTTAGCAGAGCCTAATTTATATGTCAAGAATTAATCTTATGTTTTCAAACTTTTCAGCTTCTGTGAATTATCCATAATGATTTTATACGAAATTCGTGGAGTCCGGCAGCGGGGAGTCCGGCAGAGGTCCGTATGCCAGGTTCGGATTGGCAAATCCGAACCATCTGCCGGATTTGGCAATCCGGCAGGAGCGAGAATGGGGGAATGGGTAGGAGCGGAATGGGGGCAGGAGCGGGAATAGGCAGCGGGAATGGGGAATGTCCGTATGCCAGGTTCGGATTGGCAAATCCGAACCATCTGCCGGATTTGGCAATCCGGCAGGAGCGGGAAACTGAAAGATTGACAGGAATTACGGATGTTAATTAAGAACTCGTGACTGATGAGGGTTGATCTGATGGAAAAAGCTGGAAAAAATCCGCTGGTAAGCGTGATCATTCCCACCTTCAACCGAGGCTGGATACTGAAAGAGGCTGTTGATTCTGTTCTTGAACAGGATTTTGGGGATTTTGAGCTGATTGTTGTTGATGACGGCTCAACAGACAACACCCCGGATATCCTCGGGGCATACCAGAAAAATATCATCCGGGTCCGTCAGAATAATAAAGGTGTCAGCGCGGCAAGAAACAGGGGAATAGGCCTGGCCTCGGGACAGTTGATCACTTTTCTGGATTCAGATGACCTCTGGCTGCCGAAAAAGCTGTCCGCCCAAGTTGAATTTTTTAATTCAGACCCGGATGCACTGATATGTCAGACTGAAGAAATATGGATAAGAAACGGTGTGCGGGTGAATCCGAAAAAAAAGCACAGGAAGCCTTCGGGAATGATTTTCACCCCCTCTCTTTCCCTTTGTCTTGTCAGTCCGTCCGCGGTGATGATAAGGCGAAGCCTTCTTGAATCTGTGGGAGTGTTTGATGAGGGGCTTCCGGCCTGTGAGGATTATGATCTTTGGCTCAGGATCAGTTGCAGATATCCGATATATCTTCTGAATACGCCCCTGATTGTAAAACGGGGCGGGCATGAGGACCAGCTTTCCGGCGCGCCCGGATTGGACAGATTCCGGATACAGTCATTAAAAAAAATCATTGAAAGCGGACAGCTTTCAGATGACCAGTGTCTGGCGGCAATAAAAATTTTGAGGGAAAAATGTTCGATTTATGCGGGAGGATGCCTGAAACGGGGGCGCAAGGATGAAGCCTTGTATTACACCCGGCTTCATCAGGTTTTAGGTTTTAAGAATCGGATATACTTTTCACTTTAGGAGGCCGGAAAAACCCTAAAACCTAAAACCTAAAACTTAAAACTTAAAACTTAAAACTTTTTCATTAAAAAAGGCAGGACCTCACGGCCCTGCCTTTGTGTCACTAAGTTAAGTTCTGATTACGCCTTTTTGACAAACCTTTTCCTGAATGCTGCCAGGCCAACAAGGCCGGCTCCAAGAAGGAACATGGTTGCGGGTTCGGGAGATTCTGCTGATCCGCCACTGCCCCTGTGAGTGACCGCTGCAAGGTTTCCTCTGCCCATCAGGTTGTCATTGCCGCACTGCATCGTGAAATGGGCAACGAACTCAACCGGCACATCCGAAGCAAGAAAATCAAGGTCAAGACCCGTCACAGCATAATGAGACCCAAGACCCGTTCCGGCCAGATAGCCATAAGTGGCCCCCTTGTCTTCTGCAAGGTCGCCTCGGAAACCTGTTTCTGCATCTGTCAGACCTGCCTGATAGCCAAATCCGACATTTTCTGCGATAAGATTGCCGCCGTCATTGTAACGCCAAGGGTTTGATCCCTGATTCCGCCATACTTTGGAGGTGATGCTTGTTGTTTCGTCGGTCAGTTCATACACATCATAAGTGAAGTTATCAAAGTCCATATCAAGAACATAGTCGTAATTGTTGGCACCCTCCACCACACGATTGCCGCCGATACCATTAATGGCACCGAATATGGCATCACCGTCCACATCAATAAACACATCACCGGACGCAAGATTAGACAGGCCGTTCACGAAATCATAACCACCGACCATGCTCAGATTATTGTTGCCGTCAAGAAAAAAGCCTTCCATATCCCATTCCTGTGAACGGTTCATTCCCACTTCAACTTCCTGATCTTCGTCAACACTGTTGTGCCAGCTATTTCCTCCGCTCGCGTTTTCATCTGAGATTGTGATCTCAGTGCCGAATGCAAAAACACTGCCCGCACTTAAAAGAACGACCAACATCGAAATTCCCAAAATTTCTGTAAACTTTTTCATTTTCATACCTCCTACATTAAAACTACATTAAAATTTGTACTTCTTAAAATTAATATCCGTACATCTCATTTGCCGACTCTGCTTTTTATCTTACCACCTCCTTATTGCTTAATTTTCATTCCCATAATATTTACATTGTTAAGATATAAGCTATGACAACTCTTTAATGTTGTCAAGAAAAAAATGAAGAAAGATGAATTTTAATTTTTTTTACCGACTATTTTTACCTTACCACCATCTTTTGCTTAATTTTTTATCCAAACTTTATAAAGCAAGACAAAATAATCTTTAAATGTTGTCAAGAAAAAAAAGAGGGAAAAAAATGATTTTAAATTTTTTCTGAATTTTTCCTTAGAAATATATACGTGCAAAGAGTATGCCTGAAAAAAAACTTTTTTCGTAATATTCTGAAATGATTGATAATATTTTTTTCAGACGGAAGGAATGGCAACTGAAACATTATAACGTAAATCAAGGAAATTCTGACTTTGCCACATCTAACTGTTTTGATTTACAGAATATTATTTGGATTATGATTAAAGTTGAGATTATAGTCAGAAATATAGGGATTCCCGGAAAATTACGGCATAAATGAACAGGAAATTACTGAGATTATTAAATTTTATTTCTTAATCGTAAAATTACTGACATTCGTAATTAAAGGGCTTTCCAGAGCTAACATCCTGTTTTTAAAACAAATTTTCTGTATCTTCATTTTGTCCCAAAGCATTTGACACCTGAAATTTCATTTCATGGGCCGAAACGTAAATGTAGGGTGGGTGCAGCGAAGCGGAACCCACCATCCCTTTATTTGTTTGGAGCGCAAATGGTGGGTTCCTTAATATTTGTTTGGAGCGCAAATGGTGGGTTCCTTAATATTTGTTTGGCGCAAATGGTGGGTTCCTTAATATTTGTTTGGCGCAAATGGTGGGTTCCGCTGCGCTACACCCACCCTACGTTCCTTTATTTATTGGGAGTTCCCTGACTTGCCGGCAAATCGGCCTCCTCCTGTGAGTCTTCCGCTTTGTAATCCTGATGGATGCCACGCTGCGCCGGGCCATGGCTTCCATATACTGATTGAAAGTTTTCAAACTCCTGTTCAAGTTTATTCATGAGTGAAGGCATTTTGACAAATATCGGGTTGATGATGTTATCCAAAAATGTTTTTGTCCGGGCAAGTTTTCCCCCCGGCAGCGTAAACCCCGTCCGGCAGCCAGGTTTCTTCAGCAAAGGCATGTTCTCAATTCCCTGCGGGCCGCCAGAGGTAACAAAAACCGGTATGCAGAGAATTTATGTCCCTCGGAAACCGCATATTGATAAGAGAGAAACTGTTCCCACGGGATTTCATCGCAGAGGTGTTGTAGAGATTGTCCTCCGGATATTCCGTGCGGCGATAGACCACGACCTTTGCATCCTCGGACAGCCCGGCCAGCGATTTCGCCTTCAGAATCGCATCGCTCAGATATCCGACCTGATCAATAAGTCCCATCTGTTCGGCTTCTCCCGCGAGATAAATACGACCGGAGGAGATATCAGTCAATGTCTTCCGATCAAGGTTGCGATGCTTTGCCACGAGTTTGATGAATTTTTCAGCCAATTGGTCAACCAGGCCCTGGAGAATTTCCTGCTCCTCCTCGGTCGCCTGTCGGAAAGGTGATGCCATATCCTTGTTTTTCCCGGATTTGCTCACCTCCACTCTTAGACCGATCTTATCCATAAGACCGCTCACCTTGGGCTGCATGAAGATGACACCCACCGAACCAGTCACAGTGGTGGGATGAGCCATGATGAAATCCGCAGGAAGTGAAATATAATAGCCGCCCGACGCTGCCAAACTCATCATGGCAACGACAACTTTGACACCAGTCCGTTTCTTAAAAGCCGCTATCTCATGATAGAGAATATCGCTTGCCGTAACCGTTCCCCCAGGAGAGTCTATTTTCAGGAGAACCGCCCTGATCTCATCATCCTCCTCAGCCTTTCTGAGCTGGGAGACAACCGCCTGAACCACGCTCGGACTGGAGCCGAACATCCCCTTCTCCGCAGCATCTGAGATAACCCCTTTGACGGAAACAAGCAACACCTTGCCCTTTTTCTCGCCCTCAAGAGTAAACTCCTCAAGAGGATCGGTACTGTCGCTGAAAAGTTTAAACTGGGGAGAAATGCAACCGCTCACAACAAGCAGCATGACCGTGAAAATAATAAAAAAGTACGTCCGCATAAGCTTTAATATGTCCTTTCCTTTTTCTTTTCTTATCTGTTTTCCTGAGTCGCTCCCGGGGGATTGGATCGCTCCCGGGGGATTGACAAATCCGCCGGGAAAGCCTGGGATTTGCCAATCCCAGGCGAGCGGGGGCAGGGACAGGCGAGCGTAGCCCTGCCTTTTCCCTTTCTTATCCATTTTCCCTGTAGCTATTAATCAACCCCAGAATCTCCTCACTCTTTTCCTCCATCCGAGCCGCCTCGTCCTCATCATGTTCATGGTCATACCCGAACAGATGAAGAATCCCATGCACCAGCAGTTGGGCAAAGCGTTCCTCTGTAGTGATTCCCGCCATCTCTCCCTCTTTTTCAGCGGTGTCAACGGAAATCACCACATCCCCGAGCATATCCGGGGTGATATCTGAAAATTCTCCCTCACGCATGGGGAACGCAATCACATTGGTCGGTCCCTGTCTGTTCAGATAATCCTGATTGAATACAGCTATCTGGGGATCATCAACGAGAAGAACAGAAAGCTCACCCTCAGGACACGCCAAGGCGTTTAAGACGGCCTGAGACATCTTCCTTATTTCTTCCGGATGTATCTTTTGGCTGGTTTGCCGGTTGCTGATCAACACTCCCATTTTTCTCCTTATTCTCCTTATTCTCCTCGCCCTTCTTCTTTTTCTTCTCCTTTTTCCCCTCTTTTTCAGCCCCCGCGGCAGGCTTTTCAGGATATTCAATGCGATGATGGTGGATGCCGTTCAATATTTTATTGAAACTTTTTGCAATATTATGAAGATCTCTCAGCGTCAGTTCACAATTGTCCAGTTGACCATCTGCGAATATTCCGTTTATCAGCTTCTGAACATGCCCCTGAATTCTGGATGGCGTGGGATTGTCAAGGGTTCTTGAAGCAGCTTCAACCACATCAGCGAGCATAACAAGCCCGGCTTCCCGGGTTTGGGGCTTGGGCCCGGGATATCTGAAATCCTCAATTTTTACAGCATCCTTCCCTTTCAACTGCTTTGCTTTTTCATAGAAGAACCGGATAAGGCTTGTCCCGTGGTGCTGCTGGATCGTGTCAATGATAACCTGGCCCAGTTTGTTCTGCCGTCCTATTTCAACGCCGTCTTTTACATGGGAGATAAGGATAAGGGCAGACATGGAAGGGGCAAGCTTGTCATGTCTGTTTTTGCCGTCGGACTGGTTTTCAACAAAATAGACCGGTTTTTTGACCTTGCCGATATCATGATAATACCCGCACACTTTGGCAAGCAGAGGATTGGCCCCGATTTCGGAGGCCGCAGCTTCCACCATGGAACCGATAACAACAGAATGATGATATGTCCCGGGTGCTTCCATCATCAGCTTCCGGAGGATCGGACGGTCAAGGTTTGCAAGCTCATGAAGCGTCACATCTGTGGTATAATCAAAAGCCATTTCCAAAAGCGGGGCAAGACCCGCGGCAACGATACCCGCTCCGAGACCTCCGGCAAACGCAAACCCCCAGTCCCACAGGAGTTTGGCCCCTGAATAATCTCCTGTGTAAACATCTGCGGCTGTCGCAAGAATCATATTCAGCATCCCGAGTCTGACTCCTGCCATTATAAACACCTTACGTTCCTTGCAATTCTGAATCCAGTAGGCCCCCATGATGCAGTTCATCAGGAAGTAAAGGAAAATTTCAAACCGGTTCTGAAATATGAGTGCTGTGCAGACTGAAATCACAATGGCAAAGGAAATGGCAGCGTTGAGCTTCATGAACAGGCATACTGTCATGGCACTTGCAGCAAGGGGGATACCGAAAGACAGGGATGACGCGGATATGGAGAACATCCAGTTCTGACTCAGTGATTCAAACAGAATTGCTGATATCTTGGGAAGAAAAAAAAAGCTTACCAAAATCACGGAAATAAACAGCATGTCCTTGTTATGCCTAGGGGAAATCTGGTTCTGGCGATTGACATGAAGCATATAAGTGATTATCAGAAGGCACAGAATCATCACCATGGCACCGATACTTCTTACATATATTTTTTCTCCTATTTTACCGGTGTCCAATTTTTCCAGTTTGTGCAACTGGGATTCCGTGGTAATGTCTCCCTCCCGCAGAATCATTTCACCGGCTTTTATCAGATGAAGAATCGGATTAACTCCTGCCACAGCTTTTTTCCTCCGTTCCTCAGTCTCACTTCTGTTCAATGTGATATTGGGCTGTATGAGCTTCTGAGAAAGGGATACAATCACAGGAACCAGTGCCTTGCTGATGTCCTTAATCAGAGGTTTGGCGACAATCCTGACCATTTCCTTGTACTGTTCCGGGCCGTAAAATTTCTTCAGAGTCCGAACAACATCTTCTGTCTCTGTTCCAAGATCCCTTAAAACAATTCCTTTATCGCTTTCCCTGAGAAGGACTTCTTTATTGGCAACCACCCCGTTTTCCAGTATCTCTGTTAAAATCCGAATGATGACATCTGAGATATTTTTGGAAAATCCCCCTTTTTTGAGGATATTAAAATCCTCCTCACTGACAGTGAATCCGAATTTTTTTTCAAAATCCGACTTCTTCTGCCAGAGCCGGTTCCGCGCAGATGATTTTTCAGGAGCCGCTTCTGTGCCTGGAACCGTGTCCGGAAGTTCTTTTGAATCTGTCTCACTCTCTTTGACATTAAGCTGATCTCCTTCCTCACTTTCGAGAAGTTTTCGGAACTCATCAAAAGCCTCAGTCAGCTGCTGTTTCAATCTGGATAAAAAGGTCGCATCGCGATCATAAACTGTCAGGACTTTATCCGCAGCCTCCTGCCGAGCAGCGTCTCCCGCCTTCTTATCCTCTATGAAAAAATCTCTCGGGGCCTTGATGTCTCTTTCAGCAACATCCCCCAATTGGTATGAATGCTCTGTGACGATAAGATTCGGGTGGAGGATGACAGTGAATATGCACATCACAACGACAAGAAGGCCTCCTCGGACAAGAGGGCTGGACCCGATAAAATTACTGATCGATTTTTTTTTTTCTTTTTTCATTTTGGATCAGTTGTCAGTGATCTGTCAGATGCAACAGATCACCGATAAATTACTTTGTTCTGTCTGTATTCAGATTTTCATAAGCTCTGATAATTTCCTGCACCAGTTTGTGTCTTACCACATCACTTTTTGAAAAAAACACGAACTCTATTCCCTTGATTTCCTGCAGGATGTTTTTTGCCTCGATAAGCCCTGATGGCTTTTCATGGGGAAGGTCCACCTGGGTGATGTCGCCTGTGACGACAGCTTTGGAACTGAATCCGATACGGGTCAGGAACATTTTCATCTGCTCTGAGGTTGTATTCTGAGCTTCATCCAAAATAATAAAGGAATCATTCAGGGTCCGGCCGCGCATGAATGCAATGGGTGCGACCTCTATTACCCCCTGCAGCATCAGTTTGGACACCTTTTCAAATCGCATCATGTCATGAAGCGCATCATAAAGGGGCCTTAAATAAGGATCAACCTTTTCGGTAAGGTCCCCGGGCAAAAATCCGAGGGATTCACCTGCTTCAACCGCGGGCCGGGTAAGAATGATACGGCTTGCAAGTCCTTTTGAAAGGGCTGCAACTGCCATGGCCATGGCCAGATAGGTTTTGCCGGTTCCCGCAGGTCCTATCCCGAAAACAATGTCAAAGTTCCGGATAGCGTCAATATATTCTTTCTGGGAACGGCTTTTGGGGGTTATGGCGCGTTTTTTTGATGTGATATAAACCGTATCCAGAAAAATCTCCTTCAATTCGATACGATCATCTTTGCTCAACGCCGTGACAGCATAATCAATGTCATTGGGATACACAGGATAACCGCTTTTCAGCAGACCGTAAAGCTGCCTGAGCACATTCTGGGCAAGGCTTGCCTCAATAGAATCACCTTGGATGAATACGCTGTTGCCCCTTGCATTGATTGAAACACCGATAGCGTCCGCAATTCTCCGGAGGTTATTGTTTTGTTCACCGAACAATTGCCTTGACAGTTCCAAGTCCGAAAACGTCACTTTTGTTTTTTTATTATCAGAATTATCCATATTTCCAAATTCAGTGGGGTTTGATAATCAGGTGCTAAGAAAATTTTTTTCTTTTGCCGGACAGGTTTTGCAATCCCGTCCGACAGAACAGATGTCCAACCTTTTACTTTTGCCGGACAGGTTTTGCAACCCCTTTTTGCCGGACGGGTTTCCAACTTCAACCTGTTCAGGTTCAAAATATGGTTTTGCAACCCTTTTTTACCGGATGGGGTTTGCAACTTCAACCTTCATTGCCGGACGGGGTTTTTTTTGCCGGACGGGGTTTGCAACCCCGTCCGACAGAACAGATGTCCAACTTTTTACTTTATACCCTTTTTGCCGGACGGGGTTTTTTTTGCCGGACGGGGTTTGCAACCCCGTCCGACAGAACAGATGTCCAATTTTTTACTTTATACATGCACATATCACAACCTCTTAAACAATTTCAAATGACATTTCAAGTCCGGGTTTGAAAA
>Ga0190284_1001034_pt1 | contig 13044 bp, 13 predicted proteins | sample 48691812_MG_FD_161668 | JGI IMG/M metagenome (GOLD analysis project Ga0190284, IMG submission 161668) | Hydrothermal vent microbial mat bacterial communities from Southern Trench, Guaymas Basin, Mexico - 4869-18-1-2_MG | ecosystem: Environmental > Aquatic > Marine > Hydrothermal vents >...
ATCAATAAATGAAGAAATCGGAAATGAATCTAAGATTGGAACAATACGGGAAATATTTTTTATTAAAATGATTAAGAATTCTGGCAATAAAATATTTTATAGTAAAACAGGTGATTTTGAAGTAAATAATACAATCTTTGAAATTGGCGGGAAGAATAAAACATTGAAACAGATTAAAAGCCATATAGGAGATGCGTATCTGGTAAAAGATGATATACTTTATGGAAATAAATATGAGATCCCATTGTATTTGTTCGGATTTCTTTATTGATTAAAATTGTAAATAAATCCTGTATTTAAAAAGGATATTGATAAAATGAAAAAATACCTGATCTCACTGCTGGTAATAATATTTACTGTTTCCATGCTACTTATAGGAACTAGCTGCAGTGAAGAAGCTCTGTCTGTCGAAGAATTTGTTGAAGAGGAGGTCCCGCTAACCAGAGAAGAACCTCATGACGGAGAAATAGATTTGGAAATCAGTATCAGTCCATCAGATGATAATGATCCCTCATGGTCACATGATGGCAAAAAGATCGCCTTTAGCTCGTACCGTGACGGCAATGAAGAGATCTATATTATGAACGCTGACGGTTCCGGGCAGACAAGGTTGACAAACAACCTGGTAAACGATCTTGCCCCCTCCTGGTCGCCTGATAGCAAGATGATCGCGTTTGACTCAAATCGTGACGGTAACCATGAAATATATATCATTAATCTTGACGGCTCCGGTCAGACCAATCTGACAGGCAACCCTGCAGACGATAATACACCTTCCTGGTCGCCTGATGGCAAAAAGATCGCCTTCCAATCAGACCGGGACGGTAATTCTGAAATATACATTATGAACATTGACGGCTCCGGGCAGACTAATCTGACAGGCAACCCGGCATTTGATGCTGGTCTTGCCTGGTCCCCTGATGGCAGTATGCTCACGTTTGACTCAAATCGTGACGGCAGCTTTGAGATCTATATTATGAATGCTGATGGTTCAGGGCAGACTAATCTGACAGGCAACCCGGCAGTTGATTTTTCTTCTTCATGGTCGCCTGATAGCAAGATGATCGCCTTTCAATCACATCGCAATGGCAATAGTGAGATCTATATTATGAACGCTGACGGTTCCGGGCAGACAAGGTTGACAAACAATAGAGCAGATGATTTTACACCTTCCTGGTCGCCTGATGGCAAAAAGATCGCCTTTAGCTCATACCGCGATGGCAACGGTGAGATATATGTCATGAATATTGACGGTTCCGGGCAGACTAACCTGACAGGCAACCCGTCAGACGATAAAAACCCTTCCTGGTCGCCTGATGGTAAAATAATCGCTTTTCAATCGAACCGTGAAGGTAATTTTAAGATCTATATTATAAGTGCTGGCGGACAGGAGTAAATATATTGCCACAGTCCATCATCCTGGCCGGGCCAGGGGATCTTTTGCAGCATAAATGCTTACTGTCCTATCCTTCCCCTATTGGGTATGCGCCATATTTTTCTGCAATGTCCCAGAAAGTAAAGAAATTATCCAATAGCGTATCTATCTGGACATGGTGGGTAGGGCTGATAATAAAACTTCCTCCCGGAGCAAGGTTTTTGATCCTTTCCCTCACTTCTTTCTCCACATCTTCAGTGGTCCCAAAGGGCAGCGTCTCCTGGATATCTACGGTCCCCCAGAGCGTAAGGTCTTTGCCATGTTGCCTGTCAATAAAGTACCAGGACTCCTAGTCTTTTGTCAGTTTCCAAACCTATTGGCAACTGCAAGTGCCGGATCCAGCGGAACTTCTACCCCAACCGTATCTTCAGGTACATCTATTATTTCTATCTTTTTAGGCTTATTGCCTTTAAACTGTGGCAGCCATTTTGCTTCTGCTTCAAAGAGTTCTATCACCATATCCCTGGTCTCTTTCAGGCTAGCCCAACTTTCTGTACTTGCCTTTGCCCTCGAAGGAAGACTTTCCGGGCAGCAGCCACTAATAAAAGAACCGGAGATAACCTGCGAGGTTGAAAGAGTATTTAAAAAAAATGAAATTGAAGAACTGGAAGATAAAATGGATGAACTGACAGAGCATCTTAAATCCCGGGATCCTTCCGATGAGACCCCGGGAAATAATTCTTTATTTATTGAATACGGAGAACTAAAGAAGAAAATAGGCCTGAAGATGGACGAATGGGAAAAACTCCATTCTGAACTTGAGGGTCTTAAAAAGAGTCTTCATCATATATAGCTAATAGTGGAAATAAATACTGATTTATTTCCACTATTTATTTTAACCCAAAAAAGAGCCAATGATCACACTCTTTCTTCATAATAGCTATTATAATAATTCTATGGCATGGTATAAACTACATTTAAAATAACCTGGCTCTTGTAATATGACCATCCGTCCCAGCTGCTGTTTCCATCAGAAGTTCCGCTTGCAAAATGTATCCTGACCTGGAATCTGGATTTGCCATCATTTATGGCTTTTTGCAGCTCGTCTATCAATTCTTGACTGCTGCATGTAAAACTTGAAGTATTGAAGTTCCCTATAGCTACTCCTATCAGGTCAAAATCAGAGACTACAAGAGGTTCAGCTCCCCAATATGTGACTCCGACCCATAGATTGCCAAAGGCCGGGGTTCCATATACTGAGTCTAAATTATAGGTAAGGGTAGCATCTGTTACAGTCACTCCGGAAAGTGCTGTTATGTCATAGCTCATATAGCCCCTGCAGAGTTTATTTGTTGTAGAATCCCCGACAAATATCCCAGCATTATTTATTACTTCCTGGCCCTGTACTATATACCCGCTTTCAGAATTGACATAAGGCATATCCATTGCTGCCACAGGAGGAGGCAGAGCTGGGAAGACCTCTACGGATTTTGTAAGTGTTGCAGTTCCTCCATTTCCATCATCTACTTCGACCGTTATATCGTAATCACCAGCAGTTGCTGGCGCAGTCCAGTTCATCGGATTGGCATGGATATCATTCATGCTTCCGCCGCTCACACTCCACGTCACGGAAAGAGGATCTCCATCTGGATCAGATGTATTTGCAACAACATGGTATGTCTCATCTGTATAATGAAAATCTTCATCCACCACGATCGAGGCTATTACAGGAGGCCTATTGCATCCCCATGTCAGAACAATAGAGTCAGAGGCTGACCCCTCAGGATTTGTAGCAGTAGCTGTGAGGGTATAGGACTCTGACGGATCATTTAAATTAATCTGGACTTTTTTTGATCCCCATGCTCCGCCACTGTCATCTTTTGAGAAATCTATATCCGGATTTGGCTCCCCAGTGACATCAGCTCTTATCCTATAATAACATACTCCATCGCCGGACGAGTAAATAGGACCCTCATATATTTTTAGTTCAATAGTAGGAGCTTCCGTAGTATCAGTGTCTTCTTCAGAATCCTCTGCATCGGTATCAGGATCAGTTTCTGCATCGGTATCAGGATCAGTTTCTGTACCAGTATCGGAATCAGCGTCACTGTCGGTATCGGCATCAGCGGAGCCAGCATCAGTATCTTCATCACTATCGGCATCAGCATCTATCTTTTCACCGACATTTACCTTATCTTCAATAGGAGCACCGCATTGACTGCATAATGCTGCAAAGCTAAAAAGGAATATAATGACCAAAACTGTTAAAATCATATATAACTTATTCTTTTTCATAACATCCTTTCGCTAATTTGTGAAAGATAATATGGAGATACCCAGTTTGAAGGATATCTCCATATTATTCAAACTTTAATAACTGGTATTATTCTATTCCCAGTTTATTTTACTTTTTGTTTTAGAGCCTTACCCACAACAAATTTTGGAACAGTGCAGGCAGCTATCTGTATCTTCTCTCCAGTCTTTGGATTTATACCCACTCTGGCTTTTCTATCTGAGGTCTGGAAAGTTCCAAATCCGACCAGCGCAACTTTTTCTCTCTTTGCCAGGGCTTCACTTATAACTTCCTGTAATGCATCTATGGTCCCGGCAACATCCTTTTTTGAAAGACCGGCTTTTTCCGCTACTGCATCCACTAATTCTGACTTATTCATCTTTGCTCCCTTCGTTTTATTAATAAACTATAATACTTTCATAAAATATTTATTATAAGTTCTTAAAAGCTATTTTAAAAAGGTTTCTACCTTTTTGGTTATTCCATGATATGGTTCCATTATAATAAATACTTTCAGCGTAAGAACTTGATTAAAGACCCCTGCCTGATACATAATTATACACATTTTATTCTTTTTTGGTTATACTTTTTCATGAATAAAACAAATTTTTCACTTTATTATCAATATCCGGGATCATTCAGGGGGAAAAATGGCAAAAATCATAAGATTTAAAAAACATGACCTTATTGACTATACTGTAAAATTTATGGAAAAGCTCGGGGTGCCGGCTGATGATGCAGAAATTGTGGGGGATATTCTCATAGAAGCAGATCTCCGCGGTGTGTCATCTCATGGGCTGATAAGGCTGTCTTCTTATTATGGCAATAGATTAAAAGCAGGCTACATGAACCCTGAGACAATTACAAAGGTGATAAAGGAAACCGACACTACCCTATCATTTGATGGCGGAAACGGACTCGGTCAGGTAAACGGATATAGAGCGATGAAAGCATGTATAGAGAAGGCAAAAACTTCAAATATTGCGGCGGCAACGGTAAGACATTCAAATCATTATGGAATTGCCGGCTATTATGCGATGATGGCTCTCTCTGAAGATATGATAGGAATATCCATGACAAATTCACAGCCGCTCCAGGCACCCACTTTTGGGAGGACCGCGGTACTCGGAACAAATCCAATAGCCGTGGCTGCTCCCTCAAATAAAGAGTATCCATATGTGCTGGATATGGCGACATCAGTTGTGGCCATTGGGAAAATAAAAGTATATGAGAAAAAAGACGAAAAGATCCCGATGGGCTGGGGGTTAGATGATAATGGGGCCGTAACCGATGATCCTAAAAAAGTTCAGAGCGGAGGTCCCGGCGCGCTGCTTCCGCTGGGATCCACAGAGGAGCTGCGCTCTTATAAGGGCTATGGCCTTGCATTATTTGTAGATATTTTATGCGGCGCCCTCTCAGGTGCATCGACTCTTACTGATATAGGCTTTCCGCATGAGTCTAGAGAATCAGATGTAGGACATTTTTTCATGGCTATAAAAGTAGATGCATTCAGACAAATAATCGATTTCAAATCCCAGATCGACTATATGATAAGACTTCTTAAAGATTCCCCCAAAGCTGCCGGGCAGGATACTATTTATATTGCAGGAGAAAAAGAATATATTGCAGCTGAGGAAAACAGGAAAAAAGGAGTGCCTCTCCTGGATAAAATAGTAGAGGAACTTAAGATAAATGGATCAGAAATAGGAGCGGTTTTTGATGCCAGGCCCATTGGATAATATAAGTCTGTAAACAATGCATTCATGTCTTAAATTCGTGGTGCATAATCCAGCAAGCATTTTCTGGTACAGCACCTGCTGTTCCATGATGCAGAATGGACCGGAAACCTTATATAATAATTTTATGCATTTGTGTATTTACATTAATTATTAGCCGCATTATAATACTTCCATGAATCCTTTAACAGGAACAAGATCATTCACCAAGAGAACCGGGCATAGGCTGCCGGGACCTCTTGTTTTGTTTATTTGTATCTTTTTACTACTCTTACTATCAAGCCCTGCCTCTATCTCCCCTTATCCGGACAAAGGATCCTGTCTTAGGAAACCATTTATTTTCCCTCTTTATGGAGATGTAGCGCTTGGCTTCAGGGAAGAATACTTTAATGGTGACAGGCAGGCAGTTTACAGGCATACCGGTATAGATATAATAGGCGGTCCGGGGGACAGGATATCAGCTTCAGGAAATGGGATCGTTGTCTATACCGGCTTTTCCCCTATTGGAGGCCGCACTATCGTAATAAGGCATAATCGGAATATCAGGACTACTTATCTTAATCTGCAGAACGTATACGTAAGTCAGGGAGACAGGGTAAAACAGGGTGATATCATCGCATCAATAGGTGCTTTTGATGATCCTTCCTGTACAGACAGCCATTTACACTTTGCAATTATATATATGAATAAGTATCTTGATCCATTACAGGTACTCAACATGGATTATACCAGTATTTCAAGATTTCTGAGGCTTATATATGTTCCGGGGGATTTAAAAATATATTGACCTTACTTAAGGTTGGAAAAATAGTCTTTGATGTTTTTCATTTCTGTGTCTGCTTTATTATCGATCTTTTCCCTGCCTACACCGAATTCTATTATATTTAAGGTAAGTTTGATCTTTTCAAAAGTCTTTCTAAGTATGCCCTGTATTATTGGTTTTTTACTTATATCGTGGACACTGAACTGCAGGTAATCCTCGCCATCGGTGGTAGAGATAAATTTGATATGACCTATCTCCCTGCAACCATTTTTTTTAAGATACTCTATTAAATTCTTGGAGATCTCGCCGATCTTTTTAATAAAATCCTCTTTGGTCACCGGTCTCGATGAAGTTATGATCACCTTTTTAGTCAGTGCTACTGTACCGTTTGAATTCATCGTATTTTGTATTTATTGATAGATTTATTATAAAAAGTTTAATTCTCAAGATCAGGGAACTAATTCTACCATAAACACTATCGTTGTCAAAGACTTTCAAATTATCTTAAATTATTCCTATAAGCCCGGAGATAAAAAATAAAAGATCTCAGGAGGCTTTAAGCCTTCTTACAGGATGTACTTATAAATTGCTTTTCCAAGGCCGGAATTATAACTCTCATCTGTTACAATATCCGCCTTTTCAAGAATTTCGGGATATGAATCCTTTACAGCGATCTTGAGTCCGGCGACCTCAAACATGGAAAGGTCATTAGGGCTGTCTCCTAACACTGCGACTTCTTCTTTATTTATTCCCAGTGTATCTATTAAGGCAAGAAGAGCACTGCCTTTTGTAGCGTCTTTGCTCAGGATATCGAAAAAAAACTTTCCGGACCTGATAAATTGCATTTTATTTGAATATTTCTTTCTCAGCTTACTGTCCAGCGGATTGGATTCTTCAATAGGAATATAGATATCTACAGTATTATTTGCATAGTAATCTGTCTCTATGCTGCCTACGGTTTCAAATTTTTCGCCAATATCATCCAGATATTTCAAATCCGGATGATATTCTTCCATATATAATTTCCCATTCTCCAGTCCGATCACCGGTTGATAATTATTATCCTTTATCTCCCTTACGATCTCATAATAATGCACAGGATCTATCTTTGACGATTTTATTATCTTTAGATCGGGACTTATGGTGATGCTGCCGTTCAGAGTTATCTGGGGAAGACTGAGACCGAGGTCCTTTACTATATGTATAATAGAATCCATCGTCTTTCCAGTGGCAAGTATCACTTCAATACGTCTTTTTCTACATTCAAGAAGTGCTCTCCTATTGAGTTCAGTGATCTGTGAATTATTATCCAGAAGTGTTCCATCAACATCAGTGACTATTAATTTATACAATTTAGTTTTTTCTTTCTAATAAAATATTTTGTTAGAACGGGCTTCGTTATAAAACTTAATCTATGCTCACTTTCCAGTATTTACACAGCTTTCATTAATATACAGCCTGGAAAAACATATACATGGGTATCGGTTATATTATTATCTATTAAGACTTATGTGTTGCGATACCAAAACAGTCCTCTGCCGCTTCCATCACTGCCTCTGACAATGTGGGATGAGAATGTATGGTTGTCGAAAGATCATCGATAAGCATCTCGCCTTTCATCGCTACTGCGACTTCATGTACCAGGTCCGAGGCCCTTGGCCCCACCATCTGAGCGCCTAATATTTCTCCAGTCTCTTTATTGGTCACAATATTTATAAAACCTTCTGTTTCCCCTGTTATAAAAGCTTTACCGCTGTTTGAAAACGGGAAGTTTCCCACACATACTGAATATCCTTTTTCTTTGGCCTGTTCCGTATTTAGACCCACGGTACCGATCTCGGGAGATGTAAACACTGCCCAGGGCACTACCGAGTAATCCACGGTCCTGTCTTTTCCCGATATTATCTCTGCCGCTATCTTTCCTTCTTCTGAAGCCACATGGGCAAGCTGAAGTCCGCCTGTAATATCCCCGACAGCATAAATATTAGCTATATTTGTCTTTAACTTATTATCTACCTTTATGTAGCCCTTCTCATCAGTTGCCACCCCCACTGTCTCAAGCCCTATATCGGTTGAATTGGGTCCCCTTCCGACCGAGACAAGGATCTTCTCTGCTTCCAGTTTTTCTCCACCGGAAAGCTTTAATTGAAATTTGCTGCCCTCCTTTTTGGATTCTTCTACTTTTGTGGAGGTAAAAATATCCACATCTTTTTTACGGAGTGATTTGTAGATAACTTTTGAGACTTCTTCATCTTCTGTGGTAAGTATTCTCGGAAGAAGCTCGACTATTGTGACCTTTGTACCAAAGGATGCAAATATATTTGCAAACTCACAACCTACTACACCGCCGCCTACTATTAGAAGTGACTCTGGCAGCTTCTTAAGAGATAGGATGCCGGTATTTTCCATAATACCGTCCTCCGACAGGTCAAATGGAGGCACATCGTTTGCAGATGAACCGGTAGATATGATGATATTGTCTGCATTTACCACCACATCTTTACCATCGGATGTCTTTATTGCAAGGATGCCGGCTGAGCTGAGCCTGCCTTCTCCATATATTAGTTCTATCCCGTTTTTCTTAAAGTGAAATGCAAGCCCTCTCCTCTGCATTTCAATAATATCGTCTTTTCTGGCCATCGCTTTTAAAAAATCAAGTTTTGGCTTATTTACTTCTATGCCAAAAATCGATGCCTTTCCTATCTCATCCAATGTCTGGGCCACATGATAAAGGGCTTTAGTAGGAATACATCCACAGTTAAGGCATACTCCTCCAAGATTATTTTTTTCAATTACTGCTACCTTGAGTCCCAGTTTCGCAGCTCTTATTGCTCCGACATAACCGCCGGGACCGCCTCCAAGGACAGCAAGGTCAAATTTTTTATCTGCCATTTTTTTCTCCTCTTAATGATGTAATAATAAATTTTCTGATGTTAAAATATCATTTATGGTAAATAAAACCGGGAAAACAAAAAAAGAGGCTTTAGCTCCTTCAGGTATAATGCACCTGATAAAAAAGGGGGATTCAGGAGGTATCGGCGTTTTCGAGCTTGGCCTGATCCCCTATGGTGAATCATTTCAGCTTCAACTTGAGCTTTTTGAATATATTAGAAAAAATGATCTCCCCGGAGCACTTTTACTTCTTGAACATCCGCCAGTTATAACTATCGGAAGCAACCGGAGTACTGAAAACCTGCTTGTAAAAGAAGCTGTTCTTTCCAAAAAAGGAATAGATATCGTCCAATCAAACAGGGGGGGCGATATAACCCTCCATGCACCAGGCCAGCTTATATGCTATCCGGTTTTTAATCTTAAATATTTCAAGAAAGACCTTACCCTGTTCGTGCATAATCTTGAAGAGGTAATAATAGAGACTTTAAATATTTATAATATTGCTGGCAATAGGATCAAAAAACACCGTGGCGTATTCACTGGCACAAAAAAAATAGCTTCAATAGGGTTAAAGGTAAGGAAATGGATCACGATCCATGGCCTATCGCTTAATATCAGTATAGACCTTTCATATTTTGAAAATATCGTAGCCTGCGGCTTAAAGGATTTTTCCCAGACCTCAATATCTGAAATCCTCGGCAAAGATATACCTATAAATAATGTCAAAGAACTTGTGCGAAAATCTTTTGAAAATATCTTTAATATGCCTTTTGATAAAATACGGGATAAGATCAGCCTGTAATTTTATTCCTTTGACGATCTTTTCCCATTATCCTTTTTCAGGACTTCATAGATCTCTTTTAAGACCTTTATCGGTTCGCGTATGAGTCTTTTAGGAAAGAAAGGCATAAGAGTCGCAACAGCCTTCTTCATATCTTCTGTCATTCGGTGAGGTTTTGTAAGGATCCGGTTAATGAAGTCTTCTGCAAAAACAGTACGGAGATGCCTCCGGTCTATCTCAATGGTCCTCGAACAATTATTACAGCTTACACTTCTAAGATAGCTGCCAATATAATTTACCGTATGAGGCGATTCCTTATTGCAGTTTATGCAAAAAAGCACTATTTTTGCTTCTTCATCCTTCATATCCTGTTATATCCCTTATTATGGCCCTGACCAGGCCGATCTTATTATATAACCAACATAGCAGGATTCTCAATAAGTTCCACTATGTTTTGAAGAAATCTGGCCCCTACAGCACCATCGATAATACGATGGTCGCATGACACAGAAAGATCCATGAATGATCTTATACCTATCTTGCCGCCTTTTATCACTGCAGGTTCCTCATATATCTCACCGACTGCAAGAATGGCTGCCTGCGGGGGATTGATAATAGCTGAAAAATTCCTAATGCCGAACATGCCCAGATTTGTAACAGTAAAAGTTCCTCCCTGTATTTCTTCAAGTGCAAGTTTTGAACTCCTGGCTTTTCCTATCAGGTCTATTCTTTTCCTGGCAATATCTATTATTTCCAGATTATCGCATGAAAATATAGTCGGGACGATCAACCCTTCTTCAACAGATATGGCCATACCCATATTGACATCCTCATAAATAATATAATCATCCCCCTGAAGTGATGAATTGACCTCGATATTATCCCTTAAGGCAAGGGCCGTAGCTTTTAGTATAAGGTCCGTATAAGTTATTTTGACCTCATGCTTTTTGAGGACACCATCTTTTAATTGTTCCCTGAACTGCATAAGATTGGTAGCATCTGCTTTTGCATTTAGCACTATATGGGGTATGGTTGATTTTGACAGGCTCATACGCTGTGCTATTACTTTTCTTATACCTTCAAGCTTTACTGTCGACCTTATCCTCATGCTGCCGGAAACTACGGCGCCTGAAGGCACGGTTCTTGCCCTTGCCTTATTATAGGCTACTATATCTTCCTTGATTATCCTCCCCCCGGGACCGCTCCCCGGAATCCTCTCCGTTTTCCAGTCAATACCAATATCTTTTGCAGTTTTCCTGGCCAATGGCGATATTTTAATACGCTGGTGGGAAGTATCCGCTTTTTTCACATCTACAAGGATCTTCTCAATGTCTTCCTTTACTATTCTCCCCCTGGGGCCCGATCCTTTTACCGTGCTGATATCAATATTTTTTTCACCTGCTATCTTGCGGGCAAGCGGTGAGATCTTTATTCTGCCGTCAGCTGTTTCAGGGTGCTTTACTGCGCTGGTCGCCTCTGCAGTACCGGTGGAGGGTTCCGCAACAGCAGATGATTTTTCCTCCCCGGAAACTGCCGCTGCAACTGACACATCAGCTCTGACATCCCCTGCAGTGCCCTTAGAGGGCATATCAGGAATTTTTTCATCAACAGTACCTATATAGGCTACTGCTTCAGTTACAGGTACTTCATCCCCTTCAACTTTAAGTATCTTCCTTAAAATACCTGAATTATAGGATTCTACCTCCAGGGACACTTTGTCTGTCATAACCTCAAAGAGGATATCTCCTTCTTCTACTTTATCCCCTTCTTTTTTGTGCCATTTTTCAATCTTTCCAGATTCCATAGTCAGGCCGAGTTTTGGCATTATAACTTCATGCATGTAAATATCTCCCTAAATCATTAATTAAAATATATCAAAAAACTTATTATAGTTTCTAATACTCCGCTTATCAATAAACAAAAATTGCATTGGGCATCATCTATACTTTCTCAAATATACTATCGATCCCTTCCTTTATCCTCTTTATGCTGGGAATCATTTCATTCTCCAGGATAGGGCTGTATGGTACCGGACAATTCCTCCCGGCCACTCTAAGTATTGGCGCATCCAGCAGATCAAATGCTTCTTCCGCTATCTGTGCAGCTACTTCCCCCATAAAGCCCCCGAATAAAGGAGCTTCCTCAACACACATCAGCCTGCCTGTTTTTTCAAGGGACCTGATTATTATATCTATATCCAGTGGCCTTAATGTCCTCAGATCGATTATTTCACATTCAAATCCGTTCTCTTCTTTTACCGCAGCTGCTGCCTCAAGGCTTTTCTGTGCCATAAGGGATGTTGCCACAATCGTAAGATCTTTCCCGTCTCTTTTTTTATCTCCCTTTCCCAATGGTATCTGGTACAACTCTTTTGGCACATGCTGAATATATTTTTTATTTTTATAGAGTAATTTATGTTCGATAAATATAACAGGATTATCATCCCTTACAGCAGATACAAGCAGCCCCTTGGCATCATATGGGCACGATGGCATGACTACCTTGAGTCCGGGGATATGTGCCACGAGAGCCTCAAGGCTCTGGGAATGCTGGCCGGCAGCTCCGGTTCCTCCGCCCCCAGCGGTCCTCAGCACCATGGGTACTTTTGCCTTTCCGCCAAACATATACCGCGCCTTTGCTGCCTGGTTTACTATCTGGTCCATTGCGATAGTTATAAAATCTGAAAACATGATCTCCGCTATGGGCCTCATGCCCGTCATCGCACTTCCTGTGGCAGCACCGATTATCGAAGCCTCGGATATTGGAGTATTTCTTATCCTTTCCTTTCCAAATTCCTCGACCATTCCAACAGTCAGGCCAAAAGCGCCGCCATATTCTGCTATGTCTTCACCGATCAGGTAGATATTATCATCTTCCCTCATCATCTGCTGCATCGCTTCCCTTATTGCTTCCAGGTATGTTATCTCTCTTTTATCATTCATATTCTAGATCCTTAAATCTAAATCCTTAAATTTGATCATATTATTCTATTCTAAGCATATACATCTTCTTCAATAGTGGCAGTGTCAGGAAAAGGGCTGTTCTTCGCAAATTCCGAAGCTTTCCTGATTTCTTCGATTACTTGTTTTTCCAGGTCGTCTATTTGTTTTTTAGTCATAACCCCATGTTCTACCAGTTCTTTTCCATACCTTTTTATCGGGTCCCTGTCCATCCAGCTCTTTACTTCTTCTTTTGTTCTATAGA
>Ga0190284_1001035_pt1 | contig 13034 bp, 9 predicted proteins | sample 48691812_MG_FD_161668 | JGI IMG/M metagenome (GOLD analysis project Ga0190284, IMG submission 161668) | Hydrothermal vent microbial mat bacterial communities from Southern Trench, Guaymas Basin, Mexico - 4869-18-1-2_MG | ecosystem: Environmental > Aquatic > Marine > Hydrothermal vents > Microbial...
TCCCTCCCGTTTCCACTAAAGACAAGATCGTGTCCAGTTTTTTTTTTCGGGACATGCGCAGGGCTTGGTGGCCATTCTTGGGTGAGGCTTTTTTGCGCTGCCCCGCTGCCCCCGCCGTGGTTCTGACCTCGCCTTTGGCCGCCAGAAAGGCCAGGGTCTGGCCCAATCCGCTCACCTGGAGCATGGAGGGCAGCTTGCGCGCCAAGTTCGCGTAGCTTCCCTCGACACCGCTACGTTTGATCTTGGCTACCTGCTTCCAGGCCCACAAGGCTCGGTCGCGGCCACGATCGCGCGATTTTTGTGAAGAAACATCCGGAGCACTCATTACGACATTCCTCCCTTGCAAGTGCGTACAACCACCACACCACGTCCCACGGTCTGGTCACCGCCGAGTTTGATGCGTGTCTGGGTGTCCGCAACTTCACAGAACCAATCCACAAGGCTGGAAGCGTCCCAAGTGTCGTTACCCCGCTTGCGGCGTGCTTTGGTCATGGATACGAGCGTCCAGAGCAGCGACTCGGCGGGGAAGCTTTCCTCCGACCACAACCCGCCCTTTTCCACCGTGCCGGTCTCTCGATCCATACGAATCCTGATGTTGACTTCCATGGCAGTGCTGGCAAGGTAACGAAACTCTCCGTCGGAGAGCACGGCCAGTTGTCCGGTGAGCCGCTCTTTGAAGCTTTCATAGGTTGGCTCGTCGGGTAGGGTCTTTTGCAGGAACGTGGCCAAGGAATCGATCCGGTTTTCAGATTTGGCTTTGTAAGCCAGATCCTCGACGTAAAGCAGCTCGTTTTGAGCGACCGCGCTGTTTGTGTTCACCAGCGCCTGATCGTCGGAATCAGGCACAAGATCGAGCCACGAGGGTTTGTCGTCGCCAAAGAATGCGAGGTCGCGGGCTAATCGTTCGAGCACCATGGGGCAGGTTACCCAAGCCCAGCCGCCGTAGACCGTCCTAAGCGGCAGCAGCAGCAGGCGCGCATCCCGGAAGGCTGCCGCGCCGGCCCACGCTTGATATGTCTTGCCGTTGGTTGAGTTCTCGGTATTCTCGGCTTTTTCGGTTTCGTCGGAATCGCTACCTGGCGGCTCCGGACCGAACAGGTCTTCGACAATCTCTTTCGGCTGGCCGTGAAAAGCTTCTCGCCAGGCGCCTTTGAGCCCTGATCCTTGGATCATGGGCAGGCCGCTCATGCGCTCCCGCTGCAGCGGCAGATCGATCGCTCCCATCCCGGAGCCGGCGCCGGCGTGCAGCGGGGTTTCGGCGTAGAGGAACAGCAACGTTCCGTGATTCGTTTTATCGTTCGAGCTCATTTGTTGTCCACCTTCCCGCCAGTGCCGCGCCGTAACCGACACGGCTGTCATTTGGGTTTTGTCTTTCGATCAGCGTGGCCGTGGCCGCCTCGGGTGTGATCCCTTCCAGCCAGAGCACGGTGCCCGCCGGCAGCGCCCGCCGCAGCTCCCGCTCGCGGCGGTTCGCAATATCGAACCCGCCCACCAAGACCGGACGATCGGTGACCTTCGCCACCAGGCGGCCCCCGTGCCATAGGTCGATCTGGTCGCTCTCCTCGTTGAGATCGATCAGCGCAGGGGTTTGCAGCCACAGTTTGGTGCGATCAGCGCCACCGGGTGGACGTTGCTGCTGAGCCAACTCTGGAAAGAGCGGAGCATCCACCACGCCGATCGAGGCGAAGTGCCCTTTGCCGCCGAGCTGCACCAGATTGCCCTCGAGTCTCTGGAGGGCGCTCTCCAGCTCGGATCGATATGCGCCGGGCCTCTGTTGGTCGGGCCGCTGCTCCGTATCGGTGGTGGTGCCGGTGGCGGCGGTGCAGCTCTCGCGGAGGTCCATCTCCACGGCGAAGCCGCACCCCGGCGCAAACCGGTAACAGAGGGTGATGTAAAACAAGCCCTCCTCCACTGTGCGGGTATCTGCGTTGCGGCCGATGCCAACGCGGACCTCGGTTTGGTACACGCTTTCTTCGGCCACCGTTTCCAGGTGTTCAATATCACCCGCCAGATAGGCTCGCGCTCCGTGCAGGGTCAACAGGTGGCCTCGACCGGCCTTGGAGAGCTCCTCGTTGGTCCAGGGGAGCGCGTCGTCGATCTGAATGAGATCAGTTTGCCTCGGGGTGCGGTGCCAGCGTTTAGGTTGATCGTCGGCGTCAATGTCCGCAAAATCTATGGGGGAGAGGATTGTCCATTTATGATTGACTCCTGCGTTTGAATCATCCTTTTCGGGGGCGACGCAGCGCACCAGATCGAAAGGCAGCCGGAACAGCGGCTCCACCGTGCCCTCGACCCGCCGCGCGAGCAACGGGCCGTGCAGCGTCAGGCTGCCTGGACATTCTCTACCGCCGAGCACCTTTTGGCACCAAACCTGCTCCAGGCCGAAAAATTCATGCTTCCTCGTGTAGAAGTCTGCACCCATTTGTCGAAAGAGCGCCGTACGCACGGCACCGCGAAACACCGTCGGTTGGGGAAAGGTGCTCCGCGCCAGGACGTGCTGGCCCATGTCGAAGGGACGGTGATCGCGAAAGAGCAGCACGTCCTCGGGTTCGAAGAAGAGTGTGATGCGGTCCTTCATCGCTGCCCCTCCTTATTTGTCTTCTCCAGCGCCTGGATCATCGACCACGTCTCGATCCCATGCTCCTCGCGCAACAGAAAGCGCGCGATCAGCAACAGATCGACGATTTGGCGCGGCCGGAGTGCGTTGTTATCGAGGAGAGCCTCCAGGAACGGATGCTGCTTGCCGAGGAGGCTGGCCAGGCGGCTTTTGAAGGCGGCGCGCAACGGCCCGGAGAGTTCTTCGTCCCGGTCCCGTTGGGGAGTACTGGGATCGGGCGTTGCTTCAAAGGTGCGGGGATCCAGGACGGCCACCTCCTGCTCGAGGCGATAGGCGACGTTGGGGTTGGTGAGCGGTTGCCGGTTCACGTCGTCGTGGTCTTGAGATTCCACCGGCTCGGTGAGCGCCAAGAGCGCCTCCACCGTTTTGAACGAGGCGCGCGATTTGGACGAGGCGAGCCGCCACGGCAGGGTCACTTCGAGCGGAGCACCCGATCGTTTCATGACCTTCACGGAGAAGCGGTCGCGCCCGGCATCTTTGGCGGTCTGCTCGGCACGGCGCGCCTCTTCGATGGCGCGCGAAAGAGGCTCCATCATGTGACACATCGTGATCCCCGCGCTGGCCGTGACGCGGCCCCCCAGGTATTCCGGTTGCTGGAAGGACCGATACAGAGCCCACGCGCAGGGCAGCACCGTCTGGACCGGCAGCAACGCCAACACGTCGTCTCCCCCGGAATAGACCAGGCGGCCCAGGTAGACTTCCTCGACGATGCGCGGAATCTCCTTCACGGCCAGCCTCCCCAGCCGCCGCGAGAACTCGCTGTGCAACGCCGGAAACAGGGGGCGCCTTTTCGTGGCCCAGTTCTGATTCTCCCAATCTGGATCGAGACGACGAATCCCCTGATAGACCTCTTTGACCGTCGGCGTACGCTCGTGCCGGCCGGTCAGCCAGTGTCCCATGTGGTCGCCGTCCATCACCAGTACGGCGAAATAGGGCGTGGGTTTGGCGTCGACGAGGTCGGTGACCGTCTTGAACAAACCACGAGCTTTTTTCAAGTTACCCTGAAGCTTGTTGACAGAGCCATCGCCCGGCGGCGATCGGCCGAAAAAATCGCGCCAGAGGGTACCGAGCTCGTAGGAGCGCCGGTAGAACCAGACGCCGTCAAAATCCAGAAGGGAGTGTTCCTTCCGTTTTGGGTACATTTTACCCAACTTACCGAGCCCCGGAAGCTGGTTGAGTGGCGGATCCCAGTCCAGGTTGGCAGAGCCGTGGATATCCTCGAGCGCCGTCATCCAATTCTCGACCTTGGGCTCGCTTTGGTGATTGACGAGCAGCCGGCGCCAGGGCGCTGAAGCCACGCTGGCCACCGAAGGGAAGCGCAGCAGATGGCGGTCGTTTGGGGAGCCCTTTTTGCCCCAGTTGAGACCGAGCTCTGCTCTATCGGTGCCGTAAAAAAACTCCGGGGCGAAGCGTTTGGTCAGGCAGACGGCGCAGAGCCCCTCGCCCTCCTTGAGCTGGATCGAAAGCCGCTGCCGTTGTGGACCTGGTTGTTTGTTATTCTTCCCGCACTGGATCGCCCGGCTTAGCCGCCCCCAGAACTTTTTGAGGTCCGGTTTGTGGTCGTACGGTCCGAGCTGCTCCCGTTCGCCGCATTGGGCGCACTTCGGCCGCTTCCGGCCGGCCAAAGGTTCTGCAACGATCGTCCGGCGATGAGCCGAGAGCACGCGATGGGTCAGATTGAAGAGCTGGCCGTAACCCTCGCCGATCCGATCGCCTTCGACGCCAGTGCGCAGCGGATTCTCCTCCTTCGGCAGCATGTTCTCGAGCAACTTTTGCAGCGCGTCGCGAGTCTTCGGCCAGGGCTGGGACAGGGCGTCGAACTCCACGAAATCCTGAATCTGGGCGTCGAAGAGCTCCCAGGTCTTTTCGTTGTTTTTCCCCGGAAATTGTTCCAAGGCTGTTTGCACGTGTCTTTCGAGCCCATCCTTCACAGCTTGCGCCATTTCCTTGAACGTCGCGACAACGGCCTCGGATGCAGCCTGCGCCACGGTCTGTGCTTCATCTGCCTTCACGATTGCCACGAAACGGTTTGGCAAGCAGGGGCGTACGCGATTGGACTTGTGGACGTTGTCTTTTAGGCCGGGTTGGCAAAGTTGTGCCAGCGGCAGGGCGGCCAGATCGGGGTAGATCAGCGCATCGGGCCCTGACATTTCTACCACCTCCCGTACAGCCTGGAAGGTCAGGTAAGCTACGGTGAAGCTCGATACCCACAGGTCGTGGGTGCGGCGAGACGCCTTGACAAAACCCTGCACCGGACCGACGTGCAAGTAGAGCAGCGCCGGTTGCCCGCCCTCTGCCCGAGCACCAGCCAGGGCAGCGGCGACGTTACGGTGACTCCACACCGAGTGGTCTGGGAAGTCCAGGCTTCCGGGAAGCGGCAAAGGGTTTTCGCCCGGTTTGTGAAACCAGTCACGCAGCGCCCACCAGAGATTGCAGTACCAGTTGGCGAGAGCGCTATCCTTTTCTTTTTCAGGAATTGCAGCCAAGAGTTCGCCGTGGAGCTCACCGATCCGTGCCGCGGAAAGCTGGTCTTTCGCTTCGTTCTTGCCATCGAACGGATTGAGCATGCCGAAGAAGCCTTCGCTCCGCTGACGCGGCTCGTCGGGCGAATTGCCACCCTCATCAGGGAGCAGGACATGGGAGTCGAAGGCGTCTCGCGAGCAAATCTCGAGTTGCTCGCACTCGTCTTCATTGACATCAACGGGACCCTCGTAGTACTTCAGGCTGTCCTTCAGACGTTCCCGGACCGCTTTGGCGCGATCCTCTTCACCATCGGGATCGATCGCAGCAAAGGGGGTGGGGAAGAGCAGGGCGTGCGCCTTGAGAAGCCAGATTCGATCTTTGTTGCTCGCCATTACCACCTCCCCGTGCGGACCTGAGCCGATCGGTCGGTCTCATTGCGTGCCCAGGCGATGAACTGCTCGATCAGGTGACCATCCGGCGCCGGGATCGGACGCTCCTGCCCCCGCCCCCGGCCCCGCTCGACCATCGGCTGGCCCAGGAAGAGCGACGTGCCAGGTTGCTGAACCATGTTGAGGAGCAGCACAGCAATGCGTCCTGCAGCCAGCGGAAAGAGCCGGAACTGGAGCGGCGACGCCAGCCGGTCGCATCCACGCGGCTGAAAGGTGGCTCGCCGACCTTGGAGCGAACGGAAATAGAAAGGCAGCGGCAGGCCGAAAGAGGCACGGTCCACGGTTTTGGGTGTGATGCCATCGCTCAGATAGCGCTTCACGTCGAAGTAGTCGGGCAGAGGTGGCAATCCGAGATCGCGGCGCTGCAGCGTGGAGCGGTAGTCCTGGAATAGCCGCCCCGCTGTCTCGAGCGCCTCCTGCCAGGAAGGAAAGTCGGCCGGCAGGTCATGGCGCGGTTCGACCAGCGATCCCAGGCCGGCGATCGATCTCACCGGGGCCTGGCGATCGAGCTGCGCGGTCCGCTCGCGTGGCCAGTGTCTGTCCACGAACCAGTCGAAGCGCTCGTCGACTTCACGGAGCCCGGTCTCCAAGCGTCCCAACAGAGCATCGCGGTCCTCGGGAGGCGACAAATCGAAGGGAAAGTCACCCTTCTGCATCGTGACCTCCCGCAGTCGAAACGAACCCCAGCCGCGACGCGAGCGAGCTCCGATGCCGCCAAGGTGGGCCCACAGCCAAATCGTGGCACCGAAGACTTCGCTGAGCCCGTCGAGGTCATCGCCGCGCAGCGCGAATCGCAAGGTGATCGACGATGTACCGTTCTCTGGTGGGTATAAAACGCTCGGATTGTTGCCGCGATCTTCGAACAACCCGTATCCCAGATACCGTTGCCCACGATTCCGATTGCGGTCCGGCGGCGGGAAGTCCCCGATGAGTGGGGTTATCTCTTGGCTGCGCGGTGGCAGCAGCACAATCGGTGACGCCTTCTCCGTCGAACCGAAGACGTCCGTCTCGATCTCACGGAGCTTGTCGATCGCCAGCTGCCTATCCCCCCAATCGAGCCTCGGAGCTACGGCCGCCCTGAACCAGTAGCGCAGAACACCCCGTACGCTGCTGGGCCGGAGCGGCATGTGTTGGTCGACCTGCCGTGGATGCGCTCCGCTGATAAAGGCAGGTGTCACCAAATCGAGCGCTATTGTCATCCACTTTTTTATCAACATATGCACTTTCTTTTGTGATTGAGAGCCCCATGAGCTGCTGCACTCGATATTACAAAATTTATGCATTGGAATCCACCGAAGAGACAAACATACCTCGTTTCTTTGGTTGTATCTATACGGATAGATAAGAGGCTACCAGTCTGTAAGCGGATAGGTATGTAGATTTATCTGAGGTGGCGTACCGGGTAGTGATCCGATCACGCGGGGAGTGAATTCTGGCTATGCAGCCTCGTTTTGAGGAGCAATCGCACGCTGCGGCACTCGAGTCAATACCGCGCCGCCCTCCCTAAACCGGTCGGGCTACGGCTGGGACCATCGCGTGAGCAGGGTGATTGTGCGAGCTTGGTATCGCCATGCGCTGTAGAAGCAGGCTGCTGCCCACTGAATGCTCCTAGCTCGAAACACTCCAATCTCATGATTCACATCTATCGGCAGCACAACTTTCAGGGACGCCGAGCTTGGCGGACGTGGGATAATGACCGTGGCATCGCCATGACCATCCCTGGTACGACCGACTTTATTTGACGTCGGAATCGGCAGACTTGTGAGATCGCTTCGCCATCGCCATCACCGATCCGTAGCCCGACCGGCACGGACATGCGGGTGGTGTATCAGTGATGACGGTTTCGTGATTGCCATTACCTGTCGGGCGTTACACGGTGAGGGAGGGCGGCGCGGTGCGATCAAGCGTTGATCCGCCGGTCGATTGCTCGCCAAGTCCGGCTCGAAGGAAAGGTGGAGCAATCGCAATGCGATCACGACCGTTTGGTGATCCCCCCCTCCCTAAACCGGTCGGGCTACCGATCGGCACTAGCGCTCGATGTCAGGCAGAGTGATTCGAGCTGCATTCCGCAGGTGTCCACAATGCGCAATTCCCTCACCTGGCCTTTCGGTTCGGACAGTCGAGGCCTGCATCGATGAGGTCGGGGACTCAGTTAGTCGCAATTCCCTCACCTGGCCTTTCGGTTCGGACGTATTATCGAGGAAGCTGTATGATGCAGTGTTCAGCCGTCGCAATTCCCTCACCTGGCCTTTCGGTTCGGACTCTACCCTTTGCAGGGTCTTCTTGTCCCGCCACTTACGATCGCCTCTCCGGGGATGAAGCAAAGTTGATCGGTTTTTGACCGTTTTTGTCGATTTTTGGCAAAGACCTGTCTTCGTAACCTCCTTAAAAAGTGCAACTTTACCGCGATTACAGGGATGATGGGGGTGAACGAACGTTCGGAAATCGACGTAACTCGTTGACTCACCACACGATGACTCGAAATCGGCCATTTTTGCAGCCTCATCCCTGTAAAAAGAACATCAAAACGATTATAACCCTTTCCGCGCAAAGGTGTAAACCGGCGATGTCATTTTTGCACCGTCAACATGGCATCCTACGGTGCAACTTTGGCACCTGATGCTCTCTCACCGGCGACATTCACCGTCATCCATCCCATCCCGAAGGATGTTCCACGCCCGGCGTGAAACCTCTCGCCGAAGGACAGCAGCGAGGTGAAGGTTGCAACGTCACCTCTGTAGATCACAGAGCCCTTGAGCGCGTGCATGGCGATGCGGCGCTTCTGACGGGTCGAATACCTTTCGATCTTCGTAAAGTGAAGCTCTTCTTCGGCGGTGACGACCGATTCTGCCTGCTTGATCAATCCTCGGTAGTCGAGGTCGGGATCGCGGCCGGCATGAAAGAGGGAGAGCAGCGAAAAACGACGCAAGAGGTTGCGGATGAGCAGATGGAACGGGATGCTCCGTGCCACCCTGCCGTTGTTGCGGAACTGGACGGGTGACCGGAAGACCACTTCGACCTCCCGGAGTTCCTGTACCGGTTGATCGCCGGCTGGTTTAAACGGCATCGGCGCGCGGAGCTGAACAGCCTGGCTGTCACCAAACACCTCGTCGCCATCGTCGATGTCCACAACCCTCACGACCTTGAACGGGACGTTGTCGCGTCCCAACCCCATCCGTCCCAGCCGCGAGAGCGCCAGAAGACAGGTGGGCAGATGCCCCACCGCATGGCCGATGAGCAGGAGGTCGACGGTGACGCATTCCCCGGTATCCAGAAGGCGCTTTCCGGGATTACAGCGCAGAACGATCGGGTGGGGTGCCTTGTCGAAGGTGCGGCGCGTGGGCAGCTCGGGAGGCACGGGGGTCTCGAAGAGGAAGGAGTAGGCACAACTGAAGCGTTGCGTGCATGTGCCGCAGGGCTGCTCCGGTTGCGGACACACCAACCTCCTCAGCGCGTATCCGAACCCGCCGCGTACGGTGACCCCCGGATACTCGGGAAAGCACAATCTCTCCTCGAGCCGCAACTCGACCCTAAAGAGGCGCGAGCCGAGCCGGGTGAAGATGTTCTCCGGAATGAGGGGTCGGGTTAATCCTATCTCACCGGTGCGTTGGTTCTGCAATCTGTTCGTTTCTCCTAGCATGATCGTGGGAAACCGCCCGACGCCAATCGAGGTGCTCCGATTGGAGTGGTATCATTTGGTTTGGATTGTACCTCGAAAGGGGGCGTATTTTTTTACCTTTTCAGCGCATGCCGAGATCTCGATCCGAAAAGAGAGGGCGCGGGCTCGTCATGCGTGCCAGGGATTCACGTATTTCGAAACCGCTCGATTGATCTCGATCTGTCGGTTCTGCAAAAGAACTCGCGATGCCAACAGGGAGGGGCGGTGTGGACACGAAAAAGACCACAATCGATCGATCGTCTTCGATCACCTCGGCAGATGAGCCGCCGAACACCGTGCTCATCGATCTTGCCACGACGAGGACCGGACAAGACTGTCGGACTCCCGAGAGTCTTCTCGAGCTTGTGGAGCTTTGCGAAGAGCACGAGCAGCTCGACATCGCTTTCAAGATCTTGTGCCAGGGCGCTCGAGATTTTCCGCAACATGCGGCGATCCTCTACAAGCTCGCCACTTGCTACGGCGAGCAGGGAGATGGTGAGCGCCGATCGACTCTGCTGGAGAGGCTCTTGGAGGTCGATCCTTGCCATCGTGAAGCACTCGAAGATCTGGTGTCCGCCTACGGCGCAGGGAAAGGCTCATCCAAAAGGATCAAAAGTTTGCTGTTGAGCGCTGCGGAGCATGGACTCGACACAGCAACGTTGAGCCGCCTCGAACAGCGAGTCGCTCTCGATGAGGGCGGAATGGTGGAGTCCATCGATCGCCGAACCGCCAGCACCTTTTCCGACAGCGACATCCGCAGTTATTTCGCGCTCTTTGGCGGCCGAATCGACAAACACGCCCGGCAGTCGCAGTCGCGGGAGCCGGGCGGCGTCAATTTCATTCCGGTCCAGGAACCCCTCACTCTGTGGCACGTTCGCAAGCACCTCGAAGGGGAGGAGACCTTCGGGATCTACCCGTTGAGGACGGACGATTCCGCAACCATGATGGTCTTTGTCCTGCACAACCGGAACGAGGCGGGAGGGCTATCGGAAGCGAACGATCCAGCAAGGCTCGAGCGGCAAGCCATTCTTCGGAGCGCGGCAGCCAGGATCGAGAACGAGCTGACGGTTTTGCGGCTGCCTCCCCTGGTCGAGAGGAACGGCTCTGAGCAGGTCTTGTTCTGGATACTCTTCGATTCACCGAGAGCCATCCAGGTCGTCGACACAATCGGCAGCCTCTTTCTCGAGCTGCAACACCGCCTTCAGGCGCCCGCGATCGTTCTCGAATACCTGCCGAAGGCCCAAACGGGACGCAAAAAAGAGATCGGCCGCGCTGTCAAGCTGCCCCTCGGAAAGGATCAACAGACCGGGGAGTCGGGTTGCTTTCTCGATCAGAACGGAGAGCCGATCGAGGCTCCCTCTGGTATCGTGAGCCGGATCGAGCCGATCTCGGCAGAGATCTTGGGAGTGACGATCCAAATGCTCGAGGAGCGCACCGGCAGATCGACGCTGCCGGAGATCGGCGGGGCGCGGCGCGAGATTTTGGAAACCAAGGCTTCCCGCGGGGAGCCGAAGCCGGAGCCGAAACCGCCACCGAAGTCGACACTGAAGCCAAAACCCAACCCGAATCCGGTGCCTCCACCGCGATCACGTTCATCGACGATCAGACCCTGCCTGGTTGCTGAGTCGGAAAAGTCTCAAAACATTGCACAGCTCGTAAGGAGCTGTCCTGTACTGGAGTCGCTGTGCCGCGAGGCGCTGACATGGCTCAAGACCGTCGTCGAGGATCATTGACATGCGAACCTTCGTTGTTGTTGAACAAGGTGTCAAAGTAGCCAAGCGCAACGGCGAGCTGATGGTCAAGAAGGCAGGTGAAGCCATCCACAAAACCCGCCTGGAGGGGCTCGGATCTCTGCAGCTCTTCGGCGGCGTGGAGCTCACCTCCGGCGCGATCCGCGCCTGCCTGAACCAGGGGACCGATATCTCCTTCTTCACGATCACCGGACGCTATCGCGGACGTATCACCGGGCCGGCTTCAAAAAACGGAACACGCCGTCTCGAGCAGTATCGCCGTGTCAGCGATCCCGCCTTCCGGCTGCAGGCCGCTAAGGCCCTCATCACCGGAAAGATCACCAACCAGCGCAACCTGTTGATGCGCGGCCAGCGCCGTGCCAAGATCCCCGAGAACGCACCCGCGCTGGGACAGATGCGCCGCTCACTCCAGCGCGTTCCCGACGCCACCTCCCACGACGAGCTGATGGGCATCGAAGGCTACGCGGCATCGCTTTATTTCGTTTGCCTGGGACGGTTGATCAAAAACTCCGACTTCACCTTTACAAAGCGAACACGGCGCCCTCCACGCGATCCGATCAACGCCGCGCTCTCCTTCGGGTATACCGTGCTGACGTCGAACGTCGACGGTATCGTCCAGGCCCAAGGCCTCGATCCCATGCTCGGTTTTTTGCACGGCATCGATTACGGCCGGCCGTCGCTGGCTCTCGACCTGATCGAGGAGATGCGCCCGGTCATCGTCGACGCTCTGGTGCTGGCCATGGTGAACCGGTTGCAGCTCTCCGCTTTCGACTTCGAGGCCATGCGCTCCGATTTGCGCGCCGATCAAGAAGCACAAGAAGCACAACCTGGGAGCCCGGATACAGAACATCAACCCGCCACCGGCGCCGCCGTTCCGCAGCCGAAGCCCGCCGGCATTCTGCTGAACGACCGCGGCCGGCGTGTCTTCCTGGCCGCCTTTGCCAAGCGTTTGAACGAAAAGATCTACTATCCCCCGCTGGAAGGCGCCTACACGATAGGCGACATCCTTCGAAAACAGGTCGAGCATCTCATCCGCGTTATCGATGGCCGCGACGAGCGGTATGTCCCGTTCGTGCCGCGTTGACCATGCATATTCTGGTGTGTTACGATGTGGTTGGCAATCGTCGCCGCACCCGGCTCGCCAAGGCACTGGAGCGGTATCTCACGCGGGTGCAAAAGAGTGTTTTTCAAGGAACGATCGACGATAAAAAGCTGCCTCGGCTCAAAGAGATCATTGACAAAGAGATCGATACCGATAAGGACACTGTGAGGATCTACTCTCTCTGCAGCAGGTGCTGCAAAGAGGTGCAGGAGATCGGCGCGCGTTGCCCGGTGGACCTTGACGATCGGGAGGTGGAGATCGTCTAGATGAGTGCGGTGCGGACAAGACAAGACGGTCGCTATAAATGGCCTCAATTTAAGCGCTTGTGCTGATGGAGCCGATGTGAAGGAGTGGCTTTGAGGTTGGCGATTTTATAATGGTTTGTTTTTCAGAAGGTTATGGCTGTTGCTGCTATTTTGAAACGTCCTTTCCGCCACCGGATAAGCCGGTTGGCGATTTAGGGCGGTTATGTTATGGTTTAGCAAGTATTTACGGAGCCGGGTGTCCGGACACCCTCCCCGATCACGAGGGGATTGCGACCCGGTAAACGTGCGGACAACCGCGCCTAATCGATAAATATGTCCGGACACCCTCCCCGATCACGAGGGGATTGCGACTTGCCAGACATGAATTTACGAGGCTTGACCAATATTGGTCCGGACACCCTCCCCGATCACGAGGGGATTGCGACTTTAGCTCATCGCAAAGGCGCGTTGCTTCCGACGACAAGTCCGGACACCCTCCCCGATCACGAGGGGATTGCGACTGGTTTATCATTCATTTTGTCAAGGCCCGTAGTTTCGGGTCCGGACACCCTCCCCGATCACGAGGGGATTGCGACGCGGTTCTTTTCGGGGGATAATCCCCCTTTTTTTATGGCGGTCCGGACACCCTCCCCGATCACGAGGGGATTGCGACGTGATGCCCACCGGTTTCTCAACCAGTACGTGACAGCGTCCGGACACCCTCCCCGATCACGAGGGGGTTGCGCCTG
>Ga0190284_1001036_pt1 | contig 13027 bp, 13 predicted proteins | sample 48691812_MG_FD_161668 | JGI IMG/M metagenome (GOLD analysis project Ga0190284, IMG submission 161668) | Hydrothermal vent microbial mat bacterial communities from Southern Trench, Guaymas Basin, Mexico - 4869-18-1-2_MG | ecosystem: Environmental > Aquatic > Marine > Hydrothermal vents >...
AGTGATATGGAGGCAATAACATGACCAACGTAACAAAGTGGCTGTTGACAGAAGGCGCGCCCTGGACCCGCTACCGCACGCTGCTGGACCTGCTGGACCGGCCGGAGGACGACCCGGAGGTGCAGGCCGCCCGTGCCGCGATGCTGGCCCATCCCCAGGTGCGGGAACTCGTCGCCGAGGCCGCCACCTGGCCCGGCTATGCTCTCAAGCGGCACAACGACGCCGGGCATCCCATCTACAAGTTCAGCACGCTGGCCGATTTCGGCGTGCGGGCCGGCGATCCGGGCATGGCGGCCGGCATCGAGGCCGTGCTGGCCCACCAGTCGCCAGAGGGAGGCTTTCAGACCCTGGTGAACATCCACCAGCGGTATGGCGGGACCGGCGAGGGCATGTGGACGTGGATGCTATGCGACGCGCCGACGTTGCTCTACGTCTTGCTGGCTATGGGCGCGCAGAATGCCTCTGCGATGGGCGATGACCCACGCGTGCAGCGGGCCGTGGAGCACCTGACCAGCACAGTGGACGAAAACGGCTGGCGATGCGTCGTCGCGCCAGAGTTGGGCAAATTTCGGGGGCCGGGCCGCAAGGCCGATCCCTGCCCTATCGTCAACGTCTATGCGCTCAAGGCGCTGGCCCAGGTGCCGGAACAGATCGACAGCCCGGCCACGCGCACCGGGGTCGAGATGCTCCTCTGGCACTGGGAGCACCAGGCCGAGCGCAAGATCTATATGTTTGGCATCGGCACCAACTTTCGCAAGCTCAAGTACCCCTTTGTCTGGTACGACGTCCTGCACGTGGTGGATGTGCTCAGCCGCTTCCCCTTTGTCCACGCCGACCCCCGCTTCCGCGAGATGGTGGAGGCGATCACCGCCCAGGCCGAGGAGGGCCGCTACACTGCCAACTCGATGTACCGGGCCTGGAAGGGCTGGTCCTTTGCCGACAAGAAGAATCCCTCGCCGTGGCTCACGTTCCTGGTGCTGCGCATCCTGCGCCGGATAGGTCCGGCGTAGGACAGGAGGCTATCTTGTCCCACGGCCATTTTCAGGTGAGCCGGCAGCCCTTCTGCCGGCTCTGCTTTTGCCCCACGACCGAGCTTGACATTTCCCTGCATCTGGCCTATGATCCGTCTGACTTTGATAGGCGGAGGAACCCATGGACTGGCGCGTGTTCTTTTTGACCTTTGGCACGTTGTTCCTGGCGGAACTGGGAGACAAGACCCAACTCGCCACCATCGCCATGGTGACAGAGCACCGGGCCCCGGTGGCGGTGTTCCTGGGCGCATCGTTGGCGCTGGCGGCGGTGACATTGTTGGGCGTGGTCTTTGGGCAGACCATCGTGCAGGTGGTTCCCCCGCGTTACCTGCGCGTGGCGTCCGGCTTGCTGTTCGTGGCCATCGGCGGCTGGGTGCTGTTCGACGCCCTGCGCGCGCCCGGCTGACGCCGGGGCAAGGAGGAGACACCATGTCACCCTTGATCGTGGGCCTGGCCGGGGGCACCGGCTCGGGCAAGAGCACACTGGTACACAATATCCTGGAGCTGCTGGCCGGCACGTCCCTGATCGTCATCGAGCAGGACAACTATTACCAGGCCAATGTGCACCTGTCCCTGGAGGAACGGGAGGCCATCAACTATGACCACCCCTCGTCACTGGACAACGACCTGCTCGTCGAGCACTTGAAGATGCTGCGAGCCGGCCAGCCCATCGAAAAGCCGCTGTACGACTTTACCACCCACACGCGCCGGCCAGAGACCATCCCCGTGGAGCCAGCCGACGTCATCATCGTGGAGGGCATCCTGGTGCTGGAAAACCCCCAGCTCCGCCGGATGATGGACCTCAAGCTATACGTGGACACGGACCCGGACATCCGCTTCATTCGCCGGCTCCAACGGGACATCAGCGAGCGGGGCCGGACCATGGAATCCGTCATCGCCCAGTACGAGACCACCGTGCGCCCCATGCACCTCCAGTTCGTGGAACCCTCCAAACGCCACGCCGACGTGATCATCCCTGAGGGTGGCCTCAACGAGCAGGCCATCCAGATGATCGCCGCCCGGCTGCAAGCTATCCTGGCTGACGGGGCTATGCCATGAACGACCTGATCCTGTACACGGTCCTGGGCCGGGAAGCACTGGCCTCACTGGGCTGTCCGCGCGTGGAATTGCTCCTGGACCACGAACCGACGCTTCCAACCGACTGGCGTGGCTGGGCCGTGGCGATTCACGCCCACGTGTTGCTGCCGGGCTGCACCAAGCATTCCAGCGCCGGCCGGGACTATGCCAACCTGGCTGCCCTGGACGAGGCCCTTTATCGCCAGTCGCTGGACATGGCCCGCCGGTCCTTGCAGGTGGCGCTGGACGTGGGAGCGCGAGTGTTGGTGATCCACCAGGGCAAGACGCGCGAGCCAATGTTGCCGGGTCGCCACGAGCGTCTGGTGGCTGCCCTGACGACGTTAGCTGACCAGGCGGCCGGGAGCGACCTCACCATCTGCGTGGAGAACATGCCGGCTCCGTGGGGGTACTCGTTCGAGGAGTGGCGCAGCCTGCCGGCCGACGTGGATCGTCCCAACGTGGCCCTGTGCCTGGACGTGAGCCACGCTGCCTTCACTGCTCGCCACCGGGCCGCAGGCCCGGCCGCACGCGAGGCCCTGCTGTGGGCGCACCTGGACGCGGCCCCCATCCGCCACGTCCACTGGTCCGACGATCACCTGGTCGATGGGCATGGCACTCACTTGCACCTCTCCCTGGGCCGGGGCAGCCTGCCCCGCGCCTTCCACCAGGCCATTGCCCGACTGCCGGCAACCAAGTCCTTGGAGATCGTGCCGCTGTTAAGAGATGGCGACGTGGCCCTGGCTCGCGCCAACCTGGAGGCGGCAGAGGAGCTAAGGCGAGGTTAAGGCCCGCTGGGTATCCTCCGTGCCACGTGATTCCTGGAGGTACTCACCGTGGAACGACGAGACCCGGCCCTGGCTCCTTCGCACTCGGCGTTCGTGGTCAAGCTGTGGATCGACGACGGCGTCAATGACGGCGCAGACGAGCGCAACCGGACGCTCTCTTGGCGCGGCCGGATCCAGCACGTGCAGACCGGCCAGAGCCGCGTGTTTCGCGGGCCGTTCCAGATGCTGGCCTTCATGGACCGCTACCTGACGCCGCACGATCAGACAACCGAGTAATCGAGTTGCAAGGTCAGCGGATGACATGCAAACGGGGGATCGGGCAAGGAGCCGGTCCCCCGTTGTCAGTGTCACCCGGGTACAGGTGGCCTTTTCCCCTCCCTGACCATCCCCCGCTGCGCCGGACCATGGCCCCGCCGTGAACTCGCAAAGCCCACACGGACTGGTGCGGTCCCGGCCAGCTTGTGCTCATGCCAATCACAGCACATGTCACAAAATGACAGAACCCTACGACGTGGAGACATGCCCTTGAGTTTTAGCGACTTTTAGTGTATGATTGTCCATGTCACCGATTGGGACCGGGCCCAATCGCATCTCATTCTTGGTGCCCTAACGAAAGGGAAAGAGGCTTTTACACCATGCTCGACATGTTCTTCAACCCCCAGTCCGTGGCCGTCATCGGTGCGGCGCGAGAGCCCCACAAGCTGGGACACGGTGTTCTGCACAACATCATCCAATACGGTTATCAAGGTGGCGTCTACCCCATCAACCCCAAGGCCGACGAGATCCTGGGCCTGAAGGCATATCCTTCCATTCTGGACGTCCCCGGCGACGTGGAATTGGCCGTCATCGTGGTACCGGGCAGATACGTGGCCCCGGTGCTGCGCGAATGCGGTCAGAAAGGCGTGCGCGGCGTCATCATCATCTCGGCCGGCTTTCGCGAGACCGGCACCGAGGGGCTCAAAGCCGAGCAAGAACTCGTGGCCATCGCCTGGGAATACGACATGCGCATCATCGGCCCCAACTGCCTGGGCATCATCGACACGGTATGCTCGTTGAATGCCTCGTTCGCCGCCGGGATGCCCCGGCGCGGCGAGATTGCCTTCATGTCCCAAAGCGGGGCCCTGTGCACGGCCATCCTGGACTGGGCCCTGGCGACGAACATTGGCTTCTCGCGGTTCGTCAGCTTTGGCAACAAGGCCGATGTGGACGAGGTGGATCTGCTCCAGGCCTGGGGCGCAGACCCCCACTCCAGGGTCATTCTTGCTTACCTGGAGGCCGTCACCGATGGCGTGCGGTTTATGAACGTCGCCCGCGACGTGACCCGGCGCAAGCCGGTCATCGCCATCAAGTCCGGCACCACCAGCGCCGGCTCCAAGGCCGTCTCCTCCCACACCGGCAGCCTGGCCGGCTCCGAGCAGGCCTATGAAACGGCGTTCCGGCAGAGCGGCGTCATCCGCGCGGATAACGTCCAGGAGCTCTTTGGCCTGTCCGTGGCCTTTGCGAACCAGCCGCCGTTGCCAGGCAACCGTGTGGCCATCGTCACCAACGCCGGCGGCCCCGGCATCATGGCCACCGATGCCCTGGAAGGGGCCGGGCTGCGGCTGGCCGGCCTCCAGCGAGAGACGGTAAATCGCCTGCACGAGTACCTGCCGCCGGCCGCCAGCTTTTACAACCCGGTGGACGTGCTGGGAGACGCCCTGGCAGATCGCTACGGCCAGGCGCTAACCGCCGTGTTAAAAGACGAGAACGTGGACGGCGTGGCGGTGATCCTTACCCCCCAGGCCATGACCCAGATCGTGGAGACGGCCCAAGCGATTGGCGAGATCGCGGCGCGGTACGGCAAGCCGGTGGTGAGTTGCTTCATGGGCCAGGAAAAAGTCAGCCTGGCCTACGACACCCTGCGCGAGCACCACATCCCCAATTACAGCTTCCCGGGGCAAGCGATCAACGCCCTGGGTGCACTGCACCAGTACAACCAGTGGCTGGAGCGACCAGAGCCCGAGATCCTGCGTTTCAAGGTGGACCCGGAACGAGCGTACAAGGCCATTGAAAAGGCCCGCGCCGACAATCGACTGACCCTGGGCGACATGGAGGCCCGAGAGGTCATCGCGGCCTATGGCATCCCCACGCCTGAGGTCAAGCTGGCCCATTCGCCGGACGAAGCGGTGAAATTGGCCAACGAGATCAGCTATCCGGTAGTCATGAAGATCATCTCGCCGGACATCCTGCACAAGTCCGACGTGGGCGGCGTAAAGGTGGGCATGATGACCCCCTCTGACGTGCGCGACGCCTACGACCTGATCACCTATCGCGCCCGTCGCTTTATGCCCGGCGCCGACATCTGGGGCGTGTCCGTGCAGCAGATGGTGCCCCAGGGCAAGGAGATCATCATCGGCGTGAATCGCGATCCGCAATTCGGTCCCCTGATCATGTTCGGCATGGGTGGCATCTATGTCGAGGTCCTCAAGGACGTGACGTTCCGCTTGGCCCCACTCTCCCGGCAGGACGCCAAGGAGATGATCCAGGAGATCCGCACCTACCGGCTGCTGCGCGGCGTGCGCGGTGAAGCCCCGGTAGATATCGAGGCCATCACGGATGTGTTGCTCCGCGTATCCCAGTTGGTGATGGATTTTCCAGAGATCGTAGAGTTGGACATCAACCCGCTCATGGCCCTGGAGGACCGGGCCGTGGCCGTGGACATGCGCATGGTGGTGGAGGCCCGGAAAGAGCAGCGGTGCCAGAACTGTGGCGAGATATTTACAGGCGAGTTGATTCGACGTGGGAAGCTCGTGTATTGCTCGGAAGCCTGCGCGTTCGAGGCCACGCGCGCCGAGGCCTGTGATGGTTTGCTCGCCGGCTCCATTCGACCGTAACGACGACATTGTAGGAGAAACCACTTTATCAATAACAGGAGGAAAATGACATGAAGGCCCTGTACATAGCTTCGCGGTATACGTTTTCAGGCAAGAGCGCGCTGTGCGCTGGCCTGGGCCGGCGCTTCATCGACGACGGGTTTAACATCGGCTACATGAAGCCGGTGAGCACCGCGGCCAAGTACGTGCGCGGTCAGGTGGTGGACGAAGACGCCGAGTTCATGCGCCAGGTGTTCGCGCTACGCGAGGCCAGCGATGACATCGCCCCCATTGGCCTGACGATCCGGCACGTGGAGCAGATCCTCGCCAGCGAGGGCGAGGATTATGCTGCGCAACTTACGGAGGCGTTCGGGCGGGTCAGCAAGAACAAGGACGTGGTGATCCTGGAAGGCACCAGCGGCATCAGCGAGGGGTTTATCGTGGGCCTGCCAGCCGCAAAAGTCATCAACTTGCTGGACGCAAAGGTCGTGCTCGTGGCCCGCTACGAAAACGACCTGGTGGTGGATGCTGCCCTGTCCTGGAAGAAGCAACTGGGTGATCGGCTGATAGGTGTGGTGATCAATGCCGTGCCCCACGGGCGCATCAGCTTTGTGGAAGAGAGCACCGTTCCCTTCCTGAAGAAACATGACATCACCACGTTGGCCGTGTTGCCCCAGGAGCGCGTGCTGTTGAGCATCAGCGTGGGAGAGTTGGCTGAGGCCCTGGGCGGGGAGATACTGAACAGCCCCGAGCGCAGCAACGAACTGGTGGAGAACCTGATGGTGGGGGCCATGAGCGTGGACAGCGCGTTGGGCTATTTCCGCCGCAAGCCCAACAAGGCCGTCTTTACCGGCGGTGACCGCCCCGACATCCAGCTCGCGGCGATGGAAACGTCCACCAAGTGCCTGATCCTCACCGGGAACCTCCAGCCCAACCCCATCATCCTGGCCCGGGCCGAGGAGATGGATGTGCCCATGATCCTGGTCAAGCACGATACGCTGAGCGCCGTAGAGATCACCGAACAGTTCTTTGGGCGCATTCGCTTCCACCAGCCCAAAAAGATCAGAAAGTTCGTGGGCCTGCTGGCGGAACGGTTCGACTTTGCCACGTTGTACGCGGCGTTGGACTTGCGGAAGTAAAACGTGAAGCACGATCTTGACGTTTTGACGTATCACCTCAGGAGGAACAAATGACGATCATTGAGGAGATCATCGGCCGCGAGATACTGGATTCGCGCGGCAACCCCACTGTGGAAGTGGAGGTGTACCTGACGAGCGGGGCCGTGGGCCGGGCCGCTGTTCCCTCCGGGGCCTCCACCGGCGTCCACGAGGCCGTGGAGTTGCGCGACGACGACGAGAGCCGCTACCTGGGCAAGGGCGTGCTCCAGGCTGTGGAGCACGTGAGCGTCATCATCGCCGACGAGCTCATCGGCTTTGACGCGCTGGACCAGGTGCTCATCGACGAACTGCTCATTGGCCTGGACGGCACGGAGAACAAGGGTCGCCTGGGGGCCAACGCCATCCTGGGCACGTCGCTGGCCGTGGCAAAAGCGGCCGCGCTGGCGCTCGAGATCCCCTTGTATCGCTACGTCGGCGGGGTGGGCGCGCGCACGCTGCCGGTGCCCATGTTCAACATCCTCAATGGGGGCCGGCACGCCGGCTGGCAGAGCACCGACCTGCAAGAGTTCATGGTCATGCCCGTGGGGGCCAGGTCCTTTGCCCAAGCCCTGCGCTGGGGCGCGGAAATCTACCACCACCTGCGCGCCGTCCTCACAAAGCGCGGCTATGCCACCCTGGTGGGCGACGAGGGCGGTTTCTCCCCGAACCTCAAGGCCAACGAGGAGGCCCTGGAGGTCATCCTGGCGGCGGTGGAGGCCGCCGGCTACAAGCCCGGCGAGGAGGTCTTTATCGCCCTGGACCCGGCCGCCTCGGAGATATTCGAGGACGGCCGGTATCTGCTGCGCACTGAGAACCGCACCCTCACCGGCGCCGAGATGGTGGACTTTTACGCCGACTGGGTGGAAAAATACCCCATCATCTCCATCGAGGATGGCCTGGCCGAGGACGACTGGGCAAGTTGGGCGCTGATGACCGAGCGTCTGGGGGACCGGGTGCAGATCGTGGGCGACGACCTGCTCGTGACCAACGTGACGCGACTGGCCCGGGGCATCGAGGAAGGCTCTGCCAACAGCATCTTGGTCAAGCTGAATCAAATCGGCACGCTCACCGAGACGCTGGCGGCCATCGAGATGGCCAAGCGGGCCGGCTGGACGGCCGTGGTCAGCCATCGCTCCGGCGAGACGGAGGACTGCACCATCGCCGATTTGGTGGTGGCGACGAACGCCGGGCAGATCAAGAGCGGCGCGCCGTGTCGCACGGACCGGGTCGTCAAGTACAACCAGCTCCTGCGCATCGAGGAAGAGCTGGGCGTGGCGGCGGTCTACGCCGGGCGCGGGGCGTTCTACAACATCCATCGCTAACGCCCGGCGTGTGGCACGATCCGGTAATGTGCGTCCGTTGACCGGCGCGGTAGCCCAAGCTGCGACGACAGAGGGAGAGCAGGTATATGGATGACAAGACTCTCATCCTGGTGCATCTATGCCGCTCAGTTGGAGCGATTCGTAGGCTTTGTGTAGAGTTTGGCGTGAGAGGAACTGGGCGCGGCGCAGGCCACAACATAGCGCGGTAGCCTATGGAAATGCGAACGGGGCTGTGAGACGGATTCACAGCCCCGTTTATCGTCTCCAGTTCCCACCTTCCCGAAGGCTCCAGAACCACACTGGTCAGGTATCTGTCCCCCTTTCAGTCGAGTTCCCCGTCTGTCCAATGGCTCGCGGAGCTTTTGGGAAGGTTTACTAGTCTGCCTGGAATTCTGCCCGCAAGGCAGATCGGTCGTGGGCCTCCACCATGCTCACGAACACGTCCTCCAGTGACGGCAGGATGGGGACCAGGTGTCGCACGGCGATGCCCTGGGATTCCAGCAGTGCGGTGATGCGGGGAATGGCCTGCTCCGCCGGGTCCTCCGTCACCACGTGGAGCAACACGCCATAGATGGCCACCTCGCGGATGCCCGGCTGGTCCGGCAGCACGTCCAACGCTGGCATCACCGGGTCGCAGTCCAGTTCCAGCAGCGTGCCCTGCATCCGGGTGGCCTTCAACTCGTCCGGGCTGCCCATGGCGATGAGGTGGCCGTAATGCATCATGGCGATGGTGTTGCAGTGCTCGGCCTCGTCCATATAGTGGGTGGTGACAAAGATGGTGACGCCCCGCCCGGCCAGGGTATAGATCAGCTCCCAGAAGGCGCGGCGAGAGGCCGGGTCCACGCCGCCGGTGGGCTCGTCCAGGAAGAGCATGGGCGGTTCGTGGACGATGGCGCAGCCCAGGGCCAGGCGTTGCTTCCAGGCCCCGGAGAGGTTAGCCACCAGTTCCCGCTCGCGACCGGTGAGGTTGGCCATGGCGACCAATTCCGCGATGCGTTTCCGCCGCACCCGGAACGGCACCTGGTAGACGCCGGCGTAGAACTCGATGTTCTCCTGCACCGTCAGGTCCTCGTACAGGGAGAATTTCTGGCTCATGTAGCCGATGCGTTTCTTGATCTCTTCCGGCTGCTTGCGCACGTCATAGCCCAGGACGGTGGCATTGCCAGAGGTGGGTAGTAGCAGGCCACACAACATACGAATGGTGGTGGTCTTGCCGGACCCGTTGGGTCCCAAAAAGCCGTAAATCTCGCCTTCCTCCACTCTGAACGTGACGGCGTTGACGGCCACGAAATCGCCAAACTTGCGGGTTAGCTCAAAGGTCTCGACGGCGTATTGTTTCTCGCTCACGGCTGCAACTCGGTCAGGACCTCGGCTGGCCAGCAAGTGGCGATTACCGGGGTTACCCGGTCGTGTTGCTCCCGGTCCAACGTGACCAGCGTGCTGCCAAAGCGTAGCGCCACGGCCGCATAGACAGCGTCGCTACCCCGCAAGCGATGATCGGCGGCCACTCGGGCTGCTTGGCGGGCCAGCGTGGCCTCCAGCGGTACCAGGATCAGATGAGGCAAGCGGCTCAGGGTATCGGCAAACCGGCGAGCCAGGTCCGCGTCGTTCCGGCCCCGGCTGACGGCAGCGGCCACCTCTGGCAACAGCAACGTGGGCGCTATGATGGGAGTGGCTTGCTGCTGCATCAGGGCCAACAAACGCTGGCTCTCGGCGTGGCCGGGCTCGTAGGGATTAAAAGCGTTCAGGAACACGCTGGCATCTATCGTATAGGCACCCACCGTGTCCCTCCTATCGACGCATCCCCGAGAGCAGCTCGGCGCTCGTCAGCGACGACTGCCACCCTTGACCAATCTCCTCGCCGAGTGCGACCAGTTCTTCCCATATCATCGCCCCCGGCGCAGCCACGGGAGCCAGGTCTTTTGGCTCTGGCTCCTCCAACGGCAACAGTACCCCCACCGGCCGTCCTCGATAGGTGATGAGATAGCGGGCACGATGCTCGCGCACCTCCCGGATGATCTCCGAGGCCCGAGTTTTCAGTTCTCGTACTCCGATCTCTGCCATTGTCTTTCCTCCAAATGTGGTCATTTATGTGACCATATTATACTCCGAATAGAGCCCCATGTCAACGGAAGGACAATCACGTTTATATTCGAACACGCTCCAATGCCCTCATGTCAATGGCGACGGCTATTGCCGGGCCAGCGCAGAGGTGTTATAATTCGGGTACGAAGCGAATCAGTGCACATAATGGCTGCAAGGAGCAAAGCGATGTTCAAGCCGAGGCGTGTGACCTTTGAGGAACTATGCGACCATCTGCGCGTGTACGAGCGCAAATACGGTTACTCGACCATCGAGTTCTATCGCCGATTTGAAAACGGCGAGTTGGGCGATGACGAGGATCTGATGATGTGGGCCGGCTTGTACCACCTCTACCTGACCTCGCTCCCGGTCCGCCACTTCATGCAGCGGGAGTTGGTAGCAGCGTGATCATTAATGTGCCCCCAGCTCACTTCCCGGCGCCCGGACCCCGCGCCCGCCCCCGCTCAACTCTATGAACACGTCCTCCATGCTGGGCTCGATGTGGCGCAGCATGACGATCTCGACCCCCTGCGATTCCAACGCCTGGCGCAGGGCCGGCATGGCTGCTTCCGCGTTGTCCACGCCCAGGTGCAGCAAATCTCCGAATATCTGCACGTCGTGGACAAAGTCCAGCCCCCGCGCGATCTTTTGGGTCCGGCCCCGAGGCGTCCCCTTTAGCTCTAGCAGTTGTGTCTTCATCAGGTCTTTTAATTCGTCCGGGGTGCCCACCGCCAGCACCTGCCCCTCGTAAAGGAACGCCACCCGGTTGCAGCGCTCCGCCTCGTCCATGTATGACGTGCTGACAAAGATGGTCACGCCCTCGCGCAGCAGCTCGTACAGGATCTTCCAGAACTCGCGGCGGGAGACCGGGTCCACGCCGGTGGTGGGCTCGTCCAGCAGGAGTAGCAGCGGCTCGTGGATGAGGGTGCAGGAAAGGGCCAGCTTTTGCTTCATGCCGCCAGAGAGTTGCCCGGCCCGGCGGTCCTGGAACGGCCCCAGCCGGCTAAACTCTAGCAGCCGGGCCATGCGTCCCTCGCGCTCGCGGCGCGATACGCTGAACAAATCAGCAAAGAGCCGGACGTTCTCGGCCACCGTCAGGTCCACGTAGAGGTTGAACTTTTGGCTCATATAGCCGATGCGCTCCTTGACTGCCTCGGCCTCGGCCACGATGTCATAGCCCACGACGGTGGCAGTACCTTCCGTAGGGTCCATGATGGAGCACAACATGCGGATGGTGGTGGTCTTGCCGGCCCCGTCCGGCCCCACCAGCCCGAACAGCTCGCCGCGCTGCACGCGCAGGTTCAGGTGGTCCACGGCCACGATCTGGCCGCCGCCGGCTGCGGCCTTGAAGACTTTGGTCAGGTCGTGGGTCTCTATCGCGCACTCGGACATCTCGGCCCCCGGTCGGTACGTTGGTAAATTGGTAGATTGGGCAACGCGCAACTCGGAACTCGAACCTCGGAACTCGCAATTATTTTCGCATCGGCGGGGAGGCCGGGCTTGAGCGCGCCGTCAGGGTTGGGCACGCTGATGCGCACGGCAAAGACCATGCTCACCCGGTCTTCCTTGGTCGCCGAGCCCTTGGGTGTGAACTCGGCCTGGCTGGAGATGAACGTCACCCGGCCCTCGAACGAGCGGCCCGGGTGGCTGTCCACGCTGACCACGGCCCGCTGCCCCACGCGCACCCGCCCGATCTGGTCTTCCAGCACGTACACGGTCAGCGTCAGTTCTTCCAGATCGGCCAGGGTCAGCACGGTATTGCCGGCGGCCGCCATCTCGCCCAGGTGTAGCACCTCCTTGAGCACGACGCCGCTCACTGGGGCCTTGAGCGTCATCTTGGCCCGCTGGGCCACGAGCGCGTTCACGTCGGCCTGCTTCTGGCGAACGTTGGCCTGGGCCAGGGCGATCTGTTCCTGGGTGGCACCGGCACGGGTGGCGCTCACGCCGGCCTGCGCGGCCTCCACTGCCGCTGCTGCCTGAGCGTATTGGCCCTTGACCACGTCGATCTGGGCGTCGATGCTCTGCGGGTTGGCCCGGATGGCGTTCAACTGGTCCAGCGCGTTCTTGGTCGCCTTTTCGCCGACGACGGCGGTCTCGTAGGTGGCCACGGCTCCCGTGTAGCGCGCCTGGGCCGATTCGTACAGGGATTTGGCCGCGTCGGTGCCGGGGTAGTAGGCCAGTTCCTTCGCCCGGTCTCGCAACGCTTCGGCGGAGAGCATGGCGGCCCGGGCCTGCTGCACCTGGCGTGTGGCCTTGTGCCACCGGGCCCGCGTCTCGGCGATCTTGAGGTCCAGCTCTTGCGGGTTGGCGCGGATGGCCTCGGCGTCGGTCAGGGCTTGCCTGGCGCCGGCCTGGGCTGCGGTGGCCTGGGCCAGGCGGGCCTCCATCTCTGCGACCTGGGCCGGGGTGGCGCCGGCGTGGACCTGGGCCAGTTGGGCCTCCGCGCCGGCCACGGCCGCCTCCGCCTGCTTGATCTGCGCGTCGATGAGGGCCGTATCGAGTTGCACCAGCACGTCGCCGGCGCGCACCCGGTCCCCCTCGTAGGCGTGCACGGCCACCACCCGGCCGGCCACCAGGGTCGTGACCACCACCACATCGGCCTCGATGGTGCCAGCGCCTTCGATGATCGTCACCACCGGCGCGGCAGCCACGTCAGTCGGAGTGCTGGTCGCCGGTGTGCCGCCGAGCACCACCAGCAGCACCAGCAGCAGCATCCCCATC
>Ga0190284_1001038_pt1 | contig 13017 bp, 12 predicted proteins | sample 48691812_MG_FD_161668 | JGI IMG/M metagenome (GOLD analysis project Ga0190284, IMG submission 161668) | Hydrothermal vent microbial mat bacterial communities from Southern Trench, Guaymas Basin, Mexico - 4869-18-1-2_MG | ecosystem: Environmental > Aquatic > Marine > Hydrothermal vents >...
TACAACATGGGCTACTTCTGGGCCGCCAACGGGCAAGCGCCCGCCGAGGAGGGCGGGATCGCCGGGGTGGTGAGTGCGGGGTCCGGCGTGGCCCTGGACGATCCGGGCAGTTCCGGTATCGCCCCCGGTAAGGGCGGCGTGAACACGGTGGACTACGTGGCCGACCCATCCGGGGTGCAGGCGGTCGGCCTGCTGCTCCACGCAATCGAGGCCGAACCCGTCACCAGCTTTAAGCGCAAGAACTACCACACCAACGCCCAGTGGCCCGGTGATCCCGTGTCGCTCCTGCGCAGGGGCTGGGTGGTGACGGACCAGATCGTCGGCAGTCCGGTCGCCGGCAGTGGCGCGTTCCTCGGTGCCAGTGGTCAGCTTTCGACGAGCCAGGCCGCGGGGGTGCCGCAGGTGGGTCGTTTCGAAACGACCAAGGATGCGGACGGGTTCGCGCGGGTCTTTCTGGACATTTGAAGGGGGTGAGGAGCAGATGAAGACGAAGAGCAAGATCAAACGGCCGACGCCGGAGATGGTCGAGCTTCTGAGGCGGACCGGCTCGCACAACAAGGATGAGGCCATGGCCGCGATGCGGGCGCTGGCTGGGGCGCTCGAAGAGCCGCTGCGCCAGGGTGTTCTGTCCGGTGACATCACCGGGGACATCTTCGCGGAGGAGGTGCTGGAGCCCGGCGCGGTGGCAGAGTACCCCCTGGACTTCTATCAGCCCGGCGACGAGGACAACTTCACCGCCTACACCTTGCCCAACGAGGGCACGATCCCCCAGAAGCACATCAGCGGGGACGTGGTCACGGTCCAGACCTACGATGTGGGCAACTCCATCGACTGGCTGCTGAAGTACAGCCGCGAGGCCCGGTGGAACGTGGTCGCGCGGGCGCTGGAGGTCATGGAGGCAGGCTTCGTTAAGAAGCTGAACCGCGACGGCTGGCACGTGATCATCGCCGCCGGCCTCGGGCGCGGCTTCATCGGCTACGACAACGCTGCCACCGCTGGCCAGTTCACCAAGCGGTTGATCAGCGTGCTCAAGACGCTCATGCGCCGCAACGCCGGCGGGAACACGTCCTCCACCAATCGCGGCCGCCTGACCGACCTCTACATCAGCCCCGAGGCCCTGGAGGACATCCGCGAATGGGACAACACCGAGGTCGATGAGGTCACCCGGCGCGAGATTCTCCAGCAGGGCAACGAGGACGTCGTGCTCCAGCAGATTTACGGCGTCACCCTGCACACGCTGGATGAACTGGGCGTCAACCAGGAGTTCCAGACGTATTACGAAGCCAACGGCGGCACCATGGCCACCTCCGATGAGGAGATCGTGGTCGGGTTGGACCTGAGCAAGAATGACGCCTTCGTGCGGCCGATCAAGGAGGAACTCTCGATCTTTGAAGACCCCGCCCTCCATCGTAGGCGCCGGAGCGGTTTGTATTCTTGGATGGAAATCGGTCACGCCTGCCTCGATCCGCGCCGGGTCACGATTGGCTCCTTCTGAAGTCACACCCTGTAACCACCAAAGGGCCGGGCGTGCTTACCCAGCCCTTCCTTCGATCCCGTCTTGGAATCAGCCCATGGTGGAGTCTCCATGTCATGTCGAAGCAGAACCACAATCGACATCGACAAGGCGGTTCACCTTTACGTGGATGAGAAGCTGTCCTGCCATGAGGTCGGGCGCAGGGTGGGGTGCTCGGGCAGGGCTCTCCTCGACAGGCTTCGTGCACATGGCGTTGCGATTCGTCACTGTGGTGCAGCGGGCCACTGCAAAAACGCCCCGACGGCCATCGACGAAACTCGCCTGCGCGAGCTCTACGTCGAACAACACAAGACCGCAGCGGATTGTGCTCGCGCACTGGGCGTGTCCTGTGCTGCGGTTCTTCGCCAACTTCGGAGGTTGGGTGTTCAGGTCCTCCCGGCGTCGGCGGGACTGTGCAAAGGTGACGTACCCGACGAGCGGGCGGTGAGCCTGTACTGGGAACGGGGATTGAGTATTCCTGAAACGGGGAGAGAACTCCGCAAGAGCGCGACTTGGGTCAGGAATGCTCTCCTCCGCTCTGGCAGAGGCACCCGCTCGCTGTCAGAAGCCCGTCACAGATCGTGGGGGACCGCGCATATCGACAATGCGGAGCTAGTCCGTCTGTACGATGAGCAAGGATGGTCGTGTCAGCGCATCTCACGCTACTTCGGCAAGAGCCGTGGCTTTGCCCACCAGCGCTTCCTTGCCATCGGCAAGACCACGCGCGGGCGTCTGCGTGGCGCCCACAATCCGCGATGGAAGGGCGGCTGCACTGCCCTGCACGTCCGCCTTCGTTCCGGCACCAAGATGGAGCGATGGAGACGGCTCTGCATGGAGCGAGACGGATTCACCTGCCGCCTTACGGGTCAGCGAGGCGGCAAGCTTCACGTGCATCACATCCGTCCGTTCTCGAAGATCCTGGCCGAGTTTCTGGCCGCGCATGCTGACCTCGATCCCAGGCAGGATTCTGACCGCTTGTTCACTCTGGCCCTGGAGTACGCGCCGTTCTGGGATACGAACAACGGCATCACGCTGTGTGCCTCGGCCCACCTCCAACTGCACGTAAACCGTTTAGATCCCGCGCTGGCCGTCCGAGTCAGGACTCTCAAAGAGCGGGGTTGGAGTACGAATAGGATCGCCAAGGCGCTGGGGAGATCCAGGAATGCCATCAATCGTGCCCTGCGCATCATGGCCACTGCTTCGTCACCAGAGTGCCGTCGGGTGGCGTGAACGCCCCGGCCATCGGCTTTCGGCCAGCCCATCCCCCACGATTCCCCATTCGCCAAGAGCGCATGGTCTTGATTGCAGGCACCCTTGGCGGCCTCGAAGCCCCTTTGGTAGACTTACGGGCAGACAATCTGGATTCGTGCAGACGAATCGCCCGAGGGTTGCGAACTGCGACGTTCACTTTCTCCCACTCAGGGCATTCGCCGGGCCGCCGATACGGCCCGGCGGTGCAATCGAGTGGGAGGGCTGTCGCAGGCCCGCAACCTTGATGAATCCGTCGGGCCCTTCTTGTAGCCCGGGAGTCCCAAGCATGGACACACCCACGCCTGAAGAGGAACGTCGGTTGGAGTTGCACGCGACCATCGTGGAGACGATCGCTAGGATTCGCAACCCCACGGAGTCCGATGTACGGCGCGTGCTCCAAGAGCTGCGCACCGGGGACCCTGAGCTCGACCGTGAGATAGACGAGCATACCGACGTGCTCATTCTCCTTGCCCTCAACAGGTCCTGTCTACTGTACGGCCCGCCCCCGCGCCGTGGCCCTATCGACGATCTCGACCAGTGAACGTGTGCCCCGTCCGTCCGGCGCTGTTTTGCGCCGATCCCGCCGGCGCCTGGTGTATAAGCAGGTGGCCACCTTCATCAACGATCTTCGCTGTCTCGTTAAAACGTGAGGACGTGGAATTATGGCCAACGGCTACCTGCATCCTGATGACGTCTGGTTTTATCATCCGTGTGACGACCAGACCGAGTTCACCCAGGACACCGAATGGGCTAACAACGGGGGCACTTTCGAGGATGCCATTCTGGGCTCGGGCTTCACGCGGATGGATGCGGGAGATGCGTTCCTGGAGGCCAGCGGCGCATACGGAAGCCCGTCCGGCGACAGCAGTTGGACCTGTGCTTTTTGGCTCAAGCAGCCGGACTGCTGGGGTCAGTGGGTCTGCGCAGGCATGTTTGCCGGCAGCGCCTTCGATCCGCGCAACGCGATGGGCTTTTTCTTCCTGAGTACATCCGAGTTCCTCGGGCTGTTGAGTACCCAGGGCGCGATGTCCGCATTCTCAAACACTCTGGCGAACCCGCTTTCGGGCTCCGGGTTTGTTGTCATGCGCGTCGAGTTCGGCGCCTCCGAGGCGTCCGGCTGGATGAGCCTGAACGGCAGCGGATGGCAATCTCTGGGCACAGCCAACCGTCCGCCGCCCGACGAAAACGGAGACACACTCAAAGTCTGCAAAAGGCGGGAGGTCTCCTACTCGAACCGCGCCGTCATCGACGAGATGATTCTTTGGCGGAACACCGAACAGTTCACCAGTGGGGAACTCAGCAACCTCTACGAACTGGCCCACGTCCACGGCCTGGGCATGGACCAGTACGATGCCCAGTTCGGCGAACAATCGGCTTCGGGATCGCCGGGCTGGGAGGTGACGGAGCTCCTGCGCACGCACGACCATCACCCGCAGGTGATCGGCCTGCTGGACTACGTCGGGACCTCGGGCGACATGGACATCACGGTCTATGAACTGACCAACATGACCGAGGTGTCGCTCGGTCACAGCGGTTGTTACCCCATCGGCGACACCGGCCGCTGGGGCTGGTCGACCGCCTATCTCCCCGGCGACACCAGGCACGGCCAGCATTTCCTCTACCGGATGGCCACCAGTGGCGCGGCTCAGACGTTCGCCGGAGAGTTTGTATTGAAGTTCCCCGAGTCTCAGAGGGGGTCAGAGAAGATGGCGGTACAGTCTCCGAACTTTCGGGAGTTCGAGTACAACCCTGACGCACCGCAGGCCATCGTGGGAGAGTTGACCAGCGGGGCCAGCGGCACGATCCGGGTCTGGCAGGACGGCGTGGAACTGAACCTTCCGACCAGCGGTTGTCAGGAACTCGGCGGCACCGGCAAGTTCGCCTGGTCCACAGCGCATCTGCCCCAACCGCTGGCGTCGCGCGAACAGTTCCACTGGCAGATGGACGACGACCAGGGTGCCGGCGACTGGGGCGACGTCGTGCGCTATGTCCCCGGCGGCGAGAACATGATGCCCGAGCTCAGCCAGAGTGGCCGGTACACCCATCCGGTGTAGAGGTGGACCATGGCCTGGACCGATGATCTCGTGCTGATGACCAGGGTCCTGCTCAACGACCTCACCGAACCCTACAGGCAGAGCGACGCGCAGTTGCAGCGGACCATCGTCTGCGCCGGCATCCTGGTCACCAAGGACGTGACTCTGTCGCAGGTCTATAGCTTCGACATCACCAATCTGACAATCATGCCGGACCCGGTGGCCTCGGGCGACACAGTTGCCCAGGCGCTGCTTCCGCTCAAGGCCGCGTGCATCGTCAATCAGGGTCAGTTTCAACAGGCCCTCGGCCAGGGGATCAAGGTGCGCGACGGGGACAGCATGGTGGACACCAGCGTCAGCTTCCGCGGCTACCGGGACATCCTGGAGCACGGGGCCTGTGCGGCCTATGAGAGGCTGCGCTGGCAGATCCAGGCGTCGGCCGCGAGTGCGGTCGGTGCGGTGTTGAGCCCCAACCGGGCTCCGGGTGAGTGGGCACCCGACACGATCAGTTGGTTCTACGACCAGTTTGCGATGTCGCTCTGGAACCATCGAACGAGGCGTTAAGCGGCGATGGCAACGGCTGCGGAACAACTCGAGCTGTTTCTGCACGGCCACGAGACGGCCGGCGAAACAACGGACTTGTTCCTTGCAGGCCCCTCGTTCGCGTCGGGTGACGTCGCCCTCGTGTTGGGCATGGCTGCCGGCGCGCTGGCTCACCTACCCGTCTACCTGCACGGCAGCGAACTGCCCGCAGGGCCGTCGTGTCCGGTGCTCGATCCTACGGCCTCGATCCAGATCAGCGACGACCTGATCCGCATCTACCAGTCGCGCATCGATGCTTTGATCAATCAGCTTGGCAAGAATGTTTATCTGGAGTTCGACCCCCTCCGCGAGCCGTGCCCGAATTGTAAATACGATGTCATTCGGAAGCGATCCAAGGGCATCTACGTTCCGGGCGGCCCGCGTCCGTTTCCCAGGGGACGGCGCTGTCCGTACTGCAAGGGTGCCGGGTTCCTGGAGACCACCGTCGAGACCTGCATCAAGTGCCTGCTGAAGTGGAACGCCGCCGACGCGGCCAACTTCGGGGTTTCGGTCAGCGACACCAGGGGCATCGTCCGGCTCAAGACCTACCTGGACAACGCCCCCGGCATCATGCGGGCCAACACCGCCCTGGTCCACAAGGACGTTGCTGAAGTCATGACGCTGAGGGTCAAGAAGGTTCGTGGTCCCTACCCGGTCGGGCTCCGCCAGGACCGGTACTGCGTGAGCTTCTGGGAGTTGGTCGATGGCTAAGCTGATCCTCCAGATCAAGACACCCGCGGGGTTCATGAGGCAACTTCACCGCGGCGTGAAGTCCGGCGCCGCCCGGCGCATCGGCGACGCAGTGCGTGCCCGAGAAGAACACCTTGTCTCGTTGATCGGCGCGTACCTGGCCGACCGGTTCAACCAGACGGCCGTGGCCCAGGCGCTGCGGGGTGGTAGCAGCGTGGACCTGCCCGCCCACTTCGGTTTGACCGATGCGCGGGCCGCGGCCCTCGCCGATGGCATGGCCGGGCTGATCCGTCACTCGGTGGACATCATCCCCACCCAACACAAGGCCGGTGGACACATCAGGATCACGGCGGTTCCCAGAGTCTGGGAGAAGTACGCTCAGTTGACCGGAGGAACATATCGCTCCCAGCCGTCCGGCGCTCTGATCCCGGTGGCCAAGTGGATGCTGGTGGACCCCGAGATCGACGTCGGCCAGGCCGCCTACTCGATTGTCTGGGAAGGCGGCGCGTACTCGTCGGCGATCGCCAAGCACTCGCGGAGCGGTCGGGCCCTGATGGTTAAGCTGGGGTTGCCCGAGGCGAACCAGCCGCACGTCCTGCCCGCCATCGTGCACAAGCAGGCCGGGCAGAACTTCATCGAATACACGCTGGGCCAACCGGGCGTCGCGCAGCACGCGGCCAAACTGCTGATGGCCAACCTGGGGCAGTTGTGATGGCGCTGACGTTCAAAGGCATTCCGTCCGGCGGCTTCGGCGGCTACTCGCTGACCGACGAGATACTCTACAACGTCAAGTTCTGGCTGGACTGGGGCTTGCTGCACCACGGCGCGTTCAGCGAGTACCGGTACGCGGACCAGAGCTACTACAGCGACGAGGACGCCCGCTTACGCGCCGTGCCCGACGAGCGGTACGGGGACGGCCGCGTCTGGGAGGGTGTCGGCCCGGAGTGGGTCTGGGAGAGCGGCGTGGGCGTGGCCAACCCGCCGTTCCAGGTCTCCGGGATCAACGTCAACGGCACCTTCTATCCGACCGGGACCACGGGGCCGTGCGCGTTCCACGTGGACTACCAGCACGGTCGGATCGTCTTCGATCGCCAGCAGAACCTGACCGACGACGTCCGCGCCGACTACTGCCACCGGCAGGTTCAGGTGGCCTTCGCGGACCATCCCGACTTCCGGCGTCTCATGCAGCAGTCGGTTGAGGACTTCCTGACCGATGCGGAGCCGTCCGGCACACCCGCCCGCGAGCACCAGGTCTGGCTGCCCTCGATCTTCATCCAGTTGGACCGGGGAACCCAGCGCGGCCTTCAGCTCGGCGGCGGGCAGATAAAGACGAGGGAAGTGAGGCTATTCATCTTCGCCGACAACCCCACCGACCGGAACCTGCTCGCCGACTGGCTCGACTTTCAGAGCCGCTCGGCACTGGTCATGGCCGATCTGAACGCCGCCCCGTTCCCGTTCGACTCCTACGGCGACCTGGTCTCCGGGGCGCTCACCTGGCCCCAGATGGCTCAGAGCCACCCCGGCCACAAGCTGAGAATCCAAAACGGGGAGATGGCCAGGCTTGATTCCATGAATCCGAATCTATTCCGGGCCCGCGTGTCCTGGACCGCGGAAATCGACGTGGGCGGGATTTAGTTGGTGTATAAGCAGTAGGACCCGCAGTGCACGCGGAAAGGAGGGTGAGCCATGAGTCAAAACAGTCGAATCTTTTACGCAACCCAGGGCTTGGGTTTCGCAGAACACGGAGTAATTGCATCAGGCGGCGCGCCGTCGGGCTTCAGAACGGCCCACGGTGTCCAGAGCGTGGGCGTCAACACGACGTTCAACCTGGAGCAGGTCTTCGAGCTGGGCCAGCTCGAGCTCTACGAGAACATCGAGGGCATTCCCGACATCGAAGTCACCGCCCAGAAGGTGCTGGACGGCTACCCGCTGCTCTATCACCTGGCCACGCCGGGAGCCAGCGCGGCGTCGCTGGTCGGGCGGTCCAACGAGCGCTGCTTCTTGGCGTTGAACATCTACCCGGACACCTTCGAGGCCGCCTCGGGCACGCCGCTGACCAGTTGCGGCATGTCGGGCATATACGTCTCGGCGCTGACCTACACCCTGAACGTGGAGGGCAACTCGACCGAGGACGTCACCCTGGTCGGCAACGACAAGGTGTGGTCCACGGGGAGCTTTGCGTTCCTGCCCAACTTCGACGGCACCGACGAGCCGCTCGCCCTGGCCGCCTCCGGCGGCGTGCAGCGCCGCGAGGACGTGCTCATGGGCAGTGGGACCAGCGGCTCGCTCTGGCCGACCGAGATTCCGGGCATCGACGCCAGCGGCTGGAACGTGCAACCCAGTGGCGAGGACTCCTATGCGGCCCACATCCAGACGGTCACCATCTCGACCGACCTGGGCCGCGAGGAACTCTTCGAGTTGGGCCGGCGCGGACCGTATCATCGCTTCGTTAGCTTCCCGGTGGAGGTGACCTGTGCAATCGAGACGACCACATCTGAGGGCGACATGATCGACGCCGAGGCCGACCCGGTCGGCGGGACCAACCTGGCCAACCAGCAAATCAAAATCTTCATGCGGGAAGGCGCCGTGTTCGATCTCGGCTCGAAGAACAAGCTGGCTTCCATCACCTATGGCGGTGGCGACGCCGGCGGCGGCGTGGCCACGGTCACGTATCAGTTTTCGGAGTTCAACCGCCTCACGGTGAATCATCCACAAGACCCGGCGGGCCTGTAAGGACAGCGTAACGCCGCCATCGATTTCGTCGGTGTCCAGATGGGTTGGAGGAACGTGCCTCCGCCCCGCTGGACTCAGGGAGGGGGAGAGATGCACAAGGTCGTAGGTATCATTTTGTTCGCGCTGACGGTGTTCCTAACGGGCCTCAAGCTCACCGGCTGCGTGGAGTGGCCCTGGTGGCTTGTTGCCGCCCCGCTGTGCCCCATCGTCGTCTACTGCGTCTACGGCGCCGTCATGATCGTCCTGTTCCTGAAGAGCATCGCAGGACGCTGACGCGGGTGTCGGCGGAGCGGGATGATGGACAGAGCGGAAAAGGAACGCATCCTCGCGCGGATCGCCTGGGGCAAGGTGCGCCCCCGGATTGACCTGAGCGGCTCACCCCAAGTCTTCGTCCTGCGTCCTCCCACCGAAGAAGAGCGGGCCCGAGCGGCCATCGTCTACGACGAGCAATACGAGAGCGCCCTCGCTCAAGGCATGATGACCGGCGCGGAGGCCATCGCCCATGCCGTCAGCACCGACAAGTGGTCCGAGCAGGACGACGCCACGATCGAGGGGTTGCGGTCTGACATCGAGAAGCTTGTCCGGGGGATGCTGGGTTACCTGCTTCAGAGCGACAAGCTGGAGGTGATCCGCAAGACCCTGCGTCGTGCGGAAAGCGCCTTGACCACGAGGCTGCTGGAGCGGGAGGCCCTGCTCGGGGAGACCGCCGAGACGTACGCACGGATGCGGCAGCAGTGGGCTCTGGTCGGCATGATTGCGGAGGACGACCGCGGCCGGCCCGTGTGGCCAACGTTCGAGGCGTTCGAGTCCTGTGAGAATACCGGGCTCGTCCAGGCGTTGGTCGATTTCTACTTCGTCGGTTCTCGGTTCCCCACCAGGGTGATTCGGGAGATCGCCCACAGCGATCCGTGGCGCAGCGTCTGGATGGCGGCGAAGAACACCGGGTTCCCCTTTGCCTTCCCGCCCACCCGGTGGTCCGACGACCAGAAGGAACTGGTCCGCTGGTCGCAGGTCTACGATGCCGCGTTCGAGTCGTTGGAGCAGCCGAGCCAGCGGGTCATCGAGGATGATGACCTCTTCGACTCCTGGCTGCTCCGGCAGCATGAGGAGATCGACCGGAAGACCCGGAAGAAGGAAGCCGACGATCTTCTGAAGCGCCACCAGGGTGCAAAGAAGGGCGGCCGACAGGAGGTGTTCATTCTCACCGATCGCAAGGGGGCCAAGGACGTTTACGATATGAACGACCCCAAAAACAGGGCCTCGATCCGCCGGAAGCAACAGATCATCGCCGGCCGGGGAAAGGTCAAAGAGGCGGAGTTGCCCGAATCCCAGGCGGAGATGCGGGCGCAGATCGTGGCCGCCCAACGGGAGCACGTGCAGAGGGGGAAACGACGCAATCAAAAGTCAAAAAGTCGAAAAGTCTAAAGTCTCGGCTCCCGAGGCTTCGCGCACCAGGAGACCCTTTTCGGGTTGCGAAGAAGTCGCGGGATCGAAGTTCAGAGAGGGAGAGTGATGGACAAAAAACGGACGGTCGTCAAGACCAGGGACAGTGAAGGCAAGGACCTCGAACTGGCCATTCTGAAGCCAAGCAACCGGGCCCTTCAGGAGGGCCAGAGACACTACAACCTCAAGCTCGCCGACGTGGTCCGCCGGGCCGGCGAAGGCTACGAGTCCCTGATCTCACGACACCAACTCGACGAGTACCTGAAGAAGATCGGCGTGTGGACCGCGGCCGACCAGGTCACCTTCCAGCGGATGAACCTGCAAGTCCGCGAGTGCGAACTCAAACTCAAGCAGGGCGGCATCAAGCTCTGCGAAGCGCGCCAGCTTGCCCTGCGCATGCGGGACCTGCGGTTCTCGCTGGTCGAGTTGTACGCCAGGCGGCAGATGTTCGACAACACGACCATGGAACAGGAGGCCGAGAATCATCGGTTCAAGTTCCTCATGACCCAGTGCGTGGTCCACGCCGAGACCGGCGAGCCGTTCTTCAAGGACGTCGCCGACTACGACGAGCAGGACGGAGAGGACCATGTGGCCGACGCCGCCAGGGCCCTGGCCGCCGAGATGTACGGCTACGATCCCAAGGCGGCCGACCACACCTTCGAGAACCAGTGGCTGCGGAAACAGGGCTTCATGAACGAAGACGGCGTACTGGTCAACGGGGACGGGGCCATGGTCGATCGCACCGGCCGGCTGATCAACGAGCACGGCCAGTACGTGGACCAGCAGGGCAACCCCATCGACGTGGAGGGCAACCGGGTTGACGACGCGGGCCACGTGGTGGTCGAGGACCCGCAGCCGTACCTGGACGACGAAACGGGGGAGCCGATCGTCGGAGGAAGGCAACAAGGCAACGAGGCATCAAGGCAACGAGGCGTCAATGCAGGGGAAGCAGCGCCTCGAAAGCCCGAGTCGCCGAAGAAAACTCCTACCACTTCTCGTCGGGCCAAGAAGCGCAAGGGATAAGCTCTCAGCTTTCAGCGGTCAGCCTTCAGCCCGCCATTTCCATCCACATCCCGCTTCCGACTGATAGCTGAAAGCTGATAGCTGACGGCTAATTGAGAGAGGCTGATGGCCAAGGATTTCGTTCTTGGTATTGATCTTCAGGTACAGCGGGTTCTCGGTCTGGCCAAGGTCAGACAGGAACTCAGCAAGGTCGCCGGTGCCGGCACTGGTGCCGCCGGTGGTCTGGGGGCAAGTCCTGTCCAGGCCGCCCAGAGCGTGGACAAGCTCACCCAGAGCATAACCGCGGCCACGCAGGCCAACGCCGCGCTCACCCAAAGCACGGCCCAAACGTCCGACGGACTCGGCACGTACGCCGCCAAGAGCGATGCGGCGGGCACGAGCACGGGCAAGACCGCCACACAGATGAAAAAGGGCGGCACCGCCGTCAAGAACTTCGGAGACCAAGTCTTCCTGGCCGGCAAACGCTATGCCGCGTTCGTCGCCGCCACGGCCATCGCCTTCAAGGGCGTTCAGGGCATCAGGGACGCTACGAACTTCGTGCTCGAATTCGAGAGCGCCATGACCCGGCTGGACCAGATCATGGACGCGGGCAGCGCCCGCATCGGCCAGCTTGAACAGCAGTTCCTGAGACTGTCCCAGGCCACCGGGACCAGCGCCACCGAGATCGCCGAGAACGCCAAGATTCTGGCCCAGGCCGGCTTCCAGGGCCGGGAACTCGATGAAGCCCTGGAGCAGATCGCCAAGGTGCCGCTGTTGCCGGCGTTCGAGAGCAGCACGCAGGCCACCACCGGCCTGATCGCGATCATGCGCCAGTTCAAGGACGAGGGCAAAAGCACCGCGGAGATCTTCGACGTCCTCAACGAGGTGGCCAACAACTACTCGGTCACCTCGCAGGGCATCATCGAGGGGGTCAAACGCGGCGGCGCGGCGTTCGCCGCGTTCGGCGGGTCACTGGAAGACTTCATCCGCCTGTTCGTCACCATCAAACAGACCACCCAGTTAAGCGACTCGATCATCGGCACGGCCATCAAGACCATCAGCAGCCGGGTCTTCCGCCCGGAGACGTTGCGGTTCCTGCAAGACAACCACGTCCAGGTCATCGACGAGCTCACCGGCAAGTACGTCGGCTTCGAGCAGGTCCTCCGGCAGGTGGCGGCGCGGTGGGACAGCCTGAGTGCCCCGCGGCGTGCCGAGTTCGCCCGCCAGCTCGGGGGCTTTCGGCAGATCGACAAGATTCTGGCTGCGGTGCGGAACATCGACTTGGCCGGGGACATCGGCCGAACGATTGCCGTCTCCGCCGGCAGCGTGGACCGGGACACCGAGAAGGCGCTCAAAACCACGGCCGTCCAGTTTCGGCAGTTGAAGGAAGAGGCCAAGGCCCTGGTCGCCGAGCTTTCCGACGACGCCATCCTGCCGTTCCTGCACGGCCTGCTCAAGCTCGGCGAAGCGGCGGTCTTCGTGGTGGATAAACTCGGCCCGCTCATTCCCATGATCGGGACGCTCGCCGTTGCGTTCGCGGGCCTCAAGACCGCTCAGTACGCCGGTGCCCTGCTCGGCCGGGTCGGCGGGCTCGGCGCGGGCGGTTTGCTCGGTCCAGGCCTGAGCGGCGCCTTGTTCGGGCCCATGAGCGGCACCAACGCTCGCGAGCGCATGATGGCCCGCCTGCAAGGCGGCGTCGGCGGCCCGTCGCAATTCACGCTCGGGGGCCAGGCCCTCACCGGGGCGGGAATCGGGGCCGCCTTGCGGGCC
>Ga0190284_1001039_pt1 | contig 13013 bp, 15 predicted proteins | sample 48691812_MG_FD_161668 | JGI IMG/M metagenome (GOLD analysis project Ga0190284, IMG submission 161668) | Hydrothermal vent microbial mat bacterial communities from Southern Trench, Guaymas Basin, Mexico - 4869-18-1-2_MG | ecosystem: Environmental > Aquatic > Marine > Hydrothermal vents >...
CCACCGTGCCCTCGTAGCGGAACACGATGTCGGTCATGGCGGCAAAATAGTCGTTCAGGAGGCGCACCATAGCCTCGGAGCGCAGTTGCTCGATGAGGGCCGTCGAGTTGCGCAAATCAGCCATGAGGATGGTGACGGTCTGACGCTCTCCACCCACGGCCAGCTTTAACCGGCCATCCAACAGCCGATCCACTACCTGGGGGGCGATGAACTGCTCAAAGAGGCCCCTGATGTGGTATTGCTCTCGCTGGTGGGCCAGCGATTGGGCCAGGAGTTGGGCCTGGCGCAATCGTACCATCGCATTGTCCACGATGCTTTCCAGCAAGGCCACGTCGTCCTCAGAGTATGGCTCGCCGGAGAGCCGCTCCCCCAGCCCCACCCCGCCGATGGTCTCTTTATCTACCGTGAACGGTATCCAGCACTGGAGCCCCGTTGCCCGCAGCCAGCGCACGAAATTGGTCCCCTCGTCGGTGCCTAGGCGGGCGGCCAGCCAGGTTCGAGGCGTTGCCGGTAAGCCCCCCCGCCAGTGGCCATAGTCCGCGCTCAGGGTCTCGCTTCCCCATGCCGACGGGTACGCGCGCAGCCGGTCCTCATCAAAGCCCTTTTGCACGGCGATGCCCTCTTTGTCGTCGGCCATGCCGGTTTGCAGGGCCACCCCGCGAGTCGCGCCGAAAGCGCCCATGATGGTGGACAGGATCACGCGCATCGAGTCGGCGGCGGTGGGGTCTAGCAGTAGCTCCGGCCGGCGTTCCAACTCCCACCCGATGTCGTAGAGCGTCTGGAGTTGAAAGGCTCGCTGCTCCAGCTCGGCGATGCGGGCTTGCAGGCGTTCGTTTTCGTCCATCTCTCACTCCCACGCTAAGCCTGTGCCAGCGCATCGTCCAACGTCTGATATATCTCGGCGTACCGGGTGAGGCCCACCATGCCAAAGATCTTTTGGAAATGTGCGCTGAGGCCGGCGACTCGGACGCGCTGGCCGGTGCGCCGGGCCTGAGTGATGATGCCGATAAGAATGGCGATGCCGGCGCTGTTGATGTAATCCGTGGCCCGAAAGTTCAGAACGATCACCCTGGCTCCGGTCGCAGTCGCGTCCTGATACGCTCGCTGGATAGTTTCCTCGGCGAAGGTGGTCACGTCGCCGGATAGATGAATGACAGCGGTCCCATCCCTTTGCTCAACGGTAGCTGTGATCTCGTCGCTCATCGCCCCCTCCACATCAGGATGCATGATACACGATACATTGTGTATCGTGTATCATGTATCGTGTTTCTCCAGGTGGATGACCATGCGCACCTCGTTGCCGCCATCGGTCGCGCTGGTAAACTCGACCTCGTCCATCAGGCTTTTGATGAGGAACATGCCCCAGCCCCGCGCCGGGGACTGACCGGCGATGCGCTCCGCTATGCTGGGGACGGCCACGTCGGCCGGGATAGCCTGGCGACCCTCGTCCCGCACATCGATCTGGAGCCGCGAGTCCTCCGCTGTGAGCATCACGAGTACATTTGCTTCGGCGTCTTGTCGGCTTCCGTGTTCGATGGCGTTGATGCACGCCTCGGCCAGGGCTGTTTTCAAGTCCTCAACGCGGTCTGGAGAGAATCCCATCTTGCGCGCCACGGAAGCAGCCGAGGCCAGGGCCACTTTCTCGTAGCCCAGTTCGCTGGGGATGTACAATTCCACAGTGCGTTTGCGCGACTTGGTCACGGTTCTCCTCTGTCGTCAGACTGATAGCTCTCACGTGCATTATATCGTACCATAGGCAAAAAATCAATTGGCACTTGACTTTTTTCTGCCTTCGCGCTATGCTTGTCCTATGGCAAAGCCTAAGGAGCGATTGGATGTATTATTGGTGACGCGCGGCCTGGCAGAGAGCCACACGCAGGCCCAGGCGCTCATCCTGGCCGGCCAGGTGCGGGTGGCGGATCGTCCCCCGGCCACGTTGCAGCCCGGGATGCGTCTCCCGGCCGACGCGGACGTGACCCTGGTCGCCCGGCTGCCTTATGCCAGCCGGGGCGGCCTCAAGCTGGCCCACGCCCTGGCGACCTTTGGCGTGCCTGTCGCCGGCCGGGTCTGCCTGGACGTGGGGGCCTCTACCGGCGGCTTTACCGATTGCCTGCTCCAGCATGGCGCAGCCCGGGTCTATGCCGTGGACGTGGGCCGGGGCCAACTGGCCTGGCGCTTGCAAAAGGACCCCCGCGTGGTGGCGATGGACCGCACGAACGTTCGCTACCTGGAAGCCTTACCCGAGCCGGTCAGCCTGGTCACCATTGACGTGGCGTTCATCTCGCTGCGATTGGTGCTGCCGGCCGTGCTGCGCCTGCTAACGCCAGCGGCCGACGTCATTCCGCTCATCAAGCCCCAGTTCGAGGCCAGCCGTGAGCAGGTGCCCCGGGGCGGCGTGGTCCGGGACCCGGCCGTGCACCGGCAGGTGTTGACCAGCGTGCTGGCCTTCGCGCAAGGGTTGGGATTGACAGTACGCGGGCTGGTGCCCAGTCCCATCACCGGCCCGGCCGGCAACCGCGAGTTCCTGGCCTGGCTGGCCCGGGGCGACGTGGGGCTGGGCATTGACGTGGCAGCGGCCGTTGAAGAGTGTGGGAGTGTCACGGTGAACCCTGATGGTATGGGAGTGAGGAGGGCAGTGTGAAAAAGGCATGGCTAGTCGGATTGGTGGCCCTGGGGCTGGCGGTGGTGGCCGGGGGCCTGATCTGGTGGGTCGCGTTGCGGCCGGCGACCGGGCCACGGGAGAACGTGACGCCGCCGGAGGGCGTGGTGAACGATGTGTTCATTGCCCTGAGCGAGGGGGCCTACAGCCAGGCTTATGGCTACCTGTCGGCATCGTACCGTCAGGCGCACACCCTGGGCGAGTTCGTGGACGCGGTGCGGCCCGTCTGGGACGACGTGGCGAGCATCACCGTCCAGATCGGCACGCCGGCGGTGGAAGGCGATGTGGCCCGGGTGGACGTGGCGGTGCAGGCGACGCTCAAGGAGGGGGCCAGGCCGGACCGGGCCTCGTTCCGGGGCACGCTGCGGCTCGTCCGGGAGGGAGCGCGCGGGGCCTGGTGGCTTGAGGGAATTAGAAATTAGAGATGAGAAATTAGAAATGGACGGTCGGCTTTCAGAGGCCGCGCGCCTGGGCGCGCTGGGCCATCCAGTCCCGGTGGTTGGCCGGGGGCGGGGGAACCTCGCCGGCGGGCCGGCGCTCCAGGTGCAGCGCGTCGGCCGGGCAGACCGTGACGCACAGCCCGCAGCCCACGCACCGGGCCACCTCCACCATGCATACGTCGTCTGGCACCGCCAGCGCCCCGAACTGGCAGCGCTCGAGGCAAGCGCCGCAACCCACGCACACCTCGGCGTCCACGACGGCATAAAAGTCGGAACGGGCGATGGCGGTGGGCATGCCGAACTCGGCCACGCTGCGCAGGATGCCGCAGCAGCAGGTACAGCAGTTGCAGATGTAATAGTTCCCGTCGCGATAGTTGCCGGGCGAGTGCACCAGCCCCGCGTCCTCGGCCTCGCGCAGGATGCGCAGCGCCTCTTCTTTGGTGATGGCGCGGTCCGTCTTGCTGTGATCAAAGGCCCCCTCCACCGGCGCAAAGAGCAAGCAGTTCTCCACCGGCCGGTCGCAGCCCTTGCCGACGAGCTTTTGCTGGAGGCGGCAGATGCAGTCGCGCACCCCCCACGCTTTGGCACCTTCCAGCAACTCTGAGGCCCGCTCGTAGGGGTAGATCTCCACGCCAGCGGGGACCGCCTCCTCCACCGGGATGACGCGGTGGATGGCCGGCGCGTAGCGGGCAAAGAGGCCCTGCGACTCCTGGTAGTACTGCTCAAAGAGGTCCGCCATCTCGGCGTCCATCCGGGGCAACTGCTCCTCGTAGAAACCGACGACAAAGGGCATCAGCCCAAAGGCGAGTTGACCTTCTTTCCGCCCGGCGCGGATCTGCCCCTTGCGAGCCATCGCCTTGAGGGTGCGGTGAGCAGTCTGGGCGTCCACGCCGGCGCGGGCAGCGATCGCGGCGGCCGGCTCCCGGCTCGTGCGCATCACGGCCGCCAGTGCTGCCTCCTCCGGCGTAAAGATCTTGGCCAGGAGCCGCAGCTCCACGCCGCTCTCGGTGGCCGGGAAGCCGTTGGGAATGGCGTCCAGGGTCTGGGCTAGTTGGCGATAGACGTTTTCAGGCATTGTTTATCCTCCTGCTGTTCTGACCGGGGCCGGCCATCACGTTCGCCACTGATTCAGCCAGCGGACCTGCCCCACCCAATCGTCCGCCTCTGTTTCCGAAAGCAGGCGGTCCAGGGCAGCTATCAGGTCGGACAATGACCAGCTTTTTTGTGCGGCCAAGATTATGCCGCCGTGTTCAGAGTAACGTCGCGCCAGGACCACGAAATCGCGGGCATTGAACGTGAAAATGCAGCGTCCCTGCGCTGCGGCACCCAGCAACTGGGCCTCGTCGCTGGCATCCCGTGGCATCCACTCCGTTGGCGTCCGCGTCACGTCATGCCCACGATCCACCAATGCCTGGTGCAACGCCCTGATGGAAGTGTCCGCGTCCAGATGCAGCCGAGGCTTAGGCATGGGACGCTTCCAGAACCAGTTCGGCGGCAATACCAGCCTCGATTTCCTGGCAATGGGCCTCGTAGAAAGCCAGGGCATCCTTTACCTGTGCCCCGGTCAAATCGTACTCGGCGGCAATTTGGGCTGGCGATAGGCCCCATTGCTGGTTGGCCACCGCCACGGTCTGCACCCGCACGCCTGCGCCGCGCAGGACCGGCACCGGCTGACCACTGGCGCCGCGCCGATAGGTGACGTGTGGGAAAGCCGGATCATCGAGTTGCCGGCTCAAAGCGCCAACCTTCTCGGACACCGCCCACAGGATGAACTGGTTGAGGGACACACCTTGCCTGGAAGCCCACTGCTCGGCTTCTGCCTTGAGTTGCACCGGCAGGTTCAAGGGATACCGTGCCATAACCACCTCCTGATTCGCCCCCAGCGGTTGGCTAACTGATACATCACGAGAGACATCATATACTATATCCCCGCCGCCGTCAACCGCCGATTCCCATCCCCAGCAGGTGCCGATTCCCCAGGCGCACCCGGGTCAGGCCGGCCGCGCGGGCCGCGTCCAGCGCCGCCTGCGCGTGCTCCCGCGACGTGCAGGGCAGGTCGTGCATGTGGAACTGGGGGGCAAAGGCCAGGAGCGCGTAGGGGATGTGCGGGTCGAACGAGGCGATGAATGAGGCGATGGCACTCACCTCGGCGGCGTCCACGTAGCCGGGCACCAGCAGCGTGCTGGCGATGACCAGCGGCGAGTCCGGGCGCTCTGGGGCACGGTTGGCGGCCAGGGCGAAATTCTCCAACGTGCGCCGGTTCGAGACGCCGGTGAGTGCCCGGTGCAGGTTCTCATCCCACGCCTTCAGGTCGAATTTGATACAGCCGCCGGAGGTCAGCGAGAGGTCCACGGCCCGGCGCAGGTACGCCGGCGACATGGAGCCGTTGGTCTCCCAGCAGATGCGGACGCCGCGCTCGGCCAGCAGGCGCGAGGCGGCCAGGGCGTGGGGCATCTGGGGGGTGGGGTCGCCGCCAAAGTAGCAGACGCAGAACGTGCGGGGATTGGCGGCAGCGGCCAGGTCTTGGGCCGAGAGGACGTGGCGACCCGCCGGCGACATCTCGCGGTAGTGCCAGTTCTGGCAATACAGGCAGTCGAAGGAGCACGCGCCGTAAAAGACGGCCAGGTTGTGGGTGCCGCGCTGCGTGCGGCCGGGGCAGACCCAGGCAGCCACACAGTTGGTGGGCAGGGGATCGCGATACCATTGGAGGAGGCCCCGGCGCGGCGTGCCGGCCAGGGCGTGGAGCCGGCCGTCGCGGTTGGTGCGCAGCCCGCAAAAGCCGCGCTCGCCGGGGCCGATCTCGCACTCGTTAACGCAGCCGGTGCAGCGCACACACAGTGTCCTGCGGACGCCGTCGGGTGTGCGGGGAGGCTCCGGCGGCAGGCCGAACTCGCGCCGGGCCGCCCGGTGCGTCGCCAGGGCATGGGGCAGCGCGGCGTCCGGGCGCTGGCGCAGGCAATCGACGCAGGCCCCCACTGCCGAGGAGAGCTGGCGCATCCGGCCGCAGATCGGGCAAGGAGCGTTCATCGGTGCGATCCCATGAAAGGTGGGCAAGTCCCGGCGGCTTGCCCACACGTGCAGTCTATTTCTTCAGCCGGCTCACCAGCCAGGCCACGCAGGCCAGGCCCAGGATGATGAGCACGTCGTCGGCGAGTTGGAGCGGAAAGCGCCACGGGTTCGGCGGGCCAGGGTGCATGTAATTCTCCGCGATGTCAAACACTGCCCGGAGCAAAAAGATCAACCCGGCCAACAGCGCTGGCGTCCGCGCTCGCTTGCTCGCCTTCCAGGCGAAGAATAGTAACACCAGTGCCAGAAGCAACTGGAGCAGTTCCGTGATCAGTAGCATGATATTGTTGAGGTCTGTTGGCATCTTTTCACCTCCCGATGGAAAGCCTGTCCTACGCACCTAAATGGAGTGAAATCCCTGCACGTCTACCCTGGCCTCCTCCAAGACAGCCCGCACCTGGGGCTCCTGGTCTCGTGGGAACCGCAGGCACACGCCGCAGTCGGAGCTGATCTGTCTGGGGACCGGGATGAGCTTGACTTTGATGCCTCGCTCCCCCACGACCTTTTCCGCTCGCAGGGCGGCGCTGGTAGAGTAGAACAGGGCGACGGCGAATGAATCCGGCATGGCGCTCTCCTGGTGGGAATCATTTTCAGTATAGCGTATTGGACGCCAGGTGTAAAGACCCGTTCCTACACTTGCACCCGTTTCCAGCGCCCCCGCCGGTAGAGCACGTAGGTGAGCGTGGCCCGGCCGGCCCAGTCGGCAGCCGTGCCCAGCCACACGCCGGCCAACCCCCAGCCAAAGACGATGGCGAACAAATAGACCGCGGCCACGCGGAAAAACAGCACGCCAAAGAACGTCACCCACATGGGGGTGCGGGTGTCGCCGGCCCCGCGCATGGCACCGTTCAGCACCATCGTGATGGCGATGGTGGGCTGCTCCAACGCCGCGAGCTGCACGGCGACCGCGGCCAACGCCAGGGCCTCCGGCGTACTCCCGAAAACGGCGACGATGGGCGGGCTCAAGAACACAAAGACCAACGCCACCGCCGACATGAACGCCGTGGCCATGATGGCGGTGCGCCGCACGCCCAGGTCCGCCAGGTCCGGCCGGCCAGCGCCCAGCGATTGGCCGGTCAGCGTGGCCGTCGCCACGGCCAGCCCCCAGCCGGGCATGAACGACAGGGACTCGACCCGCACGGCGATGCCATGAGCCGCCAATGCCGTGGTGCCCAGGTCGGCGATGATGCGCATGAACAGGACGTAGCCAATGCGACTCACCACCGTCCCGCCGATGTTGGGGATGCCCAGGCGCACGATGCGCCAGATGAGCCGCCAGTCCCAGATGAGCAACCGGCGCGGCTCGATGCGGATGGCCGTGTAGCCGCTGAACAGGAAGGCCATGGACAGCAGGCCGCCCAGCATCCGCGCCGACGAGGTGGCGATCCCGGCCCCAGCCAGGCGCAGCGACGGGATCGGCCCCAGCCCAAAGATGAGCACCGCCGCCGCGATCACGTTCCAGACGTTCATGATCAGCGCGATGATCATGGGCTTGGTGGTGTCGCCGGCCCCGCGCATGATCCCGCTGGCCACCAGCATGGGAAAGCTGAACACGCTGGTGGCCAGGACGATGTTGATGTAGAGGCTCCCCTCGCTCACCACCGCTGGCTCGGCGCCCATGAGCACCAGGAACTCGTCGCTGAAGGGGATCATGATGACCGTGAACAGCAGGGCGATAAAGATCCCCAGGGTCATGGCCTGGCCGCCGGTGCGCTGGGCCAGCTCATAGTCCCGTTCGCCATAGAACCGGGCGACCAGGGCCGTGGCGCTGATGGCAATGGCCTGGAACAGCCCGTTGGCGATCCACATGAACGTGCCGCTCAGGCCCACGGCCGCCAGTGCCGCGTCGTCGCGCAGCCAACCGATGAGGAGCGTATCGGCAAAAAAGACCATGGTGACCAACAGGTTCTCTAATACGGCCGGGACAGCCAGGCGAACGATGGTGCGGTTCAAGGTTTCCGGCCGCAGGTCGATGGCCTGCCGGTCATGATCTAAAGGCATAGTGGACGGGGGACGCTACCAGCGCTCCCGGTGGATCCGGGCCTCGTCATACTGGGTGCGGGGCTCCTTGTGCTTGGCCGGGTGCCCGATGGAGAGCAGGCTGAGCACCTGGAGGTGATCCGGGATACTCAACACCCGGCGGACGGAGGCCACGCGGTCTGTATTGGGATAGCAGCCCAACCAGACACCGCCCAGGCCCAGGCCGGCCACCGCCACCAGGATGTTCTCCGTGGCCGCCGAGCAGTCTTGCTCCCAGTAGCGTGGGGAGGAGGCCGGGTCGCCACAGACGGCGATGGCCAGGGCGGCCCCGGCCAGCATTTTGCCGTAGGGGTGCGCGTCGGCCAGGGCTTGCAGCGTGGCGCGCTCCGTCACGGTCACAAAGTGCCAGGGCCGGCGATTGTTCGCCGATGGCGCGGCCATTCCGGCTTGCAGTAGCGTGTGGATTTGTTCCTCTGTCACCGGCTCATCCGTATACCGTCGGATGCTGCGCCGGGCAAAGATGATGTCGATGTTGCTCATTGGACATGGTTTAAAAATCGGCGAGTGTAACATGCAAACCTCCATCCGGCCCTTGAGCCATCCAGAAAAGTAGGCCAGGGTGGTCTCAGTGATGGACCACCACTGGCGTGCCCAGCGGCGCCCAGTTGTACAGCCACCCGGCCTGGTCCGTGCGCATGTTGACACAGCCGTGGCTCATGGGCGTGCCGAAATTGCTGTGCCAGTAGGTGCCGTGGATGGCGTATCCCCCGACAAAGAACATGGCGTAGGGCACGTTGGGCAGGCTGTAGCCCGGGCCGCTCATGTGCGTGGACCGATATTTGCGCCGGATGCTGAACCGCCCGGTGGGCGTGGGGTAGTAACGGGTGCCGGTAGAGACTACCGCTTGCAGGACCGGCGTGCTCCCCTGGTACGCCGTCAAGGTCTGGCGCGACAGGTTGATGCCGATCCATTTGCCGGTCAGCGACGTGCTTGGGGCGGCGGGGGCCAGCTTTTTTTTCGCGCGGGCCAGCCCTTGCTGCGCTTCCCGACCTTGGGGCTGCACCTTCAATGCGCTGGCATAGGTGGCCTGGGCCGACGACCACTTCCCTTGCTTCTCCAGTTTCTGGCCGCGCTGGCAGTACGCCTGGTAGAGCCAGTCGGCCACGTGCGGGTGGCCGGGGTCTGTGGCATAGGCCGGCGACAGGGCGGCGATGGCTGCGGCCCAGTTGCCGCGCAGCAGGGCGTGGCGACCCCGGCGCAGCGCGGTGGCCTGGCGGCGCGCCCGGGCCGGGTCCAAGTTGTCTGGAGCCAGGGCCTGGGCCCGGTCAAAGCAGGTGATGGCGGCCGTGTAGCGGTGGTGGGCGGCGTGCCAGCGTCCCCAGTCCAGGTTGGCCTGGTAGAGCGCGGCCGTGGCGGTTTGGTCGCCGGGCTCGATGCGGCGGGCGGCTGCCAGCAGGGCCAGTGCGCGCGGCCACTCCTCCGTCGCCAGGGCTGCCCGGCCCGCTTTTATCAGGCTCGCGGCGCTGGGGGCGTGGCGTTTGGCCGGGGCCGGTTTGTGGGACGCCGGCTCTGTTGGCGGCACCGGGACGGCCGCCGCTGGCACTGGCGACCAGTGCGGCAGGAGGCCACGCTTCGCCTGGTCATGACCCTGGGCAGAGATCGCCGGGGCCAGGTTCAAGCCCACCACGAGGCTCACGATCACGAGTATGAGCAGGATCAGGGCTACGATAACCCAACGCCACCGCGAGGGGTAGGCCTCCAACCGGGTGGGGGAGAGATTGGGCCGTGCGTCCGGCGCTGGCGGCCGGGTCAGGTCCGCCTGCTGGTTCTGTCCCTGGGCGTGTTGTATCGCCCGGCGCAGGCCCGCGTCGCCGGGAACCAGGGCCTGCGCCCGTTGCAGATACTCGAGCGCCGTATGAGGCTCTGTGCTCAGGTCGGCCAGGCCCCGCCAGGCGGCCGCGCACGTCGGGTCGCTGGTCACGGCGGTGGTAAAGTAGAGCCGGGCCTGGTGACGGTGGCCGGCTCGCAGGGCTGCGCGTCCCCGGTCCACCAGGACTTGGGCCGCATGTTGGGGGGAGGGATCGTGCGTGTCTGTCATGCGATCCTACGCTCCCGTGAAGGGTTCCAGGGTGGCCTCATAGCTCCACAAAGTATGCCCTGGCTGCTTGATCTAACAGTTCCGTGGTCAGGGCCGGCCGCACCTTTAGGAACCGGGCCGTATCTACCAGTTGGTCCACGATGTCTCGGGGATGGCAGGCTCGCAGCGGGCGCTTGGCCTGCACGTAATGCTCGCGCAGCAAATAGATCACGCCCTCGTCCTCGTAGCGCACGCCCCGGCTCTGGCACACCCGGCGAAAGATCTCCCGGTACTCGTCGTAGGTGGGGTTGCGGATCTCGATCTTGTGGCGGATGCGACGCAAAAAGGCCTCGTCCACCAACTCGCGGGGTGGGATATTGGTGGAGAAGACGATGAGCTGGTCGAAAGGGATCTCGATCTTTTTGCCGGTGTGCAGGGTCAAAAAGTCGATCCGTTTCTCCAGCGGCACGATCCAGCGGTTCAAAAGGTCGCGGGGTCGCACCTGCTGCCGTCCAAAGTCATCGATGATGAACATCCCGCTGTTGGCCTTCATCTGGAGCGACGCTTCGTAGAACTTGGAGATGTCATCGTACACCAAGTCCAGGCTAGCCAGCGTCAACTCGCCGCCTGTCAATACCACCGGGCGCTCGCACAGCACCCAGCGCTTGTCGTATTCGCCGGACTTTGTGGCGCTGAGGTTCTTCAGCGGCACGTGGTTCACGGCATCGAACACGCGGATGATATGCCCCTCCACCTCCACGGCGTGGGGGATGAACACGTCTCCTTTGAGCATCTTGGCTATGGCCTCGGCGATGACGGTCTTGCCATTGCCCGGAGGGCCAAACAAAAAGATCGACCGTCCAGAGTTAGCGGCTGGTCCGATGCGTTCCATGATGTCTGGGCTGATCACCAGGTGCGAGAGGGCGCGGTGCATGTCTTCTTCTGATACGTATACGTTGTTGATCGTTTGCTTACGCACGGCCTCGTTGTAGACGGCCAGGGGCACCGGCGCTGGCCCGGTGTATTGGTTGCGATCCAGGATCTCCCGGGCGCGCTCGCTCCCCATGCTAGAGATGGAATACTGATAAGACATCTCGCCAAAGCCGGCGCTGCCGCGCACCTCGCAGTACTTTTCCCGCTTGAGAAAGTCCAGGGCGTGGTCTACCACGTTCACGAACGGCAGACACATGGCCTCGGCGATCTCTTGGCCGGTGATAAAGCCCCGGAAGTACATGATCTTTAACGCCAGATCGCCGATGAGGTCCAAGCGCAGGCCGGTGTCCTCCACAGACTTGGGTTCCGGGGGCAGAAACGGCCGGGTCTTGATGCTGCCGAGGCCCAGCCCCCCGGTTCCCTGACGCCGGGCCAGGTTGCCCGCGCCGGGTTTGCGTAGGTTGCCGGTTTCTGAATTCTTCTGCGCGGTCATGCTATCTGTTCCTCCACTAATGGTCTTATGGTCCAATGGTCGGCTGGTCGGGTAGTCGGGCAGTCGGCTGGTCGGATAGTCAGATGATCAGTTGACCACTTGACCACCTGACTACTTGACCACTTGACTTCTGGACCTGGACAGGGTACTATGAAGATACCGCCTACCACTCTACCAACGAGGAGGGTGTCATGTCTACCGTGCTGATCTACGATCCTCTGTACCTGGCCCACACCATAGGTGGGCACCCGGAGAACAGTCGCCGTCTCACCACGGCCCTGGACGTGCTCGAACGGGAGGACCTGCTGGAACGGCTGGCCCGGCCGCCGGCCCGCGATGCGACCCTGGAAGAGCTCGGGGCCATCCATCAGCAGGGCTACATCCGCCAGGTGCAGCAGGTGGCCCAAGCCGGTGGCGGCTGGCTGGACGGCGATACCTACGTCGTCTCTGCCAGCTACGACGCCGCCTTGCGCGCCGCTGGGGGCCTGCTCACAGCGGTGGAGCAGGTGCTCGCGGAGCGCGGCGAGGCCGCCAATGCCTTTGCCCTGGTACGTCCTCCCGGCCACCACGCCCTGGCCAACCGGGGCATGGGCTTTTGCCTGTTCAACAACGTGGCCATCGCCGCTCGCTACGCCCAAGCTGCCTACGGGCTGGATCGGGTGATGATCGTGGACTATGACGTGCACCACGGCAACGCCACCCAGGACTCGTTCTACCGTGACGACAGCGTGCTCTATCTCAGCACCCATCAGTATCCGCACTATCCCGGCACCGGCCACTTCAGCGAGGTGGGTGAGGGTCCCGGCGCCGGGTACACCGTGAACGTGCCTCTGCGCGCTGGCGTCGGCGATCAAGGGTTCGCCGCCATCTGCGACGAGATCATTGGCCCAGTGGCCCGGCGCTTCCAGCCGGACCTGCTGCTGGTCTCGGCCGGCTATGACGCCCATTGGTCTGACCCGTTGGCCGGCCTCGCGCTCTCTATCGGCGACGGTTATTTCCCCATCGCCCAGTACCTGGTGCGCCTGGCTGAGGAGTTGTGCCAGGGCCGGCTCATCTATACCCTGGAGGGCGGCTACGAACTGGAAGCCGTGGGCTATAGCATTGCCGCCACCTTCCGCGCGCTCCTGGGCGACGAACAGGCCGCCGATCCGTTAGGCCCATCCCCCCGGGCCGAGCGTTCCGTGACCGAGATCATCCAGACCGTCAAGCGCACGCACAATCTGTGACAACCTCGCTGGCAATTCCTTACCGTCATGCGTCAAACGTTATACGTCATTGACGTTTCATACACAGTACGCTGCCCATTTAGACGGTTGATGTTTTGACGTGTGACGTTTCACGTGTGACGTTTTACGCTCGCGCTTG
>Ga0190284_1001041_pt1 | contig 12995 bp, 11 predicted proteins | sample 48691812_MG_FD_161668 | JGI IMG/M metagenome (GOLD analysis project Ga0190284, IMG submission 161668) | Hydrothermal vent microbial mat bacterial communities from Southern Trench, Guaymas Basin, Mexico - 4869-18-1-2_MG | ecosystem: Environmental > Aquatic > Marine > Hydrothermal vents >...
AGCCCGCTCAATCTCGGTGAGCACACCCTCCTGGACCGTTCGTCGCCCCATCTCCTTGCCGCGTGTCTCGCCGAGACGGTAGGCGGTCAAGCACGCGCCGATTAGCACGATGCCTGCTATCCCGACTATGACCGTTGCCGAGCGCTGCGTCAAGGAGAAACGAATACGGTTGCCGATCACTTCGCAAGCCGGCTCAGAGTCGAGCGCCGTTGGGTGGTGGGCGGCTTCATCCAGGCCCCGCGACGTCGCCGACGGCTCGTCTTCTCGGCCGCCAGCCTGCGCAGGAGCGGTTCTCCGCGCAGCCGACCCGGGCTCGTTTCCGGGGGCATCGCCCCGGTCCGGGCGCGTGCCCTTCATCAACTCCAACAGAGCGGGTCCCTGTTTTGACTTCGCCATCGCCGGTCTCTCGCGCGAGCCTTCACCCCAGACCGCTGCCCGGAGCGAAACCAGCATACCGATCAGGGGCGATTTTTCAAGTCCAGCCGGCGGCGTGAGGCGATGCGGTTGCGGGGCACGCGGGGCACGGTTAGACTCATGCGGCTTTGGAGCGGTGGGAGCTACGGGTCGCTCGGCGCGGTGAGCGGCCTTGGCGCACGCCTGAACCGGCGCCGATCGCCGGGGTTTGCTCCGCGGTATTGGTGTGCTTGATGATCGATGGCAGCTTGGCGTCAATGCGGCGGCTCGCGTCGCGCGTGGTGTTATCGGCGGTTGTGGCTGGGGCAACCTCCGGCTGTGCCGGGGCCGGTTGGTATTATTCCTACGCCGAAGCCGAGCAGGCCCGTCAGCGCGAGCGCCAGACCGATCGCCCCGAGCGTGACCTGCTGTTGTTCTACAAGGACCACCTCGACGCCCAATCGGGGCAGATGCAGGACGTACTGGCGTCACCGGCGGTCAGGCCGCTCATCGCCGACAAGATCCGTTGCGTGTTGGTGACGGATTTCGCGTTGAACCAGCGGTACATGGCCCAGTACGGCGTCGACTCCGCTCCGGCGCTGGTGGTGGTCCATCCGGACGGTACCTGCCACGCGCGTTCAGGATTACTCACCGCCGAGCAGGCCCGCGATTTCCTGAGCGGTGCCGTCGGGCCCGGATCAACCCCGAAGACCACTCTCCAGGTTCTCCCGGTTCCCGACTACCACTGGCACGGTTCGTACGAACATGCGGTTGCCCTGGCCGAGCGCCAAAACCGCCCGCTCCTTATCCTCTACAAGTGGTGGTTGTCGGCGGATTCGACGGAGTTGTTGAGGAACCGGCTCTCTCGCCCGCGGGTCCGCCGCCACTTCAGCAAGATGGTCCATTGCTTATTGGACTGGGACTACGTTCCCAACCGTGCGCACGTGGGCAAGTACGGGGTGAGCAAGGTCCCGTCCCTGATCGTCTTGCGTCCCGATGGCACCTACCACACGCTGGTCGGGCTGCCCACGGTGGAACGGATCGTCCGCTTTGCCGTCAGCACCCAGACTCCGGGACGCACGACCCCCACGCGCCGGCGATCCACACACGAGGGACGAGGGTTGGGAATCACCCCGCAGATCCACTGGCAATACAGCTACGAACGTGCCAGCTCGGTGGCGCAGCGGAAGGGGCACACGCTCTTTGTCTTCTACCATTCGGTCTTCTCCGATGCGTCCAACCGTAGCGCCCGGATGTTCGACACGCCCGAAGGGGCGGCGATTCTCGACGGGGTGATCTGCTGTCGTCTGGACTGGGTGGTCGAGAAGAACCGCGAGATCGCGGCCCGGTTCGACCTGACCGAGCCGCCGGGCTTCCTCGTACTTCGTCCGGACGGAAGCCATGATGTACGATCGGGCCCCATCACCTTCGACGAATTATCCGCTCTGCTGAAAACCACCGAGTAGTTGGGGCTTGGGGGTCCTGTCCAAGCCCCCGGCAGGGTGGGCACAGCCTGCCAAAACCGGTACAATATCCCGGTGGCACCGCCGGCGTGGATGAGCAGAGTTGAACCACCTCGCGGCTTTGGCACCCGATGGGAATGAGAATCAATCGTATGAGCAGTTCACCGTTTTCACCGATCGAGCAGGCCTTTGACGATCTCAGCGCCGGGCGAATGATCATTCTCGTGGACGATGAGGATCGCGAAAACGAAGGCGACTTGGTGATCGCCGCTGAGAAGGCAACCCCGGAAGCCGTCAACTTCATGCTCAAGGACGGACGGGGCGTGTTATGTTTGCCCATGACCCGGCAGCGCTGCCAAGAACTCAACCTGCACCTGCAAACCTCGGAAAACACCACGCAGTTTGAGACCGCGTTCACCGTGTCGGTCGATGCTCACACGCGTTTCGGGGTCACCACCGGGGTATCGTCTAGCGACCGCTGCACGACCCTTCAGGTCGCCTGCCGCGACGACTGCGCTCCCGGAGACCTGGCGCGCCCGGGGCACGTCTTCCCGCTGATGGCCCGTGACGGCGGAGTCCTCGTGCGGGCGGGTCAGACCGAGGGCTCGGTAGACTTGGCCCGCTTGGCCGGTCTCAAACCCATGGCCGCCCTGATCGAGATTCTCAATGAGGACGGCACGATGGCGCGGGTGCCGGAGTTGACCGATTTTGCGGCCAAACACGATCTGAACATGTACACCGTGGCCGACATCATCGAACACCGCATGAAGCGTGAACGGTTTGTCGAGCGTGGCACGACAGTCCGGTTCCCCACGCCTTACGGCGAGTTTACCCTGGTCGAATACCGCTCTCCCGTGGACGCCGAGCCGCACCTGGCCCTGTGTTGCGGGGGGGTGGGCGAGTTCGACAGCAAAGGCATCGCCATCGAACACCCCGAGCCCGTGCTGCTCCGGGTGGAGTGCGAGTGCATGACCGGGCACGTGTTCCAGTCCTCGCGCTGCGATTGCGGCGACCAACTCCGCGCCGCCATGCGCATGGTGCAGGAAGAGGGCAAAGGGGCCGTCATCTACCTGCGTCAGGAGGGGCGAGGAATCGGACTGCACAACAAGCTGCGGGCCTACGCTCTCCAGGACGACGGCTTGGACACGGTGGAGGCCAACGTCCGCTTGGGATTCGCCGCGGACCGCCGCGACTACGGCGTCGGCGCCCAAATCTGCCGCGACTTGGGGCTCTCCAAGCTGCGTGTGCTGACCAACAACCCCAAGAAGATCAGCCGCCTGGAAGTCTACGGCGTCACCGTGACCGAACAGCTCCCCATCGAAATCAAACCCAACGAGCACAACATCAAGTACCTGCGCACCAAAAAGGAAAAAATGGGCCACCTGCTCGGCGAAGTGTAACAACCGTCCGGGGCGGACTCCCTCACTCGCCTGGGCCGAGCGTAGGTCGCGCGGGCGGGGCTTTGGTCATTCATTCACGAAACGGCCAAGACGGTGGCGCCGGTTCTCTCAGCCAGAAGATCCGCGATGATGCTCCGGTGACAATCCTCGTGTACGCGCTCGTAGCATAGCAGCGCGATCGTCTCACGCTTGGCAAGACTGGCAAGTCTGTCGAGTACGCTGCCTCTGCCTCGTTTGACGAAGGTGCGGAAGCGACGACGAAATGTCGTCAGATCGCCGGTTTCGCGAAGCCGGCGGCGCTGAGATTCTGTCGAACCCAGTTCAGACCAGTGCTCATACCTGACCCCGACATCCTCGCAGAAAACACGAAGCGCCGAGGCCCGAAAATCAGCCTTCCTGGATATGGGTTTATCACGCACATCAATCAGGCACGCAACGCCGGCATCCTGAAGCTCGGCAGCGAGTTCCTCTCCGCTTCGTCGCTCGTAGCCGATGGTGAAGATTCGGACTCCATTCCCTTCCCGAACATGTCTGGCCAAACCGGCGCGCTCGCTCCCCATGCTGCTGGCGCCGAACGCCTTCAAGCCCCTCACATTCGAGGCTCTGCGCTTCTCAAACCCCAGACCAGAGCGTTCCATTCTCGGCAACCTCCTTGGGCGGGCCAAACACGCCACAAACACAGAAGACCCACCGTCGGCGCGCCAGGTTTCCCATTGCGCTGCGGTCCACAGAGGTCGTTCATCCACTTGTCGCGCATTACCGTTATCGGGTCATCGTACCTTTTTCTGTACTCGCGCCAGGTTTGCCCAACTTCCCACGCCATGAACCACGAGTTGTGTTCTGCTCCGTCCATATCTCGCCAGCGAAATCGAAACTTGAACGGGATCTTCTCGGGGGGAGGGTTGTCCCCGAACAAGTGCTGCTGCCTCAGCTTCTCTCGCTGGGCCGGGCTCCACTCAGGTGTGTCTGGCTTGGCCACGAATTCCAGCACGTCGTCCACGGCAACCGGAGCCAGCGTCTTCTCGGCGTCTGCCATTGCCTTGAGAGATGAGAAGATCGTCGGGTCCACCCATTCGCACCGAGCATGCCAGTCCTTCAAGGGACGAATCACACGGAGCGTGGGCAATTGGGGTGTTCTGGTCTCGGGGCGCCCATCCTTTCCGCGCCCGACTGCGACCTCGATCACATCGAACGTGCGGTACTGCTTGTCTTTCTCCAAGAGCCGGAGCGGAACCGGCACGAGGCGGCGCCACTCTCCAGCATCGGTAATGCCCCCGGTGCAAACGACTTCTCTGTACTTGGCGCTGATGGCTGGGTATGTCCGCACGGTAACGAGAATGCGTTCCTTGACCATCAGATGGTCTCCGCAGGGCGAGCTGAGAGGAGGCAACGAGATCCACCCGCCAGGCACGCAACGGATTCTACATAATGCTCAAGCACAGGGCAACTCTCCACGACGCACAGCTCGGAGCTGTCAACTACTCCTCGTTTGGATCGACCAATTCCCACGCGCCGACGGGAGTCTGACGCAGGTGGATGACCGGGTCGCGCTTGTGGGTCAACTCGAAGGCACTGCTGTTGATGCGCACCCACACCCGCTTGCTCCAGTCGAGCGGGAACTGACTGACGTCCATCGAAAACTGCAAGACGCCCTTGGTCTCAATGACGATCTTGTTGGGCTTGGGGCTGTGGCCGGAGAGCCAGCCACCCTCGACGTCCTTCTCCAGCCGCTCGATGTGTAGCCAGCCGTCCGATGGAATCTGGCAGGCGCGATCTCCCAGCGGCGGCGCGCCGTCCTCGACGACGGGCCGGGCGTCGGTTCTCTCAGCGGGCGCGAGTGCCGCCGGCGCGGTGGTCGGCTTCGCGGCGACGGCGGCGACCGGTTCGGAGGTGGCGACTGGTTCGGCGGCCGGTTCCGGATCGCTGCACCCGGTGGCAGTCGTGACCGCGACAAGCAGGGCGATCAGCGCACAGCGGACATCGTATCGCGTGCTGTCCGCTCCCTTACGGTCGCGGCTCAGTTCAGAGACGGCGGGCACAGCCCGCCCTACCTCTTGCCTCTTGCCTCTTGCCTTCTTGCCTTCTTCCGCTCCCTCACGGTCGCGGTTTGGTTCTCGCACTCGCGGGTGCTCGGGGCTCAGACGATACCGTACGTTATCCATCGCGGTGTGCCCTCCACCAAGAGCTTATACGGGCCACCGGGTCTGCCGTTGCGGACCGGCGATTGATGTTGTACCGTAAGTTGTGACAACCGGAAACGTTTCGGCACTCGATTCGGCACGACAGACCCGGGGCAGGCTGCGGCCGCCCGACCGACCTACGCGAGCGTTATGATGGAAGAATTGACTCCCGCAGAGATTGTCGCCGAACTGGACAAGTACATTGTGGGACAGGACGACGCCAAGCGGGCCGTCGCCGTGGCGATCCGCAATCGCTGGCGCCGACAGCAGCTTCCCGAGAGCATGCGCGAGGAAGTGGGCCCCAAGAACATCATCATGATCGGGCCCACCGGCGTCGGGAAAACCGAGATTGCCAGGCGCCTCGCGTCGCTGGTCAACGCGCCGTTCATCAAGGTCGAAGCCACCAAGTTCACCGAAGTCGGCTATCACGGTCGCGACGTGGAGAGCATGGTTCGCGATCTGGTCGATCGGTCGGTGCACATGGTCATCAGCGAGCAGCGCGAGGTGGTTCGCACCGAGGCGGAGAGATTGACCGAGGAGCAGCTCCTCGATGCGCTCATGCCCCCGACGGATATCGACCGCGCCGACACCGATGCGGGCAGCGAAGGGGCTGAACGACGGCACCGCAACCGCGAGAAGCTGCGCGCCCGTCTCCGCTCCGGCGAGTTGGATGATCGCACCGTGGAGCTGACGATCGAACAGAAGGCCACGCCGATCGGGATGTTTGCCGCGGTCGGCGACCAGATCGACCCGGAGATGCAGAACCTCCTCGAACGAATCATCCCCAGCCAGTCCAAATCTCGCCGCCTCCCGATCCACGAGGCTCGCAAGGTGATCTTCGAGCAGCAATGCGACGCGCTGATCGATCGGGAGAAGGCCATCGAGATGGCTATGCGCCGCGCGGAGAACCGCGGGATCATTTTCATCGACGAGTTGGACAAGCTCTGCGGTCCGGTCGGCGGGCACGGCCCTGATGTGTCCCGGCAGGGCGTGCAGCGCGACTTGTTGCCCGTGGTGGAGGGCGCGACCGTGACCACACGCCATGGACAGATCAAGACCGACCACATCCTATCCATTGCCGCCGGGGCGTTCAGCAGGAACAGCCCCAACGACCTGATGCCCGAGTTGCAGGGGCGGTTCCCCATCCGGGTGGAGCTTGGAGACCTTACCAAGGATGATTTTCTCCGGATTCTGACCGAACCGCGGAACGCGCTGACCACTCAGCAGATCGCCCTGATGGCGACCGAAGGGCTCAAGCTGGAGTTCACCGCCGACGCGATAGAAGAGATGGCCACTCTTGGCTTTCAGATGAACGAGAAGGCCCAGAACATCGGTGCGCGCCGCCTCTACACCATCACCGAGAAGCTGATGGAAACGCTCTCGTTCGAGGCTCCGTCGCGGGCGGGGGAGTCGGTAACGATCGACGCAGCCTACGTCCGCGAACGACTGGCGGACATTATCAAGAACGAGGAAATCGCCCCGTTCGGCTTCCGCAGCCGCGAGCGTGAGAGCTAGCCGGGAAGGTCAGGAACGTCATCCCGTGCGCACCTGGATCGGCCGTGTGGAAGCAGCTTGTCTTTCGAAGGATGTCCAGCTATGACGACGTCATGAGCCAACTCGAACTCCTACGCGAACGCATCCGCAAGATCGATGAGGATATCCTCAGTCTCATGGCGGAGCGCACGGAAACGGCGAAGGCCATCGGCCAACAGAAGAGACTGGATGGCATTCCACTGCGCGACTGGAATGTCGAACGACTGGTGCTGGATCGGGCCGCCCGCCAGGCCGGCGCCTTCGGACTGCCGGTCGAGTTGGCCCGCTCGGTCATGCGAATGCTGATTGCCGCCTCCCGCGCTGAGCAGGAGCGCACGTCCTTCTCGACGTATCGTGGCACGGCCGAAGACATTTTGATCGTCGGTGGCCGCGGAAAGATGGGGCGTTGGTTTGCAGACTTCTTCGCCAACCAAGGGCACTGCGTCAGCATCTACGACACATGTCCGGCTGACGACAGCGCGAGCACTGCGACGGGTCCCTTGGCGCCGGACCTTCAAGATCAACGAACCCTTGAAGAGGTACTTGAGGGAACCACCTGCGCCCTGATCTGCACACCGTTGGACGTCGTACCGACCGTCATCCAACAGTTCGCCGACTTGCATTATGGCGGCATCGTTTTCGACATTGCAAGCCTCAAAGGACATCTCAAGTCGGCGATTACACAAGCCCGCGCCGCCGGCCTCGCTATCACGAGCCTCCATCCCATGTTCGGCCCCGGTGCTCGTACACTCGCCGGCCAAGTCATCTGCGTCTGTGACTGCGGTGATCCCCAGGCAACGCGTAGGATCGAGGCGTTCTTCACTGATACTGCGGTTACACTCGTCAAGCTGTCGCTCGACGAGCACGATCGCATCGTCTCTTACGTGTTGGGATTGTCGCACCTGACCAATCTCCTGTTCGCCAAGGTGCTGATGGTGAGCGGAAAACAGTTCAAGGAACTCAACAACGTCGGCAGCACCACGTTCCACTCCCAGATGGTGACAACTTCCACCGTACTTGCGGAGAACCCGGATCTCTACTACTCGATCCAGCGGTTCAACCCCTTTGGCGAGGAACTCTGCGAATCGTTCAAACGCGAACTCGAAACGATTGCCGGCTGGATCCGAAACGAGAACCGGGAAGCTTTCGCGGAAATGATGCACGCCGGCAGACGATGGATGCGGAGTGACGTCGCGGAGTGACCACTCTTGGCATGCGTGCCTCCCATCGGGTATTCTGATAGTTTCAATGAAGACTCGAAGCGATGTGCCGCATCGGTGCCCCGCACCGGCGGAAAACGAAAAGAGGTGAGCCAACCCATGACCGAACAGATCAACCGCAAGGTAATCCCACGCACGCCGGCGGAGGAGACGTGGCGCGTGTTCCGCATCATGGCGGAATTCGTTGACGGGTTCGAGGTGATGAGCCGTGTGGGCACGGCGGTTTCCATCTTCGGGTCGGCCCGGGCCACGCCCGACGACCCCTACTACGCCCAGGCGGAGAAGCTTGCCGCCGGGATGGTTCGACACGACTTCGCCGTGATCACGGGTGGGGGGCCGGGTATCATGGAGGCGGCCAACAAGGGCGCTTTCCAAGCGGGCGGGACCAGCATCGGCTTGAACATCGCCTTGCCCCAAGAACAGCAGGCCAACCGCTACCAGAATGTCTCCCTTGAGTTTCGCTACTTCTTCTGTCGCAAGGTGATGTTCCTCAAGTACGCCGCAGGGTACATTTGTTTTCCCGGCGGGTTTGGGACCATGGACGAGTTCTTCGAAGCCATGACCCTGATTCAGACCGGCAAGACGGCCAGATTCCCCGTGATCCTGGTGGGCTCGGAGTTCTGGAACCCGGCGGTCGACTGGATGAGGGCCCATCAGTTGGCGACGGGCGCCTACATCTCGCCCGAGGACCTGGACCTGTTCACCATTACCGACGAGGTGGACTGGGTGCCGGACTTCATCGCCGAGCAGTGTCGGCGGGCCATCGAGCAGCAATCCGCTGAGCAACCGTCCGCCGCCGAATGGGACCAGCCCACCGCAGAGGGCACGACCAGCGGCCGCGAACCCCGGTTGAGCCAAGAAGGCCCCCGTCCCTACAACGATCTGCAGTGATCGCCGTTCCGGCGCGAGTGATGCTGGTCCAAGCGGCGCGCTGAACGCCGGGACTGCGTCAGATGTAGAGCGAGGACTGGACCATGGACATCATGCTGATCAGGTAGACGATGATGAGTCCGATGCCTGCGGCGATTACTGCCCCCATCGTACGACTCCTTTGCACACCAACTGAGTCAACCAGTGGCGAAGATCAACGCGGAGAAGGTGGTTGCGAACGCACCCAGAAGAACGGTGATAAAGCCCATAAGAGCTAGCCACATGCGCAGGGTTCCTCCCGCAGTACACATGAAAATACCCGCCGAAGCGGGCATTTCAAAAGAACGCGACGACCACCTACTCTCGCCCAGGGGACTACCATCGGCCGTGCAGGCTTAACTGCCGTGTTCGGAATGGGAACGGGTGTTTCCCTGCACGAAAAGCCACCGCGAAGCCGCATCATACACACAGGCGAATGCTTGTCAAGTGGGGTTTCGGTTTTTGTTGCGCATTTCGCCCGGACCGCAGTCGCCGCTTAATTTATTGCGGGGTAATGAGTTACGGCGAGGTGGGCTCCTCACGCACGAGCCGGAACTCGATACACTCAATCGTATCGGGGTCTGCCAGCTCGACGCCTGGAGGCAATCCCACAAAGACCGGTCTTTTGGCCCGGTCTCGCCCGGGGCCGAGGGTGTCGTGGCGGCTCAGCGCGATCAGCCCGGTGACCTTGATATCACCGGCAACCAGGCGGGCAACGATTTCGGCGGGCCCTCTCACGGTGATCGGCTGAGTAAGCAGCGTGCTGCGATCCCCCAGGTCCACGCGGAATTCATTCCACAGATCGACGCTGCCGGCAACCCGGATGGGGACCGCGGGGATCGTGTCGGTGACGCGCAGTTCACGCACGGTGGCGCGAAGATCGACGCGCGCCGGGGTAACCTCCTTCACGTCGATGCCGTCCACTTTGGCTTCCAGCGGCACGGGGAAACTGAGCAGTTGTCCTTTCGGTTTGTTCCGCAGGAGGTTTTTCGCCTGGAGCACCAAGCGGCGTTTCTCCGCCGGAACGGCCTTGAAGCGTCGTTGCGAAATTGTGACCTGCACGTGGTCCGGCTCGACCGAGGGGTCCACGTCGTAATCCAGCGTGCCCGGGTCCACCCAGACGGGGAGAGACACGGTAATCTCACGGTCGACAACGACCTCGAGGTACTCCGGGGCAACGGACTCCGCCGTAAGCCCGGGGAACTGCGCCGGGTTCTTCAGCAGGACATCAATGATCTTGATGCTGACCCGCCCGGTCGTGCGGGTTTCGATGGGAAGGGGAACCGTCGCGGGCGGCGTCTCCCGAAGCTGGGCGATGGCCTTGGGCGGACCGCTGAGTACGATTTGGAAGTTCTGCGTTCGCCCGGTCGGCAAGCTGACCGTGTACGATTCCCCCGCCGCTGCGACCGGTTCAAAGGTCACTTGCAGAGTGGCCGACTCGGTGAGCAACTGGTCGGCGGATACCCAGACCAGCACGGTCAACAGGGCGCTCATGGTGATCAGCTTCAATTGGGCCATTTCAATCCCCCTTGTCCGAGCCGATCAGGGTCTTCTGTCGATTCCCCGCTCCTGCTGGGCGGGAGGGTTGCCCGCTCTTCGTGGTGGCGACGGACGCCGATTCGCCGCCGGGCTTGATGGGTGACTGCTCTTTGTCTTTGACATTGAACGTCTCGTTGAGCAGTTTTCGCAAAGTGTCCGGGGTTAGGGCGCGTCGCAGGCGCCCTCGCTGGGCAACGGATAGGATACCGGTTTCCTCGCTCACCACGATGACCAGCGCGTCGCTCTCCTCGCTGAGCCCCAGGGCAGCGCGGTGGCGACTGCCCAAGGCCCGGTCCACATCATCGGAGTCGGCGAGAGGAAACTGGCAACCGGCCGCCGTGATCCGCCCCTGGCGAACGATCACACCCATGTCGTGAAGCGCCGATCCGGGCCAGAAGATGGTCTCTAACAGCTCCGCGGTGAGGCAGGCGTCCAGCCGCACGCCCGACTCGAGCAGACCTCCGATGGGCACCCGTCCCTCCAAGGCAATCAGGGCCCCAATCTTGTTCTTGGACAGCCGACCGACCGCCTGGGTAAGGGGGGGGATCATGCTCTTGGCTTCTTTGCCCCAGGCACGCAGGCCCCATATCTCTCCCAGGCGGATCAGACCGCGGCGCAGCTCCGGCTGAAAAGCCACCAGTGTCATCAGAAACACACCGCCCAAAAAGTGGGGGTAGAGGAAAATGATGCGGCTGAAGGCGTACTTCTGGGCGACCAGGCGAACGATGACAAAGCTGACCACCAGGATCAGGCCGACGGCGCGCAGCAACCTGGCCCCGCGGGTTCCCTGCAAGGAGCGCAACGTCGCGTAGATTACCCCGCCGATGAGGAGCATCTCCGCCAGCACCACCCACCACGGGTAGCTGCCGCCGGTGAGCCGTTGCCAAAGGGCGCCAAGCGCGTGCAGAATGTCGGATTCCAATAGCAAGTCGCGGCGTCTCTTCTCTCTAGGGCGGCCACATTCGTCGACGTGAGCGGTCGAGCCGGCCGCACCATGAGTATACGCAGGACCCGCCCGACTGCCAAATGACGGATCGGAATCCCAAGGCCTGTTTCCCGGACCGGCTTGCGGGGGCGCAAGTCGCTACAACCTTTTGCCGTTCCGCGTCTCGAGGCCTATACTGTCGTGAGATTGCCGAAGCGTGATGCCACGAAACAATGATCATCCCCATTCGAACCGAAACATCGATCAAGGGCACACCGTGGGCCAATTACGCCCTGATCGCGGCCAACATCCTGGCGTACTTCGTTTTTGACTACAGCCACAACCGCGCCCTGGGGCAATTCAAGAACGAACATCTGATTCTGCTGGCCGACTGGCCGACGTTGTACCAGTTCTTCACGTATCAGTTCCTCCACGCGGACCCGATGCACCTAGCCGGCAACATGCTGTTTCTTTGGGTGTTCGGCAACCCGGTCTGCGGCAAGATGGGCTCGGTTTCCTATCTGCTGTTCTATCTTGCGGGTGGGGTGTTCGCCGCTTGGGGGTATGCGGTTGGAGCAACCGGCCCCATGCTGGGGGCGTCGGGCGCAATCGCCGCGGTGACCACAGCCTACCTGGCGCTGTTTCCGCGCAGCCACGTCACGGTGCTGTTCTTCTTCTTCCTGATTACGTACTTCCAGGTTCCGGCGTTGATTCTGATCGTGTTCAAGGTGATCCTGTGGGACAACATCCTCGCACCCGGTCTTCATGGCGGGGCGACCGTCGCTTACTCGGCACACCTTGCGGGTTACTTGTTCGGGTTCGTCATCACGATGTTGATGCTGTGGTGGCGGGCGCTGCCGCGCGACACGTTCGACATGATGGCGTTGTGGAAGCGTTGGAACCAGCGGCGGGCGTACAGCGCGGCGCTTGCAGATCCGCAGGCGCGTGCGCAGGCCAAGTTCGGAAGCGTAGCTCGTGCCCGCTCGGTGTCGCCGGAGGTTGTCGCTGTCGAAAACGCTCGACTGGATGAGGTGACCGATCTGCGTTCGCGGATCGCCGATTGTGTCAGCGGTGGCGATATTGGGTCCGCGGTGACCCTGTACGAGCAACTGGTCGGCGTTGACGCGGAGCAGTGCCTACCACAGAAGCAGCAGTTGCAGGTAGCCCGGCAGTTCTACGCGACCGGACGTTTCCCGCAGGCGGCGGCGGCTTTCGAGCGCTTCCTGAGCTGCTATCCACGCTCCGACGATAGCGATGACGTGCGGCTGCTGCTGGGAATCGTCTACGCCCGCGACCTGGGCCAGTATGAGACGGCCGAGAAGTATCTCGAAGAATCGCTCGAGCGCGCCGGGCAGAGTAGCCGGATCGAGCAGTGCGAACGGTGGCTGCGTAACGTGCGCAGTTCGCTGGGAAAGACCGGACCGGACCCGACC
>Ga0190284_1001042_pt1 | contig 12993 bp, 7 predicted proteins | sample 48691812_MG_FD_161668 | JGI IMG/M metagenome (GOLD analysis project Ga0190284, IMG submission 161668) | Hydrothermal vent microbial mat bacterial communities from Southern Trench, Guaymas Basin, Mexico - 4869-18-1-2_MG | ecosystem: Environmental > Aquatic > Marine > Hydrothermal vents > Microbial...
AGGATCGGCTTGGCGGGTCGATCCGCTGCGTCGTGTCCGTGGCGATGCTGACTGAGGGCTGGGATGCGAACACCGTCACCCACGTGCTTGGCGTCCGTGCGTTTGGCACACAACTCCTCTGTGAGCAGGTCATAGGGCGTGCGCTTCGCCGCCAGTCGTACGACCTGAACGAGGAGGGGCTCTTCAACGTCGAGTACGCCGACGTGCTCGGGATTCCGTTCGACTTCACAGCCAAGCCCGTCGTCGCGCCGCCCCAACCGCCGCGCGAGACCATTCACGTCAAGGCCATCCGACCCGACCGCGATGAGTGCGAAATCCGCTTCCCGCGTGTCGAGGGCTACCGCGTCGAGCTACCGCAGGAGCGCCTCACCGCCAAGTTCGACGGCGACTCGACGCTCGAACTCACGCCGGAACTCGTCGGCCCGTCCGTCACGCGCAACGAGGGCATCATCGGTGAAGGTGTTGATCTGACGCTCGTCCATACGGGCGACCTCCGACGCTCAACGCTGCTGTTCCACCTGACGCAGCGGCTCCTCTACACAAAGTGGCGCGACCCCGGCGAGGATCCCAAGCTCCACCTATTTGGCCAACTGAAGCGTGTCACGAAGGAGTGGCTCGACAACCACCTCGTCTGTAAAGGCGGCACGTACCCTGCACAGCTCATGTATCTCACGCTTGCCGACATGGCCTGCGAGCGCATTACCCGCGGCATCGTCAGCAAGCTGGTCGGCGAATGCCCGATCAAGGCCGTGCTCGACCCGTACAACCCGACCGGCTCCACGTCCTTCGTGAACTTCAACACGTCGAAAAAGGACCGCTGGCAGACCGATGCCCGTCGCTGCCACATCAACTGGGTCATCCTCGATAGCGACTGGGAGGCCGAGTTTTGCCGCGTCGCCGAGGCCCACCCCAAGGTCATCGCCTACGTAAAGAACCACAATCTCGGGCTCGAAGTTCCTTATCGATACGGTTCCGAGTCGCGGAAGTACAGGCCCGACTTCATCGTGCTCATCGATGACGGCCGCGAGCCCGCCGAAGACGGCACGCCCGACCTGCTGCAGCTTGTCGTCGAGATCAAGGGCTTCCGCCGGGAGGACGCCAAGGAAAAGGCCGGTACCATGAAGGACTATTGGATCCCCGGCGTGAACAATCTGAACAGCTACGGCCGCTGGGCTTTCGCCGAGTTCTGCGATGTCTACGCGATGGAGGCCGACTTCGAGGCTAAGGTCGAAGAGCACTTTGATGAGATGATCAACGCCGTTTGTGCTGAGAAGGTCTGAGAGATGCCGCGCAATCCCAAGAAGCCTGATCCACACAAGCTCATGCGGGTGGCTGTCAAAGTCATGCGTGAGTCACAAGCCGAGCCGCGCACAGATGGTAAGACGAGCCCGAAAGTCGGAGCCGTGCTGCTGAAGCCCGATGGGACGATTGAGACGGCATGCAGAGGCGAACTGCGTCATGGTGACCATGCTGAATTCACGTTGTTGGAACGGAAGAACCGCGATCAGAAGTTGGACGGATGCATCCTGTTTGCCACGCTGGAGCCCTGTGCCCCCGACTCACGCCATCCACCCAAGATGAGCTGCGCCGAGCGAATCGTCCTCGCGAGGATCAAAGAAGTATGGGTTGGACTTGAAGATCCAGATCCCACTGTGGACCGCAAAGGCATCAAGTTCATGCAGGATGCGGGCATCACAGTCCATATGTTCGATCGCGATCTTCAGGAGGAGATTCAGGTAGAGAACAGAGAGTTCCTCAAGCAAGCATTGGAGCGCGCGGCCAGTCTCAAGGCCGAGGTCGCAAAGAAGCCCGTGCTGTCAATGCTGGAAGACCGGATTGATGCCACGGCGCTGGAAGATCTCTCAACCAACGCATTGCAGGAGTATCGCGCGCGAGCCCGACTCTCTGATGAGGTGGGTTCAAGCCAGTTCAATCGCCGCCTCGTTCAACTGGGACTCCTGACACGAACCAATGGCCAGTTCAATCCCACGGGCTTTGGGGTGTTACTGTTCGGAAAAGAGCCAAGGGTGTCCATGCCGCAGTCGGGGCTCCTAGCGACGATTCACTATCCAGATGACGCCGAAGAGATCAGAGACTTCGATGGCCCACAGGTGCTGGTGCCCGAGCTGGCGCTCAAGTGGCTGCGGGACAAGCTGCCAAACTTGATTGACCGCTCCGGAGCACAGCGAAAAGGGAAAGATGATCTACTTTTCGAACTCGTTCGTGAGGCAATCGTTAATGCCATCGTCCACCGCGATTATGCGATCACCGGCGCAAAGTGTCAGATGACCGTGACGGCCGACACGATTGAAGTTCGCAGTCCCGGCGGTCCCATCGAACCCATCACGTTGAAGCAGATGCAGTCGTTCGCGGCGCCCATGCTCAGCCGCAACCCGGTGCTGCATTATGTTTTCGCATGCATGGAGTTGGCCGAAGAGCGTGGCCTGGGGCTGATCTCCATGAAGCGACGCGCGGAGCAGGCTGGCCTGCCGTTGCCGAAGTACTCGTGGGACGATCCGTACCTCGCCCTGACGCTCTACCGATCTCAAACCGCCGTCATCTCGACCCTTCCGGAGGATGTGTCCGAGGCGCTGGTGGAAGCGGAGCGCGCAGGCTGGCAATGGCTGATGAGCAAGGGCCAGGCCAAGTCCAAGCAGTACGCCGAGGCGATGGAGGTTGACCAACGTACGGCCAGGCGCCACTTGAATCGGTTCGTCGAGCTCGGCTTGGCCCGTAAGACCGGATCGGCCCGCGCGACCGAGTACGAGGTCATATGAATGTCGGAATCACCGGGACCAGGGCGGAAAGCGGACACGAGGCCGGACTTGCTGTCCGGATACGTACGGCTTCGGCGGGCCGGGCCATTATCCGGGCACGGAGCCGGGCCTTGCGTCCTGACAGCTTCGACAGGGTCCGCTGAATCAGGTATCCGGACATGTATCCGGCCGTCGTGTCCGGATACTGGGCTTAAGACGCAAAGGGCTGAGATCCCGATCCTATTTGCCGCTTATTTCAACCCGTGTGAGCCATCGCGGGGCCAGGGCGCAACATGTAGCGATCATGGGCCTTCGCAGCCCAATATGTTGGGTCGTCGTCCTTTCAGCCCATTTGCCGCTTATTTCATCGAGGCGCCAGCCTAACCAGGGATGCAGCATGGCCAAGAAGAAGACCACCAGGAAGAAAACGAAGAAGCAGGTCGAGACCCTCACCCACGACGAGGCGAAGCGGCCGAACATCCCGACCGCCGAGTTTCAATCGGTGATGGCCAAGGACGACCAGTCGCCGATTCGCGTCGCCTATGAACGCCGCAACCGCGACCTCGACCCGCAGCTTGTCTGGCGCGGCAAGGACGACAAGGACTGGTCCGACCTGGTCACGCACGCGCCGCCGCTGTTCATCCAGGAGAAGGTCCACCCCAAGGTGCTGATCGACGACCTGCTTCGCCGCACGCACGCGGACGTAAAGGCCGCCGACCCGCAGATGGACCTCTTCGCCGACTTCAACGGCCTGCCCGACACGGACGTGAAAACCGAGTTCTATCAGCACGACGCCAACTGGACCAATCGCATGATCCTTGGCGATAGCCTCCAGGTGATGGCGTCGCTCGCCGAGCGCGAAGGCCTCCGCGGCCAGGTGCAGTGCATCTACATCGACCCGCCGTACGGCATCAAGTTTAACTCGAACTTCCAGTGGTCAACGACCAGCCGCGACGTCAAGGACGGCAATTTTGGGCACATTACGCGCGAGCCGGAGCAAGTGAAGGCGTTTCGCGACACATGGCGAGATGGGATGCACTCCTACCTCACGTACCTGCGGGACCGACTGACCGCTGCCCGTGATTTGCTCTGCGAATCTGGGTGCGTTTTCGTCCAGATCGGCGAAGAGAACTGCCATCTCGCCCGTGGCCTTTTGGATGAAGTATTCGGCCAGCACAACTTCGTATCACAGATCGTATTCTCGAAGACAGCGAGTGCGACCTCAGAGTACTTGTCCGGAACGTACGATGTTCTCCTCCTCTATGCGAAGAGCCGGCCGTCTCTGAAGTACCGGCAGCCGTACCAGCTAAAAGAGATTGGCGGAGTCGGTGGATCGGCCTACAAGCGAGTTCGCTTCGACGATCTGTCCGAGCGGACGCTGACATCAGATGAGCTTTTCGGAGCAGCTAAACTCCCAGCAGGCTCGCGCATATTTCGTATTGACAACCTCACTAGCCAGAGTGTTGGGCGTGACAAAGGAGAAGGTGCTGCGTCGTGGTTTCCCGTTGAGTATCAAGGGCGCGCGCTCCGCCCATCCGAAAAGGTGCGTTGGAAGACTAACGAAGAAGGTATGGCCAGACTCAAGAAGGCTGATCGCTTGAGCGCAACCAAGACTGGCCTCTACTACGTGCGCTACTTCGATGATTTCCGTGCATTTCAAGAGGATAACGTATGGTCTGATACGGGCATCGCCGGATTCGCATCAGAAAAACGGTACGTCGTTGAAACGTCTGAGAAGGTGGTTCAGCGGTGTATTCTGATGTGTACGGACCCCGGCGATCTGGTTCTCGATCCCACTTGCGGCTCGGGCACTACTGCCTGCGTCGCTGAGCGCTGGGGGCGTCGTTGGATTACCGTCGATACATCACGCGTATCCCTTGCACTGACTCGCGCCCGCGTCATGGGCGCTCGGTTTGCGTACTACCTGCTGGCTGATAGTGAGACGGGCCGGCTGAAGGAAGCTGAATTGTCGCATTCAGAGCCTCCTGCGGCCCCCGCTCGACAAGATATTCGACAAGGCTTCGTGTACGAGCGCGTCCCGCACATCATGCTCAGTGACATTGCCAGGAACGCCGAGATCGATGTTGTCTGGGAACAGCACCAGGCCAAACTCGAACCGCTGCGCGAGCAACTCAACGCCGCGCTCGGCAAGACGTGGGAGGAATGGGAGATTCCCCGCGATGTCGACGAGAAGTGGTCGGCTGAGGCGAAGAAGCTACATGCCGAGTGGTGGGAGCAGCGGATCGCCCGGCAAAACGAGATGGACGCGTCCATCGCGGCCAAGGCCGACTTCGAGCACCTCCACGACAAGCCGTACGAGGACAAGAAGAAGGTCCGCGTGGCTGGGCCGTTCACAGTCGAGAGCCTCTCGCCGCACCGCGTACTGCATGTCGGCGCGGATGACGAACTGATCGACCCGCTCGAAGCGCCCACGCGCACCGGCGACGAGGCCGACTTTGGCCGCATGATTCTGGAGAACCTCAAGACCGCTGGCGTGCAGCAGGCCCACAAGGAGGACAAGGTCACGTTCTCCTCAATCGCCCCCTGGCCCGGCCACTTCATCTGTGCCGAGGGTCGATACGTTGAGGGCGAGAACGGCAAAGCCGCCGAGAAGCGGGCCGGCATTTTCGTCGGCCCAGAGTTCGGCACCGTCTCCCGCCAAGACCTGGTCGCCGCCGCGCGCGAGGCGGGTGACGCCGACTTCGACGTGCTGATCGCCTGTGCGTTCAACTACGAGGCCCGTGCGACCGAATTCAGCAAGCTTGGCCGCATTCCGGTGCTCAAGGCCCGCATGAACGCCGACCTGCACATGGCCGACGACTTGAAGAACACCGGCAAGGGCAACCTGTTCGTCATCTTCGGCGAGCCGGACATCGAGATCCTCGACGCCGAGGACGGCCAGGTGCAGGTGAAGATCAACGGCGTCGACGTCTTCCACCCCAGCAGCGGCGAGGTCCGCAGCGACGGCGCCGAAGGCATCGCCTGCTGGTTCATCGACACCGACTACAACGAAGAGAGCTTCTTCGTCCGCCACGCGTACTTCCTCGGCGCGAACGACCCGTACAAGTCGCTGAAGACGACGCTCAAGGCCGAAATCAACGAAGACGCCTGGGCCACACTGAACCGCGACACGTCCCGGCCGTTCCAGAAGCCCAAGGGCGGCCGAATCGCGGTGAAGGTGATCAACCACCTTGGGGATGAGGTCATGAAGGTGTTTCGGGTGGAGTAACGGCAATGAGCACAATCGGAGACGGAAGCCAGTTCTCAGCCGCCGACCCTGCACTCGGGTATCTCTATCAGGTTCGGTCAGCCCTTCTTTGGGCATTGCAGCGCCTCAAGAGTTCTTCAGAATTCCTCGTCTCGGTTGAAACGCTCGATGATGTGGCGTTCGAGACAACCGGCGGCAGCGCGACCGAACTGCTTCAAACCAAGCATCACTTGTCGTCAACTGCCAACTTGACGGATGCAAGTGCAGATCTCTGGAAGACCCTCCGGATATGGTTCGAGGGACACGCATCCAAGACCATTCCAACAACCGCACATCTACTCTTAGTCACAACAGGAACGGCCCCTGACGGCTCTACCGCTTCGTATCTGCGATCGGTTTCCCGCGACGTGAACGCAGCTCAGCAAGCCCTCAACGCGACAGCGTCAACGTCAACCAGCAAGACAAACAAGAGCGGGTATGCCGCATACCTCAAAGCGTCAGTTCCAGCCAGAAAGGCGGTTCTTGATAGAGTCACCGTGATTGATGCTGCACCGACCATTTCCGACCTCGAAGGCGACCTGACGCGAGAAGTGTTTTGGGCGGCCGGCAGGGAACAGCACTCCGCTTTCCTTGATCGACTCGAAGGCTGGTGGTTGCGGCGCGTCCTGAAACAGTTGGTCAATGCCCCGCACGATCGCATTGGATCCGTTGAACTCGAAGCTCAGATGTCTGATCTGCGCGAGCAGTTCAAGCATGAGTCGCTGCCTATTGACGACGACCTGCTCGAGTTCACCTTAGACGATGCAACCAGGTCGGCGCACGAAGAAACCGCATTTGTTAGACAGCTAGAGATCATCAAGGCAGGAAAGCGGCGGATCGCGCTTTCAATCCGGGACTACTACCGCGCGTTTGAGCAACGTTCTCGGTGGCTTCGTGATGATCTCGTTGTCGAACTTGAACTGCACAAATACGAAAAACGGCTCGTCGAAGAGTGGGAAGTCATCTTCGAGGCGATGAGAGACAACCTTGGGACGCCGGCTGCCGATGAGGCGAAAGAGCAGGCTGCCCGGTCGGTGTTGGCTTGGGCGGAACGGGCGCCTATAGCGATTAGGAGTGGGGTGACTGAGCCATTTATCAGTCGAGGTTCGTTTCACATGCTGGCCGACGAGGTTCGTATCGGCTGGCATCCTGAATTCCAAGACCGGCTGGCGGCACTCCTGCGCGACGACGGAGGGGCGTCATGATTCAATGGGACGCACGATCACAAGAAGAACGTGGCCTGTTGAATCCCAGCTTCTGCGCGAATCTTCTGTGGCACGCCGCACGCGGGTACATGGGTGAGCGCAGCGATCCGATGTCGTTTGAAGAAGCCTTCTTGGTGTTGCCCTTTGTTCTTCATCGCGGCACCCGCGAGTCGCTACCTCGTTCGACCAGGACCTCTCTTGCCGTGTGGCTTGAGGAGAATCCTCTATCGCGAGGTCGCATCGCGAACCGCGCTCAGGTTCTTGTCCCGTTTACGAAGGAAGCGCTCCTGTTCGCTGGACTACATGGATTCATTTCATGCGATACTGGGAAGGTGCACCCGGTTGAGGACTGGCAGGCAAGCGTTAACCGATCACTTCGACAGTCGAGTGATGAGGTTCGCCTTTGCGCGAAACGGGCTATTTTCGTTGGGAAGTGGTTTGCTCAGACCGGAAGTCCAACGACGGTCTTGGCTTTGCTGGGAGTGCGGCCGTGAGTATGCAGATTCTCGATATCGTCGTTTACAGCCATCACGGCGAGAGCCGCGTGCTTTCATTGAATGTTGGGGCCGTCAACATCATCACCGGCGGCTCAAAGACTGGCAAATCGGCCTTGGTGGACATCGTTGACTATTGTTTCGGTTCTGACGAGTGCCGAGTACCTGAGGGGCCAATTCGTCGATGTGTGTCGTGGTTCGGAGTACGTTTGCAGCTCACTGACGGTCAGGCGTTTGTCGCTCGCCGTTGTCCCGGACCACGAGCCGCGTCTAGCCAAGATTGCTTTGTCGAGTTGGGGGACACAGTTGCGGTGCCCGAGATGACGGCACTTCGGCAGACCACAAATACGAAGGGCCTTGGCTCGCTCCTGACCTCTTGGTCTGGCATCCGCGACAACATTCACGAACCGCCTCCGTGCCAGACAAGGCGACCTTTGTCAGCCACTGTTCGGCACGGGCTTGCACTTTGCTTTCAGCCGCAGGACGAGATCATCCGGCGGCAACAACTCTTTCATGGCGCTGCCGATAACTTCTTTGCTCAATCACTCAAGGACACGCTACCGTACTTTCTGGGTGCGGTAGACGATGAGTTCGTGCGGCAGCGTGAAGAGCTGCGACGGTTGCGTGAACAACTTCGCGCGTGCGAACGGCAATTGGCGGAGTTGACCGCACTTCGCGGCGATGGAATCAGCAAGGCCGCGATGCTGCTCGCACAGGCGCGTGACGCCGGCCTCTCCGTTGTGGAGGCTGGCACATGGGAAGAAACGGTGTCTGCACTTCAGCGGGTTGCCAGCGTGCCGCTCGCTGACGTCGACATTGAAATGCCAGATGAGGAGGAGTACTTCCGCCTAAGCCGCGAACGAGACCAGTTTCTTGATCAACAGCGTCGGCTTCGGGATGAGATTGCTACTGCCCGAGCATTCGAGAAGGATGAGGAAGGATTTTCCAAGGAAGCCACTGAGCAACGCGCACGGCTGACATCAATTGGCGTCTTCGAAAACTCAAGTCCGGGACATGCTTGTCCGCTATGTTCCCAAGACTTGCCCAGTTCAGAGGACGTTCCGCGTGTTGCCCAGATCACAGACGCACTGACTGATGTGTCAAAACGACTTGAGGCGGTTACGCGTGCCACGCCTCAGATCGAACAGGCGATCGCCGAGCTTGACTCGCGGTTGCAGCAGATCAATGCATCACTTGCAAGAAACCGAGCTGAAATGCAGGCGGTTCAGTCAACAAATGCGCGCCTGCAACAGATGCAAGATGACATTGCTAGGAGATCACACATTCTGGGCCGTGTTAGCCTGTACTTGGAAAGTCTGCCTGAGCTGCCTGATACGCAGGATCTCGAAAGGCAGGCTCAGCGACTCCGAGAGGAATGTGCAACGCTCGAGGAGGCACTCAGCGACGAAGGCGTCAATGAACGCATCAATTCTATCACGTCGATACTCGGGCAGCGGATGACTGAGTGGGCAAGGCTGCTGGAATTGGAGCATTCACGACATCCGCTTCGCTTAGATATTAAGAAGTTGACGATTGTTGCGGACACTGCTGATGGCCCAGTGCCGATGGGCCGAATGGGGAGCGGCGAGAATTGGGTCGGATACCACCTGATTGGCCATCTTGCATTGCACGAGTGGTTCACGCAGCGCGAACGACCAGTCCCACGATTCTTGTTCCTCGACCAACCTTCGCAAGTCTACTTCCCGCCGGAGACAGATGTTGACGGCTCATTCTCCGGAGTTGGGGAAGATGACCGACAAGCCGTGTCACGAATGTTTCGATTTGTCTGTGACGTAGTCGGGGAACTTGCGCCGGGCTTCCAAGTCGTAATTACCGAACATGCTGACATCAACGAAGAGTGGTACCAGAATGCTGTGGTCGAGCGTTGGCGCGGTGGCCCGAAGCTCGTGCCTGAGGATTGGCCTCGAAACGGTGGCTCGGACAGCGAGGGAGAGTAGATGCAGTTCCGAATCGCCGACACTTTTGCCGATAGCTTGGCCAAGCTGCAGGGCGATGAACAGAAAGCCGTCAAGACGACCGCGTTCGACCTGCAGATGGACCCGACTCGGCCCGGCATGCGATTCCATCGGCTCGATCGAGCCAAGGACAAGAGCTTCTGGTCTATCCGAGTCAGTGGCGACATCCGGCTCATCGTTCATAGGACCGACACCAGCCTGCTGCTGTGCTACGTTGACCATCACGACAAGGCGTATCAATGGGCCGAACGTCGCAGAATCGAGCGGCACCCCAAGACTGGCGCGATGCAGATCGTCGAGATTCGCGAGAAGGTGCTCGAAATCGAGGTGCCGAAGTACGTCGAGGTGGAGCACGCACCGCCGCCGAAGCCTCCGCTGCTTGCCGACGTGCCTGAGGAGACGTTGCTTTCCTACGGCGTCCCGACGGAGTGGCTGGACGACGTCAAGGCGGCCAACGAAGACACGCTCTTTGACCTCGCGGCCCACCTTCCGCAGGAGGCTGCGGAGGCCTTGTTCGAGCTGGCAACTGGCGGCGAACCGGCGCTCCCGGCGCACGCGACAACAGACGAAGACCCATTCGGTCACCCCGACGCTCAGCGGCGTTTCCGGCTTGTCGCCAACAACAAGGAGTTGGAGCGGGCACTCGAATACCCTTGGGACAAGTGGGCGGTATTCCTACATCCTGCGCAGCGCGAGACCGTCGAGAGGAGCTATGGCGGTCCGGCTCGGGTAGCTGGCTCAGCCGGAACCGGGAAGACGATTGTCGCTCTTCATCGGGCGGCACACCTGGCGAGAAACCATCCGCAAGCTCGCGTGCTTCTCACGACGTTCTCCATCGCGCTTGCCCGCACTCTTCGCCGAAAGCTGCAGCGGCTTGTCAGCGACGAGCCTTCGTTGGAAGAGCGAATCGCCGTGAGGGCGATCGATGAGGTCGGGATTGAGACCTACGAGTCTGCGTTTGGCACGCCGACGATTCCGACGCCGTCTATGTTCCGAGCGCTTCTCGGAGCCGCGTCCGAATCAGTTGAGGCTCACCGCTTTACGATGTCGTTCCTGGAGTCAGAGTGGCGTGACGTGGTCGATGCCTGGCAGCTACGGACGTGGGAGGAGTACCGCGACGTGGCGCGTCTTGGGCGCAAGACCCGGCTTGGGCAGAAGCAGCGCGAGTTGCTGTGGACCATCTTCGACCAGGTTCGGTCGGCGTTGCGTGAACGCGGCTTGGTCACTGTGCCGGGCGTATTCACGGCAGCCACTGATCTCGTGACCAACGGCGAGGCTTCTCCAGCCGATTTCATCGTCGTCGATGAGGCGCAAGACATCAGCATTCCTCAACTTCGTTTCTTGGCGGCCGTGGCTGGCGCGGAGGAGAACGGTCTGTTCTTTGCCGGTGACCTCGGCCAGCGGATCTTCCAGATTCCATTCTCGTGGAAATCGCTTGGCGTCGACATCCGTGGCCGGTCCCAAACGCTTCGCATCAACTATCGCACGTCGCACCAGATTCGTGCCCAGGCGGACCGACTGCTACCCCCTGAGCTATCAGATGTCGACGGAAACGTTGAGTCGCGAGCCGCCACGGTGTCCGCGTTTAGCGGGCCGGAGCCCACGATCCGAGCCTTCCCAACGGCTGAGGACGAGGCACGTGCCGTTGCGGCCTGGCTCACCAACAGAATCAACGACGGGGTCAAGCCCGACGAGATCGGCATCTTCGTGCGATCTGAAGCCGAGCTACCTCGGGCGCGGGCTGCCGTGTCAGCGGCGGCCTTAACCGCCGTTCAGCTGGATGCGAGCACGGACGTTACCACGGGCTCAGTCTCGGTATGCCCGATGCATTTCGCAAAGGGCCTAGAGTTTCGCGTGGTTGTTGTTGCTGCGTGTGACGACGAGATCGTGCCCCTGCAAGCTCGTATCGAGGCCGTCACCGACGACGCTGACCTGGAGGAGGTTTACAACACCGAACGACACTTACTCTACGTGGCCTGCACCAGGGGGCGTGACAATCTGCTCATCACCGGTGTTGACCCTGCTTCGGAGTTTCTGGACGACCTTCGTTGCAGCTGAGCAAGCTCCTTCTCATACCGAGCACTTGGCCAACCTGATATGGAGATCGCGCCTGTACCGGATGGTCAACTTGAGGGACGCACTTCCTATGGGTTTCGGTCCGCAATTCGGCTCCCGCAGGTGGGGCAGTATCGCCCACCCGGGCGGAGACCTTCGTCGCAAACAGGACATCGGGCGAACGCCAGCATCGTTTGGCGTCCTCTTTCAGGCATTGACGGAAGCAGGATCAGCAACGCGGCAATCACCGTGATTGCGGTCCCCGTGATGTACTCCGCGTTGATGGACCGGGCCCAGCCGATCGCGCCGACGCTGGCGAGCCATTCGCCCAAGGTCAGGAAATTCGCAAGGAGCAGGATTACGGCTGTAGACGCGACGACGATCATCCTCCGTATCTTAATGGTCATGATCAGATCCACCTTTCCGTGCGTTTTGGCACCGGATCCATCGTAGCGCGGAGCCGACCAGCGCGCAAGGCTTTTCTCGGAATGAAGTTGTCACACGCGTGCCGGTGACGCAGAACTCGCGTTCAGGAGTAGGCGGAGCCATGTCGTAGGCGATAAGTCACGAGTGTTCGGCTACGCATGCTGAATTCCTGAGCCTGACGCGGATCGTTGGGGGGTAGAAGTGCAGTTCACGCAGCTACCGTTCCTTCGGCCTACAGGATTGGCCCAAGCGGCCCCATGGGTCCCATCGGACCGAGTCCGGGCGGCATCAGCCCCATCCCCGGCATCATCCATGGATCCATGAGCATTTCGTCTGCGTACGGCTGCTCTTGCATGGGCTCGGGCCCTGGAACTGCCGGGGCGAGTCCATCGACGATTTGCTCAAGCGGGTTCATGGGCCCTTCGTCGAGGCCATACGGCGCCGGGTCTTCCCCGTGGGTGGCGTCGTGAGGCGTATCGAAGCCGGGAGCAACTTGGTCGTCCGGCAGGAAAGCTGCATCGCCGTACATCTCCGGGGCACCCGTCGGGTTGAAGGTTGTTTCGCCGAGCGGATCGTGAAGCATGCCGTCGTCTTGGCCTGCGATTTCATCCGCGTACTCCAGGGGTACATCCTGGCCGCCTGGAATGTCGCCGCCCGTCACGTCGTCAGCGGTGATTGAACAGGAATCTCCGGCTGCGCCCGTTGCGTCCTGCATCGTCTCGTCGAACAACTCGTTCGTCATTGACAGCGAATCGTAGCTTGGCCGATCGAGAACCCTGTCCCAGATCGCGCTGATACGGCTGGGATCACCAACTGAGTCGCCAATCGTCGGTC
>Ga0190284_1001043_pt1 | contig 12984 bp, 8 predicted proteins | sample 48691812_MG_FD_161668 | JGI IMG/M metagenome (GOLD analysis project Ga0190284, IMG submission 161668) | Hydrothermal vent microbial mat bacterial communities from Southern Trench, Guaymas Basin, Mexico - 4869-18-1-2_MG | ecosystem: Environmental > Aquatic > Marine > Hydrothermal vents > Microbial...
GATCGATCTCCGGTTCCCCCAGGCGGCAGGCGTCTTCCAGTGCATGCCCGCTAAGCTGGCAGTTTGGAGCGCCGTTGCGTGCCAGTTGGCGCTGGCGGCAGGCCTCGACCCGCCGCTGTACCTCCCGGCTCGACTCTGCAGGCTGTACCGGCGGTCGGGCGAGGATATCCGCAGGCAGCCGCGGCACCTCGACATGCATATCGATACGGTCCAGCAACGGCCCGGAGATGCGACTGCGGTAGCGGGCCACCTGGTCTTCGGTGCAGCGGCAGCTGTGACCGCTGGTGTCTCCCAGATAGCCGCAGGGGCAGGGATTCATGGCGGCTATCAGCTGAAAACGTGCCGGAAACTGGGCCTGTCGACTGGCCCGCGAGATGTGGATACAGCCACTCTCCAGCGGTTCACGCAGTACCTCCAGCACCCGCCGGTCGAACTCCGGCAGTTCATCCAGGAACAACACGCCATTGTGCGCCAGGGAGATCTCGCCCGGGCGCGGATTGCTGCCCCCACCCACCAGGGCAACACCGGAGGCGGTGTGGTGAGGGGTGCGGAACGGACGCTGTTTCCAGGCCTCGTGCTGGAACCCGCTATGACTGATAGAAAGTATGGCGGCGGACTCCAGCGCCTCCTGTTCGGTCATGGCCGGCAGGATGCCCGGCAACCGGCTTGCCAGCATCGATTTGCCGGATCCGGGCGGGCCGATCATCAGCAGCGAATGGGCGCCGGCGGCGGCAATCTCCAGGGCGCGCCGGGCCTGTGGCTGGCCTTTGACCTCTGTTAGATCGGCAAGGGGGTGCCCGCTGAGGGCTCGGTGCGACGTCTGAAACAGGGGCAGATCATCCCCCTGGATCAGGGCATTGCATAACTCCAGCAGTCCGCCGGCCTGATGCACACGTGCACCCTGCACCCGGGCGGCCTCTTCGGCATTAGCCGTGGGCAGGATCAGGCCGCGACCGGCATCGCGGGCCGCCAGTGCCACCGGCAGCACCCCTTTGACCGACCTCAGTTCACCCGACAGGGCCAGTTCGCCGATGAACTCGTAGCCTGGCAGCGGTTGTTGCGGGATCTGGCCGGAGGCCGCCAGAATGCCCAGTGCAATGGGCAGATCGAAGCGGCCGCCCTCCTTGGGCAGGTCCGCCGGTGCCAGGTTGATGATGATGCGCCGGGTCGGGAACTGAAAGCGGCTGTTGATCAGTGCGCCCCGCACCCGGTCCTTGCTCTCTTTTACAGCCATCTCGGGGAGGCCAACGATGGAGAGACTGGGCAGGCCGTTGGCGAGGTGGACCTCGACCGTCACCAGCGGGGCGTCCACGCCATTGCGGGCGCGACTGTAAAGTAGAGCGAGGGCCATATGCACCTTCCTTGGTGTCGTGTGGAGGCCGGTTCCGTCCGGTCCTCGTGATTATTTCGGGGTCGGAATCAAACCACCCCAATCCCGTGGGGGTTACCATTACAACAGTTTCAGCCGCAAATGAACGCAAATGACTGGCGATGCTGGGCAGTTGATTCGTGTGTCAGAGATATTCTTTTAGATATTCGCGTTAGTTTGCGTTCAGTCGCGGCATAAATTCTCTTGTCTGAACTTCAGTGCTAATCAGGTTATTTCTTGTGCGGTTTGACTCAGACCCCTGGCACCCGGGGTTATTCGGATTCCTTCGCGGCCAGATTCTGTTCCAGTTCAGCCACCTGCCGTTCCAACTGCTCCAGCTTCTCCCGGGTGCGGGCCAGCACAGCGCTCTGGATATCGAATTCCTCCCGGGTGACCAGGTCCAGGTGGGAGAGCCCGCTTTCCAGCGCACCTCGGAGGCTGTTCTGCAGATCCTGTTGCAGGGACTGCAGGCCGGTGGGGACGCTGCCCGCCAGGCGTTTCGCCAGGTCGTCTAATAATTTCGGGTCGATCATGGCGAAACCTTAACCAGCTGTCCCCGGCTTGTCCAGTGGCCATCTTCATGGCAAGGAGCAGGCGCACCCTATTGGTGCAATAGCGGGAAGCTGGACCCATATTGCCTGTCCAGCTTGGTGCATCAATTTTTGCTCCACTATTGATATACATTCTTAATTTATTGTAATTAAAGAATAATTAGTCTTTGGCATGAGAGATGCAGCAGATGCATCAGCCAAGCGGGTCCTTTTTGGCCCATTGAGAAATCAACCGGCTTTGTTAATCAACGAATTCCCATTGAGGAGAACAACGAGATGAAATTGGTAACAGCAATCATCAAGCCCTTCAAGCTCGATGATGTCCGTGAAGCCCTGTCCGATGTCGGCGCTTCCGGCATCACCGTGATCGAGGTCAAGGGCTTCGGCCGTCAGAAGGGTCACACCGAACTTTATCGCGGTGCCGAATACGTGGTGGATTTCCTGCCCAAGATCAAGATTGAGGTGGCGGTCAGCGCCGATCAGGTGGAGCAGGTGATCGAGGCGGTCACCGGTGCCGCCAAGACCGGCAAGATCGGCGATGGCAAGATCTTCGTCTCGAGCCTGGATCAGGTGGTCCGCATCCGTACCGGTGAGACCGGTGTCGAGGCACTTTAGTCCAGACGAGGAATATGACAGTGGAAAACAATATCTTTGAACTGCAGTACGCCATCGACACTTTCTATTTTCTGGTGATGGGTGCGCTGGTGATGTGGATGGCGGCCGGTTTCTCGATGCTCGAGGCGGGCCTGGTGCGGGCCAAGAACACGACCGAGATCCTGACCAAGAACGTGGCGCTGTTTGCCATCGCCTGTACCGCTTATCTGGTGGTCGGGTACGATCTGATGTATGACGGCGGGTTGTTTCTTAGCGGGATCGCACTGGATGGTGCCGCCAATGCCGACGCATTGACCGCGACGGTGCTGAAGGAGTCTGCCGAGGCCGGTTTCGACGGCGGTTCGGTCTACTCCAACGCCTCCGACTTCTTCTTTCAGGTGGTGTTCGTGGCCACCGCCATGTCCATCGTCTCCGGCGCCGTGGCCGAACGCATGCGGTTGTGGGCCTTCCTGCTGTTCGCGGTGGTGATGACCGCCTTCATCTATCCGATGGAGGGCGCCTGGACATGGGGTGGCAAGTCGGTGTTCGGCCTGTTCAGCCTGGGTGCTGTGGATGAGGGCGGCTTCGGCTTCTCTGACTTTGCCGGCTCCGGCATCGTCCATCTGGCGGGGGCCAGCGCTGCCCTGGCAGGTGTGCTGCTGCTCGGTGCCCGCAAGGGCAAGTATGGCCCGAACGGTGAGATCCGCCCGATCCCGGGTGCCAACATGCCGATGGCCACGCTCGGTACCTTCATATTGTGGATGGGCTGGTTCGGGTTCAACGGTGGTTCGGTGCTGAAGCTGGGTGATGTCCCCAGCGCCAACTCGGTGGCCATGGTGTTCCTGAACACCAATGCCGCTGCCGCCGGTGGTGTGGTGGCGGCCCTGATCGTTGCCCGACTGCTGTTTGGCAAGGCGGATCTGAGTATGATACTCAATGGTGCGCTGGCCGGCCTGGTGGCCATCACCGCAGAGCCCTCGACACCCAGCCCCCTGGAAGCGACCCTGATCGGCGCGTTTGGCGGTATGCTGGTGGTGTTCGCCATCATTACCTTCGACAAGCTGCGGATCGATGATCCGGTTGGTGCCATCTCGGTACATGGCGTGGTCGGTATCTGGGGCCTGATGGCGGTGCCTCTGACCAATGCTGGCACCACGTTTCTTGGCCAGTTCGTCGGTATGGTCACCATCTTCGCCTGGGTATTCGGCGCCAGCTTCGTGGTCTGGCTGGTCATCAAGCTGGTGATGGGGATCCGCGTCAGCGAAGAGGAGGAGTACGAGGGCGTCGATATCGGTGAGTGCGGCATGGAGGCCTACCCCGAGTTTGTCGGCTCCCGCGGCTCTGGTCGCTGAGGAAACCGACCTTCCTGTCAATGAAAACGGGCGCTTCGGCGCCCGTTTTTTTTTAGCGGTTTCGATTGAGAGTTTCCGGCACTGTCGGTAATCTGTTTTTGATGGAATTCCGTGACCACGATAGACTCGAGTACCCGGCTGAAAAGGCCTGCCGTACGCCAGTCGGCAGGATGCAGGATACCGGTCATGCCGTGCAACTGGCAGGGCGGGTCTGGTGGGTGGGACAGCAGTCCCCGGATGCCGCTTATCAGAGCCATGCCTATCTGCTTGAGCAAGGTGACCAGTCCGTCCTCATCGACCCCGGATCCGTGGATGCTTTCCCGGAGACCCGGCGCAAGATCGAAGAGGTCATTCCGTTCGATCGAGTCCGCTGGTTCGTCTGCCACCATCAAGACCCGGACATCACTGCCAGCCTGCCTGTCATCGACCGGCTGGTAACCCGCGACGATGCACGCATCGTCGGCCATGGAAGGGCCGCGGCCCTGATACAGCAGTATGCACTTGGCATGCCTTTCTGGCCGGTGGAAGAACACGGCTGGCGCCTGCAGCTGCCCGATCGGCTGCTACGCTTTATCTCTACCCCTTATGCCCCTTATCCGGATGCCTTCTGCAGCTTTGACGATCGCAGCAGCGTGCTGTTTTCCAGCGACCTGTTCGGCGGCCAGGGTTATGAGCCGGGCCTGTTCGCCCGGGATGAGGGCTGGTTCGATGTGATACGGCCATTCCACGAACACCAGATGCCGAGCGGGGAGGTGCTCGACTATGCGCTGAGGCGCATCGACGGCTACCCAATCGAGATGATCGCCCCTCGCCACGGTGCGCTGATCCCCCAGTCGCTGATCCCCTATATGATGCAGAAGCTCAAGGGACTGGATTGCGGTCTCTACCTGCTGGCCCGCCAGGGGGCGGATACCCGGCGGCTGTCGCGCCTCAACGAGGTGTTGAAGGAGATCACTTCCACCATGGTCGTGTCGCGGGACTTTCGCGAGATCGCAGACCGGCTGCTGGCCACCCTGGGGCGGATGCTGCCGGCGGAATCCCTGGAGTTCTACGTACAGCTGGAGGACGATACGGTGCTGCACCTGGCCCGCGAGAGCCGCTATCGTGGGGTGGCCGCGTCCCCCCCGACGGATGTTACGCGCCTGTTTGGTATAACCCGAGAGGAGTGGCAGGCCAGTAATCCACGGTCCTTCCGAATCGAAGCCGCGGTAGCGCCCAGCAACCCCCGCATCTTCATGCCCCTGTTCAAAAGAGAAGATGAGTGGATGTACGGCGTGGTGCTGATCCAGCTGACCCATGCCATCGAGGTGGACGCCGAAATCGATGCGATGATGGAGCAGATGTCCATCCCTCTGCAGGTGGCGGTGGAGCGCGAGACCATCTATCGCAGTATCGAGCTGGAGCGGCAGAAGTTCTACGAGCGCTCCATCCGGGATGCCCTGACCGGCCTCTTCACCCGCTTCTATATGGAGGACACGCTACGGCGCCTGTTCGAGATTCAAGACCGGGGCGGCGGTACGCCGGTGGGCCTGTCGATGATCGATATCGATCACTTCAAGCGGATCAACGACCGCTATGGCCATCTGCGCGGTGATGCGGTACTGCGCCAAGTGGCGCAGGTGATCCAGGCTGATGCCCGGGCCGGCGATCTGCCGGTGCGGCTCGGAGGAGAGGAGTTCGGCATCATCGTGGTGGGCGAGCCGGCGGTCGAAATCGCCGCTATTGCTGAGCGATTGCGGCACAAAGTAGAATCCATCCGGTTCCCGGAAAATCTGCCCGGTCTACAGGTGACGGTCAGTATCGGTACCGCTATTCGCCAGGTGGGGGAATCCATTCCAGGCTTCATGGAGCGTGCCGATCTGGCCCTGTATCAGGCCAAGAACAGCGGCCGTAATCGGGTGCGCAGCGCCAGCAATGATGTGGCGGCCGATCAGTGGACCCTGGGTTTCGAATAGCCGGGGTACTGCCCATTCAGCCAAATACGTAACTATTCGGTTCACCACAGAGACACAGAGTACACAAAGGTGAAGAATGCTTCATTCCACCTGTAAGAACCTCTGTGGTCTCTGTGATCTCTGTGGTTAAAGCTGAGGCAGATGATCGCTGAATGGTTGGAGCGTAGCTGGATGAGTTGAATAGCTACGGAAGAGATGGATATGAAGGCGTTGATAGGTGTTGTGCTGCTGCTGCTGGTCTCTGCTGCTTCGTCCGGTGGGGAAAGGGGCTTCTACCGCTGGGTGGATGATCAGGGCCGGGTGCATTTTGGCGACCGGCCGCCGGTGGGGCAGGGCCAGGCGTTGTCGCTGCCGGCAGGGAAGACGCCGCCGGTGGATACTGACCAGCGGCAGCGGGATGCGGAGCGCAGAAAGGCCCGGCAGCGGTTGCTGGATGTCTACGAAGAGGAACGCAGGAGCGGGGAACTGGCGCGGCAGAAGGCGCAGCAGCAGGCAGCGAAGCGGCAGCAGCGTTGTCTGCAGGCGAGGCGGAAGGTCAGCACCTATGAGCGATCACAGGCCCTGTATGACCGGCAGCCCGACGGCAGCCGCCGTTATCTGTCCGGCCCGGAGCGGCGGGCGGAGATCGAGGACGCCCGCCAGCACGTCGAGCAGTGGTGCGACCTGGACTGACAGGGGATATCAGGCTGGGCTGGCTGAGGATGAGGCGACGCGGTTATTCGACGAGCTGGAAGCCGGTCTGAATGATTGTGCCTGTTTCGAGGAATGGCGGCCGGTTGTCAGATGTGCCAGTAGCCCTGCCGGATCATCTCGGATACCTCTTTCGGGCCGACTGCCTGACTGTAAATATAGCCCTGCACCTCGTCGCAGCGTTCCTGGCGCAGGAACTCCATCTGCTGGTCGTTCTCAACTCCCTCCGCGATCACCTTCAGTTTCAGGCTGTGGGCCATGGAGATGATGGCCCGGCAGATGGCGGTATCGTTGGTGTTGTCCGGAGTCTCGTGAATGAAGGATTTGTCGATCTTGATGCGGTCGATGGAGAGCCGCTTCAGATAGCTGAGAGATGAGTAGCCGGTACCGAAGTCATCGATGGCGATCTGGAAGCCCTGCACCGACAGCAGATTGAGCAGCCCTTCCATGATTCCGGCATTCTCCATCAGCGACCCTTCGGTGATCTCGAGTTCGATCTGTCGCGGTGAAACACCGCTGTTTTCCACGATGCGGCGCAGGCGCTCGGTAAAGTCCCCCTGCTTGAGCTGCAGTGGCGAGATGTTGACAGAGACCTTCAGGTCGGTGATTCCCTCCTTGATCCAGCGCATCATCTGGCGGCAGGCGGTCTCCATGATCTGGTCGCCGAGGCGGTGGATCAGGCCGGTGTCCTCGGCTACTTTGATGAATACTTCGGGCGGTGTCTCTTCCGGCCCCTTGTGATGCCACCGGGCCAAGGCTTCGAGGCCAATGATATTGCCGCTGCGGATGTCGAACTGGGGTTGATAGACCACCTGGATGGTACCCTGCTCCACGGCACGGCGCAGGGCGTTCTCCACCGTCAGGTTCCAGCGGATGGGATCGCTCATGTCGGCGGCAAAGAACTGGAAACCATTACCTCCCAGCTCCTTGGCCCGGTACATGGCGGTATCCGCGTGTTTGATCAGCTCTTCGCTGTTGTTGCCATCGTCGGGGAACAGGGAGATACCGATGCTGGGTGTGATGTAGAGCTCGTGGTCGTCCACCAGCAGCGGCTCGCGGAAGGCATTGACCACTTTCTCTGCAACCAGGATGGCGTCGAAGTCCTCGTTGACGTCCTGGATGATGATGGTGAACTCGTCGCCCCCTATGCGTGCCAGGGTGTCAGTCTGACGTACACACTTGGTGAGACGCTCGGCAGTCATCTGCAGCACCTTGTCGCCAATACTGTGGCCCAGGGTGTCATTGATGTTCTTGAATCGGTCCAGGTCGAGGAAGAACAGGGCCAGTCGGCTGTTATGACGCCCCGAATACTTCAGTGCCTGGTTGAGCCGGTCGGTGAACAACTGCCGGTTGGGCAGGCCGGTCAGGGCATCATAGTAGGCCAGTCGGTGGATGCGCTCCTGCACATGTTTCTGCCGGGATACGTCGGAGTAGAGACCCAGGTAGTGGGTGATGTTGCCACTGGCGTCACGGATGGCGTTGATATTGAGCCACTGGGGGAGGATCTCCCCTTTGCTGTTGCGGTTCCATATCTCACCTTCCCAGTGGCCGGTGCTGCGCAGCTGTTTCCAGATGCTGGTGAAGAAATCGGCACTGTGATGGACGGAAGTGAGCTTACGGATCGACTGACCGCTGATCTCCTGTTTGGTGAAGCCGGTATTGCGGAAGAATGCCGGGTTGGCGGAGAGGATGATCCCTTGCGGGTCGGTGACGATGATGCCGTCCGGGGAGTGGGTGATCACCCGGCCTGCCAGGGCCAGTCGGTTCATGGCCAGCTGGCGTTCGCTCAGTATCGACTTCACCGCCAGTACCGTGGCGCTGAGGGTTACCACGTAGATCTGCAGCAGCACCAGGGTGTCGTTGCTGTTCTGCTGGATGAATGGTCCATAACCGAGGAAGGTGCCGACCAGGGCAAAGCCGGCGATCAGCAGCAGAATGGCTGTTGTGGACCGGTGCCTGAAGCGCAGTACGGTCCATGCCAGCACGGTAAACGGCAGATAGGAGATGGGGTAGGATTGAAACCTTTCCGGCAGCAGGTTGCCGAATACCAGCAGGCAGACCAGTATCGAGGTGAGCAGCAGGGCGACGATTTCCTTTCGTCTTCGGGACAGGTCGCAGCGCGGCTGGGTGCGCCAGGCGAGAATGAAGGGCGTGATCAGGATCACGCCGGTGGCATCGCCCACCCACCAGGTGATACAGCTGTCGAGGATCTGGTCGATGTCGATTAGCTGGCTGAAATAGAGGGTGCTGACACCGATGGATGCGCTGACTAATGGTGAGATCGCTACCCCGAACAGCAACAGATAGAGGAAATTCCGGGTGTTGGTCAGCAATTTGTGAGTGGGGGCGATAGGCCGCAGGAGATAGAGCCCGACCAGAGCCCCCAGCATTGGCCCGAATGCCATTATGGCACTGCTGACAGGGGGTACGTCATTCAATAGCAGCGCTGCTGCACTACCCAGCCAGATGCCCGGCAGGATCTGAAAGCCATGCAGCAGCACACCCGCCAACGCGAAGCCCGCAGCAAACCAGACCGGGGAGATGATGCCCTCTACGGTCGCCAGTTGCAGGCCGAGATAGGCACTCGCGAAATAGAGAATCCCGTAGACCAGCCAGGGTGGAACACCGGGAGCGTTTGCTGACTTCATCATACTATTGAAAATTCACTTGCCGGGGGCCATCGATGGCTTAAATTGGTGTGGGTTCGCCGTATCCATTAGGCTGTCGGATTCTCGCTTTGACCGGTCAAATTCGACAGCCTCATAGCGACGTCCTCAGCACAGTATGGCAAGAAACCGATCTCCTGTAACCGCAGCGTTGTTATTTTTCCAACCTGTTCTGCAGTTCCTCCAGGCTGGACAGGGTGAGCGTAGGCGCCCCGCCCCAGGGGTCGAACAGGGCCGCCGGGTCTCGTTTCACCCAGGCGGTATTGAAATCACAGTTGGCTGCGCCCAGCAGATCGAAAGGATTGCCGGAGATGAGCCAGCTGCTGGAGGGTGTGGCCGCTGCCCGTTTCAAGAAGTGCTGATAGACCCGGGGATCCGGCTTGAAGTTGCCGATCTCATCGACGCTGACCACATCACGGAAATGCCGGTCCAGCCCGGCATGGCCCAGCAGCGCCTCCAGATCCCTGGCCGGGCCATTGGAGAAGGCATAGAGATGAAGGCCGGTCGACGCCAGTCCAGACAGGGCAGTGGCGACTTCCGGGAACGGGGGCAACCGGCGATAGGCATCCATAAGCCGCCCCATCTCATCGGCTGTCAGTGGAATGGCCAGAGACTGGCTGGTGTAGACGAGGGCATCCCGGGTACATACCGAGAAATCCTCATAGGCCCCCATCAACCCCCGTCGGAACGAGTACTCCAGCTGCTTTGCACGCCAGTGACTGGAAAACAAGGCGGCCTGATCCCCGGCGATGGTCTGCAGGTTCCGGGTGATACCGGCGGTGTCGATCAGGGTGCCGTAGACGTCGAATGCAAGGGTCTGGTTCATGGTTGGGATACCTTAATGTATATGTGATGTGCACGGCTACCTTAATGGTGTTTCCTGGCTGGAATCAATTCGGGTATGCTGCAGCGGATCAGCACCTCTGAGGAACAGCTCAGCATGACCTCCAAGCCCCCGTTCATCCTGGTGGATGGCTCCTCCTACCTGTTTCGCGCCTATCATGCGTTGCCGCCACTGGCCAATTCCCAAGGCGAGGCAACGGGTGCCATCGTTGGCGTCGTCAATATGCTGCGCAAACTGCTGCAGGAATACCATCCGGAGCATATGGCGGTGGTCTTCGATGCGCCGGGGGGGACCTTTCGCAATGAACTGTATGAGGCGTACAAGGCCCACCGACCGCCGATGCCCGATGATCTGCGGCAACAGATCGACCCCCTGCACCGTATCGTCGAGGCCATGGGGCTGCCGCTGCTGGTGGTGCCGGACGTAGAGGCCGATGATGTCATCGGTACCCTGTCGACGCACGCATCGAAACAGGGGATGGATACGCTGATCTCCACCGGGGACAAGGATCTGGCCCAACTGGTGGATGAACGAACCACCCTGATCAACACCATGAATGACAGTCTCCTCGACCCTCGGGGCGTGGAGCAGAAGTTCGGTGTCCGGCCGGATCAGATCGTCGATTACCTGGCCCTGGTAGGGGACACGGTCGATAATATTCCCGGGGTTCCCAAGTGCGGGCCGAAGACCGCAGCCAAGTGGCTGGACAGGTATGGCAGTCTGGATGAACTGATGGCCCACGCCGATGAGATCAAGGGCAAGGTGGGTGAGTACCTGCGCGACAGCCTGGAGATGCTGCCCCTGTCACGGGAGTTGACCCGTATCCGCCGGGACCTGGATCTGCAGCTGGATCCCAGGCAGTTGGTGCCGCGGGAACCGGACCGGGAGACCCTGAGGGAGCTCTATGGCCGGCTCGAGGCACGGCGCTTGCTCAGTACCCTGGATGATGTGGGATCCGGGGCGGCACCGGCAAGACAGGACGGGGTTTATGAGACGCTGCTGGGACAGCCGGCCCTCGATGCCTGGCTGCAGCGCCTCAGGACCGCTGAGCTGTTCGCCTTCGATACCGAAACTACCAGTCTCGACTACATGCAGGCGGAGATCGTCGGTGTCTCCTTTGCCATCGAGCCGGGACGCGCGGCCTATCTGCCCCTGGCCCATGACTATCCCGGAGCACCCGAACAGCTGGACCGGCAACGGGCCCTGGAGGCACTGCGACCGCTGCTGGAGGACTCCGGGCAGGCCAAGGTGGGGCAGAATCTGAAATACGACATGAGTGTGCTGGCGCGCTACGGCATCGAGTTGCGGGGCATTGAATACGACAGCATGCTCGAATCTTATGTACTCGATTCCACTGCCACCCGCCACGACATGGATTCTCTCGCCGGCAAGTACCTGAATCGCAAGACCATCAAGTTCGAGGAGGTGGCTGGCAAGGGAGCGAAACAGCTCACCTTCAATCAGATCCCGTTGCAGCAGGCGGCACCCTATGCCGCCGAGGATGCAGACGTCACCCTGCAGCTGCACCAGGTGCTGTGGCCCAGACTGAAAACGGTGAACTCACTCAGGAACTTATTCAGGGAGATCGAGATGCCCCTGGTCCCGGTGCTGTCACGCATGGAGCGTATCGGCGTGAAGATCGACCGCGGCATGCTGGCGCGGCAGAGCCAGGAGTTGAGTGAGCGCCTGCATGTACTGGAGCAGCAGGCCTACCAGGTGGCGGGCCGCCCCTTCAACCTGGGCTCGCCGAAGCAGATCGGCGAGATTTTTTTCGGCGAACTGGACCTGCCGGTGATCACCAAGACGCCGAAGGGCGCCCCTTCCACCTCCGAGGCAGTGCTCCAGGAACTGGCCGATCAGGGCCATGAGCTGCCTGACCTGATTCTGCAGCACCGTGGATTGTCGAAGCTGAAGTCGACCTATACCGACAAGCTGCCGCAGATGGTCGATCCCGATACCGGTCGGGTCCACACCTCCTATCATCAGGCGGTGGCCGCTACCGGCCGGCTCAGTTCGTCAGACCCGAATCTGCAGAATATCCCGGTGCGTACCGAGGAGGGGCGGCGCATACGTCAGGCCTTTATCGCCGAAGAAGGCTATCGTATCGTGGCGGCGGACTACTCCCAGATCGAGTTGCGGATCATGGCCCACTTGTCCGGCGATCAGGGATTGATGCAGGCGTTTGCGGCCGGTGAAGATATCCATCGGGCCACCGCGGCCGAGGTGTTTGGCGTTGCTTCGGCGGAAGCGGTGACAGCGGATCAGCGGCGCTCCGCCAAGGCCATCAATTTTGGCCTCATCTACGGCATGTCGGCTTTCGGCCTGGCAAAGCAGTTGGGCATCGAGCGCAAGGCGGCCCAGGAGTACGTGGATCGCTACTTCGAGCGTTACCCGGGGGTCAGGGAGTTCATGGAGCGGATCCGCGAAGATGCCCGTGACAAGGGCTATGTGGAGACCCTGTTCGGACGCCGCCTGCACCTGCCGGAGATCAATGCCCGCAATGGCCAGCGCCGGGCGGCGGCCGAGCGTACCGCAATCAACGCGCCGATGCAGGGTACGGCGGCGGATATCATAAAGCGTGCCATGCTCAAAGTGGATGCCTGGGTAAAGGATGAAGGCGACAGTCTGCGCATGATCATGCAGGTCCATGATGAACTGGTGTTCGAGGTGCGGCAGGGTGAGGTGGAGCGGCTCAGTGCAACCATCAGGGAACATATGGAGGCCGCTGCTGAACTGAAGGTGCCGCTGGTGGTGGATGTGGGGGTGGGGGACAACTGGGACGAGGCGCACTGACTCTTTGGACGCAGAGTTCGCGGAGGTTCCGCAGAGGGCGCAGAGAATCTTTCCCGTTTGACCGGGGTTCTCCGCTGCAGTTCGTTCTATTCGGGAGCAGGCAAGGCTGCAACCAAGGTAAGATTGAAAATTCTTCGCGTTCTCCGCGTTTCTGTGAGATGTCTGTCCAG
>Ga0190284_1001044_pt1 | contig 12980 bp, 6 predicted proteins | sample 48691812_MG_FD_161668 | JGI IMG/M metagenome (GOLD analysis project Ga0190284, IMG submission 161668) | Hydrothermal vent microbial mat bacterial communities from Southern Trench, Guaymas Basin, Mexico - 4869-18-1-2_MG | ecosystem: Environmental > Aquatic > Marine > Hydrothermal vents > Microbial...
GGTCCCGATTCTGCGCCGGACGACCTGTCGCTGTTCGCTCGGACGGAGCGGACGTGGTTCGCGCTCGGGCGGGCGCTGCACGAGGCCGGCGTGCCGATCGGAGAGCCGGTTCTCCCAGGCGGTTCGGGCTGCCCGCGATTTGCCGGTGCCGAGGTGCTGGCACGGCTGGAACGCGGATTCTTCGCCGTGCCGACAGAGCGAGATGATGCTGACAACGGCGACGTCCGTCCCCCACTCTCAGAGAGGGCGGGGCACCCTACACCCAATACCTGTGATAATAGCCCAAGGCGGAAGCCTTGGGTTGTGGACGGCTCGGCCGAGGGCACTGGCAGCAAGCTGCCGGTGGCACCCGATACTTGCACGGCCGAGCATTCTGTCTCGGCCTCGGGCGTGCGGCTCGTGAAGGCCCCGGATCGGCGGGCGGAGGTGGCGGCGGCGATCCGGATGCTGGTTGATCTGGTGCAGCGCCCCGACGACCCGATGCGATACCGTGACGTTGCGGTTGTCGTTCGAGACCTGGCGCCGTATCACGATTTGATCTCCGCCCGACTGCGGGCGCATGGAATACCGTTTTTCATTGATCGGCGCCGGCCGACGCATCACCACCCGCTGGTGCAGTTGGTGCGTGGGGCGTTGGCGATGCAGTCCGACGGGCCGTTCGACCAAGCTGTTGTGATGCTGCTGAAGAGCGGCTTGAGCGGACTGGACGACGAGGCGGCGGACGCCCTGGAAAACTACCTATTGGCGCATGGGCTGATGGCGGCGGAGGCCTGGGACGAGCCGTGGACGTATTCTGTCACGGGTGCCGGGGAAGACACGGGGCAACGAGTTGATCGGTGTCATCCCCGTGGCACGAAGGGCGGCGCGGAGTCTTCGACGGTTCAACATTCGTTGGAGGAAGTCAACCTGTTCCGCAAGCAACTGCGCGACCGCATGGGTGAATGGTGGCCTGCGGCGGCCGGCAAACGCGGGCGACCGGCATGTCGCAAATGGGCGAAGCGGTTGTACACGCTGTTGGAGCGGCTGGGCGCGGCCGATGGTCTGGTGTTGTGGTGTGACGAGGCCGTGGCACGGGGCGACCTGGACGAGGCGGAGGAACACCGTCAAGTCTGGTCGGACCTGGTCAAACTGCTCGACGAATTGGTGGAGACGCTCGGCGATGAGCGGATGACGGGGCGACAGTTTCGGGATGTCCTGGAAGCCGGTCTGTCGGAGTTCACATTGGGACTGGTTCCGGCGACGCTGGACCAGGTGCTGGTCAGTTCCATCGAGCGGAGTCGACATCCACCGGTCCGCGCCGTGTTTGTGTTGGGCTTTGAGGATGGTCAGTTCCCGGCGCCGTTGACGGAGGACACGATCCTCGGCGACGAGGAACGGCAGCACCTGCAAAGATGCAACGCCAAGCTAGGGCGGACACGCGCGCAACAGCTTCTCGACGAGCGCATGCTTGCATACGTTGCCGTCACGCGGCCTAGTTCATTCCTATGGATCAGCTATTCAGAGAGCAATGAGGCAGGCAAGCAAACGTCTCCGTCTCCGTATTGGCCGATGTTGCGGGCGGCGCTGCCGGACGTGCCTGTTGAAACAGCGGAGGCGACCGGGCCGGGAGCGATCGGCACCGTCGGCGAACTGGCCGCCGGGCTGGCAGCGCACATGCGCACCTGGTGTGAACAAGGCACGGACGGCCAAGATAATGCAATTGGAGTGCATCCCGAGACAACTGTGGCACGGGCGTCTCGCCCGTGTATCCACCGCCGGGACGGCGGTGCCACAAGTTCCTTGGAGCACGCGTCGGGCCGGGAATCCCTTCCCGCCTCTTCATCTGAAAATCGGGGAGCATCGGCATCCCGCCGGTCAATGTCCTACAGTGACACCTGGCTGACACTGTATGACTGGACTCGCTCCGAGACAGCCGTGACCGCGTCCGTGCGTGCCGCGCTGGCGGCACTGTCTCCGCCGGTCGAGGCCGGGCTGTCGGCGTCTGCGACGGCGGCGCTGTTGCCTGTGCCACATCGCACGAGCGTGACGCGCTTGGAGCAATTCGCGCAATGCCCGTTTCAACATTTCGCGGCACGGGGCCTTTGCCTGGAACCGCGGGCGGTCCACGAAATTTCCGCGTTGGACATGGGCTCACTGTACCACACCATCCTCGAACAGCTCGTCAACGAATTGATGGAGACGGGACGGAGCCTGCGTGACATGGCCGCCAGTGAGATTGCCGGAAGCCTGTCGCATTGGTGTCAACTGGCGGTTGCCGACTACGCCCGGGGCGTTCGCATGGAGGAACAAGAGCAGAAGAAGGCCGTCTGGCGAAGCGGCGTCGAGTTGCCCGCGGCACTGACAGGCGAGCAAACAGCGATCGGCAAGTCGCCGCTTCAACCGGTCGCGACGGAAAAGTCGTTCGGGGGCGGCGCGGAGGGCGTGCTGCCGGCCCTGGTGTTGCGGATGCAAGACGGCCGGACCGTGTCCGTGCGGGGCAAGATCGACCGTGTGGATGTGATGCAATCGGGCGACGCGTCGTTGGCGGTCGTGCTGGACTACAAGCGATCGATCCACAGGCGGCTCCGGTTGGATGAAGTCTACCACGGGCTGGCCCTGCAACTATTGGCCTATCTGCTGGTGATTCGGGATCAGGGGCGGCGTCTGACGGGCGTCGAGCTGATACCCGGGGGAGCGTTTTACCTACCGCTATTGGCGAGCTATGAGAAGGTGGCCCATCCGGCCGAGGCGGATGAGGAAGCGTTCAACGCGTACAAAGACTACAAGCCGCGCGGCGTCGTGGATTTCGACTGGATCGACCGGCTGGATCCAACACTGGAATCCGGTCGGAGTTCTATGTTTGCCGTCTATCGCAAGAAGGACGGGGCAATGGGCCATGTCGACACAACCGACGCCGTGGCGGGCGGGGCGATGCCGGCACTGCTGGAGCACGTCCGGCGGAAGATGACCGAACTTGCCGAGGATTGGATTTCCGGCAATGTTGCGGTCGCGCCGGCCAGATTGGGAAACAGCCTGCCATGTTCGTATTGTCTGTACCGCTCGGTGTGCCGGTACGAATTCGCCGCAAAACAGGCGCGCCCGCTCGCGAGGATGAGCCGCGGCCAGGTGTTGGATGAGCTGGCAACACAGATGGGGGGGTGCGATGGCTAGGAAACCATCCAAGGCTCAAAAACCATCCAACAACTGTGGCGCCGGCGTCTCGCCGGTGTCCGATCACCGGCGAGACGCCGGTGCCACAAATATTGATGCCACAAATATTGATGCCACAAATATTGATGCCACAGAGGTTGATGCCACAAAGGGCCTTGGAACAGGCTCCAGGTTCAAGCCGACGGATTCCCAACGCGCGGCCATTGAGGCCGTCGGCACGAGCGTCCTCGTCGCGGCCGGCGCGGGCAGCGGCAAGACGGCGGTACTGGCTCGGCGGTGCGCACATCTTGTGGCCGATGCGCGGCCGGCATTGCCCGCAGATCGCCTGCTCGTGGTGACGTTTACCGAAGCGGCGGCGGCGGAAATGCACGAGCGAATCGGCGAGGCACTGCGGCAGCGCCTGCTAGCATCACCGGCAAACCGATGGCTGCAACAACAACTGGCCCTGCTCGATACGGCCTCGATCTCGACCATCCACTCCTTCTGCCGGCAGGTCTTGAATCGCTACTTCGCCCAGGCGGATTTGGAGCCCCAGGCGCCGATCATGGATGCCAACGACGCGTCACTGCTGAGGCAGGAGACGGCGCGTCAGGTCTTCGACAGGTTCGCCGATCGTAGCGGGCCGACCGGCGATGCGTTCCTCGACTTCCTGGCGGCATACGGCGGCGCCGGCGAATACGGCCTGATCCAGCGTGTGCTGAGTGTGGATGCCTTTCTGAACTCGATCACTGATCCGGAAGAATGGATGGCGGACACCACCCGACGTCTTGCGTGTCCTACTCCAGGTGAAATACCTAGTTTCTGGGCGGGAATACTGGCCGATACGTTGACGGCTGAATTGACCGAGCAACTGGAGGCCGTCCGACGGCAGCTTGCAGACCTGCGGGACGGGCCGCCGGTCGTCTCCGCGTCTGCCGCGTGCCTGGAAGACTATTGCAACGTCCTTGAGGAATGGTCGTCCCGGCTGGTGCCCGGGGCAGATGCGCGGACGATCGACGGGATTTGCCGCGACGGCATCGGCGCGTATGGCTTTCCTGCGGCTCCGCGTCTGACAAAGAAGATCAAGGAGCTGCCGGCGGCCGAGCTAGATGCCTTCAAGATAGCGGCCGACATCGTTCGCAATACCGGAAAGGTGTTGTTCAAAAAACGCTTAAAGGACGCCTATGGCCGCTTCACGGCGGCGGACTGGGCCGACGGGATCGCCAGGACGCGGAAACACGTGCAGACGTTCCTGTGGCTGATCAGAGAGGTCCGCAAGGCGTATCAACAGGCCAAGCGAGAATTGGGCGTGGTCGACTTCGCCGACCTGGAGCGGATGACGCTCGACCTGTTGCGCGATGAGAACACCGGTGTGGCGGCACGGCTTCGCAATCGGTACGAGCACGTGTTGGTAGACGAGTTCCAGGATGTCAACCCGGTTCAAGCCGAGATCATCCGGCTGGTCAGCCGCGAGGGTGAATCCGATCGGGCCGGCAACCTATTTGCCGTCGGGGATGTCAAACAGAGCATCTATCGTTTTCGGCTGGCCGAGCCGCGGCTGTTTCTGAAGCGACAAGCATCGTTTTCGGACAGCAACTCAAGAGCCCCCGAGCTTGCTCGGGGGGTACGTTCCCACGTGTTGCAGGGCCACCCCCCGACGGAAAGACCGGCTCGAGACGAGCCGGTTCGCTGGGTCGGGGGCTCTCCTGATCAGAAGACGCCGGGTAAGCGCCTGTCTGAAGATTGTGGCACCGGCGTCTCGCCGGTGTCTCAACACGGGCCAGAGGCCCGTGCCACAGGAGGTTTAGGGAACGCTTCTAAGAGGCCAGGCGTCGCGATCGACTTGTTGGAGAACTTTCGCAGCCAGCGCCGAGTCATCGATGCGATCAATGCCGTCTTTGAGCGGTTGATGGCGCCGGACATGGGCGGTATTGCCTACGACGAGCACGCGCGCCTGAAAGAGGGGCCGCGGAATTCGCAATCAGAAGGAGAGGCGGGGCAAAAAGGGATTCGCGGCCCAGCGGGTGATGCGGATCGCGCGACTGCGGCTGCGTTGGAGTTGCACGTCCTGGACGATCTATCCGGGCATGGTGAAGAGGATGACAATGGGCCGGCATCATCGGATGCGTTTGATTGGGAACGGATCGAGCGCGAGGCGTATGTGATCGCCGCGCGAATCAAGTCGCTGGTCCGAGACGGCACACCCTACGGCGACATCGCGATCCTGCTCCGGTCGATGCAGCCTCGGGCGGGGTTGTTCCTGCGAACGCTCTCCCAATTAGGTATCCCCGTGTTCGCGGATTCGTCGGGCGGGTTCTTCGACGCGCTGGAAGTCATCGACATCCTCTCTCTGCTGGCACTGTTGGACAATCAGCAGCAAGATATTCCATTGGCGGCTGTGTTGCGGTCGCCGTTGTTCGGCAGTGCACTGACGGACAACGAACTGGTCGAGATTCGCACGGCGGCTTGCGGGTCCCACCCCGGCGTGCCGTTCCACGCCGCGGTCCGCAACTACGCCAGACAAGGGCAGGACGAATCACTCCGTACACGCCTGGCGACGATATGCGATCGGCTTCGCGCGTGGCGGCAGCGCGTGCGGCGCCGGACACTGGCCGACGTCTTGTGGGAGGTTTACGAAGAAAGCGGCTACCTCGCCTACATCAGCGGGCTCCACGACGGGCGACAACGTCGGGCGAACCTGTTACGGCTGCACGAGTATGCCAGGCAGTTCGCCACCTTCCGACGCCAGGGCCTGCACCGGTTCCTCCGATTCATCAACAGCCTGCAAGAAGTGGGAGAAGACCTCGATGCCGGCTCGGTCGTTTCGCCGTCGCAGGACGTGGTCCGCGTCATGACGATCCACCGGAGCAAGGGACTGGAGTTTCCCGTCGTTATCCTGGGCGAGTTGGGCAAGCGGTTCAACCTGCGCGATGCACAGGGCTCGATCCTGTTCGACCGGCAGCTCGGCATCGCCATGGAAGCGGTGGACGTGGATCGTCGCATCACCTACCCGACGCTGCCGCATCGCATCGTGTCGCAGGCTGCGTTGTCGGAATCGCTGGCCGAGGAGCTGCGTGTCTTGTACGTGGCATTGACACGGGCGAAAGAGCGCCTGGTGCTGGTGGGTACGGAGGCATTGTCCGCACTGGAGCGGGATCGCCGGCGATACAGCGGACACGTCGGTGTACTGCCAGTCCTGGACCGTCGGGAGGCCGGGTGCATGTTGGATTGGATCTCGGCGGCCATTTGTTGTCAACCTTCCGAGGCCGTGTCGATCGGGGACGCCGATGATGATACCGATCTTTGTGGAACTGATCTTTGTGGCACCGGCGAGACGCCGACGCCACAAAGGTGTCCTCTGTTTGAGGTCCGCACTTACGATCGAGAACAGATGAAACAGTGGATCATCGAACCGCCGCAGCGGACCGGCGCAGCACAGCGGCTGCATCGTTGCGCGCGAATGGAGCCATTGGAGGAAACGCCCCGTGACGACACTGACGAGGCCGTGGTCGAGACCGTGGTGCGCCGACTGACGACGGCGTATCCCGCCCATACGCTGACAAGAGTACCGGCGGTCGCGGCGGCCGGTGTGTTGAAACGAACCTGGGATGTCCTGTGCGACGACGAGGAACCGACAGCGTCGTGGTCGGGCGAGTCGAAAAGTGTAATTCATGGCCGACATCGATTCAGTGAACCCGTATTCCTCGAGCGTGCCCGTCCACCGGATCAGGCCAGCCGCGGCACATGGACGCACGAGTTCCTGCAACGCTTGGACTTGCGCCGGCCCTGCGACGCCGAGGACCTGCATGCCCAATTAACAGTCATGGTGGATGCAGGCACGATGCCGGCAAATGAAGCCGCTGCCATCAATCCCGATGATGTGGCCTGGTTTTTTCAGACGCCGCTCGGCGCGCGCCTGCGGTCGGAAAAGACGAGGGTTCTGCGCGAGTGGCCGTTTGTCATGGGTGTTGATCCATCGATGTACGATCCATCCGCCGCCGCGCAAGATCGCCAAGACCTCATGCTCGTCCGCGGCATCATTGATTGCCTGTTCGACGGCGGCGACGGCTGGGAGGTCCTGGATTACAAGACAGACACCGTGACGGGTGACACGCTGTTGGCACGGGCGGACGAATACCGCGGGCAGTTATCCATCTACGCTGCCGCGACCGAGGCGATCTGGCAGCGCAAGGTCACCCACCGCTGGCTGGTATTCCTGTCGGCGCGTCAAATCGTGGAGGTGTGACACAAAAACATAGGTGCCCCATCCTTTCTGAAAGAAAGAGTGGGACACCTGTACAGGTCTATACAAGGCTACTCCCCCGGCCAAGGCCGAGGGTTCTTTGAACATAGGGTCTGTTCTACGGGCGCTGCCTATTCCACCCGGCCCTTGACTTCCACCTTGGCGCCGGCTTCTTCCAGTTCCTTCTGGAGCTTCTCGGCGTCCTCTTTGGAGATGCCTTCCTTGATCATCTTCGGCGCCGAGTCGACCATGTCCTTGGCCTCTTTCAGGCCGACCTGCGTCGCCGCGCGGACGACCTTGATCACGTTAATCTTGCTCGCACCGGCTTCTTTCAGGGTCACGTCGAACATCGTCGGCTCCTCCGCGGCCTCTGCTTCACCGCCGCCCGCGCCCGCCGCCATCATGACCGCGCCGCCACCGGCCGGTTCGATGCCATACGCGTCCTTCAAATAGTCTGCCAGCAGTTGCGCGTCCTTCACCGCCAGGCCGGCGATCTTGTCACCGATTTCCTTGATCTCGGAACTGATTTCTTTTACGGGTGCTTCTGCCATCTTTATGGCTCCCTTTTGATATTGACGCGACCGAACAACATCGATCGTCGCCACGTTTCACCGACCCGATAGCTGAGGTCCCGGTGACCTCATTTAACCCGGCCGCCGGCATGCAGCCTCTTAACAGGACAGTCGGAATCGGAAGTCAATCAATCTTCATCCGTCAGGCCACTCTCTTGATTTCCTCGCCCTTCTCCAATTTGTCGATGATCGCCTTGACGCAGCCGGCGATCTTGCCGCCGACGTTCAAGCAACCGGCGATGTTGCGGGCCGGTGAGATGGCCAGCATGACGATCTCTCCTTGCAGCTCCGCCTTGCTCTTGCGTTTCGAGATATCTTGGATGGTAAGAACGTCGGACTCGCCATCCACCACGCCGTACTTCAACTCCAGCGCGTGATACTCTTTCGATAGACGCAGCAGCTCCTTGGCGGCGTCGATCGGGCTCTCCCCGCCCGTCACAAACGCGCAAGGTCCCTCCAGTGCCGAACAGATCGGCTCCAATGCCGTCCCGGCCAGCACGCGTTTCACGGCACGGTTCTTGATCACGTGCACGTCGATGTCCTTCTTGCGAAGTTCGCCGCGGAACTCGTTCACATGGACGCCGCTGAGGCCGTGCACACTCACGACCAGCACACTGCTCAGGTCGCCGTACTGCTTCTTCAAGTCTTTCTCGACAAGATCTTTGACTACTCGACTCATGATTCTTCCCGTTGAACGTAGGGTTGCTGTGCGGACGACTACTGCTGGGCGACCTGTAAATGGATCGCCGGCGACATCGTGCCGCTGATAAATACCGCCTTGATGTACGTGCCTTTACTAGCGGAAGGCTTCAGTTTCCGAATGTGATCGATGAAGGCCATGATGTTGTCCTTCAGGTCTTCATCAGGAAAATCGACCTTGCCGACCACCGCGTGGATATTGGCGCCCGAGTCGTTACGGAACTCGATCTTGCCCGCGACAAACTCCCGCACCGCCTGTTCGATATCGGGCGTGACGGTACCGTTTTTGGGGCTCGGCATCTTGCCCTGTGGGCCCAACACCCGACCGAGCTTGCCGACTTTGCTCATCGCACGCGGGTGAGCGATGGCCACGTCGAATTCCATCCAGCCGTCGCTGATCTTCTTGACCAACTCTTCGATGCCGACCTCGAACGCCCCGGCAGCCTTCGCGCTCTCGGCGTCATCACCCTCGCAAAAAGCGATGACACGCTTCGTCTTGCCGATCCCTTTGGGCAGTGAGACGGCGCCGCGAATCATCTGGTCCGCGTGCTTCGGGTCGATACCGAGGTTCATGACGATGTTCACGGTCTGTGTGAACTTGGTGCCGCCGGCCACTTCTTTCACCAGCTTGATCCCCTCGTCCACCGTGTACTGCTTGTGCCGGTCCACCTTTTTGAGATTTTCCAGATGACGCCTACTCTTGCCGCGCATAGTGCGCCCGCGAACCCGACGGCCCGGCCCGGTCTGCTCCCGCTTTGGCGCCGTTTTCTGAGGGCTTTTGACCTGACCCTTGGGTTGTGCTTTCGTCTTGGCGCCGGCAGTTGCGTCCTCTTGCTGCGCGCCAGCCTCCACGACCGGTTGCCCGGCCTGCTCAGTCTCTTTCTTAGTCATGGTATTGCCTCATGAAGAATCGACCTCTCGGTCTGCCACGATTGACGGCTCGTGGTCGAGCCAAACGAGTTATTGCGGATTGGTTCGACAATCCCCAACCCGAAACCGGCTACCCCTCGATCTCAATGCCCATGTTTCTGGCTGTTCCCGCGATGACTTTCTTGGCTGCCTCTATGTCGCCGTGGCAGTTCAAGTCCACCATCTTGGTCTTGCAGATTGCCTCCAATTGCGCATCAGTTACCGTGCCAACCTTCTCCTTGTTCGGCACGCCCGAGCCCTTGGCGATCTTGGCCGCCTCTTTCAGCAAGACGGCTGCCGGCGGGCTCTTGACGATGAAATCAAAGCTCTTGTCAGCATAAACGCTGACCACCGCAGTGACCGGCATCCCATTCAAATGCCGCGTCCGTTCGTTGAACTGCTGGACGAACTGGCCTGGGTTGACACCATGCTGCCCACATGCCGGCCCAACCGGTGGGGCCGGTGTTGCCTGCCCCCCGGGTCCCTGCACTTTGAATATTACCTTAGGTGTTCTTTTTTTCTTCTTCGCCACGAATCTGCCTCACTACTTCAACTACAGCGACAATGCGTGTCGCGCATTCCTGTTCGCCGGATCAACGGTCCCCGCACAGGTCGGGGTGCAACAAATTATACTGGCACATCTTCTCTTTGAAAAGCCCCTCACCCTCGACTGGATCGATGGTTGTCCAGTTGACCGTCCCCAGCCACTCGACGAATGGCTCATAGTTGGCTTTGTTGGGGTGCCAGCGTTTCTGTTTGGGGCGTCGATCGGGAACTGCAACCGGTCCACTTCGCCCTTCTCGGCCCAACCGATTGCTCCCAGTTGATGGGGCGAATACGGCCCACCTACTTGGCTACCTCGCTTGTCAGGGTCCATCGTTACAATTCTCTGGATGCAAAAGGTCTAGCTCGCATAGCTTCCCTTTAAGCAACTGCGAGGCTTCGCCTTCCGGCAATGCCTGCCATTGCACGGTACCCATCCATTCGCCCAACGCCTCGTAGTTCGCTTCGTTCGGCGACCACGAGTTTCTTTTTTCCCTGCGTGTGGGAACGGGCACCGGCCCCGACCTTCTTTTCGGCGGATATCCGTGCGACATGTACTTGCGGATATCCCCATCGGGGGTTGCCGCAAGATCGGCCGGTTCGAGGATTCCCAGTTCGCGGGCAAGTCTCTTCATATCGATGAGGTGAATCTGGCTGGGCGCGTGCGCCGCCCATTGGAGAATCGCCGCGCGAATCTCCGCCGTGGGCACATCCAGGCTCAGCGCCTTCTTAATCGCCCAATAATGGCCAGGATCGATGTTCGTTGCGGATGGATCCCGAATGTAGGCGAGCAGGTCGGAACGCTGCTGCTGCAAGTTGATTCTCAGAATCGTCCGTTTGACCATGCGCAATAGGTCATGAAAGGGCTGCCCCGAAAGAGCCTCAAGCTCGCTTCGACGACGTTCAAGAATGGGTAAGGACTGGGCATCTCCCAAGTCCTCCAGAGCCCGCATTGCCCCGATGTTGAGATCGCCTTCATTCAGAATCGTCCGTAGGGCCGTGATTGTTTCGGCGTCGGTGATGGCTGGAAGTAGCTGGGCAGCCTTACACGATCCACGGGTCCTGTCCCGAATCAGCGCGAGCATGGCTTGGCGTTTTCCGGCCACGTCCGGCATAAGTTCGAAGATCGTCTTGCCAGCCATGTCGCCGACTGTTGGATTCAGATCGCTCTTGGTCGAATCTGGGCGGCGGTATCGGACCAGCCGATTCAGGAACACGATCGTCGCGGGGGAACTCCGCATGGCGCCACCCCAAGTAGACAAATCCGACGACACAAAAGCTTCGATGAAACCGTAGTGGGCCTGGCGCTTGTCCTGCTGTAATCCATCGAGACACTCATCGAGATATGCAATCAGCTCGCCTACGCGGTTCGCGTTGGCTTTGGCGCACAAAAGATCCATCGCGCGAAGCCTAAGCGCGCTTGAACGTGATGTCTTGACGACGTCCAAAACAGATGGTGCGACCACGTTGAAGGCAGCGGGCGATAGCTTTGCCACGGAATCCAACTCTGCGGCCACGTCAGCAATGTTCCTGCGGTTCACATCGCCAAAGAAGTCCGTACGCGGGGCTCCTATTGCCAACAATGTGATCAGTATGGGGGCTGATATGCTCATCGTGTTATCTTCAAGCTAAGGTTGCACCCACCCGCCAACTTAAAGCGCCTCGCACAGATCTGGACGTAACAGATCAAGCTCGCACATCTTCTCTTTGAACAGCAACTCACCCTCGACTGGCTCTATCGTATCCCAGTTTATGGAACCCATCCACTCTACCATTACCTCATAGTTGGCCTCATTAGGCTTCCAGTACTTCCATGGCTGGCTGGTTGGTACAGGGGGTGATTCGGGCGGTGGTGCTGGAGGGGGAGGGATCTGGACGGAAGACCTAGGCAAGGCAACGTTGGGAAGATCATCTTGATGTAAGGTGCTGAGTTCGATGCCAGTCTTCTTGAACATCGGTAACTCTGAGCGATACGGATGCCCTGCCTCGTAATACTGATTGGCGTACTGCAATGCCGCGGTTCGGATGTCCTCTGCACCAACGCCGAGTTCAAGCGCACGAGTTATCATCCAGATTCGAGTGTTCTGACTGATGTACTCCAACCCAGACGTGAACGGACCTCTGCGCAGCCAATCCAGGATCGTTGTCGGTGGGTGTTGAATCCTAATGCGCCAAGAACAGGTCCCCGCGACTTCTTCGGGGCTGTGCCCCTGGAGGTATCCCTCTTCACATAAACTGGCTTCCGCTTGGTTCATAACGGACAACGCCCCCAGGTCTCCGCGATCCGCCAGCAGTCGGGCGATCTCATACGGAAACGCATCCGGGTTTCCGATCGACTGCTGCACGACTTGGCGAAGTTGAGGCAGCATTGTGGTGTCGCACAATTCGGCTATTTCATCCGGGATCCCGTGCATACCGAAATCGTAGTTCTGAAGGAGCCTCAGCACGTACTCCCGGCGAAGCTCTAGTCGTGCAGGCATCGTGGCGATAGTTTTGCACATCCCACCGCCCAATTGTGGATATTGCCCCATTTTCTCAGTCAAGAGACAGGTGTAGAATGTCTCTAACAATGGTCGTTGGTCACTCATCTTGGCCGCAAGCGTCTTTGAGTGCTTCTGAACGAAGGCATCAACAACAATTTGGTCAACAAGCCGAGTTTGAACAAACTTCGCCGAGTGTGAAACCTCTCTGGCGCCGATGTATTCCTCGATCAGCGTGTGCATGGATTCGATGATCTGTTGGGCTGCTGAGGCGTCTGCCCGCTCACATGCCAATTCCAGTATGAGCTCTCGCGATGGGATGTCTCTGTTGGGTAAAACATCAGCCAGCAGGCCGGACAAGTCTCCTGGTGTGATAACTGATGAATTGGAGAGGACCTCCACTGC
>Ga0190284_1001045_pt1 | contig 12972 bp, 13 predicted proteins | sample 48691812_MG_FD_161668 | JGI IMG/M metagenome (GOLD analysis project Ga0190284, IMG submission 161668) | Hydrothermal vent microbial mat bacterial communities from Southern Trench, Guaymas Basin, Mexico - 4869-18-1-2_MG | ecosystem: Environmental > Aquatic > Marine > Hydrothermal vents >...
GGCCGCCTGCGCAAGACGTCCATCATGCTGGTGGCCCTGGGAGGCATGATGCTGTTGGGGGTGGGGGGGCTGGTGGCGAATCACAGCGGCGGTTGGCCGGCGCTGGCCGCGGTCCCCGTCTACGTCCTGCTCCTGGTGGCCATACTGCTGGTGAGCGGCTTTCCGCCGGCGGCCCTGGGCTACCTGGCCGACATCTCTGAGGCGGACCCGGCGACCCGGGGCACCGTGATGGGATTGTACTCCGTGTTGCTGGGGATGGGGCATTTGCTGGGAGGCTGGTTGGGCGGACCGTTCGCGGATTGGGCCGGCATGGATGGTCTGTTGGTGCTGTCGCTGGGGCTGGCCGTGTTGGCGGTGGGTGCCGTGTGGCTGCTGCGCCGCGACGATCGGCCAGAGTAGGGGCGACCTTCACGGTCGCCCTCCTTCATGGGCAACCGCAAGGGGTTGCCCCTACCGCGAGAGTATCTCCTCGATGCGCAAGGTGAAGGGGTTCAGCGGTCGCTGGGCGGACAGGATCTCCTCCAGGGGCGTCGCCACCACTTTTCGTCCCTGCAATCCCACCATGACCCCGCTCTGGCCGTCGCGCAGGGTTTCCACGGCGGCCACTCCCAGGCGCGTGGCGAGGGTGCGGTCAAAGGCGCTGGGCGAGCCACCGCGCTGCACGTGCCCCAGAATGGTCACACGCACCTCAAAGCCTATCTGTTCCTGAGTCAGGTACTCGGCCACGGCCTGGGTATTGTGCGTGGCGCCCTCGGCCACCACGATGACGGCGTGTGCTTTGCCCCGCATATAGCCCTCTTTGATCTCCCGGGCCACCTTTTCCAGGGGTGTTTCGCGCTCCGGGATCAGCACCACCTCTGCGCCGCCGGCGATGCCCACCTCCAGTGCCAGCCAGCCACAACTGCGCCCCATCACCTCCACGATGAACGCGCGTCCGTGGGACGAGGCCGTGTCCTTGAGCTTGTCGATGGCGTCCAGGGCCGTGTTGAGGGCTGTGTCCACTCCGATGCTCATGTCTGTCCCGGCCAGGTCGTTATCGATAGAGCCGGGGATGCCTATCACGGGCATGCCCAACTGCTGTAGCTCTAGACCGCCGGCCAGCGAGCCGTTGCCCCCGATGATGACGAGGCCGTCGATGTCCTCCCGCCGCAGTTGCCGCAGCCCCTCGATCTGACCCTTTTCGGTCATGAACTCGGGACAGCGCGCCGTGAGCAAAATAGTGCCCCCATGCTGAATGATCCCACTCACCGATCGCAGGTTCATCTCCTTGATGTCCCCCCCGATCATGCCCGTAAAGCCCCGGCAGATGCCATACACGCCGAGCCCATAGTGAATGCCGGTGCGGACCACGGCCCGAATGGCCGCATTCATCCCCGGCGCATCTCCGCCGCTGGTCATCACCGCAATGCGTTTCAATGTCATCGTGTTCCTCCGTAAATGGCCCCCCGGCCCCCAAGTCTGAGGGAGTGCGGCGGTTCTCCCCCCAGGATTGGGGGGTTGGGGGGCCGATGTCGCATTTTCATGCTACGGGGTGTGCTCCGCGCGTGGGCAACTCCCCAATGTGTGATTGTTCGAGGGGCTCAGCAGGGAGCCACCCCGGCGTGTTGAAATGCCTGCAGCACGGTTGCAGCCGCCCGCAGCGGTGTGTTGTATAGGAGCCGCTGGGTCCGCGAGACGTCCAGCCGACAATCGCGCGGCCGGATCAGGCCACTCTCGCGACAGAGGCCGGGGATGATGCCGGCCGGGTCCACGTGCCAGGCCCGGGCCGTGAGCACGCCAAACTCGTAGCGACTGAGAGCCTGCGGGCCGGCCACGTTCAAGATGCCCCGGTAGTCGCCGGCAGCCAGTTCCAGCACCGCCGCCGCCAGGTCCACGGCGTAGATGGGGCAGCGGTACTCGTCGGTGAACAGGGTGATGTCACTGCCCTGTCGAATGCTGTCCAACACCCAGCAGGTGCGCTCGTCCGGCGGGTCAAACCCGTAGATGAGCGAGGTGCGGACGATGGCGGCGTTTGGGTGCGCTATCGCTATCGGCTCTGCCAGCGCCTTGGCCCGGCCGTAAGGGGTGATGGGGGCCGGCGCGTCTGCCTCCGTGTATGGCGCGTGCTCGCCGTCAAAGATCACGTCACTGGACAAATGCACCAGGCGGGCGTTCACCTTGTCGGCGGCAGCGACCACGTGGCGCGTCCCGGCCACGATGACGTCGTCCAGGAGCGCCGGGGCCTTGCTGTACGCCGTGTGGATCACCGCGTCGGGCCGGAGCGTGGTGAAGAGTTGTTCCACGGCCGCTTCATCGCGAATATCCAACTGATGCCCGGCGCAGCCCGGGACCTCGAGCGCGTGCTGGTAGTGCGTGGAATGCGCGTCCCAGGCGTGAGCGGCGGCGCGCAAGATGTGGCGGCCCAGGTAACCGCTCCCGCCGGTGACCAATAGCCGCTTCATGCCGCCTCCTCGCCGGCCGGCGCAACCGAAGGCCAGTTGTCCAGAGCCGCCTGGGCCGCGGCTTGCTCTGCTGTCTGCTTGTTGCGCCCGGTGCCCCGTCCCAGCGCCTGGTCGCCCGCGAGCACCTCCACGGTGAACACCTTGGCGTGGTCGGGGCCTTTTTCGGCCACCGTGCGGTAGCGCGGGGTGCGTTGGCGCTCCCCCTGGACGATCTCTTGCAGCCGGCTCTTGGGGTCCTTGTCCAGGTGCGGAACGAATCCCATCCCGATCTCGGGCTCGACGAAACGCCGGATAAAGTGGCGAGTCACCGGGAGCCCCTGGTCCAGGTAGATAGCGCCCACCAGGGCCTCGAAAGCGCAGGCCAGGTTGGCCTCGCGGTCCCGGCCTCCAGAAGCTTCTTCCCCCTTGCTCAAGTAGAGAAATCGTCCCAGGTCGATCTGGCGGGCAAACCGGGCCAGGGTCTCGCCACGCACCAGGGCAGCCCGCAGGTTGGTCAGGTTGCCCTCGCGGTATTCAGGGAAGCGATGGTACAGGTACTCGGCGGTTACCAGCCCCAGCACGGCGTCGCCCAGGAATTCTAGCCGTTCGTTAGAGCAGGGAGCTATGTCCGGTTGTTCGTTCAGGGCTGAGCGATGCACCAGGGCCCGCGTGAGGAGGGACTTGTCGCGAAAGGTTACGCCGATGATGGATTCCAGGTCCCATTCGTCCATTTGTCTATTCGTCCATTCGTCTATTCGATCTTGTGGATAGTGACCTTGAGGCTGGCCCCGCAGTACGCGCAGGCGGCGCTGTCCGGTCCGGTCCAATCTACCTCGTCGGCGCGGGCCGGGGCCCCGCACGAGGAGCAACTGGTGGGCAGTTCGCGTTGTACCAGGGGGCGTGATTGTGCTGGGGGACCACCTGGTGGCATGGCACGCCGCCGCATAGGGCCGCCGAAGGGTCTCCGCCCCGGACGTCGCCGGCCCCTGGGCCGGGCTCCCGGCGGCAAGCTGCGCCGCAGGTCCTCTAGTTCCCGGCGCAAAGCCTGCGCTTCCCGATGGCGGCCATTGCGTTCCAGGGCTCGGATGACCCGTGGCGCAACCTGTGCCACCCGTTCATAACGCCGGGCCTGGATCAGCAATCGTATCGCCTCGTGTCCCAGCTTGTCGGCCTTGCCCACGTCGCCGGCCCGCACGTAGCACTGGGCGGCTTTGAGGGCCGTTTCGCCGGCCACGCCGGGCATGTTCTTCTGCCGGGCCAGGTCCGTGAGTTCCTCAAAGAGCGGCGCGGCCTGGTCGAACAGGCCCTCCCGGAGCAGGGCCCGAGCCCGGGCCAGCTTGTCCGGGGGTCGCTCTGGCTCGTCAGGGCTCACGGTCCCGGACAACTTGGTCAATAGTTCATCCAGCATGGCTTTCCCTCCTGACGTATTCCCTGCCAGGATTATACACCAATTGCCCCCTGATAGACAAGGGGCGGAAATGGCATGGACCGCCTCAGCCTGTCCACGGACCCTTTACACGTATCGGGGGATATGCTATAATTGCTTCTCACTGATGCAGACCAGACCCAACAATTGAATAGGCGCTCTTATCCAGAGGGGTGGAGGGACCGGCCCGACGAAACCCCGGCAACCGGCGGAACTGGTTACTAGAAGCCAAAAGCTGGCTGCTAGATGACATTTCATCCAGCAACCAGGCAACTAGTAACCAGCAACTAGTAACTAGTAACTAGTAACCAGTAACTAGTAACCAGTAACTAGCCACGGTGCCAATTCCGGCAGAGCGCTGTCCCCCTTCAAGGGGCAGCTCTGGAAGATGAGAGACGAGTTCACGGAACTCCCTCGCTTCCCGGAGGGGTTTTTTTGCGACATTTGGCAGGAGGAATGCACGTGCGAACCATTTGGTGGCAAGACCAGGCTGTACATCTCATCGACCAGACCCGACTGCCCCACGAGCAGGTGATCGTGCGTTGCCGGGACTACCAGGACGTGGCGCAAGCTATCGCCACCATGCAGATTCGCGGCGCGCCGGCCATCGGCGTGGCAGCGGCGTATGGCGTGGCCCTGGGAGCCTGGCGCGCGCCGGCCAGCTCGGTGCCGGATCTGCTGGCAAAGCTCCAGCCGGTCTACGAGGCCCTGCGTGCCACCCGCCCCACGGCCGTCAACCTGTTCTGGGGTATCGAGCGGATGCGTCGCTGCGCGGAAGACGTGGCCACACGCACCGCCGATGTGGACGAGGTCCGGCGCCTCCTGCTGGCCGAGGCCGAGCGTCTGGCCGACGACGACGTGGCGACGAACAAGCGCATGGGGCAGTATGGCGCAGTCCTCATCGAGGACGGGATGAACGTGCTGACCCACTGCAACACTGGCGCGCTGGCCGTGGTGGACTATGGCACCGCCCTGGGCGCCATCCGCGCCGCCTGGGAGCAGGGTAAGCGCATCCACGTCTGGGTAGACGAGACCCGGCCGTTCCTGCAAGGCGCGCGCCTCACCGCCTGGGAGCTGATGCAACTGGGCATCCCCATGACCCTCATCACCGACAACATGGCCGGCCACCTCATGAGCCGGGGCCAGGTGGACGCCGTGTTCGTGGGCGCGGACCGCATCGCCGCCAACGGCGATGTGGCCAACAAGATCGGCACGTATAGCCTGGCCGTGCTGGCCCACGAGAACGGCATCCCATTCTATTCCGTGATCCCGATCTCTACCCTGGACCTGTCGCTGGCCTCCGGCGACCAGATCCCCATCGAGGAGCGAAACCCGCGTGAGGTCACGCACATCCAGGGCGTGCCCATCGCCCCAGAGGGCGTGCGGGTGGCCAACCCGGCCTTCGACGTGACCCCCAACCGCTACGTCACCGCCATCGTCACGGACCGGGGCATCGTATATCCGCCGTTGGAGGAAGGGCTGCGGCGCGTGGTAACTGAGGAGATGGAGTCATGACAAGGGAAGTAGATCCGATGGCTGACAAAAAGCCGAGTGAGCAGACCCTGCAAGAGATCATCCGGCGCATCGTGCAGGTCGCCCAGCCGGAGCGCATCATCCTCTTCGGCTCTGCTGCCCGGGGGGAGATGGGCCCCCACAGCGACGTGGACTTGTTAGTGATCAAACGCGGCGAATTCAACCGGGGTCGTCTCGTCGGAGACATCTACGTGAACCTCCACGGGGTAGGCCAGGCGGTGGATGTAATCTTGGTCACCCCCGAACAGGTAGAACGATACCGCAACACCCATTGTCTCGTCATCGCTCCGGCTGTGCGAGAAGGAAAAGAGGTCTATCATGTCTGAGCGTTACCCCCCGGACGATCCCAGAGAGTGGCTAAACCGGGCCCGCAGCAATCTGGCTTTGGCAAGAGCGACGGAGCCGGGCATCTGCCTGGAGGATTTGTGCTTCAATGCTCAGCAGGCAGTGGAAAAAGCCGTCAAAGCATTTTTGATCAGACTCGATGTGGAGTTCCCTTACGTTCATGATATTGCCGAGTTGCTAACGTTGCTGGAACGGGCCGGGCAGGAAATTCCTGAACCTGTAAGACAGGCCGGGAGACTCACCCGGTTTGCGGTTTTCACACGTTACCCTGGCCTGGCAGATCCGGTCAGCCATGAGGAATACGAGGAAGCAATCGCTCTGGCGGAAAAAGTCGTCCGCTGGGTGGAAGAACGGTTACAGAGCCGGGAGAACGAGTGAGGAAACCCGAGACATTTCCGTTAAACCTGCATCCCACCGCCATCGGCAGCCTGCCGCACCGGGACCCGGCCAGCGCCTGCCGGGCCATCGCCGGCGTCTTTCCCCAGGTGCCCATCTGGCCACAACTGCCGCAGCGTAGCTTCCGGGAGAACATGTACGTCCAGTACAGCGAGGGGTTCCCCGGCGTGGTGCTAGATAGCGAGGCCGAGCGCATCTATGTGGACCGGTCGCAAGACCTGGACCCGGGCCTGGAGCGACTCTACATGGCCTACCTGGAGAACGACCTGGACTTTGCCGTCATCAGCCCGGACTATGCGGCCGGCCTGGCCATGTTGCCGGCCGTCCTCGATGACGCGCCCCCGCCGCTGGCAGTCAAGGGCCAGGTCACCGGCCCCATCAGTTGGGGCCTCACCGTGGTGGATCAGAATCGCCGGCCCACCCTTTACGACGAGGTCCTGGCCGACGCCATCGCCAGGCACCTGCGGCTCAAGGCGGCCTGGCAGGAGCGGGAACTGGGCAAACTCTGCTCCACTGTCATCACCTTTGTGGACGAGCCATACATGAGCGCCTTTGGGTCCGCGTTCGTGGCCGTGAGCCGGGAGCAGGTCGTCACCCTGCTGGAGGAGGTCTTTTCCGGCATCCAGGGTCTCAAAGGCGTTCACTGCTGCGGCAACACCGACTGGAGTATCTTGCTAGAGACCTCGGTGGACATCCTGAACCTGGACGCCTACCACTATGCCGAATCGCTGTCGCTCTACCCGGACGCGGTGCGCGCATTCCTGCGGCGCGGTGGCGTCGTCGCCTGGGGCATTTCGCCCAACGAGGACGACCTCATCGCCCAGGAGACGGTCGAGAGCCTGACGGAACGACTGGAGGCGGCGCTGGGCCTGCTAGTCAAAAAAGGCATCCCCAAAGACGATTTGCTGGCGGCCATGATGATCACGCCATCGTGTGGGTTGGGCGGCATGAGCGTGGCGGCGGCGGAGCGGGTGTTGGCGCTGACGGCCGGCGTGGCGGCCGAGATGCAACGGCGCTACAAAAGATAGCGTAGGGCAGGCCAACAAGCCCGCCCCACATAGACGCATGGAGGACTAATGAGCATTGTCGTCACCGGGTCCCTGGCCTACGATTACATCGTGCAGTTTCCCGGCTATTTCAAGGATCACATCCTGCCGGACAAGCTGCACATGCTCAGCGTGAGCTTTTTGGCGGACTCGATGAAAAAGATACGCGGGGGCTGCGCCGCCAACATTGCCTACAACCTGGCCCTGGTGGGCGAGCGCCCCCGCATCGTGGGGACGGTGGGCGACGACTTTGTCGATTACCGGGCGTGGCTGGAAGCGCAGGGCGTGGATACCTCTGGCATCATGGTGGTGCCGGATGAGCTCACGGCCACGTGTTTCATCACCACAGACCAGGGCAACAGCCAGTTCACCGGTTTCTACGCCGGGGCCATGGCCTACGCCAAGAACCTCTCGTTGCGGGATCAGCCGGATCACCAGGGCTTTGACGTGGTCATCATCTCCCCGAACGACCCGGCCGCCATGGGACAGCACGCTCACGAATGCCGCGAACTGGGCATCCCCTACATCTATGACCCCGGCCAGCAGATCATCCGCCTGTCCGGCGAGGAGCTGGCCGCTGGCGTCGAGGGCGCGCGGATGCTCATCCTGAACGATTACGAGCTAGAGATGGTGAAAAACAAGACCGGCCTCACCGACGAGGAGGTGCGGGCCTGCACGGACATCCTCATCGTCACGCGCGGCGAGGCCGGCTCCACGGTCTATGCCGGCGGCAAAGTGTACGACATCCCCATCGCACAGCCGCGCCGGGTGGCAGACCCCACCGGGGCCGGCGACGCATACCGGGCCGGCATCATCAAGGGGTTGGTCCACGGCCTGTCACCGGAGATGATGGGCCGGCTGGGGAGCCTCACCGCCGCCTACGCCGTGGAAGAGTACGGCAACCAGGAGCACCACTACACGTTGGCCGAGTTTGGGGCGCGGTTCCAGGAAAGCTTTGGCCCTGTGGAGGGCCTGGACGGGATCCTGGCCCGGCGTCGGCCCAACCCGAGGTAACCCCGGTGCGCGTGCAACAGGTGTCAGACGCTACCAGCCTGTTCGCGATCCTGAACCGCGAGCGCCTCTACGCGGCCTATGCCATCGGGGACCTGGACCCAGCCCTGTTCCGCGATAGCTTGTGGTACGTGGCCGAGGAGGACGGCGCGTCGGCCCTGGGGTTGCTGTTCGGCGGCCTCCGCCTGCCCATCCTCTTCACGATGGGCGACGCCGGCGGCGTGGCGGCTATCCTGGCGCAGTCGTTGCGTCCCGGCACGGCGTATTTCAACTGTCGCGCTGAGCATCTGCCAGCCGTCACGCGCCACTACGAGTTGGACGAACGCCAGGAGATGTGGCGCATGGCCCTGACCGCGGAGACCATTTGCCCGCACGAGGCCCCAGTTCGCCCGATACGCTTGCGCACCAGAGACATTGGCGATCTGAACGCGCTGTATGATCTGGCCAAAGCCGAGCACTTTGCCACGTACCAGGTGGAACAGGGCATCTTTTACGGCCTGCACGTGGGTGGAGAGTTGGTGGCCACGGCCGGCACCCACGTCGTCTCAAGGATCTACAGCATCGCCGCTGTGGGGAACGTGTTCACTCACCCGGCCCATCGCGGACGCGGTTATGCCACTGTCTGCACCAGCGCCGTGGTTCGCGATCTCTTACGACTAGGCTGCCGAGACGTGGTGCTTAACGTGAACGTGCGTAACGACGTGGCCATTCGCTTGTACGAACGTCTGGGATTCCAGCGTCATTGTCGCTACTTTGAGGGGCTGGGCAAGCGTCGCCGGCAGGGCCTGCTGGCACGATTGGGTTGGCGATAGCATCCAATAGGGAGGGAAATAGCACCATGACTGAAAGCAATCAACGATCACGCACGTTGCAAGATCCCACCTGTACGGCCTGCGGTGGACCCGTCTTGCAAGGCTGGTTCGGCGAGTTCGCTCAGGCCCAGCCGCTGTTCCTGCACCGGGGCATCGGTCCCAAAGCCAACGATGCCCTGGTAGGCAAAGTCATCCACCTGCGAGCTACTACCACCGTGTGTATGCAATGCGGTCACCTGGACTCGTATGTGGACCCAGAAGCCCTGCAAAGGCAACTCGTGTTGGTGGATACTGGAGTATGGAAGGTCCCCGACCTGGGATAAGACGTGTTCCGTGTTTCGCGATGGAACTCGCAACTCGCAACTCATAGCACGTAAAGAGGAGAAATCAATGACCAAACAATACGACGTAAAAGACCTGACCCTGACCGACCAGGGCCGCTCCCGCATCGAGTGGGCTGAGCAAGAGATGCCAGTCCTGCGGGGCATTCGTGAGCGGTTCGCGAAGGAACGACCGTTAGCCGGCGTAAAGCTTGCCGGCTGCCTGCACATCACCACAGAGACCGCCAACCTGGCCCGGACCCTGGTGGCCGGCGGCGCGGAGGTGGTCCTGTGCGCCTCCAATCCCCTGTCCACCCAGGATGACGTGGCGGCGGCCCTGGTGACGGTCTACGAAACGCCCGTCTTTGCCATCAAGGGCGAGGATCACGAGACGTACTACCAGCACATCAACGCTGCCCTGGATCACGGCCCCGCGATCACCATGGACGACGGGGCGGACCTGTTGAGCACGCTGCACAAGGAACGCGCGGACCTCATCGGCGGGGTCATTGGCGGGACCGAGGAGACCACTACCGGCGTCATCCGCCTGCGGGCCATGGCCGCCGAGGGCGCGCTGCGCTACCCGGTCATCGCCGTGAACGACGCGCTCACCAAGCACCTCTTTGACAACCGCTACGGCACCGGCCAGAGCACCCTCGACGGCATCATCCGGTCCACGAATTTCCTCATCGCCGGCAAGGTCGTGGTCGTGGGGGGGTATGGCTGGTGCAGCCGGGGCATCGCCATGCGCGCCGAGGGCCTGGGGGCCAACGTCATCGTCGTCGAGGTGGACCCGCTGCGGGCCCTGGAAGCGGTGATGGATGGCTTCCGGGTCATGCCCATGATCGAGGCGGCTCCCATCGGCGACATCTTTATCACGTCCACCGGCGACATCAACGTGATCGACCGGCACCACATCGACGTGATGAAGAACGGGGCCATCCTGTCGAACAGCGGCCACTTTAACGTCGAGATCAACATCCCGGCCCTGGAGGCGATGGCCGTGGAAAAGCTGCGCCCGCGTCCGTTCATCGAGCAGTACGTGCTGCCGGATGGCCGGCGCATCAACCTACTGGGCGAGGGCCGCCTCATCAATCTGGCCGCAGCCGAGGGCCACCCAGCCAGCGTGATGGACATGAGTTTCGCCAACCAGGCCCTCAGCGCCGAGTACCTGGTGGGCCACGCGCACGAACTGGACCGGCAGGTCTACTCCGTGCCCCGCCACCTCGACGTCGAGATCGCCCGCCTCAAGCTGGAGGCCATGGGCGTTCACATCGACACGCTGACGCCAGAGCAGGAAAAGTACCTGGCGTCGTGGGAAGCGGGCACGTAAAACGTAAAACGTCAACACGTCAAACGTCATGCTCGTCGCCACGCATATCTCACGGTTGACGCCTGACGTTTGACGCATGACGCACGACACCCTGCGGATATTGCCGCACCATTGACACCAAACGCATCGAAAGGAGTAGCCAAAACCATGAGCACCAGTTTCATGACTTTACCCAAGTACCTGTTCACCTCCGAGTCGGTGGCGGAGGGGCACCCGGACAAGCTGTGCGATCAGATCAGCGACGCCATCCTGGACGCCATCTATGCCGACGACCCCTATGCTCGCGTGGCCTGCGAGACGGCCGCCACCACCGGCCTGGTCTTGGTGATGGGCGAGATCACTACCAGCACTTACGTGGACATGCCCGCCATCATCCGCGATACGATCCGCGACATCGGCTATACCCGGGCCAAGTATGGCTTCGATAACGCAACCTGCGGCGTCGTCACCTCCATCAAGGAGCAATCACCGGACATCGCCCTGGGCGTGGACAAGGCCCTGGAAGCCAAGAAAGGCGAGATGACCGAGGACGAGGCCATCGAGTTGGTGGGCGCTGGCGACCAGGGCATGATGATCGGCTTTGCCTGCACCGAGACCCCGGAACTCATGCCCCTGCCCATCATGATGGCCCACAAGCTGTGCAAGCGCCTGGCCCAGGTGCGCAAGGACAAGACCCTGGCGTACCTGCGCCCGGACGGCAAATCGCAGGTCACAGTGGAGTATCGATACGGCCAGCCGGCGCGCATCGACACCGTGGTCGTCTCGGCGCATCACGACCCCAAGATCGGCCACGAGCAGATCACCGCCGACCTCATCGAGCACGTGATCAAGGCCACGCTGCCGGCCGAGATGCTGGATCAGAACACGCGCTACCTGGTGAATCCCACCGGCCGGTTCGTCATCGGTGGGCCCATGGGCGATTCCGGCCTGACCGGCCGCAAGATCATGGTCGATAGCTATGGCGCGATGGTCTCACAGGGCGGTGGCTGCTTCTCCGGCAAGGACCCCACCAAGGTGGACCGCTCCGCTGCCTATGCCGCGCGCTACGTGGCCAAGAACCTGGTGGCCGCCGGCGTGGCGGACCGCCTCCAGGTCGAGTTGGCGTATGCCATCGGCGTGGCCCGGCCGGTCAGCGTGGCGGTAGAAACCTATGGTACAGCCCGGATCCCAGAGACCAGGATCAGGGAACTCGTCAACGAGCACTTTGACCTGCGCCCCGGGGCCATCATCCGGGACCTGGACCTGCGCCGGCCCATCTATCTGCCCACGGCCTGCTACGGCCACTTTGGCCGCACCGACATCGACGCGCCGTGGGAACGCACGGACAAGGCTGACATCCTGCGCCAGGAAGCTGGCCTGGCCTAGTGAGCGAGGGGCAGGTTCCACACCTGCCCCTTTCTTTGTCTACTCGCCCACGCTTGTCTTTTCCCCGCAAATCGAGTATCATAGTATCGTATCTTCTCAATAATTTGGGGTAGGGGCAGGTCTCGCACCTGCCCGCCAGGGCGACCGCAAGGGTTCGCCCCTACGTTTTGAAAAGATACATAGTATCATATAGCCCAATCTGAGCTTGGAGGCAGCGTTGAGGGCCCTGATCACCGGCGTGGCCGGCTTTGCCGGCAGCTATCTGGCAGAGTACCTGCTGGACCATACTGACCTGGAGGTGTGGGGCGTCGTGCACCGCAGCACGGCCAACGTGGCCCACCTGGGCGACCGCCTGCACCACGTCCCGGCGGACCTGAACGATCTGGACGCGGTGGCGTCAGTGGTAGACAAAGTGCGCCCAAACTATGTCTTCCACCTGGCCGCGCGCGCCACCCCCTCGGTGAGTTGGCAAGCGCCCTGGAATACCATCCACGACAACCTGCGCTTTCAATTCAACGTGCTGGAGGCCCTGGTGTCCACCGGAACCCTGGCCCGGGCGCTGGTCGTGGGCTCGGCGGACGAATACGGGCTCATCGAACCCCAGGACCTTCCGGTGACGGAAATGGTGTCCTTACGGCCCAACAGCCCGTACGCGGTGAGCAAGGCCGCCCAGGACCTGTTGGGTTTTCAGTACTTTGCCACGCACAAACTGCCGGTGGTACGGGTGCGGCCCTTCAACCACATCGGTCCGCGTCAGAGCGATGACTTTGTGACGGCCAGCTTTGCCCGCCAGATCGCCGAGGCCGAGGCCGGATTGCGAGAGCCGGTGATCCGGGTGGGCAACCTCAACGCCCGGCGTGACTTTACCGACGTGCGAGACGTCGTGCGGGGCTATTGGCTGCTCCTGCGGGACGGCACCCCCGGCCAGGTCTATAACCTGGGCTCAGAACGCGCCCGGCCTATCG
>Ga0190284_1001046_pt1 | contig 12965 bp, 10 predicted proteins | sample 48691812_MG_FD_161668 | JGI IMG/M metagenome (GOLD analysis project Ga0190284, IMG submission 161668) | Hydrothermal vent microbial mat bacterial communities from Southern Trench, Guaymas Basin, Mexico - 4869-18-1-2_MG | ecosystem: Environmental > Aquatic > Marine > Hydrothermal vents >...
TCCAGTTCGCTCGACAATCCTGGGCCTTGGCAGCGTCGGCGTCTATAACAGTTACGTCGTGCGCGTCAGCTACTATGGTCTCGGCAATGTATCTCCCAACCTCACCAGCTCCGGCAATTATAATGTTCATAGAACCCTCTAATTCTTCAATATCTCGCTATTGAATCGTTCGTTGGTTCTGATAATGTTATCCAAAAACTTTCGGAATAGCGAGCCAATTGCGAAAATGTAGCTGGTACTTATTTGCGAAAATTCGTCATGTCATCAATACTGCTTCAATTCTTCGCAAATAAGTGTAGGATTTGCAACCACGCTTGTCGGGTGGCAACTTGAATATCTCGCAGAGACGCTGAGTTTGCAGAAAAAATTCATCCTCTGCGTTCTCTGCGAGAGCTTCGCCGTCGCAGTTAGCGTCGGAGTTTTTTTACCAGCCGCGGCAGGGTCAACAGGCAGGCCAGGCCCAGCAAGGCAACGACCGCTATCCACCCCTGCGAGCCTAGCATGTATGTTACCGTCGCTATCACCGCATATCGGCCAAGCCTGCCCAGGAAATTCGCCGCTGCGAAAGGCAGGCGCCCGTATCTGTGCGAGGCTGCCAGGGGACGAACGACGTCCAGGGGCAGGGGCAGGATGTTGAATGTCACCAGCAGAGCGAATGGCGACTTCTCGAACCAGCGAATCGCGAGGCGGTACGTCCGCGTGTGTCGCACCTTGGCCACGTGCCTGCTGCGCATAAGCAGCGTGAAAATATGGTAGTCGTTCAGGTTTGCGACCGTTGACGCAGCTGCCCCCACCAGCGAAACCACCGCCACCGTCGAGAACATTTGGCCTGTTACCGCAGCGGATTGCATGGAGACAGCGGAGACAATCCAGCTGGTGTTCATCGGGAAAAACGTGCAGCACAGCGAGATATAGATAGCGAAGATCAGCAGCTTAACCGCTGGACTTGCCGAGACGACCGATTGTTGAAAATCAGCCCACGACCCCCAAGCCAAAGGCTCTGCCTGAAGCAGAAAAACCAACACCCCAACGCACCCAGAGAGCATCGTCGCATAGGCAACAAACCACCAAGCGACAGAAATATCCCCACCCAAAGGCCCAGCAACCCCCAGGCCCGGAGCGTTTGATTGTACTTCGACTTCATCCATATTTCGTCTTTTCTGTTTTGTCTGTTTTGTTTTTTCTTTTTTTTCTTTTTCTTTGTCATTCCCGCGAAAGCGGGAATCCATTCTTTTTCTTTTCTTTTTTCGTAACCGTTCACACTTTTTCAATAAATTTCACAGCCATCCCATGATCAGTAGGTGAGATGGACAGCTCCGTAGGAGCGATATCTTTGTAGTAATGCGATTGCACGATATTTAGCTCCGTAGGAGCGGCATCTTGGTGTAGGCTTTGGGAACAGTTTAAGATGTCGCTCCTACGGAGCTTGGTTCGTGGCGTTCTTTTTTTTCTACCAAGATGCCGCTCCTACGGAGCTAAAGCAAAAAAAAACGTGAACGGCTATCGTGAACGGTTATGTTTTAGTTATCTGTGTACATCCGTGTTTATCCGTGGTTCTTGTTTTTGTGTGAACGGTTACCTTTTTTCTTTTTTGCTTTTACTGATAACTGCTTTACTCTATCAACCCGTCTTTCATCTGGACTATTCGGCCAGCCCGACCGGCAGCAGTTCGAGAGTGGGTAATCATCACGACGGTCTGGCCATCGTTCTCGTTTATCTGCCGCAGCAGGTCAAGCAAGGCCAGGCCATTTTCGCTGTCCAGATTACCCGTAGGCTCGTCAGCCAAAATTATCTCAGGCCCATGCGCCAAGGCTCGCACCACCGCCAGCCGTTGCTGTTGACCAATGGACATCTGCCCGGGTTTGCGACGAGCGACATCCGCTACACCCATTTTCTCCAGCAGTTCGTCCACCGCCTTGCCATCGCTGCCAAGCCCGCGAACCTTCAGCGACAGCATCACGTTGTCCCGCCCGCTGAGCGTCCCAATCAGGTTGAACCGCTGAAACACAAAGCCAATGCTGCGACGCCGAATTTCGCGCAAGACCCCGCGCGACGCCCGCGAGATATCCTGCCCCAAAATCTCGACGCTCCCCCCGTCCGGCGGGGTCATTAGGCCAAGTATATGCAGCAGTGTACTCTTGCCACAACCACTAGGCCCCATCACAGCCAGGAACTCGCCCCGCCAAACCCGCAGGTCCAGCCCGCGCAGCACATGAGTGCTCGCCAAACCCTTGCCGAAAGACTTATGCAGCCCGCCAGCAACCAAAATATCCCGCTTCGTATCCAAACCCGTCAACCTATCCTGACTCCTGTCTTCTGACTCCTGCCTACTCATACGTCAACGCTTCGACCATATCCACTCGCGTTGCTTGCCAGGCTGGGTATATCGAGCTTATCAGTGCTCCCGCCGTGGCCGCAGCTATGGCGATCAGTATCCATTTCAGCGATATCTCGACCGTCAACAGTGGGCGAAGTTTTTGGATTCCAAACCCAGCCGCGACGCTCATGCCCACGCCCATCGTTGTGCCGATGGCGGTGAGAATCAGCGACTCGCCAACGACCTGCCGAACGATGAACCACCCCGACGCGCCGCAACTTTTGAGGATAGCTATCTCGCGCGTCCGCTGCAGCACCATCGTGTAGAGCGTGGTCATCACGAACAGAAACGCGATGGTCAGAGCGACGACATTGATAGCGTCGACATAGTTAAACATCACGCCCCATTTTTGCACGAGCATCGCGCGGTAGTTGTCCAGCGGCACGACATCCTGGCCTGTGCTTTCGCTCATCAGCCTTGCTGCCTGTGGGACGCTCAGCCCGGGCTGCAAGGGCCTTTTTAGCTTCACGAACAGCAGCGTGCATTTGGTGATATCGCCACTGCCGAAGAGATACTGAGCCGTCCGCAAGGGCAGGAAAACGCGAGTCATAACCCCAGCGGGCACCACGCCAACAACAGTCCACCGATGATTGGCAGCAGTTACCTGTTGGCCTACCTTCAGTCCCGCCGCCCGGGCCAGTCGCGAGTCGATAACCAACTCCAAGCCATCCAGGCCTGGCCCATCTAAACAAATGTCCGACGATATTTCCACCTCTGCCTGAGGAGCTAACAGCTGCTGCTCGATGAACTTTGCGCACTTGTTTTCCGGGTCGAACAGCCGCCCGGCCTGGAGACCCCCGCTGCCTGCGAACATGGGCCAATCTTCCGGGTTGATACCCGTAGTCATGTGATCCTGACGGGCCAATTTCATCGACCAGGTAAACACCGGTACGACCTTTTGGACAATCTCGCTGTGCTTGTCGCGGATGACGCGGGCGAGTTTTTCGCTAAGCCCGGCCCCGCTGCGAGTGGTAGCGTTGTCGCCCCAGCCTCGCGGAAAAACTATGAGGTCCGCGTCGACAGACTCCCACCGGTCAGCGATTTCGTACAGGCTGCCCCGGCTGAGCCCAGCCAGAGTTACCAACATACAAATCCCCACACCAATCCCAGCAGCTGAGAGCAGACTACGAAGCTTATGGTGCAATATGTTCGCGAGCGGAAGAATCATTTTTTAAGGAGTCAGTATTCAGGAGTCAGAATTTAGGAAGCTTCACGCTATTATCGTCAAAAAATCTTCCAGCTTGTCTATCACGTGGTCAGCTTCGTGGGCGAAGTCTTGCCAGTTTGGGCTGGTCGTCAGCAGCACGCTGACCAGGCCCGCTGCGTTGGCTGCGATGATATCAAAATGAAAATCGCCCAGGCTGACCGTCCGCTGTGGTTCCACTCCCATGGCCTGGCAGGCAATCAGCACGCCGTCAGGCTCGGGCTTGACGATGCCGTCTTCCCGACAGCGGATCAGGTCGAACCGCAAATCCTCGAACCGCTCCATCGCGATATCCACAGCCCGGCGGGTGTTGCGGGTCAGCAGGGCAGACTTCATGCCCAAGGCTCGGCAGGTGTCCAGCACCACAGCTACGCCTGGCAAAAGCGTCGCCCGCCCCGCGCCAGCTAGCTCGTGGGCTAAGAGTTTCGCCTCAGCCTCGGCCCGGCTGGGAGCGGGCATCTGCTCGATAGCTTCGATCACGCCGACGCCCTGGCCTATGCCAAGCTCGCTGCGAATGGCGGAGAAATCCAGGCCCGAGTCGATAAGCGTGCCGTCCATGTCGAATATCACGCCGTCAAATTTTCGTTTATCGTCCATGTATTTTTTACCCCCCCCCGCGAAATATCCCACACATAATGCGTTAATCCCTGATAGAATGCAACCGCAGCATCAGCTTTTTCTTTTTTGTCATTCCCGCGCAGGCGGGAATCCAGGCCTTGGAAAAACGAATGTCAATACGCGTCAATATTATGGGTAATCCAGGTCGGCGGCGCGCGGGCTGCGCGTGGGGCGCCAGGCTGGGCTTGGTTTTGGCGGTGTTGGCGGGGCTTTGCGCGGGCGAGCTGACCGCTGGGGGGTGGTGGAACGCCAAATGGCCTAACCGAGTGCGGGTGAAGCTTGACACTCGCGCAGCTGCGAGAGTACGGCGGGCGAAACTACCCGGCGATGATATCGCGGTGGTACAGTTTCGCACCGCGGGGTTGGCTGATAAGAGCGGGCGGGACATTCGCGTCGTGTCTGCCTCAGGCAAGGTTCTGCCCAGTCGAATTCTCCAAACAGGCCCGGGCGATCTGCTCCGCCTGGCCTTCGCTGCGAGCGGCGGGTCGAAATACTACATATACTTCAACAACGCAAACGCCCCAGCCAGCCAAGCCAAGCCTTTGGAAATTCGTCGCGGCGTGTTGCTGGAGGTTTGGCCCTACGCCGGAGGCCAGGCCAGGAACATCACCCAGGCACGGAAGACCCTCGCCCGGGCAAGCCAGGCCAAGCCCATCGGCAGGGGTTTTCGCGACCGAATTTTCCTGGGACACAACCCGTTTGGCCCGCAGAGCAAAATCGTTCAGCGGTACACCGCCTACTTCCTGGCTCCCAAGGCCGGGGAGTATCGCTTCGTTATTTCCAGCAACAACGCTTCGTTTCTGCTCATCAACGATAGGCTGATTATCAGCGACGGCGGCTGGCACGGGCCCAGGCGATACCCGAACCATACCGGCACGATAAGCCTGAACAAAGGGCCAGCCAAACTGACGCTCATCCACATAAATCCGTGGGGCTGGGCCATGGCGATGGTAGCCTGGCAGCGGGGCGACAGGCCGCTGATCGCGCCGATTCCGCCGGGCGCTTATACCGAGATCATCCCCGCCCAGGCAGGGCCTATCGAACGGTATAGCTCCGCTGGCGGGGTGGACTTTACCGTCGGGCCGGGCGGCGAGGCGTTTGTGGAAAACCGCTATTTTCAGAGGCGGGTTTTCCGCGTCCAGACCACCGGGCGAAGGCTTGGCAAGAAGACCCGCTGGGCGTGGGACTTCGGCGATGGCCAACAGGTCGTCAGCCCGGGCGAGAGCGTCGAGCATATCTACCTTCGCCCTGGCACATATGGCGTTACGGTAAAGCTGCAAAAATCGCGGAAAACCAAGGCCAAGCCGAGCCTGGCCAGGACGCACCGCGTGCATGTCGACCGCGACTGGAACAAAATTACCCGCAACAAACTCGACAGCCTGAAGGACTACGCGAAGATCGTCGCTGGGTACAACTTCGCAGCGTTGGATGCCCAGGCCAATCTCAACGCAGCATTGCTGTTGCGCCGGGCGGGAGACTTCGACGCGCTGAGCAACGCGTGCAAAGCGTTCGTCACCCGAGCCAAGGCAAGCGACAAGCAGATACAAAGGTTGTTGGCGATTTACGTCCAGGCCCTGTTAGCGGACGGTCGAGCGAGCCAGGCTGTAGCTGCGTTGAAAAAAGCTGCGACGATGTCGACCGACCCCGACACCCAGGCAACCATGCTCTTGCGGGCGGGAAGGCTACAGCTTGACCAGCTGGACAAACCCGACGCTGCGATGAAAACTTTCGACGCCATCCTCGCCAAGCTCACAGGCCATGCCAAGGCTTCGCTTCTCCGCCAGGGGCGCATCGGAATCGGCGACGCCTGGCTGGCCCGTAGCCAGGCTGACAAAGCTCGACTGGCATATGCCCAGGCGGGGCCTGGCGATGGCAGGGCGAAAAAATATCCCGGTATCGTCCGGGGCGATTTCGCAAGGCAGGCGGAGGACTATTTGCGACGCAGGAACTACCCAGCCGCAGCTGAGGCTGTGGAAAAGTGGGAGCGAACTCTCCCGGCGGACAAGCTGACGGGCTACTCGACGCTGCTGCGGTGCGAGGTGTTGTTGGCTCGGAAAAAATACGCCGACGCCGCCAGGCAGGCTGAGCGATTGGTCAATGCCAACCCGCAAAGCAACTACGCCGCGAGCCTGCTGAAACTAGCCATCCGAGCCTACACAAAAATCAACAAGCCCCGCCAAGCCAATCGCTGCCAAGAGCGGATAATCAAAAACTATCCGGAAAACAGGGAAATAGGCAAGTAGGCAAATAGGGGTTTTGGCATTGGTTATTCAATGGTCATTGGGTATTTGGGCCTTGGTTTTTTTCTCGCCATGCGTTCTTTTGTGTTTTTTTTGTTAGAATCGTTTGCGTCTCCCTGGCCTGCGGGTTTGGAACAGGCCTGTGGTTTTCGGCTCGGCGGGTGCGGCTTTGCGTTGCCTCGGCAGTGGCGACGGGTGGGGATGATCCTCGATAATCGGAATTTCCTGGCCTAGCAGTTCCTCGATATCGTCCAGCAGCGAGCGTTCCTCGACGGTGCAAAACGACAGGGCTATACCCTGCTCGCCAGCCCGGCCCGTTCGACCAATGCGGTGAATGTAAACCTCCGCTTCGCGCGGCAGCTCGTAGTTTATCACATGCGAAATCTCGTCGATGTCGATTCCGCGGGCGGCGATATCGCTGGCGATGAGAACAGGCACCTTGCCGCTGCGAAAGTTGTCCATCGCGCGTTTGCGGGCGACCATGGGCCTGTCCGAATGTATCACATCCACCTTCATCCCGTCGCGAACCAGCGCCTTGGCTACCATGTCCGCGCGTCGCTTGGTCTGGGTAAACACCAAGGCCCGCGTAACGTTTTCCGTGGCCAGGAGATACTTCAACAGCCCGTCCCGCTCGCCCCATTCCACAAGATACATCCGCTGTTCGATAGTCTCGGCGGCGGGCATTTCCGGTGCAACATGAACCTCGACAGGCTCGTGCAAAATGGCCTTGGCCAGGGACATTATCTTGGCGGGAATCGTCGCGGAGAAAAGCAGCGACTGGCGATGCTCCGGCACATAAGACAGTATATGCCAAATATCATCAATAAAACCCATGTCCAGCATCCGGTCGCCTTCGTCCAGAACGAAAATCTCCAGGCTGCGCAAGTCGACATGTCCCTGAGCCATCAGGTCGATAAGCCTACCCGGCGTGGCGACGACGATGTCCACTCCGCTGTGCAGGGCGTGGGTTTGAGATTTTTGTCGAACCCCGCCGAAGATAACCGTGTGCTTCAGGCCCGTGCCGGCGCCGTAGACCGCGAAGCTCTCGTCTATCTGGGCAGCCAGCTCGCGCGTGGGCGAGAGCACCAGACAGCGAATCGGCTTGACATGTCGGCTGGCTTGCTTCTTCGTCGGCAAGGGGTGGGCAAGCAGTCGCTGGAGTATCGGCAGAGCGAAGGCAGCGGTTTTGCCCGTGCCGGTCTGCGCGCAGCCCAGAACGTCTTTACCAGCCAGGATATGCGGTATCGCCTGGGTCTGTATATCGGTTGGCTGTGTGTACCCCTGGCCTTCGACGGCTGAAAGAATCGGTTCGTTTAATCCTAATGTACTAAATGGCATAGATATCTCACAAAACAAAAAAGGCTCCGACAGCATCAGAGCAAGCGGATATTTTACACCATCGGGCCCGGATAGGCAAACGGGCATTTGGAATCACGCGGCGTCTGTACAATGCTTCAATAGTCAATCGCTCTAAAACAATGGCAGTGGCGCCAAAAACAGGTGTATCAATCCGACGACCAGGCAGACAAACCCAAGCGGGATCTGATATCTCTCAAGTTGTTTCATCTTGTCATCATATTTTTTGAGAAATTCCTGTGTTTTTTCCACCGCCTCGCCGGCTTTACCGGAGATGTGCGATTTTTTGAATAGCAATTCCTTGCCCAGAAAAAAGCCCACGGCGATCGCCGTTAGTTGTGGAACAATGTTGGCGAAGATAACGAATCTCAGCAGGAATAGCTGGGAGACCGCGATAAGTAGAGTGATTACGCCAATAGCCAGTACCACCACGCCGATCATATTCGACAGCGGGGTAATTTTTTCGTAAACAGAATTTAGTTTCGGAACTTTTCGCCTGATAAGCGGCGCCGCGGCGAGCAATCCGGCGATAATGTTTCCAAAGGCCAGAGCAAGCCTGAAGACCATACCTGTAAATCCGCTCTGGCCATCGCTTGCGACGGTTTGCGAATCGGCCCCACCCCCTCCTCCCGGGACATTTTTTCTCCTGATTTTCCAGATGTTTCCCACGGTAACACCGGCAAACGGTGGGGCTTTTTTCTCGCCAGGGCCTTCTCTGGTCAGAACGCTCAATTCAAATACGCGGGCTACGGACTCTTCGTCTGTGTCTTTGTAGACGGCGAGATAGATAGGGAGATACCATTGAACGGTCTGTCCGAGGATGTTCTTCTTATGACTGCCCCAGTTTCCCCTTATCGCCACGGCAAGGCAGTGTTCCGTGTTTTTCTTGTTGCCCCCCCACCCCTCGTCATTTCTGAGATATGCCAGGGCGACGGCTGCGAGAGCCTCACTGTCGCCAGGCCCCGCGAAATTTTTATAGTTGCCGGGCCACTTGGTTTCGTCGATTCTTTTATTGATCGCCGCAAGTTTGTCCGCTCGCTGCTTGTCGACTTTCGCGAGCATATCTTTGGCGGTTTTATTTTCGGGATTGAATTTTATCGCGAACCCGAGCGTTTGTTTCAATTTGTCGTAGTTTTTTTCGTTCGCCTGAGATTCGAAGGAGTCTATGGTTCGCTGGATACTCTGGGCATCCTGAACCAGCGTACGGGATTTGTTGATTCTTGCCTGTTGAACATTGTCCATGAACTTTTTGAGTCTTTCATAGATATCTCCAGCGGATGTCGATGGGTGTTCGCCGTCCTTTACGGTAGTTTTCATCGTCTCGTTGATTTCAGAAGCGGTTTTGCCATACTTTTGGGAGAATTCGTCGAGTTGTTTTTGAAATTTCGGCTTCATCAGCTTTTCGTAATTGTCCAACACGGCGAGTATTTTGGTATAATCGCTGCCGATTATGTTGGGCGCGTATGACGGAACGACCGGTTCGATGTCTTTTTTCATGTCCTTGTAAGCCCGCTCAAGATTGCCCCAGTCCTTGAGGGCTTCTTGTTCTGTCGCCCCCGCCGATACGGTGGAAACACAGGCTACCACGGCGACGATGATGAGGGTTGTGATTCGATAGTTCTTCATGTTTTTTCTCCCAATGATACCAAGTGGCTACATCCCGATCCCAAGTCCCGGACTTCCCCGTATGCTACAACGGGTCCTGGAAAATGTCAAATATCTTCACCGTAGTCCCGATGCTTCGGTTCTGCGCATATTCGATTTTACCCTGTCGCCCTCCCCCGCTCGACGTTGCAACAATGGCGGCCTGGAGGTACTATGCGGGCATGAATTTGCTGTTCGAAAATCCGCAGGACAAGCCCGCTGGCCCGGAGACCCCCGCGCCTCAGCCCCAGGGTCAGATCGTGGCGGTGGCCCTCAACGCCAATGTCTGGGACAGTTACGACTACATTTTCCCCGCCGCCTTTGGCGAGCCTTTCCTGGGCCAACGCGTTGGCGTGCCGTTTGGCAGGGGCAATCGCGCGACGGTGGGTTTCATCGTCGCTCTGGGGCGGCCTGCTACGACCCGCACCCTCAAGCCTGTGCATCACGCGGTGGACACCCAGCGACAGCTCGGCGAGAATCTTTGGCAGCTCGGCAAGTGGATAAGTCAATACTACCTCACGCCGCTGGGCATAACCCTGGCTGCGTGCGTGCCATCAGCGGTCGGCAAGACCCTGCCAAAATCGCGCACGGTCGTCTTCCTGAACTCTGCCCCCGCCGACTGGCCCAGCTCGCTTGGACAACGGCAGCGAAAGGTCCTCGACGAGTTGCTCGAAGCTCGCAATCAAGGCCAGGAGCCTATACCGCTGGAGTTGCTGATGCGACACAGCAAGGCCGGGCGAGACACTGTCGGGCGGCTGGTCAAACGCGAGCTTATCCGCACGGAGACGCGAGAGGTTACGCTCGAAGATCTGGCCGGGGAAATTCTGCCCTGCGAATTCGACATCAACGAAGACCAGCAAAAAGTCCTCGCTGCACTGGAGCCGAAACTCGACGAGCAAAAATTTTCCGTCACCCTGCTCCACGGCGTAACCGGCAGCGGCAAGACCGAAGTCTACATCCGGGCGATCCAGCGAGTGATAGACGCCGGTCGTCAGGCCATTTTACTAACCCCGGAAATAGCCCTGGCCACGCAGACCATACAACGGCTGGTCAAGCGGCTGCCTCGCGTAGCCTTGCTCCACAGCAGCTTGACCAACGCGCAGCGGTCGTTCAACTGGGAGCAAATTCGCAAGGGTTTGGCGTCGGTTATCGTCGGGCCTCGCAGCGCGGTTTTCGCCCCGGCTGGCAAGGTCGGGCTGATCATCGTAGACGAGGAACACGAGTCCAGCTACAAGCAGGACACCGCTCCGCGGTACCACGGGCGAGACGTCGCTATCAAGCGGGCGTCGCTGGAAGGGGCTGCGGTAATTTTGGGATCAGCTACGCCTTCGATGGAGTCGATGCACAATGTCAACACCGGTCGATACGACCTGCTGCGACTGCCCAAACGCGTGCAAGGCCTGGCCCTGCCGAAGCTGGAGATAGTCCACCTCCGCCGAGAGATGACGCGGGGCAAGATCGAGCTGCTCGGTCATACGCTGACAAATCGCATGGCTTCGGTGCTCGACCGCCGGGAGCAGATTATCCTGCTGATGAATCGGCGAGGCTATGCGAGTTATGTCTTCTGCCCGTCGAAAGGTTGCGAGTGGATAATGCAGTGCGACAGCTGCGTCAGGCCTATGGTTTACCACCGGGCGATTCAACTGGCTAGCTGTCATCACTGCGACCACACCGCCGCGGTGCCGACAGCCTGCCCAGCTTGCGGCGGCAAGATTCTCCTGTTCGGCTATGGCATACAACGCATCGAGGACGAGCTGGCTCGGAAGTTTCCCGCTGCCCGCGTAGCGAGGATGGACAGCGACACCATGACCTCGCCGAAGCAGTTTCAGCGGGTGCTGCGAGAGTTTGGCCAGGGGGAAATCGACATCCTGCTGGGCACGCAGATGGTGGCTAAGGGGCTGGACTTTCCCAACGTCTCGCTGGTGGGGATCGCCTCGGCGGACACAGCCTTGGCTATCAACGACTTCCGTTCGTCCGAGCGGACATTTCAGCTTATCGTGCAGGTGGCAGGACGGGCTGGACGGGGGGCTGCGCCGGGGCAGGTTATCGTCCAGACGCTCCACGGCGACGACCCAGCCATACAGGCAGCGGAACATCACGACCATGAAGCTTTCGCCGCTCGCGAGTTGGCAGAGCGGGCAGAGGCACACCTTCCGCCATTTGCCAGGATGGTGCGGTTCATCGTGCGACACGAGAAGATGGAAGTCGCCAGCAAGGCCGCGGAGAAACTGGGCCAGGCCCTACGACGGCTGATACCAGATGGGCAAATGACCATGATAGGCCCGCAGCAAGCCCAGTTCGTCAAGCTGCGGAACCAGTTTCGGTTTCATATCCTTATAATCACAAAGGCCCCAGGCCTGGTGCAGCAAGCCCTGGACGGTCGGCTAGGCAAAATTATCCACGACATCCGCGCCGACATAGCAGCAGACGTAGACCCGGTAAATATACTGTAACGGCGAATGTTGAATCGCTATCGAAATCGATTTCGATAGCGATAGCGAAAAAAGAAAAAACATGGATTCCCGCTCCCCGATCGGGTCGAGGATTTCGCGGGAATGACAAAAAAAGGTTCTCATCCCAAGTAGTTGGCTCAACTGCGTCAAAAAACAGCCCTTGGCGGGGTCAGGCGGCTTTTCGTAGTTGTTTCCAGTAGCTGTTCCATTGGCCACTGTAATAGACGCTGGCCAGGGCCATCATACTCTCGGCGTCAGCATCCCGAACAGGCTCCTCCGACTCGGCGATGATTGCCCCCGGTGTGGCGTTGTTGATAGCGTCCGCCACCTTCTGCGCCATATCCTCAAGGTCGAAATCCTTTGCTTCCAGTAATTCTTCCGCGTGATCTTTTTGCCTTCCATAATTTGCTTCTAAGTAAAGGTTTATAAGCCGCCACAAACACTAACTTTAAATCTTGCCAGAAAAAATCTCACACACCACACTTTCAGCCTTCAAACTTCACTCAGAATCCTGACTTCTGTCTCCTGCTTCACTTCAGCGTCTCCGGTATTGCGATGATTCTCCCCTGGCGGTTCACGCAGGCGATGGTGCTTTCACCCGTAGCCAGGAGAAGGTTATCGGTTTTGCGACGCAGCTCGTAGGCGTGGTCGATGCGGGCAGCGCCGGTCTTGGTAATGCGGGTCGAGAGGCTCAGTACATCGTCATAGCGCGCTGGGGCGAGAAACTTCGCGGCACACTTGGCTACGACGAACAACACCCCAGCCTCCTCAAGGTCGTGATATGAAACGCCCTGGCTCCGCAGCAACTCGGTTCGGCCCATCTCAAAATAGACCCAATATCGACTATGATGCAACGCGCCCATCTGGTCGACCTCCGGATAACGAACGCGAATGTCGATGTCGATCTGCTGGGGCAATTCTGTCTGACACGATTGCTGAGCCATTTTCTCACCATTGGGGTTTGTAGTCAAGTTTCCGACAACGCAAGCAAGAATTGTCGCAGAAACGCCAAGCCAATTCAACTTTTTACATGGATAGACAAGATAATCAGGATTTTTTTTTGAAAGTAATCA
>Ga0190284_1001047_pt1 | contig 12964 bp, 11 predicted proteins | sample 48691812_MG_FD_161668 | JGI IMG/M metagenome (GOLD analysis project Ga0190284, IMG submission 161668) | Hydrothermal vent microbial mat bacterial communities from Southern Trench, Guaymas Basin, Mexico - 4869-18-1-2_MG | ecosystem: Environmental > Aquatic > Marine > Hydrothermal vents >...
TCAATAAAACTGGTTTTTAAATCGCTTATACATTCTATCTAAGTGATATTGTTTGAATATTTATTATAAGCCATTATGGAACAATTTTTGCTACTATTTTTTAGGTTCGGGGTGCGATATTTGTAAAATTGAGTGCCGCAAGGAGAAAGAGGCGCTACAAAAACTTAAAAAAGGAGAAATTATCATGTCAAAAAATCGTTTGTTTTACATCGCTTGTTTTGTTTGCCTGTTGTTTTTATCATGTGTTTCAAAAGGAAAGTATCTTGAACTTGAGACCGATCTGCAAAATACACAACAGAGCCTAGAACAGGAAAAAAAGAGTCTGGCCGATCTCCAGGGCAGATATAATAATCTGGAAAATGTCAGCCGTGACCTGGATCTTAAGCTCAAGAAGGAAAAAGTTGTTGTGAAAGAAAAGGCAAAGGTCATTTCAGATCTTGAGGACACGAAGAAAAAAATTGAAGAAGGCCTAAAAGAACAGATAGCGAATCAGCAGATAAAAATTGAAGAAATAGAAGGTAAATTGAAACTAACATTTATTGATAAAATACTTTTTAATTCAGGGAGCACGAAAATTAATGAAAAGGGAAAGGAAATTCTTTTAACTTTTGCCGAGTCAATCAGGGAAGATAGAGATCATAATATACTGGTTGAAGGGCACACCGATGACGTCGGTGTGGGACCGGCGCTTAAAAGTAAATTTCCCAGCAACTGGGAATTATCAACCGCCAGGTCTTCAGCCGTTGTGCGTTTCCTTCAAGAAGATGGTAGTATTGAGCCAGAAAGGCTGTCAGCCATCGGCTTCAGTTATTTTAAACCTGTAGCGCCTAATGATGATGAAGAAGGCCGCAGCCAGAATCGAAGAATAGAAATCATCCTTACCCGCTCAAAGTAATTCCATATATATTCAAAAACGCCCTTTCCTGCCCAGAACCATTTTAGCCCTGGGCAGGAAAGGGCCTGACACGCCCGCTATAACAAGCTGCACTTTCTATTATTCCTTTGAGGCAATTCCAAAACGTCCCCTTTTTTTAAATATACAAATTTATTCTATCTGCAAAGTCAAATACTTAAAAAGCGTTCTCAATCCTGGTTTGCATTTTTTGCGAAAATTTGCAATTAAACGGTTTGGATTGACAATTCTATCAAGATGGGGTTAAAATAATCAGCATACATCAGGAGGTGCTCCATGCTGACAATATTATTGAAGTTTAATGATAAAATTCTTAAAACAATTGAATCCGATAAAAATGAAATTGTGATCGGTAGAAATGCAGAAAATGATATCGTCATTGAAAATCTGGCTGTTTCAAAGCAGCATGCAAGGATTGTGAAACAAGACGGAGCATATTATGTTGAAGATTTGAACAGCACAAACGGAACATACCTTAATAAAATCAGGATTACAAAAAAGGATTTAAAGAACAATGATATTATTATTATTGGGAAACACTCACTTGAAATTCATTTTGTAAAAAAAGAGAATATCAATACGACCCAGCATATCAAGAATGATACAATGAAACTTACTACCGAAAAGCATATAAAAATGCTTTCGGAACAAAAGGAATAAATAAAAAGCTGTCTGTTCTGTAATATCCTGTTTTATCATTTCTAAAAAGCCCTTCTTTCTATAAAAATTAAAAAATTTGTTACTAACATCATTGGTTTTTGCCAAACAATTTGAATGCTTGTAGCTTTTTGATTTTCCATTTCTGCCTTTCCTTGCCTCGGCATAGCCAAAGGCGAAGACGGGTGCCATTTTTCTCCTTCTGCCTTTGACTTCTCAAGCATTATATACCTTCTGCCTTGCCCTTGCCGCATTCTTTAACGTATCGACGTTAATATCTACATAATCAAAAAGCCGGGCCTTTTCTTTACCTGGTGCGGGACGGAGTATTCTTCCAAGATATTGAACAACTCTTCCGCTGAATCGTATCGGTGTTGCAAGAAATAGTGTTGACAGGTCCTTGCAGTCGAAACCTTCTCCTATAAGCTGACCTGTAGCGATCAAAACCTTAACTTTTCCCTTATTTAATCGGTCAATCACTTTTTGCCGATGACCTGCGCTTAAACTTCCCGTCAGCAGGTCGGATGATATTTTATATTTGTATCTAAGCAGGGACTGAAGGGTCTCACAATGCTTTTTCCGGTCGGAAAGCACCAGACAAACGCCCCTTTCCTTTTGCGTTTCTTTTGCCACATCTGCTGCTATAAGACGGTTTCTTTTATCGTTCATTGTAAGTTCCAGGAGCATTTTACTGTATTGATTGACAGGATCAAAATAGGGTTTAAAATCAGTTTCCCGTGTAATTACCCTGACAGGCAGAACATCGCCGGTTTCAATAAGATGATTTTTATCAACTTCGTGGTGAACATCCCCTATATGCCAGAATATAAGTTTTGAAAGATTATCCCTTCTATAGGGTGTGGCACTTAAACCAAGCATATATTTTGAATCGAATTCGGTTACAGCTTCTGTAAATGTACGACTCGGAGCTCTATGGCACTCGTCGACAACAAGATTTCCAATATGCTGCGAGACTTCAGAAGCACATTTATAAAGGGACTGGACAAGGGCAACCGTGATTTTTTTTCCTATTTTCTTTTTCCCTCCACCAATAAAGCCCACCTCTATGGCTGGAATTTTTAAAAAAGTCTCAATCCTCTCAGTCCATTGAACAGCTAATTCTCTTGTATGAACCACAATCAGAGCAGGTTGATTGCGTTCTGAAATAATATACAAAGCCATTATGGTTTTTCCTGAGCCGGTGGGAGAACTCAAGGTTCCAAACTCTTTAGACAGCATCCTGTCAACAGCCTTTTGCTGAAAGGGCTTAAGCCTGCCGGTGAATGAAAAGTTGACTTTTTTTAAGATTCGTCTTTTATCTTCAATCCGGTAGTTAATCTGATGTCGTCTGCAAAGGAGAATAAGCTGCCGCATATACCCCCGCGGAACCCACAAACCGTCGCCTTTTATCTTATCGTAAAACTTAAGTGTTTTGGGCGTACCTTTGTTCCACCGGCTCATCCTGGCGTTTTCTATCCATTTTGGATTAGTGAATTCTAACCTTTCCGTTAGTATCGCCATAAGTTTCGGCGGAACATTAGAAAGCCTTAAATTATTTATAAGGATAATATTCACTTTTCTTCAAGCAGTACCTTGGCCACATCTATGTCGTAGGCCTGATTTGGATCGAAATCTTTATTTTTGTTCAAAGCAGTCGCCCGTTTAATTGCTTCGTAAGGAAGCCAGCCGTGTTCTTCCCAGAGTCCTGGATCATCGGAATTTAAGAGCCTGAAACAAATCTCTCCCTTTGTTTTGCGCACATACATGCGAACTTTTTTGTTCTGAAGGTTAGGGTAATAATAAACGCCTCTTTCGTCTTTCATTTATCTGTTTCCTCTTTTAAAATTGATGAATTCGTAAAAAATCGAATTCATCAGGTTTTAGGTGTTAAGTTTTAGGTTGATGATACTATCTGTTTTAACAAAGGCTTAAAACTTAAAACGTTTCGTAAAAAGTAACGCCTATGGCTAAGTAGAAAGTTCCATATACAAGGCGTAGTGGTTTTTCAGGGACGAGGCAATACAAGTAGTATGCCGAGTGCCTGAAAAACCGCTACAACGCAGTAGATGGGACTTTCTACGACGCCATCAATATTAAATCTTTCCCCGTTCTTGTGCAATTCTGATGTAGGTTTCCATACCGGTTTTAGGGGGCAGGTATTGCAGGTCTTCGGGTTTTTTAATTAAACTTAGGGCTTCTTCAGGACAGGTGGTGACACACAGACCACAGCCTATGCACCAGTCAAGATTAATTATTGCGATATCATCTATAATATCAATGGCTTCCATTTGACACCTGTCGATGCAGGTTTCACATCCTGAACATTCTTCATCATCAACTTGTGCAAAATAATTGCTCTGTATAGCAGCAGACGGAACCGGCTGTTTTTTCAAGGATCTGAGCATTCCGCAGCAATCTCCGCAGCAACTGCACATGCCGCCTACATTCTGTGCATTAAAAGGCTGCATTACAAGGCCCGCCTTTTCATTTTCTATTACAAGCTTTTTGGCTTCTTCCTTGCTGATATAACGCCCCATTCCATTATCAACATAATATCGCCCGTGGGAACCGAACAAAAAGCAGGCCTCAAGTGGTTTGTCGCACCCCTTTCCGGCAAGTTTTGCAGTCTTGCGGCAAATACAGGGTGCAATTGCAATAGTTTTTTGATTGTCAAGAATTTCAAGAACATCTTCATAGGGCGCAACAGGCCATTTTGCAACCAGTTCGCGATTGATAGGAATCGTTCGCATAACAGGTGTTTTGAATGATTGCAAAGTGCGAAGAAATGCTGTTTCCCAGTACTCATCCAGGTCGCGAGCCATTTCTTGATCCACCGAATTTAGCTGGAACTCAAATAAGCCAACCACAAACGGTATTGCAGCATATCTTATGCTATCATCCTTTACCTGGCGAAACAAAAGTCCCTTTTTAGCCATTTGCTCCATTTGTTCTGCTGTTTTGATCGGATCTCGGCCAAGTCGTGAGGCTGCGTCATCCGGCGTTTCCAGCAGAGGCAAAAGTCCTAAAAACAACTCGGCGTCCTTTTCGGTAAAAAGTCGTTTTAGTATCCTGATTTCTACCCTCGTTTTTGTAGCGGGATATCCAACAGCCAGATCGTCCAGCCGCTGTCTCAATTTTTCGTAAACGTCATTCATGTTTTAGCCTCCTGTAGATCACTTTTATTTATTGGATGATATAAATGTAAAGCCCTGAATAAAAAAGAGTCAAGAAAAAAGAGCAAATATTCGTTTTTAATTGACTCGATTTGTTTTCATTCCTAAAATGGTATTAATTTAGCCTATTGCAAAATATTCCTCAATAAGCATTCAGGTAATCCGGTTTTTCAAATAGCTAAACGGTATCTAAAATGTATTCTATGAGCTAATTTGAAAGGACTTATAATTCTGCATTCTTCAACTGAAAATTTAGTATTCCTTGCCGGCAAAAAAGCGTTTTCAAAAATAAGAGAAGAAGGCCTTAGGCCGGAAATGATAAAAGTTATTGCCGGTGCGGCCGGCGGGCCAAAATGGCTGGTTCTCAATAATCTTGATCGGGTAATTTTTTCCTCCTGGTTTAAAATGCGAACGAAACCTCTTTTCCTGATTGGTTCTTCCATCGGTGCCTGGCGATTTGCAGCAGCTTCGCAAAACAACCACAAAAAAGCTATAGATCGGTTTCAGTCCGGCTACCTTAACCAGCACTACAGTTCAAACCCAGGGCCTGAAGAAGTGACGCGTGAAACTATTCGCATTATGGACGGTTTTCTTGACGATAGCAAGATCAATGAAATATTGCAGCATCCTTATATGCGTCTTAACATAATGGCGGCTCGTTCAAAATGGGCTGTTTCCAGCGATAAAAAGCTGTTTCTGGCATCAGGATTACTGGCTTCAGTCCTTTTTAATACGGTCAGCAGAAGCAGCCTAAGATTCTTTTTTGAAAGGGCTCTTTTTTATGATGAAAGAACCCTTCCGCCTTTTTGGACAATGGATGGTTTTCCCATCAGAAAAATTCCCGTTAAAGCAAATAACATAAAAAAAGCTTTGCTGGCATCAGGTTCCATACCAATTATCATGTCCGGTGTGGACAATATTGCCCACGCACCAAAAGGCACTTACAGGGATGGCGGAGTTATAGACTACCATATGGACATTCCTTTTCTGGGCAAGGATGAAGGAATAGTTCTTTTCCCGCACTATACAGACCGCATCATTCCCGGATGGCTTGATAAGAAATTATTCTGGCGGAAGCCGTCTTTGTCGAATATGGATAATGTATTACTCATAGCGCCATCTGAAAGATTTGTTGAACGCCTGCCCCGAAAAAAAATACCTGACAGAAATGATTTCTGGCATTTTAAGGGGCGTGATGCCGAACGGATTAAATGCTGGAAGACGGTTATTAAAAAAAGCGAACGCCTTGGGCATGAATTTTTAGAGGCCGTAGAAACAGGTAAAATTCGGGAACTGATAAAGCCGATGAGGTGGGTCAAATGAGTATCCCTAAATCATTTATTAGAGTATTATTTATCTGCCACCTGGTTGTACTTATCACAGGGTGCAGTTACATGGGACTGGTGGAAGAACAATTATTGGATGATTCGCCAAAAAAAACGTGTGTCCTCATGGGTGAGATCATTTATAAATCTCCTGCGCCAAGACCGGTTTTGGTAGTCGCTTTTTCAAAAAAGTTTTCAATTAAAGAAAAAACCCAGATTACTACTGTTGCTGACTCAATTTTACTTTCCAGGCCGGGCCCCTATATGCTCTATGTAACCGAAGGAGAATACAGTATTGCCGCCTTTATAGATTTTAATGAAAACCTGATCTATGAAAGAGATGATTTTGCAGGCCGCTACGCAGATTCCGGCTATGTGGCGGTAAAGCAGGAACAGGTGGTCAGCGATCTTGACATTGTGGTGTCTGATAATACAGACAAACCTTTTGATTTCCCGATTTCAATAAAGGCATCTGAATATAAAGATAAGAGAATATCGAGCCTTGAGAATGAAGGGATAATAAACCTTGACGATAACATCTTTTCAGAAAAATACAGCTCAATGGGATTATGGTCTCCTGCTTCATTTATCATGAAAAGAGGCGTTAATATTTATTCTCTTGAAAAGTATGATGAATCAAAAACACCGATCCTTTTTATTCATGGCGCAGGGGGCTCTCCACGTGATTTTAGTTATTTGGTGAATAATATCGACAGGAATAAATATCAACCATGGTTCTTTTATTATCCGTCAGGGCTAAAGATAGAAAAAATGTCCGACATGCTCTATAAAAAAATTAAAGCCCTTCATAATAAGTATAAATTTGAAGTGCTTTATATAACAGCGCACAGCATGGGGGGGCTGGTATCAAGATCATTTATTAATAAGTATGACAAAGAGAAGAAGTTTGATTTTTTAAGACTCTATATTTCGATTTCAACCCCTTATGGAGGAAATAAGACCGCCGGGATGGGTGTCAAATACAGCCCTGCACATATTCTTTGCTGGAAAGATCTTGCAACAGGCAGCGAATTTTTAAAAAGTCTTTATATGAAAAAAATGCCGCCTAAAATACGGTTTTATCTTTTCTTTGGATATGCCGGGGATAGCAGGTTTTCTAAAGATTTTGATGATGGTTCAATATCTTTAAAAAGCCAACTTGATCCAAAAGCAAAATCTGAAGCCATTTTAACATATGGCTTTGACGAAGACCATGTAAGTATCTTAGGCAGTAATAAGATGTTTGAAAAGTACAATGAAGTTCTTACCGGCGAGTATGCAAATATCTCAAAAGAGATTGAAAAGGATGCAAAAAAAGTTCTGCGTCACGGAGAATACCAGGTGATAACAAGAATCACCGGGCCGATGGCCTTAAAAAAGAAAAGTTTAGCTCTGAATAATACTGATACGCTGACAGAAAGAAGCAAAAGAAAATATATCAGTATGCTAAGATCAACCAACGACAAGGATGCAATACAGGCAGCAAAAACCATCTGCAAATTTTATCCAGGCAATGCCGAGCTTATGAAAACAGCTAACAAAAATCTTTTGGAGAAATTTAAAAAAAAATCAAACGTAAGCAATCATGTTGATGCAATATCGTGGCTTTGTAATATTCTTGGAACTTCGGAAGACGTACGGTTTATATCTACCCTGAATAAAGTTGAGCAGGAGACCGATAATGAAAAAATAAAAAAATACGCCGAGCAGAATTTAGCAAAATTGATGAAAATCAATTACTATCCCTTGAGCAAATTTTCAAAATGCATCAATGGCGAATGCATCAATGGTCGAGGAACAATGATTCTTCGTGATAAAACAAAATATACAGGCGAATTTCAAAGGGGCTTAATGCATGGAAATGGTAAAATAACCTTTCCCGACAAATCAGGTTATAAAGGCTCGTGGTCTAATGACAAAATGCATGGAGAAGGAGTTATAACATACCCTGATGGAGCAGTATATACAGGAAGAGTCAGTAAAAATATAAGACACGGGCATGGTTACATGGTCTTTCCCGGAGGTATGAAATTTACAGGTGAATTCAGAAACGACATGAGACATGGCCCGGGGAAAAGGGTTTTTCCTGATGGTACAACATATGAAGGAATGTGGAGAAATGGCCGTATTCGTGGCAAAGAAACAATTTTTATACCCCATTATGCAAAAACCGAGACTACCGCCCTGGTGAAAAAATCCTTTCCTGACACTGCAAGCTATATTGGTACATTCAAAGACAGGTTACCTGCCAGAAAGTTGAATGCCGAGCTTCGAATAGAAAAAGGCAACTCCCTTTATTTTATCGGCAATTATGAATATGCAATTATTTATTATGGTAAAGTTCTTGAACTGTTTCCAAATAATAAAACAGCATATATAAACAGGGGGACAGCTTACGCAAAAAAGGGATTATTTATCAAAGCGATTGATGACTTCAGCAAAGCCCTGGAGATTGACCCTGGAAATTCAGTTTCTTACAATAACAGAGGATTTGTCTGGAAAAAAAGGGGATACTATAATCGCGCATTAGAAGATTTTAATAAAGCACTCAATATTAACCCCGACAGTATAGACGCCTTAAACAACCGTGGATGTATATGGATTATAAAAGGTAAGCCGGACAAGGCTGTTAACGATTTTAATGAAATTTTAGAACTTGATAAAAAAAATGATATTGCCTACTACAATCGTGGGTGTGCATGGGTTGAAAAAGAGAATATTAAAAAGGCACTAAATGATGTGCAAAATGCTCTAAAGCTAAAGCCTGCTGATAAAAGGTATAAAGATTTTTTTGCTTTATTGAAAAAAAAGTCCGGGCAAAAGTAGCTCTTGAGCCGGCACAGATACAAACCCCACCGTGCACTCTTTCAGTGATTATGCGAATGATCGTGATCTCCGTGATGGTGATGCGAATGATCGTGATCTTCGTGATGGTGCTTCAAAGGCCCGCCAAGTAATTCCAAAGCATCCAGAAGATGCTTATTGACGGCGGACATTTCCTCAACAGCCGCATTTATTTTTGAAACAGCCTCTTTAGATTCAAAGTTTTCAGCACGGTCAGCCCACTCTTTATACTCTTTTGCATGTTCTCCGTTATGTTTTACCCAGTGAGACAAAAGAATTCTCAGTTTTTCATGATCAGTAATTGAACTCATAGCTCCTCCATTACCAGTAAAGCCTCTTTTCTTCTTTTTTAGTTTTTTGGGGAGAGACTTCAATGACTTTATTGAACTTAACACCAAAACCGGCGCCTGGAATAAGCCTGACGATTTTTCCGGAAACCTTGATATGCTCAACCGGTTCCGGAAGTTCAAAAGTCAAAGTAATTCTTTGTCCCTCGGAAAAAGATTCACTTGTTTCTATAAACATACCACTTGCACTTAGGTTTTGAATGAGGCCTCTAAATATTCGCTCATTTAAAACAAAGTCAACTTCCTTTTTATAATCTTTCCTGGAAAAATCCCTGTTTCCCTTTTTATATTTTTCTTCCAGTTCGTTAAGGAGAGTTTGACGCTCCTTAACGCTCATTTTTAATATTAAATCGACCAGGCGGGTTGTTATAACGGAAATATTAGGCTTGTTAGATTGTTTTCTCGAATCATCCATTTGTCAACCACGCCTCAATATCTTTAAATCGAAATATTTTTATGCTCTATCCAGCCAGGTATTACCAAGTCAACGGTTTTAACATTTTAGTGTTTTTCTATAACAAAATGGTATTATTTGTCAAATATCCATCACCTCTAATATGGAAATAATTTTTTCTCCGAATTCATTTTTCTGCCAGTTTTTCATTCCTTTTATGCTTTCGAGAGATTTCACATCCTTAGGGTTTTGCAAGGCGATAGCAGTTAAAAGGGTCTTATTAAAAAGAAGTGAAGGATCTATTTTCAGTTTGTTTGCAACAGTATCTCTCCACGCTTTAATCGCTTTTACTCTTTTTGGAACTTGTGGAGGAAGCGGCAAAGCCTTTTTGTGGGGGTAAGCAGGCAGAGAATCCCCTGGCATCTTAAAAGCTTTGTTTATTACATCTATTACAGCATCTCCATGCATCCTGATCTGTCTTGGACTGAGTGCTTTTGTCTTTTCCACCAGGCTTAAATTAACAGGTTTTGTGGCTACAAGTTTCATGAGCGAATTGTTTCCGAAAATCTTAAAAAGCGGTCTGTCTTCTTTTTTTGCGATTGTTTTTCGATACTGAAGGAGGGCTTCTAGAACCGCAAGACTTCTTGAATCGAGTCGACCGGCGCCGTTAAATTTAAGATAAAGAGGCTTATGGTTGGCTGAAGCAGGTCGGACTTTGCTTAAGTAACGGCATTCTTCATTTACCCAGGAAAGTCGTCCAAGTTTTTTCAGTTTTTCGTCAAGAATTTTTGCAAGAGGAAGAAGATAGAGAGTATCTTTTGCAGCATATGCCATCATATCCCCAGACAATGGCCTTTTGGACCAGTCCTTTCTCTGATATTTCTTGTCAAGGCTAACCTTGAACCATTTTTTTACAGCCGCTTCAAGGCCGGTTTTGCTGATACCGAGAAACATGCACGCAAGCTGGGTGTCAAAAAGATTATTTATATTAATTTTAAAATCCCTGTAAAGACTGCGAACATCGTAGTCGGCTCCGTGAAAGATTTTTTTAATGCTGCGATTTTCAAAAAGCGGCTTAAGAGGTGACAAATCGTGAATTGTTAAAGGATCGATTACAACATTTATATCATGTGTTGCCATTTGAATCAGGCAGACTTTTTCTTTAAGATGGTACATGGAGTCGGCTTCCAGATCAACGGCGATGGCTTTTTCTTTCTTAAAAAGATCTGCAACCGTTTTAAGTTCGGAAAGAGTTTCTATTAATTGGTAGTCACGATTAATGCTTTTGCTCATTTTTTATCTTGACCAGGAAGGTCGTTTCTCCTAAATATGATGAATTCGTAAAAAAGTCTTTGAATAAGCGCTTGACAATAATGTAAAATTCAAAGAAAAATTAAAAACATGGTGAACAAATAATGGTGAACATAACATTTCCTGACGGCAATATAAAGAGTTTTAAAAATAATTCCACAGGAGTGGACGTGGCAAAGGGTATTTCAGAAGGTTTTGCAAGAAATTGCGTTGCCATGGAATTAGATTCCGAAATTAGTGACTTAAACATAGAGATCACCCAGGATGCTAAAATCAGGTTTATAACAACAAAAGACCCTGACGCACTGGAGATTCTACGCCACAGTGCAGCGCATGTCATGGCGCAGGCGATTTTGCGCCTTTACCCGGATGCCAGACTTACCATAGGACCTGCAGTTGAGGATGGTTTCTATTACGACATAGACATGCAGCCGGTTTCTAAAGACGATTTTCCAAAGATAGAAGCGGAAATGAAAAAAATCATCAAGGAGAAACTTCCAATTACACGCAGGGAAGTTTCCAAAACCGAGGCACTCGAATTCTATAAAGATGAGCCGTATAAGCTCGAAATGATTTCTGGGTTGGATGATGACGCAATTTCATTTTATAATCAGGGTGAGTTCACAGATTTGTGCCGCGGCCCGCACATTCCACATACGGGATTTGTCAAAGCTATTAAGCTTATGAAGGTTTCCGGGGCATACTGGAGGGCTGACCAAACAAAAGCCCAGCTCCAGCGCATATACGGCACCGCATTTTTCAACAAGAAAGAGCTTGCAGAATATATCAATTTTCTTGAAGAGGCAAAAAAGCGCAACCATCGTAAAATAGGGGAAGCAATGGAACTGTTCAGCTTCCACGATGAAGCGCCTGGTATGCCGTTTATTCACCCCAAGGGAATGGTGATCTGGAATATCCTGATTGACTACTGGCGTAAAGAGCATCTTGCAGCCGGTTACACGGAAACAAAAACACCGATAATGCTAAAGCGCAGTCTGTGGGAGCAAAGCGGTCACTGGGATAATTACCGGGAGAATATGTATACTTCCGTCGTTGATGAATACGATTACGCCATCAAACCGATGAATTGCCCGGGAGGTATGCTGATCTACGGAAATCGTCCTCATTCCTACAGGGAACTGCCCATGAGAGCTGGTGAAATCGGATTGGTACACAGGCATGAACTTAGCGGTGTGTTGTCCGGCCTGTTCCGCGTTCGGGCGTTTCATCAAGATGATGCGCATCTGTTCATGACTCCCGACCAGATCCAGGATGAAATTATCGGAGCTTTATCGTTGTCGGAGCGGATTTACGGAACCTTCGGGCTTGGTTTTCACATTGAGCTGTCCACACGTCCCGAAAAATCGATCGGAACAGATAAACAGTGGGAAGTTGCAACAGAGGGACTGCGCTCCGCCCTTGACCTCTATGGGCAAGAGTATATTATCAATGAAGGGGATGGCGCCTTCTATGGCCCCAAGATCGACCTTCACATTAAAGACGCTCTAAATCGAACCTGGCAGTGCGGTACGATTCAGCTCGACATGTCCTTGCCGGAAAGATTTGATCTGTCTTATATAGACAGGGACAATGAAAAGCACCGGCCGATCATGATACACAGGACTATTTTCGGTTCCCTCGAGAGATTCTTCGGAATATTGATAGAACACTTTGCAGGGAAATTCCCTTTGTGGCTATCACCTGTTCAGGCGATCCTTCTGCCCATCAATGACGAACTTGCGTCTTACGCAGATGAGATTAGAATATCATTGGAAAAAGAAAGCCTGCGAATTTATGTTGATAGTAGAACAGAAAGCCTGAACAAAAAAATTCGAGATGCACAGCTTGATAATATTCCGCTTATCCTTACAATCGGCAAAAAGGAGAAGGAATCCGGAACATTGTCAGTTAGAACCTTAGACGGACAAGTCAAATATGGGATTACTCCGGATGATTTCACAGTCAGGGTGATTTCACACATAAATCAGCGGGAGCTGGCT
>Ga0190284_1001048_pt1 | contig 12963 bp, 12 predicted proteins | sample 48691812_MG_FD_161668 | JGI IMG/M metagenome (GOLD analysis project Ga0190284, IMG submission 161668) | Hydrothermal vent microbial mat bacterial communities from Southern Trench, Guaymas Basin, Mexico - 4869-18-1-2_MG | ecosystem: Environmental > Aquatic > Marine > Hydrothermal vents >...
CTCCAACCAGCCCCGTTCACGATAATAGCGCTCTGCCCCCTTGTGCAACGGGGCGGAGAGACCGTTCTTGATCATATTCGACGGCTCGAGATCCTGGAACACCCGATGCATGCGGCGAAACCGATCGAAGTCCTCAAACAGCGTCTTGACCACGCGATAGACCAGTTCATCATCCACGTCTGCCGACGACACTACTGTAGCCAGCACCCCGAAGGTCTTCACTGGCTCCTGCATACCGGTATAGGTATCGGCCGGAATCAAGGTGTAGTTATAGTAGGGGTTTGCCGCCACCAGGGCATCGATGACCGGGTCTGCCACGTTGACGATCTCCGCATTGCACAGGTCCACCGCCCTGGCTACCGACCGGTTTGGATGACCTACCGTGTAGATCATGGCCTGGATCCGATTGTGGCACAGCGCCAGGGACTGCTGGGAGGCCGGCAACTCGGTCACCAGTTGGAAATCGTCTTTGCTCCAGCCCTTGGCCTGCATCACCACCTCCATGGTAGCGCGCTGCCCGGATCCGGGGTTGCCGATATTCACCCGCCGTCCCTTCAGGTCGTCCAGCGCCTTGATACCGGAATCACGACGGGCCACCAGTGTGAACGGCTCGGTGTGGAGGGAAAACAGGGCGCGCAGATTATCGTAGGGTCGGTCCACGAACTGGAACGGGCCGCTGTGATTGACCGCATGATATTGAATATCGGACTGCACCAGGCCCAGCTCCAGGGCGCCGACCTGAACATTATTCAGATTGGAGAGCGAACCCGGTGTCTCCAGGACCCGGCAACCGGCATCCTGCAGATTACGCGTTATCAGGCGGCAGATAACCCGGCCGGCTTGAAAATAGACGCCCGACCTGCTGCCGGTACCGATCACGACTTGTTCAGCCTGCAGCACCGAGCAACCCAGCGCCGTCACCAGCACCATCGTCAGCATTAAACGGATTTTCATGTCCCTCCCCTTTTATTCTGGCTACTGTTCCCTGATCCCTGTACAGCCCTGGGTCGTTCCGGTCCATCGATCTGAGCAGAGGCCTGCTCTACAACACAGGATAGTGCAAAACGGGCCGGATCGCGCGGGGACGTATCTACGATATCTCTCCCGCCTCCCGGGCCAGATCAGGTTCGCCCAGGTGCTGCAAAATGTCGCTGCGGGCTGCATTGCGCAGCTTTACCGCCGCAACCCAGCCGGTACCTTCTGAAACAATGGGCAGGCCGATATGGATGCGCACCGCTCCGCGGTGGGGAAACAGTGAATCGCCACGCAATATCGAGCGCGTGCCACGGATCGTTACCGGCACTACCGGTACATCCACTTCAGCCGCCGCCACGAAGGCCCCCAGGTGAAATGGCAGCAGCCCCGGCATGCGGGTAAAGGTACCCTCCGGAAAGAACATCAGTGAGCGGCCGGACTCGACCGTCTGCACGGTACGCCGGGCATCGGCCAGGCCACGCTGCTTATCGAAGCGCTCCACGAACAAGGCACCGATGCGCTGCAAAAACCGGCGTGATATGAACTGGTGACCCAGCTCAGCCTTGGCCACGAAAGAGAATTCCATGGGCAGGGCGGCCACCAGCATCACACCATCCAGGTAGCTGGCATGGTTGCTGACGATGACGCAGGCCTGCCCCCGGGGCAACCGCTCGATACCATCCACCGACCAGTGGATGCGGCCAAGCAGAAACAGCAGCCGTGCGCTCTGCCGCATCACGGCCCAGCGCCAGGAGGCAACAGGCAGCAGCGCGATCAGCAGCCACGCGGGGGGAGCCAGAAGCCAGAAGATAGCATGAGCATAGATAGCGTAGCTGGTATCACCTAAACGCCGCCACAGACTGCGCATCCGCGGCCGCAGCGAGGCCAGGGCGAGTCTGGCGATCTGCCACCAGACGGCGCGTGGTCCGTGGCCGATCCGCCCACTCTCGAACAGATCGCGCACCGCCCCACGGCGGACTTTGCCGCTGGAGGTCTTCAGCACCGTATGGGGAGGCGCCAGCAGCACCTGGTCAGGCGGCATCCCCAGCAGCTCCATGGCCGCCTCCCGGATCCGCTCCTGCAAGGTCTCCAAGGCGGCAGCGTCCCGTTGCCGGGTCTCAGCCACCACGATTACGCGCTCGGTGCCGGAAGCCGGGTCCGGGCTGCCGAACACCGCCACGCAGCCCTTGCGAACACCCGGGATGCCGCCGACCGCCTCCTCCAGTTCAAACGGATAGATATTGCGCCCGGCGCGAATGATGATGTCCTTGATCCGGCTGGTCAGGTAGACATCACCCTCTGCGATGTAGGCCAGATCGCCTGAATCCAGCCACGCCCCATCAAACAGACGCTGGGTAGCCTCCGGGTTATGCAGATAACCACTGGTGGCCGACGGCCCCTGGAACTCGAGCCGCCCCTGCTGCCGCTCCGGCAGTTCGCGGCCGGCTGCATCGACGATGCGGATCTGGTAACCGACCATGGGCTGGCCGCAGGCCACGAACTCCAGCACGCCACTGGAGCGGTCCGACGCCGGAATAGCCTTACCACGGGTAACGAAGACCTCACGTTCGATCCGATCGATGAGAGGTCCGCGGCCGAGCGGAGGAAAGGCCAGCCCCACCGCTGCTTCGGCCAACCCATAGACCGGCGCCATGGCCTGGGGCTGGAAACCCCAGGCGGCATAATGGTCGGCAAAGCGGCGCAGGGTATTGGGGCTGACCGGCTCGGCACCATTGAAGGCCATGCGCAGACTGCCCAGATCCAGCCCTTCGATATCCGCGTCCTGCACCTTGCTCAGACACAATTCATAGGCGAAGTTGGGGGCCGCCGTCAGGGTGCCGCGATGCCGGTGAATGGCCCACAGCCAGCGCGCCGGATGGGTTAAAAAGGCCAGCGGCGACATCAACACCAGCGGCATGCCGAAATACAGGCTCCCCAGCCAGGCACCGATCAGCCCCATGTCATGGTACAGGGGCAGCCAGCTGACGAAGACATCGGTGGAATCGGCCTGCACAGCCTCCCCCATGGCGCGAATATTGGCCAGCAGGTTGGCGTGGGTCAGGATCACGCCCTTGGGCTGACCGGTGCTGCCTGAGGTGTACTGCAGGAAGGCGGTATCCCGGGCGTGAATCGGCGGGCTGGTCAGGCTGGCGGCGGTATCAGCCAGCTGAGTTGGGGTGACCACCTGGCGCAGACAATCCACCTGCCCCTGGAGCAGATGTCCCACCCGTTGCGCCTGTGCCACCGTAATCAGCAGAACGGTCCGGGCATTGGCCAGTATCAAGGCATGACGACGCAGGTGATCCTCGAGCTGCGATGGGCGCAACGGTGGATAGATCGGCAGTGGGATGCCGCCGGCCAGCAGGATGGCGAAAAAGCTGAACAGGTAGTCACGGCTGGTGGGCAGCATGATGGCTACGGTCTGGCCGGGCAGCAGGCCCCGCTGCTGCAGGCCAGCAGCCATACTCCGGGCACCGTCGGCCAGGTCCGCATAGCGGATGGTCTCGGCCTCATCGCTGTCGCCGTACAGATAGACGTGGGGACGTTGCGGGTGGCTGAGCAGGTGCCAGTCGAGCATCTCCGGCAGCGTCCGGGCCTGCAGCGGCACCTCGGTGAGCAGGTCCAGCGGAGCCGGCTGGACCTGGGCCGCCGGCTCAACGCGAACGGTCACCTTGCCGGCCTGAACCGCCCGCCACAGGTCACGCGGCGTCTCAGCGGCGGCCAGCAACTGCTCAGGCAGTGTGACGCCGTAGGTGCGTTCCAGGCGCAGCAGCAGCTCCACCCGTGACAGGCTGTCGAACCCCAGCTCGCGGTCCAGCGCACTGTCCAGGGTCACACGCAGCGAGCGGCCGCGCTGCGGATGCAGCTCCAGGGCCAGTTGGTGCACCTGCTGCAACAGGGCTTCGGCACCGGCCGCCTGGTCCGCCTGTTGTCCTGCCGCCCCTGTCACACCATCCCCCCTGCCCTTTTACTGCTGAAGTTTCCGCACCTGTGCCAGCAGTTCCGGATCATCCCATTCCCTACCACCGATGGCGCGATAAGCGATTCTACCGCCGGGATCCACCACGAAGGTGGTCGGCAGCCCCAGTACCGGCCACTGGTCTATGACCTTTGACTCCTGGTCCAGCAACAACGGGAATTCCACCGGGTAATCCGCGGTGAACTGGAAGATCGTGTCCTCGTCTTCACCCACATTGATACCGAGCATCACGATACCCTGTTTCTGCAGCTGCTCCCAGGCGCGCTGCATGGAGGGCATCTCCGCCCGGCAGGGCGGGCACCAGGTGGCCCAGAAATTGACGATCACCACCTGGCCCCGGTAGTCCGACAGCCGGTGTGAGTTCCCGTCCAGATCGGTCAATGTAAAACCCGGTGCCAGAGGCCTGTCCGGCAGCGACGTCAGCCCCTTTCCCGCCTGCTGGGCAATGACGGATGTCGACAGAATGAATAACAGGATACCAAGCAGGGTTCTTATCATTGGCGGATATCTCAAGGCTGATCCACGGCGCAGGTGATGGCCGTAATACGACCGGTCATCAGATTCCCATCGATCATCAAACTGAGTTCAAGATCGAATGAAGTACCGGGAGGCAGGCCAAAACTGGTCATGCCCCAGTTGTAGTCACCGGGTTCAAAACGTTGACGCGTGGGCAGCAGCGACCAGCGAAAGGCGATAAGGGGGCCCTGCCCCAGGTTCGCTGCCCGCCATCGCCGTTCCCAGCGTTCCCTGGTCTGCATCGGCAGGGCCATGCCTGACTGGTTTATCTTCCAGTCGTTCAGGTCATAGCTGACCGGCACGGTTCCATCGTTGCGGAAGATGGTCTGAAAGACGCAGGCTCGCCCGATGATATCTGCATCGGCACTGGAGAAACCGCGCCCCTGGAAGAAGGCCCGGGTCTGATCCGGAAAGCGCTGCACCAGCTGGAGCGAAACGCCGGACTGCCTCCATTCCCAGCTGCGCAGGCCGGTCTGCTTATCCACCGTGGTCGCTACCGTCCCCATGGCCAGCACCGGCTGGACAGCAGCAACGAAAAGCAACCCCAGCATGGCATGAGGTTTCAAGACGTTGAACAGAAACCGGTATTCAATCATATCGCCTTGTCCTATTTGTTCTCGGAACACGCTGCAGTATCGGTCTCGCTGACAGGATGTTCGATATCATCGAAGCACGGATGTTCATAGGATACAATAGTCGTTTTTTCGAGCCCAAGGAAGCTGCCCGGATGAACGCCATCGCCTGGCATAGACACGCCCTTGCCAATCGTCTGCAGTCGCTACTGTTGCTGCTGGCGATGGCCGGGTTGATGGCACTGCTCGGGGTCATGTTCTGGGGCAGTGACGGTGCCATCTGGCTGCTTGGACTGTGCGGTCTGCTGATACTGATCAATCCGCTGGCCGCCCCCGGCTTGATCCTGAATCTGTACCATGCCCGACCCCTGGCGCCGGACCAGGCCTCGCATCTCCATCAGGCAGTTCAGGAACTGGCTCGGCGTGCCCACTTGAGCCACCCTCCCGAGCTTTATTACATTCCCAGCAGCATGGTCAACGGATTTTCCATCGGTTCCGGCAGCCAGGCGGTCATCGCGGTGACTGATGGCCTGCTGAACAGCCTCAGCTGGCGCGAGATCGTCGGGGTGCTGGCCCATGAAATCAGCCATATCGCCAACGGAGACATGTGGGTAATGGGGATGGCCGACCTGTTCAGCCGCATGACCGCCATGCTCTCCCTGTTCGGCCAGGTGTTGCTGTTCATCAACCTGCCGATGATCCTGATGGCGGGTCACGGCATCAGCTGGATCCCCATCCTGCTGCTTATATTCGCCCCCAGCCTCAGTGCACTGGCACAACTGGGGCTCTCCCGCAGCCGTGAATTCGATGCCGATCTGAACGCGATCCGCCTCACCGGTGACCCGGATGGCCTGGTCAGCGCGTTACTGAAAATCGAGCAACGCCAGAACTCCCTGCTGGGCAATATCCTGCTTCCCGGCCGTCGCATACCTGAGCCTTCCATGCTGCGTACCCACCCACCGACAGAACAGCGGATACGCCGGTTGCTGGAGCTGAAGCTGCCGCAGGGGGCGCGGCCGCTGTCTGGCGGCACCGGCAGCCGTGGTAACAGTCAGGTATCCTGGGGCCCGCCCATAGAGCGGGCGCCTCGCCTGCACCCGGTCAGCCGGCTATGGCATTGAGTTTCAGGAACAAAGGCACTGGATTGAGCTATGCTGGAGAAATGATGCCGGCATTCATACCCGTTCTGTCACTATGGATCTGAAACAGGGCCTTACAATCGGTGAGATCGCGCGCAGGGCGGGCGTCAATGTGGAGACGATCCGCTACTATCGGCGCAAAGGCCTGCTTGCGACACCGGACAAACCCGCCAGTGGATACCGGCGATACCCACCCGACATGGTAGCGCATATCCATTTCATCAAACGCGCCCAGCGGGTCGGATTCACCCTCAGCGACATCCAGACGCTGCTGTCTCTGGGGACCGGTCGCTGCAGCGACGTACAATCACTGGCCCGGCGCAAGCTGCGGGATATCGACGAGCAACTGCATCATCTTCAGCAGATGCACGATACCCTGGAGATACTGGTGGATCGATGCTCAGAAAGTCTGGACGACGAGCAGCGCTGCGCGCTGCTCGAAGCCCTGTTGCATGCCGACTGACAGGCCCCGTCGCGGGCGATCAGAGGGCCTTGCAGGGGCCGGAGTCAAACCGCCCACCTATCATCACTTTTCCTGCCAGCCTTTCTGCAGTTTGACTCCCTGAAAACCTCAGGCCTTGGCCACCGCCGTGTAACCCGCCTCCTTGACCGCAGCGATCAGCGTGTCGGCAGTGACGTCACCGTTCACTACGGCAGCACCCGGCTCCAGGGTGACCTGCGCCGATTCCACGCCTGGCACCGCCTCCAGGGCCTTGGCGGTACGCGCCACACAGTGATCACAGGTCATTCCGGTTACTTCCAGTTCAATGCTATTGGACACGATCTATATCCTCCTGATTCAAGGTTTGAAAAATCTCAGTCGGTTGGCATTGGTTACCACCGTTACTGACGACAGGGCCATGGCCGCACTGGCGAACATGGGGGCCAGCATCCAGCCGGTAATGGGATAGAACAGGCCGGCCGCCAATGGAATGCCTGTGACGTTGTAGATGAAGGCGCCAAACAGGTTCTGTTTGATATTGCGCAGGGTTGCGCTGGAGATGGCGATAGCGGTACTGACATTGGCCAGCGAGTCACCGGCCAGGGTGATGTCGGCGTTGTCGATGGCCACATCGGTACCGCTGCCGATGGCAAAGCCGGTATCGGCCTGGGCCAGTGCCGGCGCATCGTTGACCCCGTCCCCCACCATGCCCACCTTGTGGCCCTGCTGCTGCAGTGCCTTGATCACATTCAGCTTGTCCTCCGGCAGCACCTCGCTGTGCACCTGGTCGATGCCCAGCTGGCGGGCGACCGATTCGGCGGTCACACGGTTGTCACCGGTACACATCACCACCTTGATGCCGCGGGCGTGCAGGGCCGCGATGGCTTTGGCCGAGTCGGCCCGTATCGGGTCGGTCAGGATCAGCAGGCCAAGCAGGCCCCGTTCGCTGGCCAGCCAGATGGGGGTGCCCCCCTGGGCTGAACGCTGCTCTGCTGCCTGCTCCAGGTCTGTTGGAATGGACAGCCCCTGATCTCGGATAAAATGCTGATTCCCGAGGTAATAGGTCTGCCCCTCCATGTCGCCGGCGATGCCACGGCCGGCGGTGGCCAGAAATCCCGACACCTTCGGGTAGCTGATCCCCCGCTCCTCCGCGGCCCGCATGATGGCCTCGGCCAGCGGGTGTTCTGAGCTGCCCTCCAGGCCGGCGGCCAGCTGCAGGATAGTCTGTTCATCGCCCCCGGGCGCCGGCAGGATCTCGGTTACGGTGGGTTTGCCTTGGGTCAGGGTCCCGGTCTTGTCCACCACCAGATGAGTGAGCGCGCTGGCACTCTGCAGGGCATCACTGTTGCTGATCAGAATATTCAACTGGGCCGCACGGCCGGTGCCCATCATGATGGCGATGGGCGTGGCCAGCCCGAGGGCGCAGGGGCAGGCGATCACCAGCACCGCGATACCGGCCGTGAGGGCAAAGGCGAGAGACGGTTCCGGGCCGACCAGATACCAGACGGTGAAGCTGATAATCGAGATCAATACCACGATGGGCACGAATATGGCCGACACCCGGTCTACCAGTCTGGCTATAGGTGGCTTGCTGAGCTGGGCCTTCTTTACCATCGCAATGATATGCGCCAGGGTGGTGTCGTCACCGCGCCGCGTCACCTTGAACACAAAAGATCCGGAATGGTTGCGGGTGCCACCCGTCACCGGGTCACCCGTCTGCTTTTCCACCGGCAGGGGCTCGCCGGAGAGCATCGACTCGTCGACACTGGACTGCCCCTCCACCAGTTCACCATCGATGGGAACCGTCTCTCCAGGGCGCACCCGGATATGATCACCCAGGCGCAGCAGCGATACCGGGATCTCCACCTCGCCCGACTCCCGCACCACCTGTGCGGTCTTCGGCGCCAGCTGCACCAGGGAGCCGATAGCCTCACTGGTGGTTCGTTTGGCCCGGGTCTCGAGGGCGTGTCCCAGTTGCAGGAAGGAGAGAATCAATACGGCCGCATCAAAATAGAGATTCTTGCCGCCACCAGGAATAAAATCCGGATCGATGATCAGGATCACTGACGAGATCCACGCGGCCGAGGTGCCCAGCGCCACCAACGTGTCCATGTTGGCCGACAGATGTCGCGCCTGCTTTACCGCGGTAATGTAATAGTTGCGCCCGCTGTACCACATGGTAAACAGGCAGATCAGGGCGATCAGGCCCCAGAACGCCTGGCCCGTGAGACCGAACCAGGTCTGGGGGTCCTTCAGATCGGGCATGGCACCGCTGAACTCGGCGCTGATCAGAACCACGCCGACCACGCCGGCCAGCAACGCCCGCCGCCAGGACCGGCCGATCTCCTTGCGCGCGTTCTCGGACTGTTCGGCATAAGGATCGACAAAGGCCTCTTCCACCACCGCCGAGAGACCGGCAGCCTTGAGCCGTAGCAGCAGATCCGCCGGATGCTCCCGGCTGTTGATCTCCACCCTGGGCCAGTGGATTTCATATTCCGTTCCATCCGGGCCGGCCTCGAGCAGTGCGGGCAGCTTATCACGCTCCTGTTCACTGCCACTGCCGCTGAACAGCAGGCGAAAGCTGCCGCTGGCTGCCGACTCGATCAAGCTCGCACCATAGCCCTGATCGATCACTGCGTCGATTACTGCCTGCGGGTCGCCGCCGCGCACCTGGGCACGTTTCTCCACCAGATTGACCGACGCCTCGAGCACGCCGGGTACAGTGCGAATTGCCTTTTCCACCGCTGCCACACAGCTGGAACAGGTCATGTCGTCGATAGCGATCTCATAGAGATCCGAATCTGCACCTTCGGCGCCGGGCGTCTCACGCAGGGTAGCCGGGTAGCCCTGATCGATGATCGCATCGATCACTTTCTGCGGCTCGCCACCGACTACGCGGGCGCTCTTCTCGATCAGATCCACACTGGCTTCCACCACGCCTTCCACCGAGTTTATCGCCTTCTCGACATGGGCCACGCAGCTGGAGCAGGTCATGTCATTCACAGCAATGACATAGGCAACGGAAGAGACTGGCATGGCGGGTTCGAGGGATGCGGAGACCTTCGGCAGAGGGCAGTTGTCGGGAACCTTCGGCTGGGGCCGCGCCTTATAGCCCGCCTCTTCGATGGCCTTTACCACCTCGTGGGGAAGCCCCCCGGTGACTTCCACCGTACCTGCCTCCAGATCGACCCGGGCGGCCGTGATGCCCTCAACCCCAAGCGCCGCCCCTTCTACCGCAGCGACACAATGCTGACAGGTCATATCCTCGACCCATAGCAGATAGGGGGAATCGCGGTAGCCGTCTGCAGACATATTGGTTGCCAGGGGTGCGTTCATAGGTGCGTGAATTATCCGGTATTGAGTGGAAAAGGAAAGGTGTTGAGCCGCCAGATGCCAAGGGTACTCAGGGTGGATCGTTTCCATCGCCCCTGTATTACCGGTTCTCGCCTGTGAATGATGCAGCCCATTGTCTCACTGCTTCTTATCAGTGGCGGCAATCAGCCGGTCTACCGCTTGCTGCAGTCGCTGCACCGGCACCGCACCCGCCATCGGAATCACTTCGCCATTCTTTTGATTCAGAACAATGACCCCCGGGGTACCGGTAATGCCGGCCTTGATCCCGTCCTCATAGTCTTCCGCAACGCGCGCTGTCATACGGCCGCTGTCGAGGCATTTCTTGAAGGCCACCGTGTCCAGTCCGATCTCCTTCGCCAGGGGTACCAAGCCATCAACCGGAAAGCCGTTGCCATTGGAACGGGTGCGGCTGTAGATCAGATCCGAGTAACGCCAGAAGGCATCATTCCCGCCAATCTCTGCCGCGCACTCGGATGCCTCTGCCTGAGTCTGCGCACCGGGATTGTGAAACGCCAGAGGAAAGTGCCGGTAGACCCAGTTGACCTTGCCACCATTGTTCTCTATCAGCTTTTTCACCGTCGGGTGAAAGCGTTTGCAGAACGGACATTCGAAATCGGAATACTCAACCAGGGTAATGGTGGCATCCGGGTTACCCGCGATATGATCGCGACTGGCCGAGACCTGACGCAGATTGCGGGCGTTGTTGGATTTGGATCGTGCCTTCTGTTGCTTGGCCAGCGCCCGTTGTTTACGAATATAGTTTTCGATGCCGCGCTCGATGGCGGCATCCAGCAGGCCTTCATCCTGGATCAGCCGCTGCATCTCTTTTCTCACCTCCTGTGCCACGGCATCTTGGCCAACACTTGCCGCCGCGGCCTGCAAAGGCACTCCTCCCAATATCATCAGCGATACCAGGAACACCGGAAAGAAGTGAAAAAGACGCGATGATAGGTTGTTTCTACTCATATTTCTTTACCTTTTTGATTGATTGACGATGCCTTTCGGGTTACTGCAGCAGGGGGGTTCAGGTGCATGGGCGTTGTCTCTGCCGTTGCTGTCAAGATACTGATACCAGCTACCTTTGAAGCGTGCCCAGCTGCTGCTTTTTGCCGGGTAGCCGATCTGCTCGAGTATCTCGATAATGGTCTGATAGTCGGTGCCGGTGACATCATAGAGAATCACCAGCTGTTGCCGGATCATGTCTACCTGAACCTCATGCACGCCGGCCAGTCCGCTCAATGCGGAGATGACGATCTCCGCATCCGCCTGATGGCTGAGAGAAGGGACGGCAATCTTCCTTTTGACATCCCAGACCCCTTTGATCTTCATGAAATCGGATCTGCTCATCACTGCCTCCTTTCATCGACTGTTTGATTGCTTCAACACCTCACGCCGCCGCTGGAACTCTTCCTCATCGATCTCACCCAGGGCAAAGCGCTCCTGCAGTATCTCCATGGGGGTTGTTACCGGGTTGTCCTGTGAATCATTGTCTCCACCGCTGAACAGACTCTTCAGCACCCAGAAGATGATGACCGCCAGCAGGATCCAGAGAATCCACATCACCGGCCCGCCCCATCCCATGCCATACCAGCCTCCACCCATGTTCATCACCTGTTTTCTCCCGCTAGCTCTTGCCCTTCTGCAGTTCGACCAACTGCTCAAGCAGTTTCTGTATGTTCTCCAACCGCTGTTCCATGATCTTCATGTGGGCCTGCATCTTCTGCATGCGGTCACCCATTCCCTGCATCATCGGCATTCCACCCTGACGTCCTTGCATCATGGGCATACCGCCAGGGCCCTGCTGCATCATCGGCATACCGCCCTGACGCCCTTGCATCATGGGCATACCGCCAGGGCCCTGCTGCATCATCGGCATGCCACCCTGACGGCCTTGCATCATGGGCATGCCGCCGGGGCCTTGCATCATCGGCATCCCGCCCTGACGCCCCGGCATCATGGGCATACCAGCACCAGGACCTTGCATCATCTGTCCAGTCTGCGGCATTGGCTGGCCTGGCGCCGGCATGGCGCCACCCGTATTCACCGGCCCAGCGCCCGTTACCTGCTGGGCGTTGCTCATCATGGGCGCTGCAGACAGCACCAGCGCAAGCACAATTCCATTCGATATTTTCATTATCATTGGTCTCTAAATGTGATAGAAAACTGATTGGCTGAACACCATTCAGCCGTTCTGTTGCTCGAGTACCAGCTTGACCCGCAACAACCGACCCTTTACCTCTACCGCAAGTTCCGCCACGTCATCACGATCGACCAGGGTCAACACCGATTCCGGGTCCATGAATGAGACGGTTACAGCGCCGTCATCATCTTCCCGGACCACCACATTACAGGGCAGCAACAGCCCGATATCCGGTTCCGCCTGGATAGCCTGCAGGGCCAGCGGGGGGTTACAGGCACCGAGAATCTTGTAGCGCGGTATCTCTTCCCCCAGCTTTTCCTTCATCGCCGCCTGCACATCGATCTCGCTGAGGATGCCAAAGCCCTCGGTCTTCAGCGCCGCCACGACACGCTGCTCGATTTCACCAAATTCACCCTTCTGACCTACAGAAAATCCGTACATCTCAATACCTCTTCAACTATGTGACCCGAACCCTGTGCTCAGGCTTAAAACAAATCCCAGACAAATGCTGTTGCAACGGCCTGCGACAGCAGACCCCGCCGTCATCCTTTCTTTTTCTTCCGCGATGCCAGATCCGTCTGTGCCCAGGCCTGATAGATCTCGTCTCTCCATCTGGACTGAAACCAGGCGATGGCCGCGACGATCTCATCATCCGTCAGCTTGTCCTTCCAGGCCGGCATATTCCCCTGGCCACCGGGACTCCCGTTCTTGACCGTATAAAACAGCATATTGAGGGGGTGGTGCCAGGCGTGGCCCGTGCCATTGAGGGGAGGAGGCGGGTACTTTCCATCCGCTCCCATCTGCTTCCAGTTGGACCCGCCATTTCCCTGCTTGCCATGGCAGGC
>Ga0190284_1001049_pt1 | contig 12946 bp, 12 predicted proteins | sample 48691812_MG_FD_161668 | JGI IMG/M metagenome (GOLD analysis project Ga0190284, IMG submission 161668) | Hydrothermal vent microbial mat bacterial communities from Southern Trench, Guaymas Basin, Mexico - 4869-18-1-2_MG | ecosystem: Environmental > Aquatic > Marine > Hydrothermal vents >...
GTTTTTTCTGACTCCTGAATCCTGACTCCTGTCTCCTGTTTTTTATTTTTCCAACGGCGTGTCGAGCATGGCTGGCGGGGCTTTGTGTTTTATTAGTTTTATTTTCTTCCATGCGCCGGACTCGAACCGCCAGGCCAGGACTACGCTAAGACAGGCGATGTACGTCCCAGCTGCGATCCACACACCCAGGCTTTCCAGCTGCGGCAGGAACTTCACCATCGCTGCACCCACGCCTATCTGGAAAACCCAGCTCAGGCTCATCGTCATAACCATAGGCCAAAATGTGTCGCCCGCGCCGCGCAAGGCTCCGATGAAAATAATAGCTATCGCGTCAAACACCTGGAACACCGCGGCGCACAGCAACAGCCTGCTGCCGATGCGAATAATCTCCGCCGTCACCTGGTCGCTCATCGCCTGGCTGTCCGGGCCGAAGCTCAGGTAAAAGCCGACCAACTCCTGTCGCCAAACCCACATCGCCGCCCCGCACAGGCCCATGTAAACCATCGCCGTTATCGCAGCCACATGCGCCCGCCTGCGGGCCAGGTCCAGCCGACCCATGCCAATGTACCGCCCTACCAGGGCTGTCGTGGCGATACTGATGCCCACCGCGGGCATGAACGATAGCGAGATATATCGCACTGCGACGGTGTTGGCTGCCAGGTGCTCCGTGCCGAAAAAACCCACCAGCACGCCGGTAACGATACTCCAGCTGAGGATGTCATTGCAGAACTGTATCCCAGCTGGGGTACCGGTTCGCAATATCTCCAGGCACTCAGCCAGCTTCATGCCCAGGGCCCTGCGCGAGGCGAATCGCTCGTTGATTTTTCGGCCAAGGAACACGCTCAGCAGTATCGCTATCATCAGCCCCGTCCCAGCCAGGGTTCCGATGGCTGCTCCTTTTATGCCCATCGCGGGCAGGCCCCACTTGCCGAATATCAGCGCGTAGTTGGCAACGACGTTGAACGCGTTGCCCACCGTCGATGAAAACAGCACAACGCCGCTGCGCCCGATGCCGAAGAAAAACTGCTCCAAGACTCGGCAGATGAGAAACAGGCCCGTCCCAGCCAGCATGTAGTGGAAGTATATTCCCTCCAGCCGTTGCACCGCCGGGGCGTGGCCAAATAGCGAGAGGATCGACCCGGCTGGAATGTGCAACAACTGCACGATGGCTGCGAATATCACCGCCAGGGTCAGACCCGCCCAGACATATTGGCCGCACTGCCTTCGCCGCCCGGCTCCAAAGTTTTGGCTGACGAAGGTGTTGACCACCGTCAGGATGCCCATGCCCAGGCTGGTGGGGACGAAGGTCATTATCCCGGCGACGAATTGCGCACCGAGAGCTTGCGGGCCCAGGCTGGCGACCATCATGCCGTCGACGAACATCATAATGGTGCCATTGAGCATGCTCAGCCCAGCGGGCCAGGCCAACTGGAGCAACTCGCCCAGCCCCCACATCGGTTTGTCTCGTTCAATTTCCATTGCGATTTCAGGCCAAACAGGATACAAGTGCAGCCTGCCCGAACCAAGCTAAACTTTTTATGAGCGAAAAAAGATGAACATTCGTCCGTACAGATTATCGCAAATTGATATGGGAGACTTCACCCTGGCTGGCTATAGCGTCGCTGGCGAGGAGTCCGTCATCGTCGTGCCCGAGTTGGACATCGTATTCGACATCGGCAAGTGTCCGCGCGAAGCCCTCGTGCCCAACAACGTCCTGCTAACGCATGGCCACGCCGACCACAGCGTCGGCTTGCTGTACTATTTTCACCAGCGACACTTCCAAAGCAACGCCGGCGGCAGGGCCTATGTGCCGGAAAATCTCGTCGAGCCGCTGCACGGGCTGTTTCGAGCGTGGGGCCGAGTGGAGGGTCATCCGCCACCATATGAACTGGTGGGCGTGTCGCCGGGGGACGAGTTCGAAATCCGGCGGAACCTGCTCGTGCGGTCTTTCCCGACGAAGCACATCCGCGGCTCGCTGGGGTTTTCCGTTATCGATGTGCGATTCAAGCTCAAGGAAGAATACCTGGGCCTGGGAGGGCATGAACTGGTCAAGCTCAAGAATCAGGGCATCGAGATTACCCATCGCAACGAGGTGCCGCTGGTAGCGTATCTGGGCGACACCGCGCCGAACAATTACTCCGCCATCCCGGCTGTGCGCGACGCCCGCGCGCTGCTGATCGAGTGCACGTTCTTCGACGACGAGCACAACTCCCGAGCCTGGGCGGGCAAGCACATGCACATAAAAGACCTGCCGCAAGTACTCGAGGGCATGGGCAACGAGCGAATAATCATAACGCACATCACCCGCAGAACGAACATAGGCCTGGCCCGCAAACTCCTGCGAAAAACGCTCCCCGCCGAGACGCTGAAAAAAATCACAATCCTGATGAGCAGAGAACACGCGGTAAATGACGGATGACAAAGGGCCAATTTCCAATACCCAGCCAACCAATCATTCAGTCTGTTCAATAAGTGCTAATTGCAAAACTGCAGGTTTAAGCAAAATGTTTGACGCGGGCCAGCGGTGCGGGTATCGTAGTGGCTGTGATGTTCGGATATGTTAACCAACACATGAGGATAAACTGATGAAAGTTACGGCAAAAAGTTTTATTTTGAATCTTTTCACTTTTTTTGTACTTGTCACAATTGGAACAATTATCACAGCCAGGTCTTCATTTGCAGCAAGCCCAGATGACCTTCTTGTCGGGGCAAAGAAAAGCGTCGCCCGCGTGGAAAAGAAGGCCGATGCAGCCCAGCTGCGATGGCAGAAAAAGCTGGCTTTCAAAAAATCAGGCAAGGTAAATGTGGTTTTCCAAGCCGTATTTCAGGTCGAGAATCCTGAGCAGTTTGCGTCGCTGACGCTTGAAAAACCGCTTAATATCCAAAACCTCACCATCAACAGTCAGGCTGTCCCCGTTCCGCTAAAGGGCATGAGATATAGCGCGATACCTGGTGTCCCCGTGTCGTTGCTGAAGAAAGGTACCAACACGCTCCAAGCTACCTGGACGCAGCAAGTCAGGGCTCGAAAGGACAAGAAAACCGGCAAGATTTCCCTTTCTCCAAAACTTATTGACGCGGCAAAATTAAAGATTCGTTTGCTCGGGCTGAAAGCCTCGGCTCTAAGTTTCCAGACCGGTCCAGTCCTGGGCTACGCCGGCGAGAATTTTTTTACAGTTAGCTGTCGCGTGAACATCCCAGCCAGGGTCGCCCTCAAAGTCAATGGCAAGCGATACGCGTCAAAACCCGCGTTATTCCACTCTTTCAAGGCCAAGGGCCTGGCTGCGGACACGCGGTATCACTACTCCCTCAAGGCATCTCTTGTCGGCAGCGATGTCGTCGTTTCGACAGGTCCATGCGCGGTGCGGACCCTGCCTGCCGGCGGAAAGTTTACATTTGTCATTTTAGGCGACAGTCGAACCTTTCCAAAAGATTGGGCAAAAGTAGCCCAAGCCGTAGCTAAAACCAGACCCGCGTTGGCGGTGTTCGTCGGCGATATGGTTACCGCTGGTCGCATCGATAGTCAGTGGGACGAACAGTTTTTCAGCCCGGGCAAAAACTTCTTCGCTACCATTCCTTTCTTCGGCATAATTGGCAATCACGAGCAGAATTGCCCGCTGTTTACGCGAATATTCCCAACGCCAGGCGATAAGAACTGGTCGCAGAAAGTCGGCTCGGTGCTGTTTGTAGGTATCGACGGAGCAATGAACTGGGCCCCCGACAGCAAGCTTGCCAAATGGCTCGACGGCGTCCTTGCCAAGTCCGACGCAAAGTTTGTTTTCCTCGCCAGCCATTACCCAGCCTGGACTTCGGGACACCATGGCCGCCTGAATAAAGATGGACGCCCCCGGGAAAAATCCCTCCGACAGGCGCAGGACGTTATCATGCCGCTCCTGAAAAAATACAACGCCACGGCAATGTTCGCCGGACACGACCATATCTACGAACGCTCCGAGCCTGCCGACGGCGTTACCATGGTCGTAACAGGCGGAGCTGGGGCACCGCTGTATGGCAAGGTTAAAAACGCGAAAAAACAAAACCCCCACTCCAGGGCGTTCGCCGCCAAGCACCACTACTGCCTGCTGACAATCGACGGCGACACCTGCACAATGAAAGTCTTCACACCAAAAGGCGAGCTAATAGACACACGCACTTGGGCAGGACGAAAAGGGAAATAGAAAACCAACAGGGCAATGCCCCCCCCGTGTCATTCCCGCCAAAGCGGGAATCCAGAGAAACTCGCCGGGTTTCAAATTTGCCCAAGGAATGACAAAAAAAGAAAAAACTTGGACGGGAGGTCCAAGCCACGTTTTTCTCGTATTTTGTGGTGTCTTTTAGATACTTCGCTTGGCTACGATAACCCGAATGCGGTCGCCGACGTTTTCTGCCCGGTCGGATATGTGGGCGATGTTCTTGATGAGGTCGCGGAAAAGTATCGTCTCGATTCCCTTGTCAGGCTCGGAAAAAACCTGCTCTATCAGCACAGCTTCAACATTGTCCACTTCGCTTTCCAGCTCGTCGACCTTGCCGACGATGACCGCGGCGTTTGTGAAATCGGAAAACAGTTTCTCCGCAGCCTGCACCATCGCCGCAACCGTTCGGCAGCAGATGTCCACAAGCTGCAACAGCTGCGGAGCGTATCGTTCGGGGATGGCTATGTGCTGATTCCATATCATGCGGATCGCGGACTCAGCCTGGTTTGGCACTTTGTCCATAGTCTCAAGCAGACCCATGATGTCGCCCCGAGACTCGGGAAAGAGCGACTTGGAATACATCAAGACCTCGATGTCCTGGCGAATATCGTCAGCCTTGCTCTCAGCCTTGTGAACCTCGTCGAAGGCAACCTTGGCCCTGGCCCGGTCTGGCTGGGAGCAATACTGCTCCACAGCTTGTTGAAAAGCCCCCGTGCACTCCAGCACGCTCGAACAATACTCCGACATCTGTGATTGAATCTTTTTCTGCTTGTTTACAAATAGCATAATTTTTCCGTTTCCGTAAACTTCATTAAATCAGACTCGCTCCAATACCAGCCAGTCTCGCAATACACTTCTATACAGGCCAATATATCGATCGCGGAGCTTTTTAACAAGAGATTATTCTTATAGCCCAGCCTTCAATGTTACGAAGTTCTTCGTTACTTATCATCCTGCTGTCGGATAGTACGCTGTGTATGAAAGCCAGTGCTGGCCAATCAACGGCAAAGGGCTGGTTGCTGTGTTTGCAACGCCGCCACACGCGAAATAAAATTTTCTATCAGTGGCGTTTTGCATTCATTCATCCGCCGGGCCACGCTTGTCAAGGGGCGTCTTGGACACCGCCAGAATATCATTTGCAAGTTTATGGGCTTGGGTTCCAAATTCATCCGGATCGATTTCATCGATCAGGTTCCAACTATCAAGATAGCCTCCTGGATTATTGGCGATGTTCAAAACAAACTTACGCATCGCAACGAGATAGGTATCCTCGTCCTGGTAGCGACTGGCTGAGGCGCCTATCTCGGCGCGGAGAAATTCGGACACTTCGCCTGACCGCCCAATGAGCACCCGATATGCTTCTCGTGTTAAGAAATCTGTATCCATTGTTTCAATGTACAGAAAATTGCAGAGCATCACAATACCCATGCTCGCAGGATATATTGGGCCAGGAAAATCGCGGCGATGGCGTAGACTATCAGCGGCACTTTGCGAGGCTGGCGGGAGCAGAGATGGCCTAGCGCGTAAAAAATAAAACCCGCGCCGATGCCCGTCGAAATACTCATGGTCATGGGGATTATAATCATCGTCAGGAAGGCTGGTATGTAGTTGCGGGCATCGGCGAAGGACAGTTCCTTGACCGACCGCAGCATCATGCCGCCGACCAAAATTAAAGCCGGCGCGATCATGGGATATTTGTGGACATTCGGGGCCACCTCGACTCCGCCGGCGATGACCTGAATCAGCGGCTGAAAAAACATGGCTGCGAAAAACAGCACCCCGACCACCACCGCCATCAGGCCCGTTCTCGCTCCGGCCTGCACGCCGGCGGCAGACTCGATATAACTCGTAACCGTGCTCGTGCCGAGGGCTGCTCCGCATATCGTACCGGCTGCGTCGGAAGCCAGCGCCCGATGGGCTCGCGGCAAGGCACCGTTCTTGTCCAGAAGTCCAGCCTGCGAGCAAACGCCCGTCAGCGTGCCCACCGTGTCAAACAAATCCATCATCAGCAGAACCAGCACAAACACCAGCAGCTCGATGAGATTCCCGCCGTCAATCGATTTTCCCAGCTGGCTGAATCCCAGTATAAACCCGCTGGCGGTTTTGTCGATGCCGCCGGGCAGGCCCGCAATTTGTTCCGGCAGACCGATCAAGCCCGTCGCCATGCCTGCCGCTCCCGTAGCCAACATCCCCAGCAATATCCCGCCTGGAATTCGTAATGTTATCAGCACGAATGTAATGGCTGTGCCCGCCGTCGCCAGCAGCCCGACATGATTCCCCTCCCAGCCCACGAGCGAAGGTGCGGGCGAAAACGAAATAATATTCCCATACCATAGCCCCACCACCGTAACCAGCAGGCCTATGCCGATGGTGATTCCGACCCGGATGCTGGGGGGTATCGCGTTCATGACATAGGTGCGGAACCCCACGAAACTGAGGATCAAAAAGAGTACGCCCGAGCAAAACACCAACACCAAAGCCTGTTGCCAATTCACATGAAATGCCCCAGCCGCTGCCCCCACGCCGCAGAGCGTAAAGACGAAAAAGAAATTCTCGCCCATCCCCGGCGCCTGCGCGATGGGATAGTTGGCATAGAGTCCCATCAATATCGAAGCCACCCCCGCGGCGATGCAGGTAGCCATGATAACCCCGCCGACATCCATACCCGCCACGCCCAGCACCGCAGCCTGCACGAAGATAATATAGCTCATCGCCATGAATGTCGTTACGCCGCCAAGAACCTCGCGGCCAACCGTACTGCCATGCTGTCGAATCTGAAACATAAGGCTCCTCGAAAATAACCGCCACCAGGCGTAGTGGTTAAATTGATGAGTATCTGCATAAGGCGACTAAAGTGAGCCAATTGCAAAACTATTCGGAAATGTAGCACAGTCGCCCTCGGCTGTGTTTAACTTGCTATATTTCCAGTGTTTTTTTACACGACCTTCCCAGCCGAGGGCGGCTAGGCTACAGTTTTGCAATTGGCTCAAGTTGCTGATGATTAGTAATACACAAACTCCCCTCATGCTTCAATGGTTTTGTTGGACATAGTTTCGTTGGGGAGAGGTTTTGTTGGATATATCACAATTTCCGGGCTTGAATAGGTGGGTAGATCAGTGGCGAAAGACGCGGCGGGCCTAGCTAATGCCAAACATGAGCCTCGGTGCGACCGACATGGATACTGTAATGCTTCAGTCGGAATTGGACATTTCCTGAAATTGAGTTGGTATGTTGATCAACGAAAGGAAATCTACAATGTCAACCACACGAAAAAACTTTTCACCCGAGCAAAAAGTCAGGCAGCTTCGTCTGCATCTCATCGAAAAAGAGCCAGTTTCGGATATCTGCGACCGGCACGGCTTGAATCCGAATGTGTTTTACCGATGGCAGAAGCTGTTTTTTTGAGAATGGAGCGACGGCTTTTGCTCAATCGGGCAATGCAGGGTCGACCGTAGCGTAAAAAAACTCGAACGGCAAAACCTGCTATTACAAAGCAAATTGGCCGACAAAGACGGGAAGCAGGCGATCGTCGATTACTACCATGACAATCCGCTGGAAGGCTATCGCCGCTTGTGCTATATGACAGTGGACGACGATATTGTAGCCGTCAGCCCATCCAGCGCGTATCGCGTGCTGTCAAACGCGGGTCTGTTAAAAGGAAAAAATTTCCCGACGCCAGGCCTAGAGTCATCTCTGACAATGGCCCGCAGTTTATCGCCAGGGATTTTAAGGAGTTTATCCGGATCAGCGGCATGACGCGTGTGAAGACCTCGCCATATTATCCCCAGAGCAACGGCAAGCTGGAACGCTGTCATAGAACGATTAAGGGTAGCTGTATTCGGGTCAGCACACCGCTGACACCGGCCGACGCGATACGGCTTGTTACTGATTTTGTGGACCATTACGACAACCGGCGACTGCATATTGCGATAGGCTATATTACGCCTGCTGACAAACTCCAGGGCCGGGCTGAAAACGATTCTGGCTCAGCGAGAAGCCAAGCTTATCGCCGCCAGAGAGGCCCGGAAAGCTCGGCGGAAACGACAGGCCTCGTAATGAAAAGATAATGCAAAGATTCTGTCGCGAAAAAAAACTTGCAAAGGGCGGGCGAAACATATAAAAAAGCGGACTTCCTTCCGAAATAAGGAACACGACAGAGCATGAAGTTTATATTGATTGACAAAATCGAGGCTATCGAGCCTGGCAAGCGGATCGTAACGACCAAGCAGCTGACCCTGGCGGAGGAGTATCTCGCGGATCATTTTCCGGTCTTTCCGGTCATGCCCGGCGTGCTGATGCTCGAGGGTATGACCCAGTCGGCTGCCTGGCTGGTGCGGTTGGCCCAGGAGTACGACAATAGCGTTATCGTGCTGAAATCGGCTCGGAACGTGAAGTACAATTACTTCCTCAAGCCAGGCAATACGATTCGATACGAGGTCGAAGCGATGAGCATTGACGGCGGGACAGCCAAGTTCAAAGGTTGCGGCTATGTCGGCGAGAGGCTTGCGGTCTCGGCCAGGTTGGAACTGGCGTGCAAGTCCTTGGCTGGTCTGGGCAACTACGGCAAGGGCCTGGACGAGCAGGTAAACGCGCAAAACCGCAGAACGTTTGAGCTGGCAGGTGGCCCGGCGGCCCTGGCTGCGGCGGGCAGTTGTTGACATTTGCGCAGGAGTTTATATAGTTATCGCAGATACGGTTTTGCCGTATCGCGGATATAGTTGATTTGTTTAGCGTAATTTAATATGAAATTAATTCCCCGGCCAGAAGGAGACACAAACCCATGCCGATGAGCGAACAGGAAGTTTTTGAAAAGGTACAGGAAACACTTGTCGAAGCCCTGGGCGTCGATGACGACGAAGTTACGCCAGAAGCGACCCTCACGGGCGACCTGGGGGCTGAGTCTATTGACTTTCTCGATATCGTTTTCCGACTGGAAAAGACGTTCGATATCAAAATCCCCCGCGGGGAGCTGTTCCCGGATAATATCCTGAACAACCCGGAATTCGTCAGCGACGGCAAGCTGACAGACGCTGGGCTGACCCAGTTGAAAGAACGCATGCCACATGCGGACTTTAGCGACTTCGAACAGGACCCGGACATCAACAAGATGGCTGAGCTATTCAAGGTGCAGACCATCGTCAATTATGCCATGGGCAAGGTAAACGGCTAGTCCGTTTTCGCCGGGCGCCCGCTGGGTTTGACAGGACAGGGCAGGCCCGGTCTGCGTTTGGCCCGGGAGTGCGAGCTTCGGAGTAAACTATGCGCTGGATCTGGATCGATCGGATAGAAGAGTTTGAGCCTCGCCATCGGGCGCTGGCGGTCAAGAATGTCTCTCTGGCGGAGGAACATCTGCACGACCACTGGAGCGCGTATCCGGTCATGCCGACCTCCCTCATGATCGAGGGCATGGCCCAGACGGGCGGCATCCTGGTCGGGCAGGCGTGCGACTTCGCGCACGACGTCGTACTGGCCAAAATAACCCGGGCGGATTTTTCGGACATCGTCGTCCCGGGCGATCAGCTTACGTATGAAGCGGTCATCGAAAACCTTGCCGACGAAGCTGCCAGCATCAAGGGTACGGTGCGGAAGAACGGGCAGGTTATCGGCGAGATAACCATGATGTTCTCTCACGCCAACAATAGCTTGGCGGGGCTGGAACTGCCCGAGGGGTTCGTCTTCACCGGTTCGTTCCAGCGAATGGTCGAGCCTTTCCTGGAGCAGAGCAATGACTGAGCGTCGAGTAGCAATAACAGGCCTGGGCGTGGTAGCTCCTATAGGCGTAGGCCTGGACGAAACCTGGCAAGCCCTACTGGCTGGTAAGCAGGCGGTGTCCAAAATCGACCTGTTCGACCCGGGCCATTTCCCGTGCAAAATCGCGGGCCAATTACAGAACTTTTCCGCCCGCAAGTTCGTGCCGAAGAACTACCGCAAAGCTGTCAAGGTCATGGCTCGCGACATCGAAATAGCAGTCGCGGCTGCAGACCTGGCTTTCCTCGACAGCGGCATCGTAACCAAGGCTGCGGGCGATGAGCCTACCGTCGATTCAAAACGCCTGGGCTGTAATATCGGAGCTGGGCTTATCTGCGCGGATCTGAACGAGCTTGGTCAGGCGGTCAACACCGCGGTGGGAGATGACGGCAATTTCGACTACAAACTCTGGGGCAAGACCGGCATTGAGAACCTCACGCCGCTTTGGCTTTTGAAATATCTGCCGAACATGCTCTCTTGTCATACCACGATAATTCACGGAGCACAGGGGCCTAGCAACTGCATTACCTGCGGCGACGTTTCAGCCCATCTGTCTCTGGGCGAGTCCTGCCTGTATATCAAACGCAGAGCTGCGGACGTTGTGGTTACCGGAGCTGCGGAAAGTAAGCTAAACCCGATGGGCCTGCTCAGACAGGGGCTGTTGGGCAGGCTATGCACGACTGGCAACGACAATCCAGCCCAGGCGGTTCGCCCGTTCGACATTGACCACGCGGGCTCAGCTATCGGCGAGGGTGGCGGGTTGGTTATCATCGAAGACATGGGCCGGGCTGAGGCTCGCGGGGCGAGAATATACGCTGAGGTTGCCGGTTTCGGAGCTGCGTGCGACCCGGCCGGGATAGATGTGGAACAGCCCTCTGCGGGGAACCTGGCCCTGGCGGTGAAAAGCGCCCTGACCTCGGCGGGCATTGGCCCGGGAGATGTGGACATGATATTCACGCATGGCACGGGGTCGCCGGGCGAGGACATAGCAGAGGCTGCCCAGTGGCGAAAAGTTTTTGGCGACGCGGCTGCGACGATACCAGCGGTCGCTATCACCGGCGCGATCGGAAGTCTTTTTGCAGGCTCGGGCGGGGTGCAGTTGGCACTGGCTGCCAAGGCCCTGGCGGAGCAGGTCGTCCCGCCGACGGTAAATTTCTCAGCCCCAGCGGCTGGTTGCGAGATGAACTTCGCCGCACAGCCTCGTCAAACGGAACTGAAATATGTCGTCGCAGCCGGCTACACGGTCGGAGGCCAGAGCGGCGCATGCCTGCTCAAGAGGTGTCAAGCATGAGCGAAAGAAGAGTCGTCATAACCGGTATGGGTACGATCAATCCCCTAGGCCATAATGTCCAGGACACTTGGAAAGCCCTGCTTGCGGGCAAACTGGCTCCGTCGAAGAATGAGCTTTTCGACGCCAGCACCTTCCCGACAACTTTCGCTGCGCAGGTCAAGGGGTTCGATTTGTCGGAGCATCTCAGCCCGGCCTCGGCCCAGAAGCACACCCACGCGGGGCGACACTGCAAGTTTGCATTGGCTGCAGCCCAGCAGGCCTGGGAGCAGTCGCACCTGGGCGACTGGGCCCAGCTTGACCGGGGTCGGCTGGGCGTGTATCTCGGTTCGGGCGAGGGCAGTCTGGACTTCGACAAGTTCGTCAGCCTGCTTATCGACGCGTGGGAGGACGGGCAGGTTGATACGAAAAAATGGCCTGACCTTGCGTTCGAGCGGATGGAGTTGTACCGCGAGATCGAGCAGGAATCCAACATGGTCGTAGCACACCTGGCTGGGGAATTCGGCGCCTGTGGCCCAGCTTACAACGTGCTGACCGCCTGTGCCGCCAGCACCCAAGCTATCGGTGAAGCGGCGATGCAGGTACGCCATGGCCTGGTCGACACGGTCATCACCGGCGGAGCCCACAGCATGGTACACCCCTTCGGCGTAACGGGTTTCAACCGCCTGACCGCCTTGTCCACCCGCAACGACGACGCAGCTTCAGCTTCTCGTCCGTTCGACCTTACCCGCGACGGATTCGTCATCGGCGAGGGAGCCAGCGTGTTGATACTCGAAGAATACGAACACGCCAAAGCGCGAGGCGCGGAGATATTGGCTGAGATAGTAGGCTACGGCGCCAGCGCCGACGCTTTTAGAATAACCGACCAGGACCCCGACGGCGACGGAGCCGCTACCAGTATGCGGGCTGCTCTTGCAGATGCGGACATTCAGCCCGGCCAGGTGGATTATATTTCCGCCCACGGTACGGGAACCAAGCAGAACGACCAGGTCGAGACGCGGGCTATGAAGGCTGTCTTCGGACAGGATGCCAGCAAGGCCCCGCCGGTGTCCTCAGCCAAGAGCATGCTCGGACACCTCATAGCCGCAGCTGGGGCGACCGAACTGATAACCTGCGTCCTGGCTCTTCGCGACCAGACCCTTCCCCCCACCGCGAACCTCCACACGCCAGACCCGGACTGCGACCTGGACTACGTGCCAAACGAAGCTCGCCAGGCCAACGTCAAAATCTGCATGTCCAACAGCTTCGGCTTCGGAGGCCAAAACAACACAATCATCATCACCAACTGATTGAAAAAAAGTTATCAGTTGTCAGTTATCAGTAAAAACAAAAACAGCCACGGCGCCCGGCTTGGAAAAACTACTGGATTCCCGCCTTCGCGGGAATGACAAAGAAAAAAAACAGAAATTCGTGTCATTCGTGTTCCGCTGTTTTTTTGGAGACAGGAGATTGCCGCAATTCGTGATTATTTTGGCTTGGACGGATTGGATCTCGCAGCACTGGGCTGCGGTTGCAATCGCGGCGACCTGCCTGGCGTTGCTTATTTCCGCGGTCTGGCTGTTGACGTATTACGTTCGCATTTGTCTGAATATTTTCATCGACACGCCGCCGCCTTTGTCGATGAATCCGGTTGACTTTCAAAGGCTTGAGGGGGAGATCGTCCGTTTCCGCAGTTTCGACGGCACGAGCTTACGCGGCATGCATCTCTCGCCGCCGGGGG
>Ga0190284_1001050_pt1 | contig 12945 bp, 11 predicted proteins | sample 48691812_MG_FD_161668 | JGI IMG/M metagenome (GOLD analysis project Ga0190284, IMG submission 161668) | Hydrothermal vent microbial mat bacterial communities from Southern Trench, Guaymas Basin, Mexico - 4869-18-1-2_MG | ecosystem: Environmental > Aquatic > Marine > Hydrothermal vents >...
CCATTTTAATAAAGGCTATTACGGTTTATTGCGCGGCGAAGCGTTCCGCGCGGGTCCAGGCTCCGAGCATTTTCAGACCGGCACGAGCTTTTTCGATGCGAAGGGCGAGGGCGATGTGACGCTCTTTATGGATCATTATTTGGAGCAGTACCGGAAAACAAAAAACAAGGGCTACATCTCCGTGCCGGTCGGTAATCACGATTTGGGTCGCATTAACTACCGCCGGTCGGTGAAAGACCTCGAAATCATTATGGCCTTCCTGCTGACGTTTCCCGGCACGCCGTTCCTTTATTACGGCGATGAGATTGGCATGAAACATCTGCCGAACACGCCGAACCGTGAGGGGGGCTATCAGCCGCGCATTGGTGCACGCACGCCGATGCAGTGGACGGCGAACCAAAAAGACAACGGGTACCTTCCGATCGATACATCGAAAACTGCGCCGAATGTCGCCGCACAGGAGGAAAAGAAAAACTCGCTGTTGAACATCACGCGCCAGCTCATCGAATTGAGAAGCACCGAGTCCGCGCTGGCGGCCGATGCAAAGTTTGAAGTGCTCTACGCGAAGAAGAACAAATATCCATTCGTCTTCCAGCGTTCCAAGGGTCGGAAAAAAGTGGTAGTGGCATTCAATCCCGCCGCACGCGACGTTTCGGTTGCCCTGCCGGTTAAGGAGGGCACACTGCTTGCGGGTTCGGGCGCAACGCTTATCAACGGACGACTCACGATGAAAGGTCGCTCGTACAGCATCTGGAAATTAACGTAGAACAGGCATCTTGCCTGTTCAACATCCGCACCGCTCCAATGGTTGAAAAAAGGAGAGTTCTCCAACGAATGAAAAAAGGCAGCAAATGAGAGGGGGATGGGATATTGATTTGTTGCTTTTTGTCATTCGCTGGAAAAACAGCTCCGCACCGTTCCATTCTTCCTGAAAAGGGTTTATTTGTTTGTGGGCTTGAGGCACTCTCGTTCGCCTTATGAGAAAACAGAACAGCCGATACGTTGCCGCAAAAATCATCACACAATGGCTGGATGATGAAAGTTTTCCCGACCGCTTGTTGGCGCCCGTCAAAGAGGATCGCGCGTTTGTCACCGAGCTGGTCTATGGGATTGTCCGCCGTAAGCAGACGCTGGAGTATATTGTCCAGAAGTTTGTGAATCGTCGCCCCGAAACGTTTGTACTCGCTACAATGTATGTCGGGGTCTATCAGCTTTGCTTTATGGATAACGTCGAGGAGTTCGCCGCGATCCACGAAACGGTCGAGGTAGCAAAGAGCAGTCGGCATCGAGATGCCATTCGCGTGGCGGGCATGATTAATGCCGTTCTGCGCAATGTGCAGGAGGAGCGTGAGGCGATTCTGAAAAACCTGACGCGCCAGCCCGACGAAATCCGCCTGTCGCATCCGGAACCGTTGATGCATCGCTGGAAAAAGCAGTATGGCGAGAGCGATACGCGGAAGCTTTGCGAGTGGAACAACCAGCCGGCCGAGACCATTCTTCGCATTGAGACCGAACGCGTCACACCCGCGAATTTCATGAAAGAACTCGAAGCGGCTGGAATTGATGCCACGCCGCACCCGTTCAAATGTCTGTTCAGTTTTGTGACGCTTCCGCGCGGCGTACCGGTTCCGAAGGTGCCCGGATTTAAAGAGGGCTGGTTCACGGTTCAGGATCCGGCCACCTCGGTTTCGGTGGAGCTACTCGATCCGATGCCGGGCGAACGGGTGCTCGATGCTTGCGCTGCGCCGGGCGGAAAAACCACGATGATGGCGGGCTTGATGGAAGGCGAGGGCGAGTTGGTCGCAATGGATGTACACGATGATCGCCTCGACACGCTCGCTGATACGATCAAGCGTACCGGATGGGATTTTGTTGAGATCATCAAAGGGGATGCCGCCAAGAGTTTTCCAAAGGTTGGAAAAACGTTTGATGCGGTATTGGTCGATGCGCCTTGTTTGAACACCGGCGTGCTTCGCCGTCGGGTCGATGCCCGCTGGCGCGTCACGCGCGATCGGATTGAAATGCTCAAAAAGACACAGTGGCAGATTTTGACCGCGATGTCTGAGTGCGTGAAGCCGGGCGGACGGCTGGTCTACAGCACGTGCAGTTTGGAGCCGGAGGAAAATGAAGAGATGGTGAACCGCTGGGCGCGTGAGCACAGCGAATTCCGCCTTGCGAAAGCTAAACGGCTCTTTCCACCAAAATCCGGCACCGACGGCGCGTACGCAGCCCTGCTTCGCAGGGCGGAGTAGTGGAGTAAGTGAATAAACGTTTTGGAGTGCGCAGGCTCGCCTGCGCTTTGTTTACCGAAGCTTGCTTCGGTTTCCTTTAAGAAAAACAGCACTTTTGCTGTAAGCGGGGGCAGCGCGTAGCAAGCTCCGCGGAGAAAAGCGGGGGCAAGCCCCCGCACTCCATATGGAAAGCTTTTCCCTTTGCCCCTGCGGGGGTTCTGCTTATACTCCGCTCCCATGAAGGCGATGGACGATAATCTCCGCAATGAAGTGGTTCGCTGGCAGGAAAAACTGTTCAGCCGTTCTATCCGCCGGCAGGTGCGTTTGCAGAAACTCAAAGAGCTGCTCAGCGTCACCTCCAGCCAGACCTGCCTTGAGATTACGGCGGGCGACGGGATCATCAGCGCAAAGCTGCACGAAAACGGGGGCAGCTGGACCACGCTGGCCACCGGCCCGGAAGCCAAAACCGCCCTTGAATATTTTCTCGATGAAGAGGTGTCGGTTTTGCAGGGCAGCACGATCGATGCGCCTGACCAAAGCTATGATGCCGTGATTCTCATTGATGCGCTCGAACGGATTCGCGACGATTATGCCTTTATTAAAGAGTGTCACCGTGTACTCAGGCCGGACGGTCGGCTGGTGATCAACACCGCGCGTAAAATGCCCTTCTGTTTCGGCGGCTGTCCGCTGCGCTCCCTGCTGGGTCTTTCGTGGAAAGCGCGCGAGCTGGAGCGGCCCGGCTATACGGCTCACGAATTTTTTGATGTGCTCAAGGCCGGCTTTGATGTGCCCGAAACGGATTCCTACTCCACCTGCTGCGTTGAAGTGCCGGGCCTGCTCGGGGAAGCGGTGGCCAATAAACTGCTGCGTGGTTCGTACACCCTGCCGGGTGAAGAGGCCGGTACCGAAGAGTTTTATCACTACACCAAACTGTATGCGCTCGGCAGTCTGGGTTATCCAATCATGTGGCTTTTATCTAAGCTGGACGAACTGCTGCTTTTCGTTCTGCCGGGGCATAACATGGCGGCCAAGACCAAACGCCGTGTCTGGAGAGCCCGCCGCACCCCGGTGCTCATGGACGGACGTTCCATCGCCGAGGCCGCCATCAACACCAAAATCGGCACCGCTGCGCCGTTTTGATCGAAAACAAATAGAGGAGCATTCGAATGCAAAGTCATGAAGTGGATTATGAAGTCATCGGGAATGACCTTCAAATTGTGGAAATTGAATTGGACTCCGGTGAAACCGTTATCGCGGAGGCCGGAGCTATGAATTACATGGACGACGGGGTCACGTTCGAAGCCAAAATGGGGGATGGTTCCAGTCCGAATGAAGGAATGATGGGAAAGTTATTAAGCGCGGGAAAGCGTGCTCTGACGGGCGAATCCATTTTTCTGACCCACTTCACGAATGAAGGATCCGGAAAAAAGCGCGTCTCTTTCTCCGCACCTTATCCGGGCCAGATCATTCCGGTTGATATGTCCAAACACGACGGTCAATTCCTGTGTCAAAAGGATGCTTTTTTATGTGCCGCCAAAGGGACGAAAGTCAGCATTGCATTTACAAAGCGCCTGGGAGTCGGATTCTTTGGAGGCGAAGGGTTTGTTCTGCAGAAACTCAAGGGAGACGGCATGGCGTTTGTTCATGCGGGCGGAACGATTATTTCCAAAGAGCTGTCCGGGGAGACGATCCGCGTCGACACGGGTTGCATCGTCGGATTCTCCGGAGATATTGATTATTCCATCGAACGAGCCGGTAATTTGAAATCTATGTTCTTCGGTGGAGAGGGGTTGTTTCTTGCGACCTTAAGAGGAACCGGAAGGGTCTACCTGCAAAGCCTGCCCTTCTCGCGATTGTGCGATCGGATTCTTGCCCATGCTCCATCTTCCGGCGGAAGTCGTAAAGGGGAAGGGTCTGTTTTGGGTGGACTGGGTAATTTAATCGGCGGCAACTAATACAAAATAGGAGCACATGTGAAAAAAATATTACTTTCTTCAATCTTCATCATCACAGGCGGGTTTGTGGCATTTTTCGGAAACGGACAGATCAAAGATGCAAAACAAAGCGTCGATTGGCCCGCCGTGGAGGGAACGGTCGTTTCATCCGAGGTGCAGCAGGAAAGTAAAACCTCCCGTTCAAACGGGACGACCAGAAGGAAGACGGGCACTCGTACCGCCAGAACGAAAACGAGCTATCGCGCTGAAGTTTTGTATGACTATGTTGTGAACGGAGAAACCTATTCGGCAAATAAGGTTTTATTTGGGCAGGTGGGGAAAGGAAGCCCCGCTTCAGCACGTAAGATCGTAAACCGTTATCCTGCTGGAAAAAAGGTTACCGTTTACTACAACCCTGACGAACCGGAGATTGCTGTGCTGGAGCCGGGAGCAACCGGTGGGACATACGTTCTTTTTGGCGTAGGGTGTGTTTTCATTTTGTTTGGGGTTGTGGCTCTGTTCGGAAAAATGCGTTAATCGGATTGTCGACAGCGGAGGTTCTGTTTCCGCGCTGTTTTGAAAAAGGGAAATGCGTGAAAATCATCTTCCATATATTTTGTCTGCTGGCGGGTTTGACGCTCTGCGGTTGCATTTATGACGTTCCCCTTGTCGAAAAAGCAACCATTCCGGTTGACCCTGCGCTGACAGGAATGTGGCAGTTTATTCCCGAAGAGGGTGAAGAAGTTGATCCGGATGAAAAAATGCAGGTTCTGCCATTCAGTGCCAATGAATATGTGGTGATTTATCCTTCGGAAAAAGATGACATGCATTTCCGCGCTTATCCCATTCAACTTGATGATCTTCTGCTGGTACAACTCGAATGGCTGGAGGCTGCCTCGAAAATGGAAGACCGCTATCACGTATGTCGCTACACGCTTGATGACGGGATACTGACTGTTGAAACGCTGAATAACAGTGTGGTGGAATCCGGGATAACTGATTCAAAAGCACTGTGTGAAACGTTGCTGGCAAACAGAGACAATCCTGATCTTTTTGAAGATTCCGGACGTTACCGGAAACTCAAAGAGTAATTTATTAAAGTTAGGCTTTGGCGATGGCGCGCGCCCAGCGGGATTCAATCTGCTTCCGGTCTTTTTCTGAACTATCCGGCTCGAATGTCCGGTCAGCCGTCCACTGACCGCGCAGTTCGTTTGTGCTGTTCCACACACCGACTGCCAGCCCGGCGAGGTACGCCGCGCCGAGCGCGGTCGTTTCGGTGATGCGCGGGCGGCGCACCGGGATGCCGAGCAGGTCGGCCTGCATCTGCATCAGCAGATCGCTGGCCGCCGCGCCGCCGTCCACCCGGATTTCTTTGAGCGGTTCGCCGGTATCCGCGGTCATCGCGCGAAGAACATCGGCGGACTGGCAGGCGATACTTTCGAGCGTTGCGCGGGCAATATGCGCGGCGGTGGTACCGCGCGTGATGCCGGTGATAATGCCGCGCGCGTCGGGATTCCAGTGCGGTGCGCCCAGCCCCGTGAAGGCGGGTACGACGGTGATGCCGCCGGTATCGGGCACGCTTGCGGCCAGCTCATTGATTTCGGAGGCGGATTGGATAATGCCGAGCCCGTCGCGCAGCCACTGAACGGCTGCTCCCGCAACAAACACACTGCCTTCGAGGGCATAGTGGACGGGTTGCCCTTCGAGCTGCCATGCCACGGTGGTGAGCAGCCGGTTGCGGCTGGCGACGGCCTGTATTCCGGTCTGCATCAGGATAAAACATCCGGTGCCGTAGGTGTTTTTTGCCATGCCGGGTTCGGTGCAAAGCTGGCCGAAGAGTGCGGCCTGCTGGTCGCCCGCGACGCCGGTAATCGGCATCGTCGCACCGAAAATATTTTTGGCGGTTTCAGCAAAAAAGCCGCTGGAGGGGAGAACCTTCGGCAGGAGCGAAGCCGGTACGCCGAACATTTCGAGGAGGTCATCATCCCATTTCAGGGTGTGGATGTTGAAGAGGAGTGTGCGGCTGGCGTTGGTGACATCGGTGGCAAAAACCTTCCCGCCGCTCAGCGTCCAGATCAGCCAGCTGTCGACTGTGCCGGCGGCCAGTTCGCCGCGTTCAGCGCGTTCGCGCGCGCCGTCCACATGATCCAGCAGCCAGCGGATTTTGGTGGCGGAAAAATAGGGATCGAGCACCAAACCGGTTTTGGCGGTGACGGCGGCCTCGCAGCCGTCGGCTTTCAGCTTTTCAATCATGGGGGCCGTGCGGCGATCCTGCCAGACGATGGCGTTGTGGAGAGGTTTGCCGGTGGCGCGATCCCAGAGGAGGGTGGTTTCGCGCTGGTTGGTGATGCCGATGGCGGTGAGGTCGCCGGGTTCGATTTTAGCTTCGGCGAGTGCCTTATGCGCAGTTTCGAGCTGGCTCTGCCGGATTTCCTCGGGATTGTGCTCCACCCATCCGGGCTGCGGATAGAGCTGCGGGAATTCAGCCTGTGCCAGGCCGCGAATCTTTCCGGTTTCGTCGAAAACGATACTGCGCGAACTGCTGGTGCCCTGGTCGAGCGCGAGAATGTACGGCATGGTGCGTTTTCTCCTTTTATTGGAGAGTATACGCGGTCTGCTTGAATGTGCAGTTAAAAGTTTGACAGCATCGGGCGAATTGGTAGGGTGTTCCGCTCTTTTTGAATTTTGTGGAGATTTGAACAATGAAACGTACATGGCAGCCCTCGAAACTGAAACGCGCCCGCAAACACGGCTTCCGTTCGCGGATGGAAACTGCGGATGGACGCGCAATTCTCAAGCGTCGACGTCAGAAAGGCCGTAAGCGCCTGACGGTTGCGGACGCATAAATAAGCGACCGGAGGGAACCCGGTGACTGGAAAGACACTTTCCAAAAAACAACGACTGATTAAAGCCTCTCTATTCAGGGAGGCTTTTGCGCAGAAAAGGAGTTTTGTCGGTCGCACTATGGTGCTCTGGCTTCGTGAAGGCGAGGGCGCAGCGCTCCGGCTCGGTGTGGTGACGAGTAAAAAAGTCAGCAACCGTGCGGTTGATCGAAATAGGGCGCGCCGCTGTTTGCGTGAAATATTCCGGCAGCACCGGGGGGAACTCTCGGGGCCGTTCGATATCGTCATCATCGCCCGCCGCAATCTGCTTTCCGCCACACCTTCCGAGGTGGAAAACGAATTTCTGAAGCTGGCGGAAAAGGCGGGACTGCTGAAAAAATGAAACGTCTGCTGATAGGGCTGGTTCGGATGTATCAGAAAACCATCTCCCGGGTGATTCCCGCGCGTTGCCGGTTTTATCCGAGCTGCTCGGATTATACGATTGAAGCACTGAACAGATATGGCATGATGCGCGGTCTTTGGCTGAGCTTCCGGCGGATCTGCCGGTGCCATCCGTGGAATCCCGGCGGAGTGGATCCGGTTCCAGAGGTCAGGGGTCAGAAGTCAGAGAGAAGAAAGAGCAAATTGATTTAAACGGATTCAACGATTTGAACGAGCCCCGCAGGGGCGGTTGAACGGAACAAGTGAGATTATGAAAAAGAACGATTTTATTATTGTAGCCATCCTCGTGGCGCTGATGTTCGGCTGGATGAAGTTTTACCCGGCGCTGGAAAAGAAATATTTTCCGAGGCCGGAACAGCCTGCCGCAGGGGCGACATCCATGTCGCCAGAACGTGAAGAAAAACCATCGCCCGAAGTTGCGGCGCCCGCACCGGATATAGGGGCGACAGTGATGTCGCCCGCTCCCGAAGTGAAGGTTGTTGAGGTTCCGGAAACCCCTGAAGAATGGCTGACGCTCGCCAACGAAGCTATCGAACTGACCGTTTCCTCCTACGGCGGCGCGGTCGTTTCCGCCGTGCTCGAAAACTATCCCGCCGAAAACCGGGAAGACAGCGGCCCGGTCATTCTCGATTTCGAAAAAGCGCCTGCTTTGCGCTATGCCGGGCTGCCGGCACAGGCTTTGGCCGGGACGCTCAGATCTATCGGCGGCGACAGCCTCGTTTACACCGCCCCTCTCGGCGACGGAAAGATTTTTGAGCGTATCCTGCGGCTCGAGGGCGAATACCTGCTGACGGTAGAAGACTCTTTTATCAATGAAACGGACGTGCCGTGGGCGCTTCCTGAACTGCGCCTGCCGACCGGCCCGATGGGCAACCCTGCGGGTACCACCGCCATGCGAGGTCTTTCTACGCTTGGCGTCGATACGTTTGCCCCCGCCGATGGCGCTCATCACTGGGGCCGGCAGCTCACCAAAATCTTCCGCAACGTTAACGGAACGAACATGCTCACCTCGACACCGGAAATGATTGCGCCGCGTCCGGTGGACTGGATGGCGGTCAAAAATAAATTTTTCGTGCAGATTCTCACCCCCGAAAACGCGGCCGAGGCATTTGATATCTCGATTCGGCGCGAAGGCGAGGGCAAAAAGGCGGTGCCGGTCGAGGTGTCCGCCGCGCTTCAGTTCGATGACGAGCTGATCGCGGAAAACGAAACCTTTACCCGCGCGACCCGCGTTTACATCGGCCCCAAAGATTTTGCTTTCCTCAAGACGCAGGGGATGGAGCAGACCGAAGTGATGGAGTTCAAAAGCACCGGTTTCTGGAAATTTATGAACCCGGTCATGTACCCCATCAAAAAAGCGCTGCTTTGGGGGCTGATTCATCTCGCGCCGTTTGGAAGCTACGGCATTGCCATCCTGCTGCTCACCGTCATCATTCGCGTCATTTTCTGGCCGCTCACGCACAAAGGCACCGAGAGTATGCAGCGCATGCAGGCACTGCAGCCGCAGATCAAAGAGCTTAAGGAAAAATACAAAGACAACCCGCAGCGCATGCAGCAGGAGACGATGGCGCTCTACAAGGAAAACAAGGTCAATCCTATGGGTGGCTGTCTGCCGATGTTTGTGCAGATTCCTGTCTTCATCGCGCTCTTCGGGGTGCTGCGCAGCGCGATTGAACTGCGCTTTTCCAAATTTCTCTGGATTCGCGACCTCTCCGAGCCGGAGAATCTTTTCGCGGGCATGATTCCGGTAGTCGGTTCGCTCAACATTCTGCCGATCCTGATGGCCGCCACCATGATGTGGCAGCAGAAACTTACGCCGAGCGGCGCGGGCGATCCGCAGCAGCAGAAAATGATGGCTATCATGATGCCGTGCATGATGCTCTTTTTCTTCTACGGAATGCCTTCCGGCCTCGTCCTTTACTGGACCACCAGCCAGGTACTGATGATTGCCCAGATGCTCATCAAAAAGTACAGGACAGCCTGAGAAGAGAAGGATGAACGATGAAACTGGAGAAATACCTTTTTCATCTTTCGTTATTCTCCTCTTCCAGCCCCCGAAAACTGCGCTAAAACAAAGGCGTAAAGAGAGGGTATTATGAAAACGTTTCGTTTCATTACTTTTCTGATAATCGCTGCCCTGCTGACCGGTTGCGCGTCCAGCCGCTCCGGCGAAGTCTATTCGCGCGACCAGGCGCGCCGCGCCCAGACCGTGCAGCTCGGCACCGTTGAGTTCATCAAACACGTGCAGATTGAAGGCACCAAATCCGGTCTCGGCACGGCGGCTGGCGGTATTGCCGGCGGTGTGGCGGGCAGCACCATCGGTGGAGGAAGCGGCTCGACGCTCGCAGCGCTCGGCGGCGCCATTGTCGGCGCGGTAGCCGGCACAGCGGGCGAAGAAGCGCTTACCCGGCGTGACGGGCTCGAAATCACCGTCAAGCTCGACAGCGGTAAAGTACTGGCCGTGGTGCAGGAAGCCGATGTGCTCTTCGCGCCCGGCGCCCGCGTTCGCGTCCTGACCGGAACCGACGGAACGACCCGCGTCGAGAAATAGCGATTTTACCGCCCGAATTTTTCGCGGTATTCGTGCGCTTTTTCGATGATTTCCTCTTCGCCATCTACTTTTCGATCCTGCATGAGGATGTTGCCGTCGCAAATGACGGTGTCGATGCAGGAGGAGTCTGCGCTGTAGACCATATCGGCGATGAGGTGGTGGCCGGGCGCCAGCCGCTCGTTGTTTAAATCCACCAGCATGCAGTCGGCGAGCGCGCCTTCGGTGATGACGCCGCTGTTAAGCCCGAACATTTCCGCGCCAGCGCGGGTTCCGGCGTGCCATGCGGTTTCCGCGGGCAGGGCGGTGGGGTTGCCGGTGGAATGTTTTTCGAGCAGCGCGGCGAGTTTGATTTCTTCGCCCATGTCGAGGTTGTTGTTGGAGGCCGCGCCGTCGGTGCCGACAGCGACTTGCAGGCCTGCCGCCTGTGCCTCGGTGAAGCGGAATTTCCCGGAACAGAGTTTCATGTTGGAGGCCGGGCAGTGCAGGGCTTTTACGCCGCGTTCGGCGAGCAGTTCCATCTCTTCCGGTTCGAGGCAGATGCAATGCGCTGCCGTGACGTTGGATCCGAGGAAGCCGATTGAGTCGAGGTAGGCAACCGGCCGGATGCCGTGTTTCTTCACGCAGTCGGCGACTTCCTTTTCCGTTTCAGCCAGATGCGTGTGGATCATCAGCCCGTGTTCGGCGGCGAATTCTGCCGCCCAACGGAGTGATTTTTCAGAGACGGTGTAAATGGCATGCGGTCCGATCTGGAAGATGATGCGGTCGCTGTAGCGGCCGCGTTCCTCAAAGAGTCGTTGGTTTTGCTCCATCTGCTCCTTTGCTTTCTGCGGATCGTCGAAATCAATAAATACGGCGGAAATTGCTGCGCGCAGGCCCATTTCTTCGACCGCGCGGGCGGTGCTGTGCCAGAACCAGTACATGTCGTTGAAAAAGGTGGCGCCGGATTTGATCATTTCCAGGCAGGCCAGTCGCGCACCGTTATACACGTCTTCTTCGGTGACGCGCGCTTCAAGCGGCCAGACATGGTCGTTGAGCCAGGTGTGGAGTTCGAGGTCATCGGCATAACTGCGCATATAGGCCATCGCCGCGTGCGTGTGCGCATTGTGGAAGGTCGGCAGGATCGCCTTGTCCGTCCCGTCGAGAACCGTTTCAGCGGTTTGATCGGAACAGGCTCCGATTTTTCTGATCTGATTGCCTCTGATATAGACATCGACGGCTTTGTCGTTGAGGCGAACCTGTTTAATCAAAATGCTCATGCATGGGCTCCGTTAAGAGATAAAAAATAGCCGCAAAAGAGCGTAAAGACCACAAAAATTACCGCTGCAGGGGCGACTGCAATATCGCCGACAGCTTAAACCGGGCAGGACTCTATTATTGCTTTAATAGAATGAAAATGGTAATGATTATGCTTTATCTTATGCGGTGCGCCCATTAATGGTCGCCCGATTTTGATAAGCTGGCGGGTTTCTGGCGGCAGGGTCTGAAAGTGCGCCTTGTAAGGGAGCGGTGTGTGATGAAAATAAAAGGATGGGTTGTTTTTCTCTTGTTGGTCGCAGCTTGTGTGGCGGCTTATTTCACGTTCAGAAGCAGTGAGGAGCCTTCTGCAGTACCCGATGTTCCCGAAACGGTTTTTGAAAAACCGGTCATGAAGGATCAGCCGGTCGTTTCTGACAAACCGGCGGTTTCGGCGCCGAGCCTGTCGCCCGCCGAACCCGTTGTTCAGTCCTCCGTTTTTACGGAGGAGGAAATTGTCACGATTACGGCAGAGACCCCGATGAAACCGGGGGCGTTGGCGAACCCGGAGGTTCGGGCGGCATTTGCCGAGGCGTACAAAAAACGGGACGCCGAGGAGCAGGCGAAGCTGGAGGCCTACGCCCAAAGCAATAACGTTCCCATTCGGGGAAAAGATGAAGAGGGCTTCTACATCCTTCAGTGGGATCGCGAAAACAACACGGCGTTTAAAATCCGACCGCTCAATGATGAGGCGGCGATTATGTCCAGAGTCGATCGCGTGCGCGGCGACCGAATGACCGGTGCGGGCGCGATCTACGGCCTGACCGGCGGCGGATACCGCGCCTATGTTTTTGAAAGCGGCGGCCCCCGTACAAATCATATCGCATTTTATCGAATCCCCGGCGACGCGGGCAGCGGCACTCGGATTTTTCATCAATATACGACCAATGTGTATGAATATACAGATCACGCCTGTCATGTGACCGGAACGATCGGTGCCGGGTTTGGCGCGGATAACGGCAACGCCTGCGGCATGGCTCCGGAGTGCGAGCTGGCCAATCGGTGGGTTCATAACGATGCCTACGCGGTTGCGAACGGCGCGAACTCATCCATTCCCGGAACGGGCGGAATTGTTGCTAATAATTCCTACGGGGATACAGATACTCAGGGGAGTTACTACGGCTCAGACTCCTATGATTATGACAATGCGATGTATGGTCTGAGCTACTGGCTTCTCTTTTCGGCGGCGGGGAATGGCAACGGCGGCGGCAATTATGACAAGCTCTACAACGTCTCCAAAAATGGCATGAACGTCGCCGCCTGCGATGAGGCCGTGACGGACGGCTATTTCGACATGAGCAAAATCAAACGTCGCTACTCCAGCGGCATGGGCCCTTGTGACGACGGACGCATCAAGCCGGATATTACCGCCAACGGAACCAATTTGAGATCGGTAGGATTGGGCACCACCGGCTATTTTTCGTTAGGCGGAACCAGCATGGCTTCGCCCAGCGCGGCGGGATCCGCTATACTCATTCAGGAACTGCATGGCGATTTGAACAGCGGACACATCATGATCGCGGGTATGCTGCGCGGCCTCATCTGCCACACCGCCACAGACATACCGCGCATCTATGATCCAAATTCCGGAAAAATGATCGGTCAGACGGGGCCGGACTTTGCGTTCGGCTGGGGGCTGTTCGATACGCTCA